>Ga0308157_10000890_pt1 | contig 77018 bp, 66 predicted proteins | sample PhyBR1_FD_201035 | JGI IMG/M metagenome (GOLD analysis project Ga0308157, IMG submission 201035) | Phyllosphere microbial communities from UC Gill Tract Community Farm, Albany, California, United States - DLSLB.R1 | ecosystem: Host-associated > Plants > Phyllosphere > Unclassified | place: USA...
TTTCTTTTACAATCTGAAGTTTTAAACTCAAACTGTAATCTTTCTGCGTGCGCTTAACATAAAGCGTCTCTAATTGTTCTTCCATAACGATTCATTTTTTTTGTATCGCTATTTCAGGACTAGACATAGATACAATAAAAAAGCCTTCCAAAATCGGAAGGCTTTATTTTTTATTTATTTCTGGAAAAGTTATTTTTATTCTTTGGTTTTTTAAAACCTGTATCTTTTCTCTGTTGACCTGCATTTGCCGGTTTGGGTCTCGGTGTAAAAGGTTTATTGTTAGAATCTCTTTTCTCAACAACCAGATTATCGGTGTGATAAGGATGATCCTTTACAACAGGGATTTTCATTCCAATCAGCTTTTCGGTATCTTTAAGATTAAGTAAATCTAAACCATCAACGAAAGATAAAGAACTCCCTTCAGCTCCTGCACGGCCTGTTCTTCCGATACGGTGAACGTAGGTTTCTGCAACATCCGAAAGTTCAAAGTTGATCACATATTTCAGTTCATCAATATCAATACCTCTTGCTGCAATATCTGTAGCTACCAAAACACGCGTTCTTCCTGATTTAAAATTATTTAAAGCATTTTGTCTCGCATTTTGAGATTTGTTACCGTGAATCGCTTCTGTTGCTATGTTTGCGGACTGAAGTTTTCTAGCAATTTTGTCAGCACCATGTTTTGTTCTTGAGAATACCAGAACAGATTCTTTGATGTTATTTTCTAAAATGTGAGAAAGCAGATCCAGTTTTTTATCTTTATCAACAAAATAAACAGATTGTTTAATTGTTTCTGCAGTCGAAGAAATTGGTGTTACAGATACCTTTATTGGTGTATTCAGTATAGAATCTGCTAATTTTTGAATTTCAGTCGGCATTGTTGCAGAAAAGAAAAGAGTTTGCCTTCTTTGAGGTAAAAGTTTAATAATTCTTTTTACATCATGTACAAAACCCATATCTAGCATTCTGTCGGCTTCATCCAAAACAAAAATTTCAAGATTTTTAAGAGAAATAATTCCCTGTGCAATAAAATCTAACAATCTTCCCGGAGTCGCTACCAAAATATCAACACCTTTTCTCAATGCATTTTCCTGACTTCCTTGTTTCACACCACCAAAAACCACCAATTTTCTTAATGGTAAATTTCTTCCGTATGCGTTGAAACTTTCTTCGATTTGTATGGCTAATTCTCTTGTTGGAGTAAGAACCAATGCTTTTATATGATTGCTTTTCGGGCCTTTTCTTTCTGTAAGATTCTGTAGAATCGGGATGGCAAAAGCAGCAGTTTTACCGGTTCCTGTTTGTGCTGTACCCAGAACATCTCTGTGTTCTAAAATTGATGGAATCGCTTGTTCCTGAATAGGTGTTGGTTTTTCGTAACCTTCTTTTTGAAGCGCATCCAAGATGGGCTTAATAAGTTTTAAGTCTGTAAATAACAAAATATATATTGCGTATTAAAATAATGCGGTCGAAGCAGTATACTTCATCATTTTTTAGCAGATCTGCTAAAAAGATTAACAGAGTTTTTAAGTAATATTAATTACTATTTGGCTGAGAATGCCGCGAAATATACTGCAAATATAGCGTAAATAATTTTAAATACAATTATTGAACTTTTTCCCACTGCTGATTGTGCTTCAGATCTTCAAAAAATTGATACACAGTCTTCAGTTTTTCAGTTCCCCTTTTTCCGTAATCTTCAATGTTTTTAGATGATCCATCATTAAATTTTACTCTTAGATAAGATGTAGATAAATCGGTAATATTACGTGAGCCATATTTATCATTAAGGCTTTTTAGGTTTAGACCATCAAGAAGTGTAATAAGTTTTTTGTAATCTGCTTCCTTAATAGTCGTTTTAAAAGTTCCTTCTCTGGGTTTATCAAATTCTCCTTTTGAAAATCCTTTAGAAAAATTAAAATGCTCGGCTTCCAAAACAGCTGTTCGGTCAGCATTAATGGTCATTTTATAAATGGGACAAGAACCAAAACATGCACCTGCTTCGTATTCTACAGTTGAGTATTTTGATGACGACATTTTCTGAGTAGTGCATGAGAAAAGAAAAATAATTGAAAAGAGACTTAATAGATATTTCATTGTTTTTTTATTTGAAATGATTGTTTCAATAAGTATTCCAAAATAGCGAATAAAAAAATAGAGAAACCCGAAAGCTTCTCTATAAATATTGATAAATATTATTTTCTATCCGTGCAATTGTTTCCAAATAGCATCTTTTAATTCAACTAAACCTTCTCCGGTAACACCCGAGAAAAACAGTGGTTTTTTGTTTTCCGGAAATTCTGCGGAAATTTCTTTTTTCAATTCATCGTCCAAAAGATCGGCTTTAGAAACAGAAATAATAAAATCTTTATCTAAAAGTTCAGGATTATATTCTTTCAATTCATTCTCCAAAATTTTAAACTCCTGAAAATGATGTTCAGAATCTGCAGGTATTAAGAATAATAAGATCGAATTTCTTTCAATATGTCTTAAAAACCTATGGCCAAGACCTTTACCTTCTGCAGCGCCTTCAATAATCCCCGGAATATCTGCCATTACAAAAGATTTGTAATTTCTGTAATCAACGATTCCTAAATTGGGCGTTAAAGTTGTAAATGCGTAATTGGCAATTTTAGGTTTTGCTGCAGAAACAGATGCTAATAGAGTAGATTTTCCGGCATTTGGGAAACCTACAAGACCTACATCGGCTAATATTTTAAGCTCGAAAATGATGTAACCTTCCTGACCATCCATTCCCGGTTGTGCAAAACGTGGCGTTTGGTTGGTAGATGATTTGAAAAATTCATTTCCTTTACCACCTTTACCGCCTTCCATCAGGATGATTTCCTGGCCATCTTCCAAAATTTCGCCTACAATTTCTCCATCTTCATTTTTAGCAATAGTTCCGATCGGCACATTGATGTAAACATCTTCTCCGTACGCTCCTGTTAACTGGTTTTTTGCTCCGTTTTGTCCACGCTCAGCTTTTACGTGACGGGTATAACGAAGCGGAAGTAAAGTCCATTCATGGGCATTTCCTTTCATGATCACGTGGCCACCTCGGCCTCCGTCTCCACCATCAGGACCACCTTTGGGAATATATTTTTCACGGCGAAGATGGGCAGAACCTGCGCCACCATGACCGCTTTTACAATGAATCTTTACGTAATCTACAAAATTTGACATATATTTTTAACTTAGGATTTAGGGCTTAGAGCTTAGGATTTAGCGTAAACAACTATTACCTAATTCCTAAACCCTAATTCCTTATTTTATTTTTTCTACTTCAGCGAAAAGTTTTTCAGAAATCTCGTTGATTTCTCCAACACCGTTGATCTCTACATATTTACCTTGTTGTTTGTAAAGCTCGGCTACTTCTGCTGTTTTTGTGTAGTATTCTTTTATTCTGTTTTCAATGATTTCTACATTGCTGTCGTCTGATCTTCCGCTAATTTCACCTCTTTTCAGTAATCTTTCAACCAAAATAGTGTCTTCAACAACTAAAGAAAGACAAACATCAATATTATCATTCAGTTCTTCTTTTACAATTTTTTCCAAAGCTTCTGTCTGCACTGCAGTTCTGGGATATCCGTCGAAAATAAATCCTGCCGCATCGCTTGGTTTTCTTATTTCGTCAATCAGCATATCTGTCGTTACCTGATCCGGAACCAATTCTCCTTTATCGATATATGATTTTGCCAATTTTCCCAATTCGGTATCATTTTTCATGTTGAATCTGAAAAGATCACCTGTTGAGATTTGCTTTAAATTAAATTTCTCGATTAAGTTTTGCGCTTGAGTACCTTTTCCACTTCCTGGAGGGCCGAACAGAACAATGTTTATCATAATGTTGTTTTGCTTTGGGCAATTGGCAACTGCTTTTGGCGGTTTGCAACTTTGCTTTCAGCTTTTTTAGTTATTATTAAATTTATTTCTTTATTTTACTTTTTTAAGCTAAAAGCTGTGAGCTCCTAGCCTACAGCGTTTAATGGTTGATTTGTCCTTCTTCCAATTGGTATAGATTCGATAGGTTTCTGCCTAGTTCATCATAATCCAATCCGTAACCCAAAACAAATTTGTTTGGAATTTCTTTTCCAATATAATCCAGTTTAAAATCCTTTTTATAAACTTCAGGTTTCAATAAGAAAGAAGCAATTTTTACAGACTTAGGACGTTGGGTCTCATTAAAATATTTAAAAAGACTTTCAACAGTATTTCCTGTGTCTACGATGTCTTCTACAAGAATGATGTGACGATCTCTTACATCTTTCGTCAATTCCATTTTCTGATAAACAATACCTGTAGATTCTGTTCCTGCATAAGAACTCATCTGAATAAAAGCGATTTCGCAAGGGCCGGGATAATGTTTAAGAAGATCAGAGAAAAACATGATAACACCGTTTAAAACACCGATGAAAACAGGTACTTCATCTTTGTAATCTTCATAGATCTTCAGAGCGGTTGCCTTTACAATTTCCTGAATTTCGGCATCCTTTAAATAGGGAACAAAAGTTTTGTCGTGAACTTGAATACTTTCCATAAAATTTTTCGTAGAGCGCAAAGTTACGGATTTTTGATTAAAATATTTTGTAGTTTTTGCAAGGTGTTGTTATCAGCAATATTTTTCTGCCGATTGATAAGTTTTAAATCTTATCTTTATTACTTTTTTAATTCATAATTTCCTCAGGAATGAATCATTAAATTTGGTGCTGTGAAAATTTTAATCATCGAAGACGAAATAGAACTGTCTAAAAGTATTGCAGAATATCTTTCGGGAGGAATATATTTGTGCGAATTTGCCACTACTTTTACGCAGGCAATGAATAAAATAGAAATGTTCCAGTACGACTGTATTGTTTTAGATATCATGCTTCCCGACGGAAACGGGCTTGCTATTTTGGAAGAATTAAAAAAACAGAACAAACAAGACGGCGTCATTATTGTTTCTGCAAAAAATGCGTTGGAAGATAAAATAGAAGGTTTGCAATTGGGAGCCGATGATTATCTGACGAAGCCTTTTCATCTTTCTGAACTCATGGCGAGAATTTACTCGATTATCAGGAGAAAACAATTTAATAATTCTAATATTATCATTCAGAACGAACTTCAGATTGATCTTTTGGCCAAGACGGTGATGATTAACGATCAAAATATTAATCTTACAAAAAAAGAATTTGATCTGCTTCTTTACTTTATAGGAAATAAAAATAAAGTAATCTCAAAAAGTACTCTGGCAGAGCATCTTTCAGGAGATTTGGCAGACATGCTCGACAGTCATGATTTTGTCTACGCCCATGTGAAAAACCTCAAGAAAAAATTATATGATGCAGGTTGCGAACATTACCTTAAAACAGTCTACGGAACCGGTTATAAATGGGGCGATAATTAGTTATGAGTTATAAATGATGGGTTATGAATGATAAAAAGAATATTTTGAAAGATAAGAGCTTTTTTTTTGCAATAAGAATTGTGAAACTCTATAAACACATTGTTATACATCAGAAATATTAAAAATGATTCGTAGCGCCATTATAATAACAAAATCGAAAAATTTATAATTTATAATTCATAACTTATAATTTTTAATGAAACCCCTTTTAAGTAAAACCACCAAACCGTTTATTATCTATGTACTCGTAATTTTATTAATGAGTATTCCTGTCTATTATTTTATTGTAGATACGATTTGGCAGAATGAGCTTGATGAGCATAACAAAACTATTGCAGAAAAAACAGCTTATGAATTTAATCATCTGAAGCTTTCTAATGAAATGTTGCACGAAAGTATTAAACTTTGGAACAGCATTCAGCCGGAGACAAATATTGAAAACATAAAAGCAAAAGTTCCGCAAAATGACGAATATTTTACCGTAGAAAAAGCAGAAACTTTTGCTGCCGAACCTGAAATAGAACGGTATCGTTGTCTGAAAAAAGTAGTTTACATCAACAACAAACCCTTTCTTTTTACGGTACAGACCAATATCGAAGAATCTCGTGAAACCATTGCTGCTATTGCGCTCAATACGGCATTTTTCTTTGCAATTATTGTTGTAGGACTTCTCTTTCTGAATAGAAGGCTGTCGGTAGTGGTTTGGAATCCGTTCAGAAATACATTGGAAAAACTAAAAAACTTCAACCTGAACCATCAAAGTAAAATAGAATTTGAAAAAACCGATACTACAGAGTTTGAGGAGCTTCACCAGTCATTATCTAAATTGATAGAACACAGTATCTCGGTCTATAAAACCCAAAAGGAATTTACTGAAAATGCTTCTCACGAATTGCAGACTCCTTTGGCAATTATTAAACATAAATTGGATATTCTTCTTCAAAATGAAGATTTAACTTCAAAACAATATGAAATTGTAGAAGATATCAACAAGGCTTTGACCAGAAGTTCCAGAATCAATAAAAATCTTTTGCTGCTTGCCAAAATTGAAAACAGTCAGTTTGATATATCTGAAAATATTCTTTTGAATAAGGTAATCGGGCAAAGCTGTGAAATGCTGGAAGAGCATTTTCATCAAAAAAATATTAAAGTACATTCTTCTCTTGACGTGGAAGTTTTGGTAAATGGAAACGTGAGTTTAACGGAAGTTTTGATCAATAATTTAATAGTTAATGCAATACGGCATACTACACAAAATGGATTTATCGATATGAACTTGGTAGACTCTTCTTTTCAAATTACAAATTCAGGAACGGAAAAGCTTAATGAAGATTTTTTGTTTAAAAGATTCTCCAGACTTTCAACAGACAGTGCCGGAAGTGGTTTGGGGCTTGCCATTATCTATGAAATCTGCAAATTTCAGAACTGGGAAATTATTTACACATTTGAAAATGATAAACATATTTTTACAGTGAATTTTTAAAATTCTAAATTAATTCTAAATTGAGAAACACCTTTACGTTTTAAAAAAGTAAAGCATGTTCTCAAAAAAACTTTCAAACCTTACAGGAAAGGCATTTAACAGTAGATTTTCTGCATTTTTCAGTATTCTAAGTTTATATATTTTATTGTCATTTTTAATACGATTAGTATTTTTTTTCTGGTCATCAAAAGATGTAGATTTTAATTTTGTTTATATTCTGAGAATATTTTTCACAGGCTTTCTTTATGATTTTATTTCGGGGTCATTATTCTTATTTCTTTACCTTCTTTACCTGTTGATTTTTCCAAAAAAATGGATAGGCTCTTTATTTGACAAAGCTTTTACTTACTTTTATTTAGCGGTTATTCTCTTGGTCATTTATTTCAGTCTTCTTGCGGAAATTCCTTTTTGGGACGAGTTTGAGGTTAGATTTAATTTTATTGCAGTTGACTATTTAATTTACACTTACGAAGTTGTAGAAAACATCAATCAGTCTTATCCGTTACCTTTGCTTATCGCCGTATTGTTCGGGTTGGTCGCTTTGACGTTTTTTCTGATGACAAAATTCAAAATATTCAGAAAGACTTTTTCAGATCATATAGAATTAAAAAAACGTTCATTTTTTGTGAGTCCCGTCTTGGTTTTGACAATTGTTTTGGGATTTTTCATGAAAAACAAATATGCAGATTTCAGTAATAATCTTGTAGACAATGAACTTGGAAAAAACGGTGCGTTTTCATTTATAGCAGCTTTCAGATCAAATGAACTGGATTATGAAACCTTTTATCCTAAAATTTCAGATAAAAAAGCATATTCAATTTTAAAGCAGAATCTTTTACAGGAAAATCAAAGCTATTCCTCAGCGAAATTTGATGACATTTCGAGACTTACAAAAGGTAATGGAGAGCAAAAACCAAATATCGTAGTAATCGCTATTGAAAGCTTTAGCGCAGAATTTCTAAGTGCATTCGGGAATAAAGATCATCTTACTCCCAATTACGATCAATTGGCAAAAGAAAGTATTTTCTTTACCAATCTTTATGCAACAGGAACCAGAACCGTGCGTGGTATGGAGGCTCTCACTTTGTGCGTTCCGCCAACTCCGGGAAACAGTATCGTAAGACGACCGAATAACCAGAATTTGTTTTCTGTAGCAACCATTTTAAAAGATAAAAAATATCAGCCTTATTTCATTTATGGTGGTGACGGTTATTTTGATAATATGAACAACTTTTTTGGTGGACAAGGATTTACGATTGTAGACAGAAATCGAGGAAATCCTTTATCGGAGAGTATAAAGACCGAACGTTTTCAGATAAAAGATGACGAAGTGAGTTTTGAAAATGCATGGGGAATTTGTGATGGAGATCTATACAAGCAGGCAATAAAATATGCAGATAAAGAAAGTAATTCAAATAAACCGTTTTTTGAGTTTCTAATGACTACTTCTAATCATAAACCCTATACATTTCCAAAAGGAAAAATTGATCTTCCGCAAGGTGACAGAGATGCAGCGGTAAAATATACAGATTATGCATTAGGAAAATTCATCAGCGATGCAAAGAAAAAACCTTGGTTTAAAAACACAGTCTTTGTAGTGGTTGCAGATCATTGTGCAAGCAGCGCAGGGAAATGGGAAATCAATATTGCGAAACATCATATTCCTGCAATTATCTATAACCTTCAACAAAAACCTGAGGAAATCAACAGACTTACTTCTCAGATTGATCTTATGCCTTCGTTGTTCGGTTATCTGAATTGGACATATGATACCAGTTGGTACGGAAAAGATATTAATAAAACCAAAATAGGAGAGGAGAGGGCTTTTATAGGGAATTACCGCACTCTGGGCTTACTTCGGAATGATCTTTTTACTCAAATTGACGACAGAAAAAGAGTAAAGCAGTTTACCGTTTCCCGAACCGACAAATCTTTGCAGGAAGTTAACTTTAAAAATAAAGATCTTGTTTCTGAAACAATCTCTTATTATCAAACTGCAAGCGAGAGATTTAAAAATGGTAAAATGAAAACGAAATAAGTTTTATCAATATTTACAATTTCTAAATTTCTTCTAAAAAGTCATAGTAAAAGATCTCATGTAAATAAAAAAAAAATTGTCTGAAATTTTAAGATTTAAAATAGAAAACCAGTCCATTTATTTGATAGAAACCGAGGTTCCAAATACTATGTAATTAAATGTGTATTTAACAAAGTAAATTTGATATTAAAGAATTTTATTTATTAAGAGTAGTATTTAGTTTTTTATATGTGTTGATTAATGACTTTAATATGGTAAATATCATAATTTTAGTATTGAAAATAATCATCAAAAATTCCAAAAGTAAAAAATTCCTACTATAATCATGTTTATATTGTCGAATATTCATCAAGTTAATCGATTGATTATCAGATTTAAATTTTTAGGTGTGTGGTAAGTAGGTGGTTTGCTTTGTAAAGTGAGTGCTGTTGATGTAGCCATAAATTTGCCCTGTTTTTTCCTTAGCTGTATTGTTGTTTGAAATAATCAACAGGTATATGAAAAAATCTCTCTTTTTTTTAGCGCTTTTAGCAGCAGTTGCAAGTAAAGCACAGTGGACAAACAATTATGCAGTAAATACTATTGCTTCGGATGCATCGGTATTGGCTTCAAATTCACAAACGACTTCGGACGGTAAAACTTATTTGTCATATTGGGTTTCAAAACCTGCTCCCGAGTATTTTAAATTGTATGTGCAATTATTGGATGAAAATGGAAATAAACTATTTGGACCTACGGGAATGGAAGTTCATGCCGGTGGAGATTTCCCACTCAATATGTCATCCTATACTTCAATATATAATACGGCGATCGATAGCAATAATAATTTTTATATTGCTTTTATAGAAACCGGTGGAGACCAAAGAGGATTTGTACACAAAATCTCACCTGCAGGTACAGAATTGTGGGGTTCGGATGGATTACCGTTAGGAAATGCAGCGTATTTTCCTAAAGTTTTTACGGATAAGAATTCATCTAACGTATATGTAAGTTCTTTTCAGAACGGATTGGGAGTTTTGGGTAAATATGACGCAAGTAAAACTTTATTGTGGCCCGCCACTCAGACTATTTCAGCTCCGGTAAGCTACAACGTAACCAGCCTTGGTGAAGGTGCAGTGCTTTCTGACGGTAGTTTTTTGGCACTTTTTCATGCAAAAACAGCAATAACAACTGCCAATTCTAATTTTTTTGCACAAAGATATAACAGTACTACCGGAGCTCCGATGCTAGCAGCTCCAACAAAGATTTCTGACAGAACTACCTTTTCTAATACCAATTATACTTGTGTGCAGGATAATGATGTATTATATTTAGGATATTCCGGGGCAAACAGTTCCAGAACAGATTCTTTTCTGCAAAAAATTGCTGCTGACGGAAGCATCCCATGGGGAATCAACGGTGTTGATTTTGCGACTACAAACCAATATTTTGAGTTTAATACCTCTATTGCGATGAATTCCGGTTCTAATTATATTTGGGCTTTATCTCGACTCACGTCAAGTGGACAAGGCTCCATTGGTTCATTTGTTCAGAAATTCGATAAAAATACAGGTGCCAGACTTTTATCTGATAGTGCGCAGGAAATTTATCCGGTAACACCTACTTCAAAGCAACCGACGAGTACTTTGAAAATGCTTGGAGAAAAACCTGTTTTTGCCACAATTGACAGTAATTATAATGGAGCTAATGCTACAACTATTTCTTTAACTATCTTAAACGAAAATACACCTTCTACATTTATTATTCCCGGAGGTAGTGTAGGGGTAGGAACATCAGCTTTTGCAAAAGGAAATATTTATCTTAACAAAGGCTTAAACAATCAGTTTATTGTGACTTGGACTGAGAACAGAACAGGGATTACCAGTCCTTATGCACAGAATTATGACTTCTCATCTTTCCTTTCTACAAACGATTTGGTAAAAAATGATAAAAATGATTTGTCTGTTTATCCTAATCCTGTACTATCTGTTTTACACATTCAATCTAAAGAAGATATTTCATCGTTAACTATATATAATGCAGCAGGACAGTTGATTAATGCTTCTAAGGAAACACGTCAGCTTGATTTTTCTTCATTTGAAAAAGGAGTTTATTGGGTTCGTATTTTGGACAAAAAAGGAAACGAATCGACAAAAAAAGTAATTAAAAACTAATAAACGATGAGAAAATACATACTTTTATTTCTACTGTTAACCTGCAATTTCTACTTTTCGCAGGCTGGTAATATAGATGCTACATTTAATACTGCAGATTCGGGTAATGGTGCTGGCGATGGTGCCAACGGAAATATTTCGAAGTCTTTAAAATTATCTAGCGGTAAGCTATTGCTGGTGGGTAATTTCACTTCATACAATGATGGTATTTTAGGAAGAGTAGTAAGAATTAATACTGATGGAAGCATTGATGCAACCTTTAACAGCGGAACAGGAGCAAATGCTTATGTATATTCAGCCGCTGAGCAGCCTGATGGTAAAATAATTATTGGCGGAAGCTTTACCAGCTACAACGGAGTTACAGTTAATAGAATCATAAGACTAAATTCTGACGGAACTTTAGACAGTACATTTTCAGGTGTAGGAGCAGGGCCGAGCGGCAATAGTTTAGTTGATAATATTGTTATTTTACCTACCGGAAAAATCTTGATAGGTGGAAGCTTCAGTGCTTATAACAATATTACTGCGGTTAAAATTGCAAGGCTTAATGCTGATGGCTCTTTAGATGCCACATTTGTCTCAAGTCCGGGAGTGGGAAATTCAAGCGCATCAATCAATAAAATGGAGTATGATGCTGCAAATCAGAAGATCTATGTTGGAGGAAGCTTTACTTCAATTAATGGTACTACAGTAAATAGAATTGCAAGATTAAACAGTGACGGCACCGTAGACACTTCTTTTATTATCGGAAGCGGAACATCACAAGGTTTTAACAATACGGTTTCTGAAATTGTACTCTTAAGTACAGGTAAACTTCTCGTTGGTGGAACTTTTGGGTCTTACAATGGCAATGGTACCCTCAAAAATATTTGCAGGCTGAATAGTGATGGTACTTTAGATGGTACTTTCAATTTTAATAATGCTGCAAATACAGGTGTTTATGCTATAAAAACGATAGGAAATAAACTTTTTGTAGGAGGAAACTTTACTTCTTATGCCGGAGTGCCCGTGGGTAGATTGGTAAAGTTAGATGCAGACGGTAATCTTGATACCAGTTATAATGCAGGAAATTCAGGTGCAAATTCTTCTGTAACTAATATTATAGACAATTTAGACGGTACAATCTTTATTACAGGTTCATTTAATGTGTATAATGGTTTGGTAAAAAACTACTGTGCTCATATTCTCGCAGACGGAACGCCAGACACCAACTATAATTTAGGTACAGGTGCAGATGGCAATGTGAGCTCCATTGTTTTTCAACCCGATAATAAAATGATTATAGGCGGCGAATTTACAAGTTATAATGGAACGGTAAAGAATAAAATCGCAAGACTCAATACCGACGGAACAATAGATACATCATTTAATATGAATGGGGCAGGTGCAAACGGAACCGTTTCTGCCGTAGCTTTACAAAACAACGGTAAAATTATTGCCGGAGGTACTTTTACAAAATATAATGGAAATGATATAACTAATCTGGTAAGAATAAATGCTGATGGATCTTATAGTAACGACCTTACTTTAGGAACAAGTTTCAATAATTCTGTTACCGCAGTTGCTGTACAAAATGACGGAAAGCTTATTGTAGGAGGCAGCTTTACCAATTACAACGGAACAGCAATTAACAGACTCGCTAGACTGAATACCGATGGTACAATAGATGCTACTTTTTCAGTCGGAACAGGCGCTAATTCCGGTTCTATTTCCTCTATTATTCTTCTTGCAGACGGGAAAATGATTATAACAGGCTTATTTACCTCTTTCAATGGAATTACAGGCAGGATTTTCAGACTGAATACCGACGGAACAATAGATACATCCTTCAGTACCGGAGGAACGGGAACTAATTTACCGATATATACAGTAGCAGTTCAGCAGGATGGAAAAATATTGATTGGAGGAAACTTCTCAACATTTAACGGGATTGCCAATGCAAGAGTTGCAAGGTTAAATTCTAACGGAAGTCTGGATACTACATTCGCTCCGGGAACAAATATTGACAGTTCTGTGCAAACCCTTGTTGTACAACCAGACAATAAAGTGATTATAGCAGGCGCCTTTACCAAATACGGGACTACATTGTCTAATAAAATCATGAGGCTGAATGCAGATGCTACGCTGGATACAGCATTTGATGTTGGTAGCGGTACAAATAACAATATCAATAAAATGGTTTTAGACCCAAATAATAATGTATTAATAGGAGGGGTGTTTACCAATTACAAAGGCAACGGAAAAAATAGAATTGCAAGAATTTTAAATGTTGTAAGCTCTTTGGCTACTGCTGAAATTAGAAATAAAACTGATGTAGATTTGTATCCAAATCCGTTTACTAATGACATTCATATCAATACTACTGAAAAACTAAACAATGTATCTGTATACGATATGTCCGGTAAAATAGTGTACGTGTCAGATAAGAAGGATTTAAATTTATCTCATCTCCCAAAAGGTACCTATATATTAAAAGCTATATCAGCTGGAAATAAAACAATTACTGTAAAAAAGATTATTAAAAAATAATTATTTCGATCAAATCAAACGAAAGCTGTCTCTGAGAGACGGCTTTTTTGTTCTAAAATAAGTTTAGAATCTCATATTTGTCTTACGTTGTTTCATTATTTTTGCATAAAGTTAAACGACCAGACAATTATTTAATATATGCACAATACATCTTCTGAAAACCATCAAATTGGAGTAGTTTCTTCTTTTTCCGAACTGGTAGATACAAGCTTTCATGGAGTTATGAATGCAATCTGTTGGAGCAGAAAATTAAATGGTGATTTTGCAGAAATTGTATCTAAACTAAAACTAAAAGAAAACATAACAGAAGTTTCTAGTGAAGATCTTTTGGCTTTAGAATTATCAGAAAATGGTATTTTAGCAAGAGAAATTATCTTAAATGACCTAAAATTATTAAGTGATTTTGGAGCATCGCCTTCACTCAATTTACTTAAAAATTACGAACGAGATGAGGAGTTCGATTTCATTTCGACAGATGTATATTCTTTTCACGTAGATCGATCGCCAGTTGGTACCGATACTTTTCTATGTACATATTATGGTGCTGCAAGCGATATTATACCTAATGATCAGGTTGAACAAAAAATATTAATTCCAGAAATCAGAGCAAAGCTTAAACAATTGAACGACGGTCTGGAAGAAGAATTTGAAGACTTTCTGAAAGAAAACTTTTTCGACCTTCATTATGAGGCCAGACCTGGTGCAAGTCCAACAAATTTAGGCATAGGACATCTTTGGCGTTTGGCAGTAGATCATCCTTCGCAAAAGGTTTTGCCTTGTGTCCACAGAGCTCCGGTAGAAAATGATGGGGAATATCGGTTGTTGTTGATTTGTTGATTTATAGAATGACAACACTTTTTTAAGCGTGGTATTTTAATTTAATTTGGAATGTCTTTTATTTCCCGATACAGTACCTAAATATTCCTTTATTTATGGCGCTTTAAAGACATAAAAGTGTACAAAAGAGGTACAAGATTAAGGTGCTGCAACATCTTTTTTTTCTACTTTTCCGCAAGAATCTCGTCATCGCAAACACCGATAAATACAGGGTTTTATTGATTTTACAGCTAAAATAAAAATAGCATTTGTACTACTTCTGTACATCTTAAATGTTGTAATTTACTTTAAATCAAATTATTAACAATTCCCGACTGTATTGATGATAATTGATACATTTCGCCTGTACAACTCAATTTTTATATATTTTCGAACAAAAATAAATTTACAAATCAAGCCTTAATAACTCAAATTTCATGATAAGCATTATAAGTTCTGTGTACTTTTTCTTAAAGTCATCTATATATTGCTAAGGTCGTGGGTAGGTTCTGTATATTAGGGGAAGTCTTATTGTGTATTCAATCACTAATAATTATCATTCTTCGATATCTGTTAAGATATTATGTTTTTTAATTTTTCATTGATTTAAATTTATTAATTCAAGCTATGAAATATCCATTTCTTGTACAGAGAACGTATATACCTAAAAAATAACCAAAAAAATAAAGAGGACGGATTTTGAAAATGAGAGATGACTTTGTAACCTAAATAAATAAAAAGGTTGAGAAACATATTTTTGTTTCTCAACCTTATTTAATTAGCAGAAAAAAATATCTTAACTCCAAAAAATCGGAAATTTTTATCTACTTAAGCACATGAAATTCCACATTCAGCTGAGCAAAGTAAAACCCCTGCCGATGTTGGTTTATCATAACATTTATTCGTCCTGTGACACTTTGTTACGCACTGAGTTGTTGTATCTTCTATACTTGTTACAGGTTTTTCAGGTCCGAACAAAACTTTTTTTAGCTTTTCAACAGTTGAATTTGAAACATTTTGATTACCTTCATTTGCGTAATAGGTTGCTATTGGCTTGTCATTTTTATCCAATACAATTTTGAAGTAAAACTTTTCTCCCACTGAGTTTTCTTTGTAAATCACATAAAAATTTTCGCCAGTAACGTCAGATTTTTTATTAAGAATATTAAATTTTTTATTCTTAGGCTCTTCATTTTTTTTGAAAGAACTGAAATATTCTTTCTCATCTTTAATATTGTATAAACTGTTTGCTTTAAATGTTGCCAATCCTAGTAATAGAAATGCCAATGCTATTAAGAAGTTATTTTTCATTTTTTTTTTGTTTTAAAGTTCAATTTTATTTTCTTTTTTGTATTCGTTAATCATTTTTCTCTGCGTTTCACTAAAAACTTTTTTGATGTCAATCATATTGCCATTTGCATCCTTTTTTTCATATACTTGAGTATTATCCATCAGTTCAAACATTCTTCGTAGCGGTGCCTGGATATGATTTTTTCTCATTTCAACAAATTTTTGTTTTGTAGTTGTAATAAACTTTGTCGTTACGATACGATCATCAATAGAAATTTTTCTTTCATTTGAAATTCCTGTCGCCAAAAAATGATGATCCATTTGTTCATCAAATATCTCTAGAATTAAACCGGGTAATCCAAGAAATTTATAAGGCCCGTCTTGTAAAGGAATTTGTGAAGTGAAATATGCCACATAATTTCTTCCAGCATAAGTTGTCTTAGCCAAATAAGCTTTATAACCCAATATCTCTTTGTTTTCTTTGCTTATTTTCCACACAAATTTTGGTATCTCATTATATTTATATTCATTTTCACCAAATTCATCCGAATAATAGGACACTTCTCCAGATAATTTTTTTTTCACAATAAAACAACCAAGTAAATCTCGAGGTAATCCTTTAAAATCAGTTTTCTTTTCTAATTTTTGATCCGATGTGATAATAGAATCAGATAAATACTGAGCTTCACTAAAAAAAGTTGAATGATCATTTTCAATGTTAAGAAAAGTATTCTGTGAGATAATTTTAGTGCTGTCTTTTATAATATGTTTTGAATAAAGATATTGGACTGTAAGTGACTGTGCTGTAATAGGTAATGAAAAACAAATGACTAGCAGAGAAATTATTATATTATTTCTCATCTTATGCACCACTACATTCTAAGGCACAATCTAAAGCACACAATAATGCGCCTGTTTGTGTAGGCTTATCGGAACAATGATATGTACCATTACACTTAGTAATACAAGTTCCTACGCCATTTACAGGTCCGACAGCGCCACCTCTTGATGAATCTGAAAGCGAGATAATGTTTTTTATGTTCTGATTTATCTTTTCCTTATCTGCCAATAATGCTTTTTCGAAACCAGAGTCATTGCCTATAACTTCTATAGATAAGGATGATACTTTACCTAAGTAGCTTTCTCCAATAGAAACCTTCAAATCATAGATTTTATTATTAAATCTCTTTTTGATTACAACTGTGTTTATTTTAACTTCCTTAAGTTCATTTTTATAAAAGAGGTTATTATCATTACAATAATGAAAACTGAAAGTCAATAATGCTAAGAATAGAAAAAAATGTTTTTTCATAAATTTAATTGTTAATTGTTAATTAGTTTTGTTGTACAATTCTTGACAAGGTTTTTTTACAATTAACGTTGAATATTTGTATTTTCATATTGCGCACTACAAAAAATAAATACTTACGTTTTTTGTTGAAGCAAAGATGCGAGAGCTTTTTAAAGAAGACAAATAATGTGTATCGGAATTGATAAATTCTTGAAATAATGCTATTCGAAATTGGTAAAAAAACATTTGGTAAATTATTTAAATGTTTAATATACAGGTAAATAATGTTTTAAACTACAAAGCTTACGAAATCTAAAAAAAGTGTACTTTTGCATCACAAATTTACAAATGCTCCGATTTTATTCTATTATTTTAACTTTACTGTTTCACAATCTATTGTTTTCACAAAGTTTAAAGAATTTGGTTATTCCAGATTCTGTGAAAAACAGCAGTTATAAACAATTAAAAAATGATTACGACAAAGTTTTTAGAATTGATAATAATAAGGCTGAAATTTTTGCAAATTTTATTTTAATTAAAGGAAAAAAAGAGCGTAATAACACCCTTATTTATGATGGTTATTATAAGATAGCCCATACAAGAGGCTTAAATTCTGCTAATGGGCATCCTTATGCCGATTCTTTATTTGCTCTAACTAATAATGTTAATACAAATGAATACCCAGCTAAAGCATATATAATAAAAGGAATTTTATACAATTATGATTGGAAATATGCAGAGGCTCTTAATTATTATATTGAAGCACAAAAATTATCAAAAAATAAAAATTCAGATCAATACTATTATATTAAAAAGCTTATAGGAATTCTAAAAATAGCTACTGACGAAAATAAGGAGGCCCTACCACTTTTTCTTGAATATTATAATTATAATAAGCAAAAAATAAATACAAAGGATAAAGATGTTAAAAGCTACATAGGTTCTATATTTTCAGTCGCAAATTGCTATAATAAAGATAAACAGTATAAAAATGCTTTAAAATTTATTGAGATTGGATTTAAAGAGTGCAAAAGATTTAAAGACTATACACATTATCCTTATTTTGTATCGGGAACAGGTATTGCAAATTATTATTTGAAAAACTACAAGGAGGCCACAGAAAATCATTTGAAAGCGGAAAAAAGTTTTCTCAAGAATAATGATTATGGAAACTTAGCTATTACTTACTATTTTCTAGGTAAAATCAATTACGATATTCATAAAGAAAAGGAAGCAGTGAAATATTTTACAAAATCTGATTCTGTTTTAATTTTTTCAAAAGAATTTTATCCGATTACACGTGATGGATACGAAGTGCTCATTGATTATTATAAAAAAACCGGAGATAAAGAAAAACAACTAAAATTTATTGATAAATTATTTTATGCAGATAGTATTATCAATAATAGCAAACAGTATTTATCTAAGGAGATATATAAAAAATACGATACTCCTATTCTATTAGAAAAAAAGGAAGTCTTAATAGCAGATTTGAGTCATCAAAAGAAAATGATGTATTGGTTTTTAGGTATGGGTGTATTGCTTATTAGCATTTTATTTTATATATATATAAAAAATAGGAGAAAGATCAGACAATATCAAAAACAAGCAGAACTCTTATTGATAAAAACTAAAGAATTACCTGTCATACCAATATTTAATGATGAGGTTGCTAAAGAGAACATTCCTAAACAACGAAGTAAAAATGTAATTCCAGGTGATAGACTACAGGATATTAAAGTAAAACTAGAGTTATTTGAAAACAATAGAGATTTTCTACAGAAAGATATTACGCTTCACAGCTTAGCAAAAGAATTTGAGACTAACCGTGATTATTTATCCAGGTCAGTAAATGAACTTAAAAAAACAAATTTTTCACAATACCTAAACGAGTTGAGAATTGGCTATATTATTGAAGAATTGAATAACAATGAAAAAATAAGAAAGTATACTATTGCAGCTATTGCAGATGAAATTGGATACAATAATTCAGAATCTTTTTCTAATGCATTTAAGAAAACAACGGGAACACTCCCTTCATATTATATAAAATTATTACAAGATAAATGAAGTTTTTAAATTGTTGAAATTCAATTTTTTGTAAAATTAAGTATTACGAAATTGGTCAATTCAGAGAGCTTATTTTTTACAGGGTCAACTAAAAATAGTTAATTTGCTGCTATTAAAATTTAAAAAATACTGTAATGAACAAAGAAAGCAAAACTGAAAAAAAATTATCTTTAAAAAAAATTCAAATAACAAAGCTGAACTTCATTAGAGGTGGTGACAATGACGCAGGAGGAAGTATGACCAATGGAGACCTGACTGATCCCAATAAAACAAAACCAAAAACAAAGACGTTAGATGGCGGAGTAACAGTTGCCCCCTAATTCCCAGTCCTAACTTATTAATATGAAAAACCGGAATAATTTTCTCTTAATGAAAGTATCGTTAGTGATCCTAGTGCTACTTTCATTAAATTTTTATGCGCAAAACATTTCTTTAGATTTATCTGATAATGAAATTGATAATAAAGCATTTGATAATAAAATCAAAAAATTAAGTGATGAAATTCTAAAAACTTATAAAAATGATGATGAAATTAAATTCTACGACAATATATTTCGGCTTTATATCTTAGGTGGTAATTATGAAAAAGGCTTATTTTATTTAAATAAATTAAAGGACTCTGATAAGTACAAAAAACTGGATTATAGAGAAGTTATAGGAATTCAGTTTGAACTTTATGCTTTATCTAATTTAGATTTTGAGAAAAAAAGTTTCAAAGATAAATATGAAAACGTTTTCTATAAAAAAATAAATTCTTTATCTGAAAAATCTCAAATTTATTTAGACGATTTTTTTGTGTATACAGATGCAGCATTGAAAGAAGAAATACGTAAAATTATAAGAACAGATATTGTGAAGGATAGTATTTCTGTTCTTAACGCATTAAAATTATGTCGCTATTATGTTTCTTACATTATTGCAAAAGAAACAAACAAACTTGCACTTCCTCTAATAAAAAAAAATGACCAGCAACAGTTCGTTGTAAATGATAGTATTATTATTAAAACTAAAAAAGGAAATGAAATTTCATTAGGTTTTGTAAGACATAGAAAAGCACAAAGTAAGCTGCCCACTATATTGAATTTTAGTATTTACAACGGCAAAAAAATCAGTGATAATGATGTTGAAAAATTGTATTCTTTAAAAGGATATGTTATTGTTAATGCTTACAGCCGAGGTGTTTACCTAAGCAAAGATAATATTGAACCTTTTGAATTCGAAACAGAAGATGTCAACGAAGTTATAAATTGGATAATAAAGCAGCCATGGAGTAACGGAAAAGTCGGGATGATTGGTGGAAGCTATAATGGTTTCACCCAATGGGCGGCAACAAAAAACTTACATCCGGCTTTAAAAACAATAATTCCTTCAGCATCTGTTGGTTTTGGGATAGATTTTCCGATGTTTAATAATTGCTTTAGTCCTTATATGTTACGGTGGCTAAGCTATGTGAAGAAAGATACAGATTACGAAATCTTTAATGATGAGAAAAAATGGATCTCGACTTATAATACATATTATAAAACCGGAGTTGCTTTTAATAAACTAGACAGTATATATGGTAAAACAAATCATGTTTTTCAAAAATGGTTAAAACATCCTTCATTTGACAGTTTTTGGCAATCTAAAATTCCATATAAAAAAGATTTTGCCAAAATTAATATTCCAATTCTAACAATTACAGGATATTACGATGCTGACCAAAGAGGAGCAATATATTATTATAATGAACATCATAAATACAATAAGAATGCAGATCATTATTTTGTGATAGGTCCTTATGGGCACGGTGAAGCAGTTACGGGAGTACCATCGGAAGAATATAAAGGATACAAAATCGACTCTGTGGCTAATATTGATTTAAAAGAAATTTCTTTTAAATGGTTTGATTATATTTTGAAAGACCAAAAAAAACCTGAGTTTTTACAAGATAAAGTCAATTATCAGGTAATGGGTTCTAATCAATGGAAGAGTGTAGAAACTATTGATAAAATCAACAATAAAAAACTAAAATTATATTTAAATAAAACCAAGCTTCAAGAATCAAAACCTCATCTTGATTTTATTTCCCAAACTATAGATTTCCTTAAAAGAGAAGATACTTTACAAAATTTTGATGATGAGAAAATACTTGACAGCATAATTAATAAAGCGGATTTAAAAGATAAGCTCGTCTTTGAAACTGATATATTTAATATACCTTTTGAATTTAATGGAAGCTTTGCTGGAGAATTAAATGCATCTATTAATAAACAAGATATGGATTTAACGATAAATATCTATGAAAAATTAGCATCAGGTAACTATTTTAAGTTAAATCATGAATATTTTGCAAGGGCAAGCTACACAAAAGATAATACCAAAAGAAAACTATTACACCCTGGGAAAATAGAGACAATACCAATACAAAATACTTTTTTTACGAGTAAAAAAATTGAAAAAGGAAGCAAACTCATTGTGATTTTAGGTATTAGAAAGAGCCCTGATGCACAAATAAACTATGGTTCAGGCAAGGATGTTAGCGAAGAAACAATTGATGATGCAAAAGAACCATTAGAAATAAAATGGTATAACAACAGTTATATTGAAATTCCAATTTTAGAAAGATAAAATGCCTCAATTTCCGTATATTTTTTTTGAGGAGTATGTTGTACGTACTCCTGTATATTCTAGCAAAAACTTCCAAAAAAAGGCAGTCAAAGATATTTTCTCTGACGACGAATTGAAAGAAATTAGTCAAGATTCTATTTTTCAGCAAGCAGTATATCTAGCGTCTCCAAACCTTTACAATGAATTGAAAAAGTGGATACAGTCAGAAAATAAATTATCCTCAAATCACAACCTAAAACTTAAAAACACGATTCTAAAATACTATATCAGAATGAGTACACGGTGTACTCCTTTCGGATTATTTTCCGGTGTTGGTTTGGGGGAATTTACTGATGAAACCGAAGGTCATAAGAACTTAATGTATAGTGAAAGCCAGATAAAAGATTCAAAACTTGATATGCACTTGTTGGTTTCATTAGCCAAAAGTTTAGAAAAGAATACTGAAATAAGAAATCAGCTGCTATATTTTCCAAACAATAGTATTTATAAAGTAGGTAAGAGGATTCGATACGTGGAGTATGAACATAAAGAAGGTGAGAGGAATTATCTAATTTCTTCTGTTCCGCAATCAGATGAATTAATAGAGGTTTTAGATTTCTGCAGACATGGTCAAACTTTTGATAAATTAATAGAAATTCTTGAGGATAAAGAAATATCTAAAGAAGAAGCCAGAAACTTTATAGATGAACTTATTGACAACCAGATTTTGATTAGTGAGTTAGAACCTACTGTTTCAGGTTGTGACTATTTAGAGAATATTATTTCTGTATTAAGGAGACTTGATGCAGAGAAAGAAGCTATGATTCTTACCAATGTTAAAGATAAGCTCAATCAGGTAGACATAAATACTGACAATTCTCTTTCCTTATACTTAGAAATAGCAGATCTTATCAAATATTTTAAAATAGAATATGAGCAAAAAAATCTTTTCCAAACCGATCTTTATTTTAAAAGTAAGTTTAAAATCTCTAAGAAATGGAAAAATGATATCAAAAATGGTTTCAGTTTTTTGAACAAAATTACACTTCTAAATAAAGGTAGATCTATTGAGCATTTTAAGAAAGTATTTTATGATAGGTTTGAAACTCAAGAAATGCCCTTATCCTACGTTTTAGATACGGAAATTGGAATAGGTTATCTTCAAAATATAACTGTTAAGGGAATTCATCCGTACTTAGAAGATTTAAAGCTTCCTTTTCCCAAAAAAAAGCAAGATCTTCAAATTTATTTAAGTCCATTTCAAAGAATGCTTAATGATAAATTACAAATTGCCTTAATGGAACATCAATTTAAGATTACATTAAATGATGAAGATATTAAAGATTTTGACGAGAGTTGGGATGATTTGCCAGATACTTTATCTGTTATGGCGGAGATAATAGGTGAAGATAATAAGGAAAAACTATGCATTGCAAATGTCGGCGGGAGTAGTGCTGCAAATCTTTTAGGAAGATTCTGCTCAGATAAATCTGACATACAAAATTTAACAAAATTGATAGCAAAAAAAGAAGAAGCTTATAATACTGATTCGATTTTAGCAGAAGTTATTCATCTGCCAGAAGCGAGAATAGGAAATGTAATTAGAAGACCAATGTTGCGTAAATATGAAATTCCTTATTTAGCGAAATCAGTTTTACCGGAAGAAAATCAAATTAATGTCAATGATCTTTTTATTTCAGTGAAAAATGACAAACTTATTTTACGCTCTAAAAAGCTGAACAAGGAAGTGATGCCGCATTTGACAAATGCTCACAATTTTCATAATAATACTTTGCCTGTATACCATTTCTTATGTGATTTACATTCACAAAACTTAAGAACATCTTTATACTTTGATTGGGGCGGCCTCAATCAATTATATAAATTTTTTCCAAGAGTAGAGTACAAAAATATTATTATATCTAAAGCTCAATGGAGGATTTCAGAAAAAGATATTGAATCATTACATTCAATAATCAATAATAAAGATGAATTTTTATTACAAATAGCTATATGGCGGAATAAAAGACAAATTCCGCAATGGATACAATGGGTTAATTCTGATCATGTTTTATCTTTGAATTTAGAGAATTATGACATGGCAAAACTTTTTATTCAAACGGTGAAAAGTGAAAAGTCTATAAAAATAGAAGAATTTTTGTATCGAAAAGATGACGATTTTAGGAGAGAATTTATTTTCCCAATGTATAAAGTAAGAAAGAATTATGTTAATTGAAAGAAGGAAATTTACTCTCGGAACAGAATGGTTATATCTAAAAATTTATACTGGAGTAAAAACTTCTGATATTATTTTGGAAGAAGTAATTCAACCTATGATTCAAGGTCTTCGTGATTATAACTACATCTCAAAATGGTTTTTTATTCGTTACCATGACCCTAAGCCACACTTGAGATTAAGACTTTGCTTGCGTTATAATGAAGATTATAAGACAGTCCTCGACAAAATTATACAAGAACTTGAAAGGTTCAATGATAGTGGAGAAATTTCAAACATTTCCATTGAGACTTATAGTAGAGAAATTGAGCGCTACGGTCAAGAGAGAATAGTAGAAGCTGAAGAGTTATTTTATAAGAACAGCGAATTTACATTAATGTGTTTATCATACAATGATGAAGATAAAATAGTAATAAGTATTTTTTATATAATTGAAATATTAAAAAAACTCAATCTAACGACTCATGAAAAGTATGCATGGATTCAAGATTCTAATAATTTATTTAAAAAAGAATTCAATGCAGATAAAAATCTCAACAGTCAATTAGATAAGAAATACAGAAAACTAAAACCGAAATTAAAAATCTTTATCGAATCAGATGAGTTTTTAAATGAAAGAAGGGTAATAAACCTTCATTTAGAAGAGTGTGCCGTAGCATTGCACAACATTCTCAGTCATTGTGAAGAGCAATCGCTCGAAGTACCTTTGCAAAGCTTTTTTCAAAGTATATTTCACATGAATTTAAACAGGCTTTTTGTTTCTAATCAAAGATTGTTTGAGATGGTAATCTATGATTATCTTTTGAGATATTATAAGTCAGTAATGTTCTATGATAATAATATAATTGTTGGGAAAATTAGGGCATGCAGAAAAGTTTGATGTTCTGCATTTTCGACACAAATGCAAAGTCGAATAACTCTCCTCCGATACAGTATCTATAGAAGTGTTTATTGATGGTGGTTTACGCAGATTGAGTTGTACAAAAGTGGTACACGATTAAGATGCTGCAACATCTTTTTTTTCTACTTTTCTGCACGAATATCGTCACATTAAATACTTGTAAATCAGTATTTTACAATGTTTAATGATGAAATTTAATTGCACATTTGTACTACTTTTGTACACCTCCAACCTTATAAATTACTGTAAATTAGACAATTAACATTTCCCGACAGACCTCTGATAATCGATACATTCCGACTGTACACCTCAGTTTTCATCTGTTCTTAGGACGAAAATAACTAACAATTCTGACACGTACAGCTCAAATTTCCTATTAAATATTTTAATGAATTACTAACACACGATCTTTCAGCCAAACCTTCATGTGTAAGCTTCATTTGCAATCGACTTTCACGAATACTATCAACTAATTTTTTGGGCTTTTGCTTATAAATAATATAATAGTAGTAATTATCATTTTAATTTAGGGGTAAATAATATCATTGTATTACTAGATTTTCGAAATTTTTTAAAAAACTGTCGTTTCATTTGTCGCACCATTCAACTATTTTTGCTGTTTCGGGATATTCAAAGCATGCTAAAGCAAATCAACAAGATGTTTTCCAATTGATTCATCCAGTTTCCCTTCATTATTTAAAATAGAAATCCTTCCCAATCCGCATTGATGATTGGGATCTTCTTTGATCTGAACAAAAGATTTAAAATTATTTAGATTGTTACTGTTTGAAGGATAAAGTAAAAGTGATCTTTTACTTTTCCAATATTCGTTATAAACATACATCTGTCTCAAATCATGCGTAGAAGGATTTGAATCATCTATGTTCTTCCATTTTGTATCAATTATCAAAGCAACCTTATTGTCTTTCTCCAAAACAATGTCCGGACGAATCGTTATACCATTCCAAATACTTTTTGAATTCTGCCAGTATACTTGAATATGTTCTGAACTTTCCTGAACAGCCTGTTTCAATCTCACCACAACATATTCCTCCCAAAGGCTGTTCATATCAAAAAGCAATGCCAACATTTTTTCTGAACCACTCGAAATATTAGGAGCGTAATTAAGAATAATCAACCGGGCAATGGATACCGCGGTTTCGTAAGGTGCGGTCTTTAGGGATTTCGGCACTTTTGAAAAGGTGCTTTCATTTGCTGTAATCTCTTTTACTTCCGGAAAATTAAGTTGTACAGTTTTGCACTTGCTGTACAGATAAGTTCCCTTGGAAAGATGAGCGATTATATCGAGAGCCTGACCTAAAATCTGATGAATCAAATGGTCTTTATCATAAACCTGATGCGTGGTGTAAAATCTCTCTTTATGCGCCAAATTTTTTTGAATATGACCTGAAAATTCAAGTTTTCCTTTTAGCGCTTTTACATTTCCTGTCTTTTTATAATACTGTTTGATCAATCCCTGATGAATCAGCAGTTGCACCTCACTTAGAAACCATTCAAAGTAAATATCCAATAGATGAATAGATTGTCTTGAAACATTAGCCTGACCAACCTGTTGAATTTTGAGCTTTCGGGTAACTTTCAACATTTCTAGAAGGACATCACGCCATTTGGTTTTGGTATCTTTATCCTCAGATTCATATCGGTCAATCTTTGGAAGAATCTCAATAGTCAGATTGTCAACTTGAATAACGCCAACAAATTGTTTGAACACAACGCCATTATGCTTAAGATCAAAAAATTTATATTTGTGTAAGGTATTAACTTTGGATAATGCTATAAAATGCTTTAATTCAAATCCCTGTGTATCAATCGCTAAAAAACCATGTTCAAAAACTTGAATTGGAGTACTCATAATTTATTCATTTAATAACTTGAATAAGGCAGTGTTAAAGTCAAATCCCTCATTCTTATCAAAAGGAATTAACTCATAAGATTTCGTTATATCAATTTCATTAATCGTATCAAATTCAGCAAATATATTTTGTTTATTTGTTTTTGAATTTTCCTTTTCTCTCACAAAACCTTTTCCTAAAACCAATCCGATTTTTCCAAAATCATTATAAAAATACTCCTGTAGTAAAGGAATAATTTCGTTTTTAAATGAAGACTTGAAGTTATCTTTCATGAAATATGAATGACCCAAAGTGTAATTTTTATCTAATAAGATTTCTACTCTTTTGTTGATAGCCTTCATTATTTTCGCACGTGAATAATCATCTTCAAACTCATGTTTCTCGATAACACTTACATCTGGCATCATCTCAGTAAAACTGAAACGTCTTCTTAACGCCGTATCTAAAGCCTCAACACTACGGTCTGCCGTGTTCATCGTTCCAATAATATAGAGATTTGGTGGTACACAAAATTGAATCTCACTTTTTGAATATGGTAACGTAACTCTAGTCTCGTTCTTTTGACCTAAACGTTTGTCTTTTTCGATAAGAGTGATTAGTTCTCCAAAAATTTGAGAAATATTACCTCTGTTGATCTCATCAATAAAAAGAAAGAAAGGTTCACTTACTTCGAATTTGGCTTTAACAATCTCTGGTGAACTTGTTAAAGCATCATTAAGGTCTTCAAATCCGGCAAGATTAGCTGCCTTATCGCATGCTATCTTAAATATACCATCTTCAATAGCATAGGTTATGTCGTCAGAATCATCAAGATTAGGCTTTATTCCCTCTATAAAATCTTCATATGCGACAGACTGATGAAAGGTTGTGAAGATACTATTGTTTGTACTACTGGCTTCTTTTTGTTGCGATTCCTCGTCATCTAGAAGTATATTATTTGTCTTGAGACCTTGTATTAAAGAATTCCATCTTTTACCTCCGTTTAACTTTCCAAAAGTTGGAGTATAAGATGCGCTCAGCAATTCTGGAGTGTCAAAAATCTTAATCCATTTCACTTCTACGGTTTGAAAATCAAAGCCAGGTGCTCCCGCTTTTGAAAAATCATAATCATCAACTGCTTCGGCGATTCCATAAAACTTCTTACCAGAGATGATACAAAAATAGTCTCCCTTCTTTACATCAGAGAAATAAGTTCGCATCTTATAATTTTCAGTTAAGCTCTTATCTAAACTTTTAAGATTACCTAAAGACAAACTGCACCATTCATAACCCAGCCTGTTTCCTTTTTTTAGATCATTCCACAAGTATCCTCCTTGCCCCGGTGCTAAATGCCAAAAAGTTTTATGTTTATCAACTATAATTGGACTATTTGCAGGCAAAACTTTATTATCCTTTAAAGAATTTAAATATGAATTAATCTTATAAGTCTTTCCCGTTCCTGGTGGACCATAATATATTTGATTTAATGACTCTAAATCAAAAAACTCTTCTTTCGAATTATCCATTTCTTTTTCCACAGTTATCTGATTCCACAAAGAATAAGTGTAAGTAAAGTAGTCTTGATCAGAGGGTTTCTGTGCTATTAAAAAACGGTGTAAATCTGCGAATGTCTTATTACCAGTGTAACCTAATACCTCAGCTGTATTGTTAAGTGCATCCCATTTGAAAATATTAATTAAATTAAAATCACTATACAAAAATGCAATTTTCCATTTATAGGCATCTCCTAAATCAATTGGATGAATATTATCAATATTATTACTTTGAATCTGAGTAATAATTTCCACTATATGATTTCGGACAGATTCAAACGCTTCTTCTTTTGTATTTCCGTATTTTGAGTGCCAGGAATATCCATTAGCTGTTTTTCTATATCCTTCACCTGCTTCAGAATCTGTATTTTTACGTTTAAATATTCCAAATTTGTAAGCAGAACCACCCCAGACGCTTCCTAATAGATTTGTCTTTGCCTCTATCCAATAGCAAAACGATGTTTTATCGAGGTTTGTATATTCTTCTAATGTTAAGTTTTTTATCTTTTCTAAAGGCCACTCTCTAAGAAATTCTTCTTTGAGTTGGTAATGTTCTGAGTTTATCATTGGTTTATTATTAAAATGGTAAGTTTGTCGAAGTGAGATTATATTGTACTTTATTTAAAGGTTTATAACCATTTTTAATGTAATCTCCTACAAATCTTTTCATGAAATCCAGTTGCTCAGTTATCGTTTCATCCTTAATTTCTGAAAAATCAGTACTATTAATAAATGCATAAAAATTATCCCATCCTTCATGATAAAATTTTTCATATAACTCCACATCTATAGGATTATTTATTAAAGACTGAAGCGTTTGAGAATCTGAAAAAATTTGCGCCAAAACAAAATTAGGCTGATAGCCTATAAATTCACCAATATTTTCGTCAATACCCTCTCTTACAGACGTAAACAATGATGAAGTAAAATATTCTAAAAATCTTCTTTTTATATCTTCCCTTAAAGCTAGATTGAATTCTGCGTTGTGAACGATCTGTTTATCTCCTACAATTTTTTCTACATGGAGGTTATAAACTGAAAATATTAGTTCAGGGTTACTATTTTTATTAATAAGAAAATTTAGCTTATCACGAAAAATATTTTTTAAATCTTTAGTATTGAATTCGTTATTCTTAAAATTCTTTGTTGATTCATCATAATTTAATTTTGAATCTTGTCGCTTAAAGTTTAAATTTATATTACTTAATAAACGATCAAGATATCTCACTTTTTCATTTTCAATAAGTTTATAAATCTCGTTGATAAATGAAGCTTTGTTATTATAAAAAAATCTGCCAAGTCCATATTCTAAAATTCTGGCAACTTTCTGATCGTCTACTACTGTACTATATTTGAGAATAATATTTATTGTTTGTAAAATATCTAAAAATTGTTCTTTAGACTCAGGCATGTTGTTATATATGAACTGTTTCAATTCATTGGTAATTTGGAAAGTTGAATTAGATGTACTATCTGTCGCTATATTAGTCAGAGTTGCAGTTGAAAATGCTTGCTGCAAAGATGTTAATGAAATTTTGCTTCCTGCAATATTATTCCTTATATAGACATCTGTATAATAAATTTTTGATATAGAGTTTTGATTTAACATGTAAAAATCAGCGGACTTTTTACCAAACAAATCACATAGTACAGCGTTAATTAATTCCTTCTCATCATCGCTATAATTCAAATTTTGCAAAACCACATCTATTTTTTTCTTGGACTCTTCATCATACACATAAATATTACTGTTCTCATCAAACCCAGTATTAAATTGTAATTTTTTATTAACTTCATCCAGTACACCTTGGCTTAAAAAGTTATTAATTCCGCTAAATAGAATACTATTTAAATCTCTAAATTGATATGTTAGCAATTTTAATAAAATATATTCTTTACCAATTACATCAAATTCACTATCAAGAAAACCTTGGATGTACTAATTTAATGTCCAGTAAAAGTTAAGCATAAAACCTTAATTTTAACGTATGAAACGAGAGCGAAAAATCTATGATCCTGCTTTTAAGACCAAAGCCGTTCAGCTAAGCAATGAGCGAACTAATATCTCGGAACTTGCACGAGAACTTGGAATTTCAGTCACACTGCTTTACAAATGGCGCAAAGAATATGAAGAATTTGGGGAAGGTAGCTTCCCAGGGAATGGTAATTTAAAACTTACACCCGAACAGGAAAAAATCCACGAACTGGAGAAAAGGCTCAAGGATGCAGAGCTAGAACGTGACATATTAAAAAAAGCAATTGGCATTTTTTCCAAGAACGGTCGATGAAATATGAATTCATTAAAAATCATGAGTATTTATTTCCGATTGAAAAAATGTGTAATGTTTTAAAAATAACTTCCAGTGGTTATTATAAATGGAAAAACAGGCCCTTTAGTAAGAGATTGCTTTTGAAACAAAAAATAAAACAGCAAATAACTTCAATTTATTTCTCATCAAAACAACGCTACGGAAGTCCTAGAATTGCATTTGAGTTGAATTCATTAGGATACAAAATATCGCGAATTACGGTGGCGAAATATATGAAGGAGCTTGGCTTGAGAAGTAAATTAAGCAAGAAATTTAAAGTGACCACGAACTCTAAACACAATTATTTGGTAGTAGAAAATGTGTTGAACAGGAACTTTATAGCAGATAAGTCATCAAAAGCTTGGGTTTCTGACATCACTTATATTCACACCAAAGAAGGGTTTTTGTATTTGACAACAATTATTGATTTATACGACCGGAAAATAATCGGATGGAGTTTGAGCAAGGGAATGAGTACCGAAGAAACAAGCCTTGCGGCTTGGAAAATGGCTGTCAAAAACAGGAAAATAGTTGATGGATTAATTTTCCATTCTGACCGGGGTGTACAATATGCAAGTAAGAAATTTGCGAATACCGTTGAATTTTATGGCGTTACAAGAAGTATGAGCCGTAGAGGAAATTGTTGGGATAATGCAGTGGCGGAGAGCTTTTTTAAATCATTGAAAACGGAACTCATTTATGGCAACAAGCTCATTACAAAAGAAAAAATGGAGCTGGAAATTTTTGAATATATTGAAGTCTGGTACAACAAAAAAAGACGTCACAGCACACTTAATTATCAAACAATAGAAGAATTTAATAATCAAAACAAAATTTATAAAAATGTAGCTTAACTTATACTGGAACTTTTATTTGCATATTCATACTCTAATTTTTTCATAATAAATTAAAGTGTGTGTGTTTTTTTGTTGTTTACAAATTACAAAAAATTCTGCAATCTGTATTAAGGTTTTCCATATTATACTTTCTTGTGAATTTAGATAATCAAGCGCCAAAACTTGACATATTTAATCAAAAAACGCTTTTTCGACATTTTTTTTATTGACTAAGTATGTTCCATTAATTCAAACAGAGTTATTTGTTCACTCTTTTACGGGGCTTATGAACAGTTCTTTAGACATTTTTATAGTTATTTATAAATTTATTTGCTATAATGGTATCGACTTTTGAGATTACTTTTGTTACGAGTATCCAGCGGAACAAATCCATCCCATTTACTGATAATAATTTTAAACCTGCAGTTATTTTTATCAGTAAATATAATTAAGCGATTCGCTTTCGATATCTAGAATATCTGTTATTTCTCCATTTGATTTTATACTAAGTGATATCATTCTAATATTATTTATTTCAAAAGTAAAATTATAGAGGTTAAATGGTTTTGCTTCAAAACAATCAGGCTTCAGCTGCTTAAACCAAGACGAAAAATCAGCTAAAGTTGTTGTATGATTATCAATTAATTTGAGGCTAGTAATATCTATCTTCTTTGAAATATGTGAAATTGCTAATATTTTTGATGCATCTTCGTCTAAATAGATTCTGTCCGATTTCTCAAATATTTTAGAAATTCTTTTACCAATTTTGACCCATCCATTGATTCCCTTTTCAAGGGTATCTCCTAGAGCAATTACACCTGTTATCGAGCTTAATGTTGCAAGTAAAAGAATCCAATCTGCACCTCTTCCAAAATTGACTAATGAAATATGGACATTTGTATCGATTTCGTTTAGTTCAAATAAAATTTCATGTAGTTCTTTTGATTCAATTTTAGATAATTCAATATTCATCAAATCTTCAGATAGGTCTTTTGGAAGGATTATTATTTTCATATTACATATTTTCGTAGTTATTACAACATTAATATAGTCTCAGTAAATCTTTTTACATCCAATTTTTTTTATTGCCTTTTAACAACAAGACTTTTTATTGACTTTATACTTTCACAAAATTCACATAGATGATGAGAAGATATTAGCAGAAAATTCCGCAGTAAATTTTTTTGATTTTTATAAAGTTCTTCCAATTAAATCTTAGTGGAAAACTGTAACCTATTTTTCTTACTTTGTCTATACTTTATTTGAATTATCGTTTTTTTAGACTCAGTTTATTATCTGTTTAAATGTCTCCGACATTTTATTAATAACCTAAACCACTTAAATTAATGACAAAATCTTTTGTATTATTAATTTTATTTTGAACACTTTTGTTATCAGTGCCCTTTTTATCTAATGCAAAAACTTTTTCAATTGATTCTACAACGTTTTTTAAATGTTCAGCATTTGATATTTCTTCTCTAAGTTTAAATACCTTAGATTTTCTAGTTAGATTCTCTTTCATTGGAACATCGTAATCAACAATAAATTTTTCAATAAGTTTTTTACCCATGTCATTATAACTTAAATCACTATATACCGCATCATGAATTATTGTTCCAGCCCATTCCTGATTTTCCGCTAAATCGTGAGCTTCAACAAGACCTTTCCCATATAAACATTGAACAGAATAACTTCCACCCTGTTCTGTTTGGTCTTTACCGGATACAATTTTTACTTTTCCTTTCACAACTGATCCTCTCAATGGAAAATTGTGTGATATTTCTTTCGTATTGAATTCATTTGCTACTTGAATTAGTTCTATCAAAGATTCTTCTGACAAGTCGTTAGTCCAGAATAAAACAGTGTCTGATATATTCAAACAATTTATTGTAGATTTACTTATATCTGCGAGTATTTGACCATTTTTGGGTTCCTGAAATTTTCCTTGCCCCAAACATATTTCAATATCTCTAAAAATATGCCCCATTCTTCTAATTAACACTTCATCTTCATTATTCAAAATGAATTGCTTAAAGCCCATAAAATCAAAATAGGCAAGATATACTTCTTTCATAAATTATATTATTTTTTTAGATTAATGATTGGTCAATAAATTCTATAATTTTTTTTGTGTCAGTAAAGTAAGAATTTAAATCAGTAAATGTTAATGTAGGATTTCCTCCATGAGCAAATTCATTTCTTGCATTATTCAAAGATGTTATAGAAGATCTTATTCTATTTACATCAGGATCTACATTTAATAAATTTTTGAAATTTTCATTCCATTGCTCATCAAATTTTTTTAATGATTTGTGAATATTGTCGAGATTCGGATTTATTGAACTTTCTCGAAATGATATATCAATAAATTTTTTAACTTGAGTACTTTGACCTAAACAACTAAAATCAGATATTATAATTTTAAAACATTGCTCTAATGTTCCACAAACTTTTATAATAGCATATTTTGTTAAATAAGGTACAGCATTATTTGTACTTCCTAAAGCTTGAATTATCAAATCAATCCTTTGTAAATCAAATTCACATTGCTGCAGTAATGTTAAAGCTGATAGATTATTCATAGTTCAATCCATATAATTTTTGACAAGCTATCTTTATACGACCATTAATATGTTCATTATTAGTAGTTCTTATGGTTGTGTATTCTTTATATTTGACATCACTAAGAAGTTCTAAATGTTTTTCTTTAATATTTTCAACTGGAATTTCTTCACCTAATTTATTGATAGCATAATCTGTTGCAATCGATATTGAATCAAAAATTGTTGGATTAAATCTTGATTGGTAAAATCCTTCACTTGAAATACTTTTAAAAGCAATTTCACCTAAATAATGATATAAAAATTTCACTGTAGTAATAAATTCTTTTCTCTTTGTATTGATGAATGAGTCTTGATTGTTAGACTTTCTTCCCATGTAATCATTAAGAAACATTTTTAATGAAATCTGACCGGTGTTTTGGTCTTTAATCTCTTTACTTCCTAAAGCCATAAATCTAAGAATGAATTCCAAATCTAACATTCTAGAATCTTCGATATCATTACCGTAAAGTTTTCTCCAATAAATATCTTGATTAAGTTCAAAAAGTAAGGCATTAAGTTTACCTTGATACACGCAATTTCGTATTTCTTGTGGTTTTAAAATCTTGCCACTAGTATTTATACGTTCAAAAATTTGGTAAAGACTAGAATCGTTCTCTTTTGGATGTTTCTGCTCAAAAATAATTGCATGTATGGTAGTTTGACGAATTTTCTTTTGATCAAATTCGCATAATTCATTGAAAGATTTTCCTCTCCAACGATGATTTATTTTATCAGTATTTGTTAATTTAAATGCCTTCCCATCTTTTGAGAATATTCCCTTTTTAACATAATCATAGATTGTCATAATTCTTTGATAACCGTCGATTATTAATTTATTATTGTCGGGTGTGTTCGCAAGAAAAATTGACGGGATAGGTAAACCAAGTAATATCGATTCGATGAAACGACTAGCTTCCGGTTTTTCCCAAACATATTTTCTCTGAAGTTCAGGTTTTAGTAGTTCGTCATCATCATACATACTTATCAATTCTCTAAAAGACATATCAGCCCCCCAAGATGTAATATTAAAAAGGTCGTCATTTGAGTTATCTAAATCTTCGGTGTCAACATTTTCTATGTTAATATTGTCAATTAATTCTTCTTCCATAATTCTTATTGAGTTGTGAGTAAATGTTGAAGGCAACTTATTTCTAAATGTTATATTACAGCATATGCCTCAAAAAACCAGCTGGTTTATGTAGCGGAACATATTTAATTACTTTTTTTCATTTTTAGATCCCTAACAAAGATAATTATTCAAATCAATAACAAATTGCGTGATACCGTAAATTGCAAAAAAAATAAATTTTTATCTCCCAATTTATATTTTCTGCAGTAATAAAAATTCTCCCTTTTAAAGAATGACGATTAAGCTATTTCTTTATTTTTACAGAAGAATAAAAATAAAGAAAGTGGAAAAATAATAACTCAGTATTTTTACCTAATTTTAGACAGTTATGATTTGACTTTCTAAAACAAAAAACACCAACTCTCGTCGGTATTTCATTCATTTGCAATCGTAAGCATTATTCAAGATTACTTTTTCTTATTTTAATTTAAAATCAAATAATTCATGTGGATGTACGTCTAGTCCTTTGGCTAATTCTTGTATTGTAGAAATTCGAATATCGACTTCGCCTTTTTCTATTTTACTAATATTGCTATGATCTACGTCACATTTTTGAGCCAACTGTCGATAACTCAAATTCAGTTTTTTTCTGAACACCTCAACTTTTTTACCAAATGCTATTCTAAATTCTAATTTATCCATTGAAGTTAACTTTGATAGACAAAATGATGAGATTTTAGCAAATTTTTGTAGTCGAATTAAACTACATAAAGAAAAATGTTTTATATTTGCTAAATGAGTTACAATAAAAGTAACTTTGCAATACTTCTAAAATAATAATCGAAGCTATTGCTTAGATTCTCGACTAGAAAACTGGTAATTTTATGTGTACGAGAGGATAAGTAAATTAGCTCACGACCGCGGCGTGGGCTCACTTATCGTACACGGGTATACCAGTACCTCTAGTCAATGAGTTGAGTTCCACGCCCTTTCTTTTGGGAAATATGTTTTGAAATATGTTTTGATGCAGAGAATTCATATAAAGATCTAAGCAGTTCCTTCCAGCAAAAATTTGCAAAAATATGCTGCTTATGAAAAGAACTACTTTACTACCCCGAAAGTTGACCGATCTTCAGCTATACGAACTGCTGAAAAAAGGCAATCCCACTGCTCTCGAACACATTCATCTACGTTATAAAAGACTTCTCTTCTGGCTTGGATGGCAGGTGCTTAAGGATGATTTTGTAGTGGACACCATTGTTCAGGATACCTTTCTCAAATTGTGGCTGCACCGCGACACCATTGAAACGCCTGATCATATTACAGGATTTTTACGGTTTGTGATGAAAAGGGATTGTATAGCGTATGTCACTGCGCCAAGGAATAAATTCACCCGCTTAATGGCTTCTCTTGACAGTTTTGAGAATTATCAGGATTATCTTGCAGGTTACGATCCTCTGAAAGATAAGGAATACTTAAATAACCAAGAATCCGATCAAAAAAAATTCGATGAAATTACAAAGGTTTTGCCCGTTCTGAACTCCAAGAGAAAACACTTGATAGAACTCTGCCTTGAATATGGCTTTCAGTACAAACCCATCGCAGAAGCTATGGGAAGCAGTGTGACAGTTATCAGCACGGAGATAAGCAAAGCCATAGATGAGCTTCGGAAGATTCTTAAAGTCACTTCCTTTGAGCAGCCAAAGGAAAAAGCGTTTGCTAAAGAAGAGCAGACAGAAAAACTCAGCAGTCAGCAGCTGGAGATTATCAAAAGAAGATTTGAGCAGAAATCCTCTTTTGCGGTAATTGCAAAAGAACTCAAGTTACCTGAAAAGGAAGTTCATCGGGAATTTCTTTACGCCTATCAGCATCTGCAAAATCAAAACAATTCTCAAATACCCATTTGATATGGAAAAGTCTACGATAACCCTGACCCGAAAAATTCAGCTGGTGATTGATGTTCCGTCTGAAGAAAAAAGCCAAATGTGGGAAAAGCTCTACCGGTATCAGAACCGCTGTTTCCGTGCGGCTAATCTGATTGTTTCCCATCTGTATGTGCAGGAAATGATCAAGGATTTCTTTTACCTCACCGAAGAAATCCAATACAAGCTGGCTGATGAAAAAAAAGATGAAATGGGAATCTTCAACCGTTCTAAAACAAACACCACAGCACGCTTGGTCTTTGACCGTTTCAAGGGAGAAATTCCCACCGACATTCTTGGATGTATGAACAATACAATTCAATCTACCTTTTCCAAAAACAAAGCCGACTACTGGCAGGGTACAAAGTCCCTAATGAACTTTAAAAAAGACATTCCCATTCCACTTCCAGTCAAATGCATCAGTAAAATGAAGTATGATCCATACAAGAAAGCATTTACCTTCAATATGTTTGCAATCCCGGTAAAAACCTACCTTGGAAAAGATTTCTCTGATAAGTATTTAGTCCTCGAGCGCCTTCAAAGAGAAGAGATCAAACTATGCAACTCACACGTTCAACTGAAAGACGGTAAGATCTTTTGGCTGGCGGTCTTTGAATTTGAAAAGGAAAACCACGGTTTAAAACCCGAAATCATTGCTGAAGCATCATTGTCATTAGAACATCCTATCGTGGTAAAAGCCAACAATGTTCGAATGAATATTGGGTCGAAAGAGGAATTTCTATACCGCAGGTTGGCGATTCAGGCCAGTAATAAAAGGATTCGAGCCGGAGTCTCTTATTCCCGTTCAGGACATGGAACTAAACGGAAACAGAAGGCACTACAAAAAACAGAAAATCTGGAAAACCGTTTTGTCAGTCATCATCTCCATCTGTACAGCAGGAAACTGATTGATTTCTGCATCCAGCAACAGGCGGGCACACTCATTCTAAAAGATCAGGAAGACAAAATAGGAATTGCAAAAGAACAGGAATTTGTACTTCGCAACTGGAGCTATTATGAACTGCAGACCAAAATAAAATACAAAGCAGAAAAAGCCGGTATCGAATTGATCATCGGATAGCTAAAAAAATGAGGGTGCTTGTAAACCCGTAGGGTGAGGTTTTAAACACTCACTAAATACTGGAAACTAAATACATTTTCTGGTGTATACAACGGCGTGGGTTTCTTTTTTTTCAAAAAATGAAGGAAGCATATCTAAAAAAGCAAAGTATTGAAATTACAAGAATTCTACATTGTAAACGGTATCGATAATCAATCTAGCACAGTTGTTTCCTTGATTGGTTAGTTCCCTGCATCCTTGCTTTCCTGACTTATAGCCACCTTGATTGCTATCAATCAAAAGAAATTACTCTGCAATAAATTGCGGTTATAAGAATCTTTATCTCTTTATTTTTTTTTGGATTGGAATATCCTCAGCCTCATAATTTGCATTTTTATCACCGAATTGTAACAGAGAGAAAAGCTTAGTGACCGTCTCATGTTCTTTAAAAATTTCATTGAAGGCAGCAAAAGGAATGCTGTTTTCCTGAGAAATTTTTTGTGCTATTTTTTCCATTTCCGTTATGAGCTTTTGCTTATCTGTTCTGTCAAGATGTGGATTTCTAAATCTTGCAAATTTGATTTCCTTCTGTAGACTATTAATTATAGAATCCAGATATTTTTTCTTTTCAGAAGCAAATATGGTTGGATTGGATAATAGCACAGAGTTTTTGGTTTTGAAAAGATGAACCTGCTTTTTTAAATCATCGACCTTTGTATTGAGTTCAGTAATATTTTTTGATTTAGATTCCAGTTCAGTTTTATTTTTTAAAATTGTGCTTTTGTAAATTCGAAATGCTTTTTCATAATTCTCAATAGTTTTGTGAGTCTTAATTTTTTTAAATCCTAAAAAATCACTTTCTTTTACTACCAACTCCTCTGATTTATTTGAATTCATCTCAGACTTCATCATGTCATATTTTTCTTCCAAAGCTTTAAGATCTTCTTCCTTTTGCTGAATCTTAAACTCAATAGCTTCTAATCTTCCTCTCGAACCAGAAATTCCTCTTTCCATATTCAGGCATTCGGCAGTCAGATCCTGCATTTTTGAATAGTGGAAAGATTGGTGTTTAAGTGTTTTACCCGTTTTCAAATCTTGCCAGTCAGCTACCAAATGAGCGTGGTAATTTGGTTTCCATTCTTTCGTGTCTTTATCGGTATGCCCTTCATCTTTGTGAATGGCAATTTGAAATACTCGGATGTTTAATTCTTCTTCCAGTCTTTTGGCTAAGTTTTGCAGTTCCATCATTGTTGTGTTTTCTTTGATAACAACAACCGCCTCCCGAACTGGCATTGCATTTTTCTGTAATTTTCTTCCTGACTTTTCTTTGCAGTACGCTTCAATCTTTTGGATCCTGTCGGCTATTTTCTGTTCCATCCAATATTCATTTTTCGGCGTCAGATCTTTACGGATATAATCAAAAGTTTTCTTCCTGAAATTATGAGTTTCAGAATCGGATTTAACTGCTTTGAAATTAATAGAGGTCTTCATTGCTTTTACATCTTTAAAGTTTTAAGCTTTTATTGTTTTATGCTTTTATATTTTTATTTGAAGTTGCTGTAGTCATATTACTCAGCTTTACATTTTACCTGTGTTTATTTTACACACCTGTGATAAGAATGACCTGAGTATTTTTTACACAGGTTAATAAAACCAACCTTGCATTATTTTATTCAGGTTAAAAGCCTCGCAGAGCGTATTAGAAACTTTGGTGGGAGGCACGACCTTCAAAGTTGCGAATGCGCTCCTAACTTCTGCGGGTAGTTGGTAAAAACATACAGTGCGCATTATCAGCGTTTCCTTTTAAAACTAATTGTATTTTTGATTTCAGGCTCCTGATTTCTCACTTTTAGTTTGTCCGAATCTTTAAGTTGTTCGGTTCTTTTCTCTGACTTACTAGCTACATTATTTTTAATCCTGTGTATCAAAAATTCGTTGAGATCTTTATGGCTGGAATAAATTCCGGAGTGATCTTTTGCTTTTGGAAAAGATTTTAAGATCTGAGATTTACATTTTATCCCGGCAGTATCGTTATCCAGAAAAAGATTGATATTAGGATAGTTTTTGAGATGTTCTATAGATTTATTTAAAAGAGCAATGGAGTTCATTACAAGAATATCTCCTTTAAAAGATTTCTTCATTTCAATAAAAGACAAGGCATCCATAAATCCTTCAAAAACGGCTACACCTTTATTATTTTCATCTTGAAATTTTGTTGTATTCTGTCCAACGTTTTTGAGATCGATGATTGAAATATCCTTTTTCAACAATGAACCTTTGTAAAATGAATTACGGATTTCAAAACCTCCGGATAAATTTTCAAATCCAATGGCGTAGAGTTTTTTGTCTCCAAGGGTAAATCGTACCTCCTTTATATGATTGTAAATCTTTGAACTCAATCCTCTGTCCTGCAAATATTTTTTCAGGTTTTGATTTTCTATATTCAGTATTTCATCAATTCTATAGTTTGGTTTTGGAGTATTAATATGTTGTTGCTGATGAAAAGAAGAAAAATTCTGCTTTGCTGCCCAATCTAAAACTTCAGAAATCGAAGTATTCAGATATTTCCTCATAAAGTCGGTGTTATTCCCACCTACACCTTCTGAATGCAGATACCAGACATTAATTCTCTTATCTACTTTGAAAGAGGCTTGGAATTCGCTGGCAAAGGGGTTGAGATACCAAGCTTCTTTTTCATTTTGTTTCGTTGGAAGGTGTCCGAGAGAAAGGAGGACTTCTTCCAACGATATGCTATTAAATTGTTTGCAGTTCATATTTTGATGTTTTTAATAAAGTACTTACCTAATCACTAATCCGTTCATAATCAAATGAATGATTAACATTTTACCACTACCTAAAATTACCTACCTACCCAATTTTATTATAGAGGTAACTTAGGTAGCTTGGAATTACTCAACTTACCTATGTAAAACACTTACGTTCTGTAACTTAAATTTATTAGGTAGGTTGGTAGATTACTTCTTGTTTAATTATTTTATGATCTTCAATCGAATGAGATAACCGTAAATTTGTCTTTGTGGATGTTTAACTCTCGGAAATTTGAAAGACGACAAAGCTCTCCCGATCTTTAAATGATTTAATCTGATACCGTGGGAATTCAAATCAATCATAACTTCAGTTGCGGTCATAAATTCTTCCAGATTATCGGAAGGTTCATAGAATTTGTTGACTATTTCCTGTTCCAAGGTCATTTGCATAAATCTTTCATTGCGTTTTTCATTCTCTACAATATCTGTTACAGTCAGTTCCGGAGAATAATTTTTCCTTTTAAATGCGTTGAAATAGGCTTGAGCCCAGACTTTATCAATATCAATCTCTGACGAATAATTGAAGTTTATCTTTTCGATCACTTCGAAAATGATCCACCTGACACTTCCCGAATCATCAGTTAAAAAGTCTGTTTTATTGGTAGAACCCACGAAACTGCAAATCCGCTCTAAGTATTCTGATTTCCTGGCGTAAGGCAATCTCTCGTTAATGTGTGTTTTTGAGATATAGGCCTTCAATGAATTAATATCTGCTTTAGCTAAAACTGACAATTCATCTAAATTGATAATTAAGTTTTTACATAATTTAATCCTGCTGTCCTTGTCCAAGCCAATATCTTCGGATAAATAATTCATCAGTTTTTCAGGAATGAAAAATCTCAAAAAGGTTGATTTCCCACTATTTTGAATAGTATTCGCAAGAACCAAACAATGCTTATTTATCTTTTCTTTCTCCAAAGCACATAAAACCGCCCTTGTAAACCATTTTTCGGTATGATATCGAAATGCATCATCATCGTTGGTTTTCACATAAGAGCAAAGCATTTTTATATAATCTTGACCGTCCCAATCTTCCAAACTTTTAAAATATTCAGAAATAGGATTAAACTGTTCTATCAGATGACTTCTGACCAAGATTTCCAGTTTATTGATCGGGATATCAATTCCGGATTGAATAAGTTCTATAAATAATGAGTTCAAATTTAAATCTGACCATATTTTATCTGAACTAAGTTTGATTTCAAACTCCAGAGATATGGTATTAAACCGAATTGAATATTTAGAATTGAGATATTTTAATGCCCGGTCAAAGATCGTTTTAGTTTCTGTACCGGTTTGATACAGGGTTTTATTCTCTTCCATAAAACATTTGAGATTGTGAAAGCGGAACAAATAGTTATCGTATCTGAAACTTACCTTCAGGTAAAACAAAACATTGAAACCTAACTGTCGCTACAGTTAGGTTTTATTTTTTGCGTAAAGAAAATTCTATGGCTTCCTGCTGAATTTCATCATTGGATTTATGGCTGTTTTTCAATAACCATTCATCGACTTTTTTACGTTCAAAGAAGAGAACTTTCCCATTAGGTTTAGAAAAAGGAAGACTGTTGGTATGAACTAATTTATAGATATAGGATTTTTTAAATCCTGTATAATCTGAAAGTTCTTCAACATTAAGAATTGATTTGAGACCGACAATGTGCTTTTCAATTCGGTTCAGCTTGTGAAGGATAATTTCGTTTTCCATTGCTTTACTATTTTAAAATTTGTGTGGCAAAGGAAAACAAATGACAATGTGATTAAAATACTCTAATAGTCAAAACACCTTCTAATAAAGGGTTTTAGAGTATAAAATTTGAATAAGATTAATTTACAAGACAAAATTGGTATATGCGCTGTTTAAGCTACCGTATGGAATGTGAGAAATTTCTCCTTTCTCATATTTTACAAAGTTTGCTATGATGAAGTTCATTAAGCTTCTTCTTTTTGCCCTCTCAAATTTCACATCACCATTTTCTGAGATTAGGTGTATTAAAGAAAACAATTCGGTATAAGTAATAACATTCTTTCCCGATGTTCCAACCCATTTTATTTTATCACCGGGTACTTTTCCATTGAGTAAATCTTGTAAATTATTTATTGAACTTTCTTCAATATTTTCACTATTCAATCCTATAATCTCATGTATTTCAACCTCTCTCATTTTACGAATAGAAATAGTTTGATCAAATAAATTTTTAATTTCAGGTAGAAGTGCAGATTCAAACTTTTTAGTCCAAACTAATTTTCCAAGCATGGCTGTACCTGCCACTAAATAGAACATGATGGACAGACGATATAGGAATAGTAGATATTGATTGGATATCGAAATATCTTTCAGCATCATTAATAAAATACCGAAATAAATAATATAGATGAAAATTCTGGGTCTTTCAATGCGAGCAATCCACCAATCACGATCGAGGCAAAAAAAATAATAGAGAATCCATTTTATATTTACTTTACAGAATGGATAGAGAGTAAAAAGAATTAGAACTAGTACAATAACCTTAAATATAGGAACCCTTAAATTGTATGGAATTTGATAAACTCCCAGCATAATTATCAGTGAAACAATAAAAGAAACCAGAATTAATAGGGTAGGTCTACTTTCTATATTTATTTTTTTCATTTTTAAATATGTTAGATAAAAAGTCAATATTCATGCTTGTTTACAATCGGCAAGATTTATCGATGTACGTATGTACATAGGTACAAACTATATTTTATAATTGAATAAATTCAGATTCAATTTTATCAATAACCTTATGAGGAATGCCCTGCTTTTCTGAAAAAGGTTTAAACAGTTTGGTTGTTAAAAGTACACTATCAATAATCGCATTTGGATTTTTAATGGTAAACTGATCAGCAATTCCTAACAAATCTTCTCTTTTGATGGAGTTTCTCTTTCCGTTTATTGACATAGCTCTTGAAACTCTTGTGTAATTTTTCAGTGCATCGAGTGGATAGGTTAAATCGTATGCGGGTGCCAGGTTCCAACGGTCTTTTTCAATATTATAAATGAAAGAAAAATTCTTTAAGTGATCATCAATATTTGCAAAAACTAAATTGAACACCATTCGCTTAAATAGCTGTTCGATATCTTTATGAGGAAGTCTTAAATCTAATGATAATCTAAACAGATTTTCATATGTTGAATTTTCAGGCTTTGTAAAATCCCAACCCGTCATTCCAGTCGCTGTAAGAATATGATATTTCTCGCCATGCTTTCTATCAAATCGTAGAGTAGCAAAATGCTTATCATCAATCATTTTAGATTCCATTATTTCAATCCCTAAATTTCTAGCAATTTGATAGTAAACAAACTCTACTTTCTCTTTAGAATAACCTTCATTTTCGTCGACCGAAAGTTTAATCAGGTAGTGATTATAATCCTCTGAAGTTTCTAAATCACCAGCCTTTAATACACCGGTTTTCTTGTTTTCTGAAACCAAAATTTTAGGTCTGGCACCGCCAGCCGAAGTTCCCATCTTAAAAATGTTGAGCAGAGCAAAATCACTCAATCCTTTTTCTTCAATAGATGTTCTGACATCTAAAACCTTTTTCACCACTTCGGTAATCTCATCAATATTTATTGAATTGTTTGAATTAATGTCTTTAGCCGGAGCAAATTCTAAAGCTCCCATTCCTCTTTGACCAACATAAGTAAGCTGTTCTAATGGAGAAATACTAACAAAATCTTTTTGAGTAGCTTCTAACCATTCTTTAAAGACAATATTTCCAAAATAGTCAGGCAAAGAATCTGCGATCATTGGTGGCAAGCCTCTAAAAGTTTCGCCTTCAAATTCTGAAAAAACCTGAACATTTGGACTTCTCCTAATAACATAAGGAAACAGTCTTTTATACAGATCCATTTCCAAAAACGTAGGATTAAATTGGAAAGATGATTTGCGTTGATTTTCATCATAGCCAATCTTACCGATTTCTAAACCTTGAAAATGAACGGATATGATTTGATTTTTAGCCATATTTAGTACATGGATTGATTATCGTTAAGCGTTTCTATTTTATCAGCAACAAATTGATTCAACGATTTCATTTCATCAAAATATTGTAACACTTTAAGTAAGGTTTCAAGCGTAGGATTTTCCCCGTTCTCAAGCTTTGCAATAGTAAATCTCGAAAGTTCTAATTCTTCGGCGAGTTCTAGCTTTGTGAGGTTTTCTGCCTTACGCATTTCCCTGCACCAACTTCCAATACTATTTTTAACTTCTTTTATCGTAATAAAATCAAGCATAAAATTGTTTATTATAATAAACAAATATAGCAAATATTCAACGGATTGTTTAATATAATAAACAATCCGTTGAATAACAAAACAAATTGTTTAGAGATCAGGTGATGCCATACATTAATGGTTCTTAACAATTTTTTGATGTAAGTTAATAATGATCGTTTATACAATAGTAGAGAAGCTGATTATAATAAATGAAAAAAGTTGATGCGGAGAATAAAGATATTATTCACCGCATTTTTTGCGGAGAATAATTTTAATTTCATTTTTTTGAAGGTCTGCTTTCTATTTATATTTTCATCATATCTCAATATTTAATTCCGGAATAATCTCTGCAGCCTCTTTCATTTTGCTATCTACAATTTTTGCATAAATCTGTGTAGTTCTCAATTCTCGATGTCCCAATCTTTTGGAAACTGTATAAATATCGGCACCGTTTTCTAAAAGTAAAACAGCATTTGTATGCCTTGCTGAGTGAAAAGTGATATGCTTCGGAACCGCTGCACGGTTGCACCAACGAATAATTTCAGTGTTATAGGTCATTCCGTACTTTAGCCCTTTGAAAACCCTTTCTTGTGGATCTTGTCTTTCTCCCAACAAATCTCTTGCTTGTTTTGAGATATAAAGATATTCTACACCATCTGTTTTTTCCTGTCGGAAATTAACTCTTGAAACGTCACCTTCATCACGAACTTCTTTCCAAATCAAAGTATTTATATCCGACCAACGTAATCCTGATAAACACGAAAAAAGAAAAGCTTTTTTCAAAACCGGATATTTACATTCCGCTTTTGCTAATCGTTGAAGTTCATCAAAAATCAAATACTCTCTTTGGCTCTCAGCCTGTTCAAATGATTTAATTTTTGCTGCATAGTTTATTGTCAAATAGCCATTATCGAAAGCACTTCTAAGTGCAGCTTTAAATTTATTGAAATATGAATATTTGGAATTTTGAGATAGTGGAATTTCACTTTTAGTAAGAGCATCTTTCTCAAAATATCTATGAACTTTTTTGACGAATCTCTCATCTATTTCATCGAAAGTCATGCTTTTAGAAACAATCTTTTTGAGATGTTGCAAAGTAGAAAACCAGTTACCGTAATTATTGGAAGAATCTTGTAATCGCTTTTCATCTGTTAACTCTTCAAAATATGTTAAAAAAGTTCTCTTACTTTTTACGGTATCTTTCAAGTCATAACGTCCTTGGACATATTCAGCTTTTTTAATTGCCAAAATACTTTCTGCGAGAACCAAAGTTTCTTTATTTTCTTTTTTTTCATTAGCCGTTTTTGGTTCGGGATGCAAATACAGTTTCAAGTACTCAAAATCACGCAGATGAATTCTTTTTCCTTGAACATTTGTTGATGAACCTTTGTAATACTCAATGAAAAGACTAATTCTTCCATCAGCTAAATTTTTCTGTTTTAAAGTGATATTCATATATTTTATTTGAGGTGTACATTTGTACACCTTTGTACTAATTTTCTTAGCTCAAGGTGTACAACAGGTGTACAAATATATAAATAAAATCCAAGAAGAGAAAATAAATTTTTTATAAATATCTGATAATCAAATAAAAGAAAGAAAAAGAAACTAAAGAAAAGCTAATTTATTTCCCGATACAAAACTTAGAGAAAATATTTCCCAAAACCTCATCATTCGTTACTTCGCCGGAAATTTCACCAAGATGCTCCAAAGCATTTCTTAGTTCGTAAGCTAAAAGTTCTGTTGAAATTTGAAAAGTAATGGCTTCCTTTACTTTGTTTACGGCGTCTAGGGATTTTCCTAAGGCTTCAAAGTGACGTTGGTTAGTGATTACCACATTACTTTCTTCCGATTTTAGCTGCTCTACATAAGATGATAATTCATCTTTTAAATCTTGCATATTTTGATTTTCAACAGCCGAAATGGTGATGAAATCGAAATCTTGCGAAATTTCTTTTCTGAAAATATTTTCCACCAGCTCATATTGGGCAGGAGAAACTTCATCTATTTTCGTGGCGCAGATGATGAGTTTTAAATCATCTCTTTGTAAAGATTTTATCATTTCGATGTCTTCAGAAAAGTTTTCTGTGGCAGCATCGGCGAGGTAAACCAGAATATTGGCGTTTTCTACTTTCTCTTTTGCTTTTTTTACACCGATTGCTTCGATTTCATCGACGGTTTCACGCAGGCCGGCAGTGTCAATTAATCTGAAGGCATGGCCTTTTATGTGAAGAATTTCTTCAATCGTATCTCTCGTCGTTCCTGCAATATTACTTACAATTGCTCTTTCTTCTTTTAATAAAGCGTTTAGAAGCGTTGATTTTCCAGCATTTGGTTTTCCGATGATGGCAACGGCGGTTCCGTTTTTTATAGCATTTCCGTATTGGAAGCTTTCAATAAGAGAATTTAACTTAGCTTCTATTTTATCAAGTAATTGATTCAATGCGCTTCTGTCTGCAAATTCAACGTCTTCTTCAGCAAAATCAAGTTCCAATTCAATTAAAGAAACAAAATTTAATAAATCGGTTCTTAAAAACGAAATTTCGTTAGTAATTCCGCCTTTTAGCTGGTTTAATGCTACTTTTCTTGATGCCTCATTTTCTGAAGCAATCAAATCAGCAATCGATTCAGCCTGGCTTAGATCAATTCTTCCGTTCATGAAAGCACGCATGGTAAATTCGCCGGCTTTAGCCATTCTTGCCCCGTTTTTGATGAGAACTTCCAAAATTTTCTTGGCAATATGTAGCGAACCGTGAAATGAAATTTCTACAGAATCTTCGGCGGTAAAAGTTTTTGGAGCTTTAAAAACAGAGATCATCACTTCATCAATTACCTCATCACCATCTTTTATAAAACCGTAATGAACAGTGTGCGATTGTGCTTTTTCAAGGTTTTTACCGTCAAAAATTTTTGCTGAAACAGGAATTGCATCATCACCCGAAATTCTGATAATTCCGATGGCTCCGATTCCGTTGGCTGTGGCAAGTGCGCAGATAGTGTCATGATTCATTTTGCAAATTTACGGTTTTATATGAAAATTTTTAATGCTAATCTTAAAACAGATATTTGCCTCAATTATTTAAGTTTCCGGCCTAATGAATACACGTTCTCAATCCACTTTTGACGTTGCTCTTCTTTTGAGTTTTTAATAATTCCTATATAAGTAACTTTTACAGGCTTTACACCGCAAAATTCTAAGGTAGATTTTTTGAGCTGATTGATACTCGGTCTTCCATAAAACATTCTGTAGTACCAACCAGGTTGATCTATTGTTGTGATGATGTGCGCAGTTTTACCTTTTAGAAATTTATCCCACCAAACCGAGTTTTCACGATATTTAAATGCTAAACCGGGAAGAAAAAGTCGGTCGATAAAACCTTTTGTAATAGCAGGAAGTCCGCCCCACCAAACCGGATGTACCCACACCAGATGATCTGCCCATTGTATAATTTCCCAGGCTTTCAGTAGATCAGGTTCCAAATCCATTCTTTTCTGATAGCCAAACTGGAGATTAGGATTAAAATCAAGATCTCGGATAATAATTTCCTTTATTTCAGCTCCCGAATCTTCGACTCCTTTTTTATAGGCTTCAGCTAAAGCGAAATTGAACGATTCATGATTTGGGTGTCCGTTGATTAGTGCAATTTTTTTCATGATGTATTGTATTTGAATACCTTTATTCTTTGGTACAAAACTATACATGATGCATATCAATGAATAGGACAAATGTCTAAAAAGAAATTTCTTTCCTGATACGGCTCAGATGTCTTTGGGTAATGCCTAGATAAGAAGCTAAATGTTGCAAGGGAATTTGCTGAATATAATTCGGTTGATTTTCAATTAAAAAATCATATCTCTGCGCTGCACTGTCTCGTTGAAGCTGGAAAAAACGTTTTTCAAGTTCCAGATATTCCTGTTCGGCAATCATTCTTAGAAATTCGCTCCATTTCGGATTTTCAGAGGCTAGTTCCTGAATTTTTTCTTTCTTAATGACCAATAGAGTAGCATCTGAAATGGCCTGCATGTTTTCTATGCTTGGTTTGTCTGAAATAAATGAAGAATAAGAAGCCATCAAATCATTGGGAAATCTAAAGCAATACGTATTGTCTTTTCCCTCGTCTGAAGTATAAAAAGATCTGAATATTCCTGATTGTATAAAAGCAATTTCTTTACATTTCTCACCTTCTTTTACAAAAAAAACATTTTTTGATAATTTTATTTCACTAAAAAGAGTCAATAGATGCTCTATTTCATTTTTTGAAAACAGATTAAAATTTTGAAAAAACTGCTGAATCATTTTGTAAATAAATTTGTTTTTAGTCGTAACAAAATTACTTAAATATTTTGCAGTAAAATAAAACATCACCCCTATTAAATAGAGATGACGTTGAAGGATATTAGTTTTTATATATAAATGTGATTGGTTTTGCTTTCCTTTTGCTTGCACAAAAATAGAGGATAAGAATTAATTGTTTTTCAGGATTTACCTCATAAAAAAAACCGTAAAAATACGGTTGTATAAAACAAAATCATCCTGCAAAATCTGTTGCAGGATGACAATTTATATTGATTTAAAATAGTAAATTTTATATTAACAATTAACAATTAACAATTAACAATTAACAATTAACAATTAACAATTAACAATTAAAATGATTAATTACCTTAAATTGGGCTTACAAGTGATAAAAACCAATCTTTTACTTCACCTTCCAAATGAGGAGCCAGTTTTTCTTCACATGTTTTATGATAAGCATTCAGCCAAGTGATTTCTTCCTCAGAAAGAATTTCTTTCACGATGGTATCTTTAAAGAACGGGCAGAACGTTAAAGTTTCAAACTCATAAAAAGTCCCGGATCCTGTGGTTTCTGATTCTTTTACGGCAATAAGATTTTCATGACGGATTCCGTATTCTCCTTCCACATAATATCCAGGTTCGTTTGAAACAACCATCCCAACTAAAAGTTCCTGTGGATTCATATCTTTTCTGATATTTTGCGGACCTTCATGTACATTCATAAAACTTCCAACTCCGTGGCCTGTTCCGTGATTGTAGTCTTTTCCGTTCATCCATAAAGGAAGTCTTGCGATCGCATCAAGCTGGACTCCTCTTGTTCCTTTTGGAAATTTAACCATCGATAAACGAATCATTCCCTGTAAAACTAAAGTAGAATTGGTTTTAAATTCTTCAGAAACTGCTCCTAAAGCTAAAGTTCTTGTAATATCTGTTGTTCCTTCTAAATATTGACCTCCCGAATCAACCAAAATACATGCGTCATTGGTTACTTCCTTACTGCCTTGGGTTTTTGCAGAATAGTGCATCATGGCACCGTTGTCTTTGTACCCAACGATACTTCCGAAACTTTCACCCACAAAATTTTCTCCTGCAGCACGGAATTCTCTCAGCTTTTTACCAATAGAATATTCGTTCATGGTTTCTTTTCCGGCATTATGCGTTAACCAGTAAAGGAATTTTACCATCGCAACACCATCTCTTACCATTACTTTTCTGAAACCTTCAAGCTCAGTTTCATTTTTCTGAGCCTTCATAATATTTCCGGGAACAGCAGCTTTTACAAACTCATTATCAATTTTTAAAGCTTCAAAAATAGATTGGTTGCTGTTTGGTGAAACTAAAACTTTTTCGTTTTTGATAGTTCTTAAATGATTGTTGAATTCTTCGTAAGGCATCATTTTTACGAATGATTCATCCATTTGTTTTCTGGCTTCAACCTCCATTTTTTCAAGGTCGGTAAACAGAATTGCATCATTTTTAGTAATCAAAATATACCCTAAAAAAACAGGATTGCTTTCTACGTCGCTTCCTCTTAAGTTTAATGTCCAGGCAACATCATCAAGACTCGAGATCACATGAACGGTAACTTCCTGTTCTTCCATTTTTTGACGGATTGCAGAGATTTTATCTGTTACAGATTTTCCGGCTCTGTCTAATGGATGCACGAAAATCGGGTTTTTTGAAGGAGTTCCTCTTTCTTTCCAAACTGCTTTTAATAAAGGAGAATCAACCAGGGTTAAATTTTTGGCGTTCAGTTTCTGGTATAAAAGTTCCCAGTTTGAATGTGAAGTTGCCAATGCATTAACTGCCACTTTTCCGTTTGCAGGAATTTCAGAGATAATCCAGTCAATATAATTTGGCGTTCCTTCCATTCCGTCTTTGAAAAGATCTATTCCTGAACCAGCCAATTCGATTGGAGCCTGTGTGAAATATCTTCCGTCCGTCCAAAGTCCGGCTTTATCTTTAGTAATTACCACAAAACCTGCTGAACCAAGAAAACCCGAAAGCCAGGCTCTTTCCTGCCATTCTTCAGGTAAATATTCGCTCATGTGAGGATCTGCAGAATATACTATAAATGCATCAACATTATTTTTCTGCATTTCTTCACGAAGCGCAGCTACTTTTTCCTTTGAAGTCATTTTTCTATCAATTTTAAAGACGTGAAGTTACGAAAAAATGCAGTTTTGAAGTGTTTTAATCAAAAATATTCTTGATTGTTGACTATAATTTAAAATCATATTTAACGAATGTTTTTAATGAGTTACGGGAAAAACAACAGTATTCAGGTACCACATCAAACTCAAATCATAAAAAAATTAACTTTTTGGAAAGATTATTGCAGTATCGGCAACATGGGAACGCAAAACTATAATAACCACAGAAAATTTTATCCGCCGCATCATTTCATTTATTTGCCATTGTTGTTGATAGCTGAAATTTTTGGAATTTATAAAATATTTAATGACTCAGTGAATCAACTGACGTGGGTGCTATTTTCAGTTCTTATATTTTTAATTCTCTATTTAGCTTTAATGGTGCGTCAACATTATGCCTTGGGACTGCAAAACCGCATCGTGAGACTTGAATTTAAGCAAAGATATTTTGAACTGTTCAACACAAGATCAGATGAAGTGGAAGAAAAACTGAATTTCGGACAGATCGCTGCTTTAAGATTTGCTTATGATGAAGAATTTAAAGAACTTTTATATAAAGCTTTAAACGAAAAAATGTCAGGTGATCAGATCAAAAAGTCAATTAAAAAATGGCGAGCAGATCACCATCGGATTTAAAATAATTAACCTAAATTATATTACTATGAAAAAGTGGACTTTATACAGCATGGCTATTTTTAGCTTGATGCTTCTTACAAGCTGCGAGGCAGTAGAAACAATCTTTAAAGCAGGAATGTGGTGGGGGATAATTCTGGTTGTCGGAGTCGTTGCACTTCTGTTATGGCTTTTTTCGCGGGGTAGAAACTCTTAACCAACTTTTATGGAACAATCAGACTTAGATATTATTTCTCATCTTAAGCCATCGAAGATTGTAAAAATTATGAAAGATCCGGTAGCTTCTGCAAAGGCGGTGAATCTTATTTACACCACAGATGCAGAAACTGCCGGAATTATTCGTAGAAAAAGAGGCAAAAAATACCTTTACTTTAAAGATGGTGAAAAAATTAAAGATAAAGAAGAGATTACGCGTATTAATAGTTTAGTCATTCCTCCGGCTTGGGAGAATGTCTGGATATGCGCTTTAGATAACGGTCATCTTCAGGCTACAGGATTTGATGCAAGAAAAAGAAAGCAATACAGATATCATGCACTTTGGAGTGCTTTGCGAAATCAGACCAAATTTTACAGAATGCTGCAGTTTGGCTATGCTTTACCCGAAATTCGACTGCAACTTGAAAAAGACCTTGCTTTAAAAAATTTTGAAAAGCGAAAAATTATGGCTTTGATTGTCAGTTTGATGCAGCGTACCAATATCAGAATAGGTAATAGCATTTACGAAAAGCTATATGGTTCTTTCGGATTGACCACATTGAAGGGAAAACATGTAAAGGTAAATGGGCAGAAAATCAATTTTTCATTTAAAGGTAAAAAAGGAGTAATGCATAACGTCAATCTTAAAAGCAAAAGATTGGCAAAATTAATTATGAAATGCAAAGAAATTCCCGGAAAGGAGCTGTTTCAGTATATTGATGACGACGGAAAAAGACATTCTGTAGATTCGGGAATGGTAAATGATTACATCAAAGAAATCAGCGGCGAAGATTTTACAGCCAAAGATTTCAGAACCTGGTCTGGAACGGTAAATGCCTTAATTGCATTTAAAGAAATAGGCTATGCTGAAAATAATTCTCAATATAAAAAGAAAGTAAAAGCTGCATTAGATATTGTCGCTGAGCATCTTGGAAATACAAATACAGTGTGCCGGAAATACTATGTACACCCACTGGTAATTAATTTGTACGAAAATAATACCATCAAAAAATATCTTGATGAGCTAGAAGTTATCGAAGAAAATGACGGAAAAGCTGGCTTAACTCATGAAGAAAAATTAGTTTTAAAAATTCTGGAGAACGAAAAGATGTGAGAAGTGAATTGTGAAAGGTCAATTCGCTTTTCCTTGTCTATTTTTTTACTAAAATTTAAGCTTAAATCATTTAAAATTCACACTTCACTTGCAAAGAAAAATTCACCTTTGACAATTATTCAAAATAAATTTTAAATGTTGTAAATTTGTAAAAAGCAAAAATTAAACAATACAACTCATATGTCAAAAGCAATTTCGCAAGTACCATTTGCAGTAAATGAGCCGGTAACTTCTTATGTACCGGGATCAGCAGAAGTAAAATCTCTTCTTGCAACTTACAAAAAAATGTGGGCAGAAAAGATAGAAATCCCAATGATCATCAATGGTAAGGAAGTAAAAACAGGCGATACTGTTCAGCTTCAGTCTCCGCAGGATCACGCACACGATTTCGGTTTTTATCATAAAGGAACGATGCAGCATGTAGATGATGCGATCAACTCTGCTTTAGCAGCAAAAAAACAGTGGAATGAGCTAGGATGGGAGCACCGTGCAGCGATTTTCTTAAAAGCAGCTGATCTTTTGGCAGGACCTTACAGAGACGTTATTAATGCAGCGACAATGATCGGACAATCTAAGAATGTTCATCAGACTGAAATTGATGCAGCTTGTGAATTTATCGATTTCTTAAGATTCAATGTAGAATTTATGACAGAAATGTATTCTGAGCAGCCGGTTTCTGACGCAGGAATCTGGAACAGAGTAGAGTACAGACCATTGGAAGGATTCTGTTTTGCAGTAACGCCTTTCAACTTTACAGCGATTTCAGGAAACTTGCCGACTTGTATGGCAATGCTTGGAAACGTAGTGGTTTGGAAGCCTTCTGACAAGCAAATCTATTCTGCAAAAGTAATTATGGATGTTTTGATCGAAGCGGGTCTTCCTGCAGGGGTTATTAACATGATTTTCACGGACGGAAAAGAAACTGCTGATAAAGTTCTGGCGCACAGAGATTTTGCAGGACTTCACTTTACAGGATCTACAAAAGTTTTCCAGGGAATGTGGAAAATGATCGGTGACAATATTCATAACTACAGAACATATCCAAGAATCGTTGGGGAAACAGGTGGAAAAGATTTTGTAATCGCTCACCCTTCGGCAAACGTAGAAGCTGTTGCAACGGCTTTGGTAAGAGGTTCTTTCGAATATCAGGGACAAAAGTGTTCTGCGGCTTCAAGAGCTTATATCCCTCAATCTCTTTGGGCTGATGTGAAAAAAGTAATGGAAACTCAGATCGCTTCAATTAAAGTAGGTTCTCCTGAAGATCCTTCAAACTTTGTGAATGCGGTAATCGATAAAAATTCATTCGAAAAGTGTAAAGGTTATATCGACAGAGCAGGAATTTCAAGCGTTGCCAATGTAGTAATTGGTGGTAAAACTGATGATTCTAAAGGCTGGTTTGTACATCCAACAGTTATAGAAACTACAGATCCTCAATACGAAAGTATGGTTGAAGAGATTTTCGGACCGATCTTATCTGTTTTTGTTTACGAAGATAAAGACTGGGCAGAAACTTTAAAAGTAGTTGACTCTTCTTCTCCCTACTCATTGACGGGTTCTGTGTTTGCACAAGATCGTTACGCTGTAAACGAGGCTTTCAAAGCATTAGAAAATGCTTCAGGAAACTTCTACATCAATGATAAACCAACCGGTGCAGTTGTTGGTCAGCAGCCTTTCGGTGGAGGTAGAGCTTCAGGAACAAACGATAAAGCTGGTTCTAAAATGAACTTACTAAGATGGACGTCTGTAAGATCTATTAAAGAAACTTTTGTTTCTCCTAAAGATTATAAATACCCATATCTTGGTTAATTAGTAATCAATAATGGGCAATGAGTAATTGTTGTTCATTAATAATATAGCCTCGGAATTTCGATTTCGGGGCTTTTATATTTTAAGATTAAATTAATAAGATTAAATATTTTGAATGAAAGAGTCCTGAAAGGACGATCTATCAAAGCATCGGATAAAGCCCGATGAAATAATTAAGTAAAATAAAAAAAGTGATTCAAACGAACCACTTTTAATTTTGAATAATATGTAAATAAATTTTACCAGTCTCTCTTTTTCAGAATCAAATAAGACCCGAAAATAAATAAAACACACCAAATCAGGCAAGCAATAAGGCTTTCTGTTGGGTAAGTAAACTCATATTTTAAACCAAGTGCTTTTGCCATATTTAGCCTCAACATCGGGTTAGGAATTAAATTGGACATACTTTCCAGAGGGAAAATTTTGCTGAAGAAAAAGTCATTTTGCAATACTTCATTTCTTTGAGCCGCTTTTAGGCCTGCTAATTTTGAATAAGATTCGATTCCTCCGATAATAGATTCTCCTACCCAAATTACAAAGAATGCAAGGAAAACAAAAACAGATTTTCTTAGTAGAATTGATAAAAACATTAAGAAACAAAAGAATGCAAACAGCTTTAAAAAGTAATTTCCAATAAAAAACATTTCCTTGTAGACCAATGATGTTTCTGTGGAGGTTGAATACTGTAAGCCTAAAAACAAAGTAATAGCAAATACAATAATTGTTGAAATTAAAGTAAAAATAGTGATCGTCAATAATTTTGAACCAATAAATTCTTCTCTGCTCAACCCATCAATCGTATTCTGCTTAAACATTCTGTTGCTGAATTCCTGACAGATCGAAAAGACGATAATTAGCCCTAAAAATATTTTAAGTAAAGCGACAGTCCAGGTTGTAAAATTCCATATTTCAGGAAAGTTATACATCCCTTGTTCTTTCAAATTGATGGTGTCACCAAAAAGTTTAAGATCAATCAAACCGATGCAAAGAAAGATCACCAAAATAGCAAAGTAAAGAATGGTAAAAACCTTGAACGGTGTATAATTCAGATTTTTATAATATTCTAATTTTAATAATTTCATCATGATTAATTAGTGTTTTTTACAAGTTCAAGGAATTGATTTTCAAGCGATTGTTTTTTCTTAGCCAAATGTGACAGGAAAATACCTTTTTCTGCAAGTTTCTGGTTTAATGTTGATGCAGAAATCGATGCATCATCATGCACTTGTGCTTTAATAAGTTCACCTTCTGACGAAACTGAAGTAAACCACTGAAGTTCTTCCAAAGCACTCAAAAGAGCAGAATTATTGTCAGCTTTTAATTCAAAAAAGCCTTGATTACTGGTTATTTCATCTACTCGTCCGGAATAAATGGCGTTTCCTTCTTTTAAAACAATTACATGACTGCAGATCTTTTCGATTTCATCTAAAAGGTGACTTGCAATAATGATGGTAATTCCTTGTTTTGCGATTGCTCCGATAATTTCTCTGATCTGAATAATTCCTTCAGGATCTAAACCGTTGGTTGGTTCATCTAAGATCAAAACCTCAGGATTGTTGAGTAAAGCCGAAGCAATTGCCAAACGTTGCTTCATGCCTAAAGAAAAGGTTTTGAATGTATCTTTTTTTCTTTCTAAAAGCTTAACGGTATCTAAAACTTCATCAATTCTCGCAAAAGGAGTTCCTTTGATTTCCGCAACAATTTTAAGGTTGGTTTCTGCACTTAGATAAGGATAGAAGTTGGGTTGCTCGATAATAGCTCCGATTTTTTTAAGCGTTTCGGGAGTTGTTCCTTTTTGCCCAAACCAAAACCAGTCGCCGCTTGTAGGATTGATTGTTGAAAGAAGCATCCCGAAAGTAGTAGATTTTCCGCTTCCGTTGGGACCTAAAAGACCGTAAACATTACCTCTTTCTACATCAAAAGAAATATTGTTGACTACGACTCTCTTGAATTTTTTCGTCAGATTCTTTACTGATAAAATTTTTTCCATGTAGTATATTGTATGTACTATAAGTTTCTCTTTTTTGTGAAATGTTACAAATGGAGTGAACTTTTTAGTTATGAATTATGAATTATGAATTATGAATTATGAATTAACTTTGCCTAACTCCTAACTTTGTTCCCGCTTTCAAAAAAATCATTAAATTTGATTTAAAAGATGTTTGTATGAAGTTAATTGAACTTGCAAAAGAATTAAATGTTTCCGCAGAATCCATCAAGCAGTTTATTCAGGATTTTGATCTTGACCTGGTTGATTGTATTTCGACCCAGTTTGAAGTAAAAGAAGATTTTGAAAAATTTGCCCGTGAAAATGTAGATTTTTTAAAACTATATGAAACAGATTTAGACAAAAATAAAACCGTCGACCAAATTGCAGAAACAATCAATCAGCCTAAAGATAAAATTGAAAAAGCTATTGAAGAAAATCCTTCAAATATTTTTGATAACGGATTGTTTAGATCTTCGATTTCAAGTTATTGGATTGATCAAAAGTTAGGTGGAAATTACAAATTCGTTTATAATTACTTTGGAAATAAAACCAAACTTCAGCAAAGAGATTTCATAGGTTACAGAGATCTTTTCTTTTATATTTCAGATATTCTGGAGCCGTTTTTAAATCCTCAGCAAACCAAAGACTGGGGAATTCATAAACCTGCAGGAATCATTTTGTACGGACCTCCCGGAAGCGGAAAGATATTTTGGGCCAATAAAATTGCCGAAATCATTAATTATAAGTTTAAAGAAGTTAAAAAACATTATCTCGGTACTTCATTCATTGACGGAAATCAAACCAATTTCAATGATTTTTTGGTCACAATGATGAAAGAAGATAAAGTGTTGCTTTTTTTGGATGATTTTGACGAAATTATGATGGAAAGGAATGCTGAAAATAATGTGGCTTCGTGCAATCTCGAAACTCAGGAGATTATTCTGCATCACGTTTCAAAATTTGAAAGTGAAGGAGTGTTGATGGTCGGTTCTGCGAATTCAGTTGCAGACATTGACGAAGAAATTCTGGCACCCGGAAGATTTGATGTTGTTATTCCTGTTTTCCCGCCGAATGCTGCCGAAAGATCAGAGATTATTCTCTATTCAATGACCAAAAATCTGGATAAAGATTCTCTGCTTTTCAAAATTCTGAAAAACAACAAAGCAGATAAAATTCCTTTCTGGAGCGAAACTGTTAAGAAAATGAAGGTTTTCAGTAATACCATGCTGATTGATTTTACTCAAAGTTTAAAAAAGAGGATTAAAAACCGCTACCAAAGAACGAAAGACGAAAAGTTGAAAATTGATGAAACCCTTCTGAATGGTGCTTTGCGTGATGCTGCTGCAAAATTAACTGAAGAATACCTTAACCAAATTGCTCAGTTTTTAAATGATGTCATTATCAATAACCTTGATGATTTTCAAATGAGAATTCATGCGCTAAAATCTGAGCTGGAAACGTATCAGTCTGTAGAAACTCCGAGAAGAGAAATCGGTTTTATGCATAATGACGAAGATAATGTTTAACGTAAGTGTTGTAACGATTTAGTTTTAGTAATACTTACGAGCAATACCAAAACTCATGATTTTATCCGTAAATTTGCTATTCAAATTTTTTAGTTTTGATTAATAACGACCAGATAAAAGAAATTCAATCCAGAATTGAAGACCTTCATAAATATCTTCAGATTGATAAAAAGAAGATAGAGATTTCTAATGATGACGAAAAAACAGCAGCTCCGGAATTTTGGGATAATCCTAAAACAGCTGAGGTTTTTCTGAAGCAGCTTCGTTCCAAGAAAAAATGGGTAGAAGAGTACGAAGAAATCAATACTCAGTTTGAGGATCTTCAGGTTTTACTGGAGTTTGCGAAAGAAGATGCTGATTCTGAAAAAGAATTGGATGAAGCTTTTCCTCAATTATTAGAGAAAATAGAGAATCTGGAGTTTAAAAATATGCTTTCCAACGAAGGTGACGAGCTTTCGGCAGTACTTCAAATCACAGCAGGAGCGGGTGGAACAGAAAGTTGTGACTGGGCTGCAATGTTGATGAGAATGTATAACATGTGGGCGGAAAAACAGGGCTATAAAATAAAAGAACTGAACTTCCAGGAAGGTGAAGTTGCTGGTGTGAAAACCGTAACCTTGGAAATCGACGGCGAATATGCTTTTGGTTATCTTAAAGGTGAAAATGGCGTTCACAGACTGGTAAGGATTTCTCCTTTTGATTCTAATGCAAAACGTCATACCAGCTTTGTTTCGGTGTATGTTTATCCTTTGGTGGATGATACGATTGAAATCAACATTAATCCGGCAGACATTTCATTTGAAACGATGCGAAGCTCGGGAGCGGGTGGACAAAACGTAAACAAGGTAGAAACAGCTGTTCGTCTTCGTCACGCACCAACAGGAATTATTATCGAGAACTCAGAGTCGCGTTCTCAGCTTCAGAATAAAGAAAAGGCGATGCAGCTTTTGAAATCCAGATTATATGAAATGGAATTGGAGGAACGTCTGAAAGCCCGAACTGAAATTGAAGCCAACAAAATGAAAATAGAGTGGGGAAGTCAGATCCGAAATTATGTGATGCACCCTTACAAACTGGTAAAAGATGTGCGGTCTGGTCATGAGACATCAGATGTAGATGCCGTGATGAACGGAAATCTTACGCCATTTCTCAAAGCTTTCCTTATGGCTGACGGAACGGCAGTTTCAGACGATGATTTTGATCTATAAAAAATCATGTTTACATTTTTGTTAAAATATGCTAATATATTTTCAGCATAATTTTATTAAGCTTATTTTTGTTCATCATCATTACATATGGAAGAATTCAATAGCTGGAGAGATTTATTAAACCCCGAGTTTTATATAAACATGGGTGGGTTTTGGGTTATATTATTTATAATATTTGCCGAAACAGGATTGTTTGTAGGGTTTTTCCTTCCGGGAGATTCACTGCTATTTGTGTCCGGAATTTATGCGGTAGACATTATTTCTCAAACATTCGGTTCTACGGGAAGTGACTTTTTAGATACCACAATTTTGGCGGGTGCTGTAGCTTTTGCAGCGATTGTAGGTAATCAGGTAGGGTATTGGTTCGGAAGCAAAACCGGTCCGGCTCTATACAAGAAAAAAGATACGATGCTTTTCAAGAAAAAATACCTTTATCAGGCACACGATTTTTTTGAAAAAAACGGAGCTTTAGCAATTATTATGGCTAGATTTTTACCCGTGGTAAGAACTTTTATGCCCATCGTAGCCGGAATCGTAAAGATGGACAAAAAATCTTTCCTTCGTGATAATATTATCGGAGGTGTTCTTTGGTCTTTCAGTTTAATTTTTGCTGGACATTACTTAGACAAATTATTCCTTGATCAATTCGGAATCAATCTGAAAGAAAAACTAGAGTTTATCATTATCGTAATTGTTTTAATTACGACTGTTCCTGTGGTTCTGAAATTTATGTTTGGAGCGCCAAAAGGAAACCCGAAACTGGAAGATGAAGTTTTGGATGATTTAATTGACAAAGAAAAATAATCAATTTAAAATATAGAAAATAACCTGCAACAAAATTGCAGGTTATTTTTTTGCTTCTAAAAACTTACGATAACTTTTTAATGTAAAGACTATAAATTGGGCAGGTTTTTAGCACAATTATCTGCGAAATCTGCATAATCAGCGAGAGAAAAAGAAAAAATTATATACGATTTTGGTACGTTACATTTTATTTTAACCGCAAAAGAATCAAAAGATTTTACTAAGCTAATCAGAAGTTTGCAAAACAATTGACAACTCGGGTTTTCATATTTTGTCACCTTTTGAATTTCTACTTTTCTAATCATTTCTTTTGATTCTTTTGCGGTTAAATATTTTTTGTTACACTGGAAAAGAAAGGTTTAAATGATTAAAAAAAAGAAGCGAATTTTACTTCCTAATCCATTCCAGAATATTCGGATAGATGATGCTATCTCTTTTTTTCTTGTTGAAAAATCTTGGAGCATGACCTGTTTTATCCATAAACACCAATTTATGCGGAATATTCATTTTCGTTAAAGCAGAATCTAAAGCTAAACCTTGCTTCTGGTTCACCAAAAAATCCTGGTTTCCCTGAAATAAAAGCGTCGGAACATTCGTTACATTCGCTATCGGACTAGCTTTTTGGAAATCCTCAGACAAATTTTTACGGTCAAATTTAGTTCCCACCACTTTTTGAATAGTTCCCGAAGTATATTTTGAATAAAATGATTTTAAATATTCATGAGAATAAAAATCTGTCGGTCCACTGAGAGAAATAATCTTCTTAATTTTATCAGGATTTTGATAACCGTATAGCAGTGCTAAATGACCACCTGCACTTTCGCCCAATATGATATAATTGTTCGGAAGAAGTTCTGCTTTTTCAGAAAGTGCATTGAATTTTTCAATCACAGAATTGATGTCTTCTAACTGATCTTTGTACGTGAAATGTTTTGAAACCAAGCGGTAATTCATATTAATACTCGGAATATTATTTTCAAAAAGCATCTTCTGAATTTGTATCATGTGCTCTTTTCTACCGTATTTCCATGCTCCACCGTGAACAATTAAAATAACTGGAGAATTTTGCGGATAATCTGCAGGAAGAAAGACGTCCATTTTCTGGCGTTTGTGCTCACCATAATTAAGATTGTAGATTTTCTGACTGTCTTTTCCCATCCAAACTTTAAACTTAGAATTAGTGCATGAATTTAATACCAAACAAATTAATCCTAAAACAAAAAAATGGTAATTGAGAATCAGCTTTTTCATAGAGTAAAGGTAAGGAGAATTTGATTTTTTTGATTATCAATACAGATGATTTTTTATATCTGTTTAATTTTTTAATACTAAATTTTAAATAATAATTGAGACGGATACATGACGAAGCGATGACGTAGAAACCTCGTAAGAAAAACAACATCAAAAACCAATAATATATTCTGACTGTTTAAATTTTACTATGAACAATTATTCGGATAAATGAGATTTAAAAGTTCTTTGAAACCAATAAAAATCTATATTTTTGTAAGACTTAACACTTATTAAAAAAATATTAAAATACTATGGCGTCTGGTTTTTTTGCGATTTTAGATGATATCGCTGCTTTGATGGATGATGTTGCTGTAACAAGTAAAATTGCAACCCAAAAAACAGCAGGTATCTTGGGCGACGATCTGGCGGTAAACGCAGAAAAAGCCACAGGTTTCCTTTCTTCAAGAGAAATACCTGTATTGATGAAGATTATGAAAGGCTCATTTGTCAATAAGCTGATTATTGTTCCTTTTGTCTTCCTTTTGGAGTGGCTGTATTCACCTGCAATTAAAATTATCTTAATCATTGGTGGATTTTATCTGGCTTACGAAGGTGTCGAAAAAATTGTTGAATTTTTATTTCACAGAGATAAAAAAGGACATGAAGTAATCGAAGAAGCACAGGAAGTTGAACAAGACGGTGAGGCGGTAGAAAAAGCTAAAGTAAAATCTGCAGTTACCACTGATTTTATTTTATCTCTTGAGATCGTTATTATTGCATTAGCTGCAGCCAAAGATGGCTATATAGCGCTTAAATCTCAGTTTAACCCTTTCCTTGTAGAAATAGTTACTGTTTCTGTGGTTTCCATTATTGCAACGGTAGGTGTTTACGGAATTGTAGCATTAATCGTTAGAATGGATGATGCAGGTTTCAAATTAATTAAAAAAAGTAACGATAAAGGTTTTTTTGGTAAATTGGGACACCTTCTTGTGAAAGCGCTTCCTTTTGTGATAAAAGCTTTGGGAATTATCGGAACTATTGCGTTGATTTTGGTAGCAGGTGGAATTTTTGATCACAATATTGATTATCTTCATCATTCACTCCCGACATGGCATGAGACACTAAAACAAGTATTATTTGGTATCGTTGGAGGATTAATTGCCTTGTTTTTAATAACCGGTGGAAAGAAAATTTATGCATTAGCGACTAAGAAATAATTGTTAGATCTTAATACAAAATCCTGCTTCAATATTTTTTGAGCAGGATTTTTATTTTTAATAGATGCGCTTAAAATTTTATTTCCGTAAGCCACTTTGCGATTTCTGCGAAACTTTGTGCTGCATTTTCTACCCAAGGAAAATGACCTGCTTTTTCGATCAATACTAATTTAGAATTGGGTAATGTTTGGTGAAGCTGTTCTGCAAATTCAGGTAAATTATTGGTGTCTGCTATACCGTTGAGAATTAAAGTTCTTGTTTTGATATCTGAGAATTTTTTCTGTTGAGTATAATAATATTTCAATTCTTTTTCAATCTTCGGTAATTGACCGTTAACGGGTTTTCTTCTACCAGCTTTTGAAATTTCTTTTATAATCGGAATTACTTTTTCTGAAGATTCTTCATCATAACACCACCATTTCAGAGGAGCTTCAGATAAATCTCTCCCGTCCGGAGCTTTTTCGGTTTTATACGTGTACATATAATCCCAGTCTTTTACGACTTGTGAAAACCATTCAGATTCCTGTATTCTCTTGCTTTCGGATTCTTTTTTTCTATTGTAAATTTCTTCCGGGGATGCAACTAAAGAAGTTCCGGTCAGGATCATTCCTTCAACATGATTTGGATGTTGCAAATTGTACAACATGGCAACTGCACTCTGGTCGGAATGTGCAAAAAACCAAATCTTATCGATGTTGAGTTTTTTTCTTAATTCCTCAACTTCTACAACACTTTTCTCAAGACTATAATCTTCTACTTTCTTTGGTAAAGCAGATTTTCCGGTTCCGCGTGAATCATAATATACCATTGTAAATTGTTTCTCCAATGGCTGTAATGTTAATTCATACCCAATTTTTCCTGAATTAGGATGTCCCACAAACATTACCGGACCATTTCCTTTAATAGTGTAATTGATATTTATGCCATCAATTTTTTCTGTGTAATTTCCGTTTTTAAGCTGTTGAGCGTGTGTGAAAATTATAAAAATTGTACTGAAAACGAGTAATGCTTTATATTTAAAATTCATATTATTTAAAAATAAAATCTTTTCAAATATATCTAATTAAAATAAATTAATTTTTATCGTGTTTTTGAGAATGAACAGAGGAATAATTTGCCTTATTAATCAATTTTAAATATTTACTTTTGCAAAAATATGGATCTTCTAAAAGTGTTTGATTCTAATTAATTATGGGTAGAAATTTATCAATTGATGTTTTAAAAATTATACTTGCATTTTTTGTTGTGTTTCTGCACATGAATTTTCTGAAAGAAACATATCCTGTTTTGAGCTATATTTTAGTAAACGGACTTTTTAGAATTGCAGTTCCCGTTTTTTTAGTTATCACAGGATTTTATTTTTTCCATATCGACAGCGCAAAAAAACTTAAAAAATGGCTTTTCAGAACGTTTCTGCTGTATGCAATCTGGATGCTGATTTACGTTTCTTATTGGAAAGATAACGAACAGATTTGGTTGACCATTATCTTTGGATACCATCATTTATGGTATTTGATAGGAACTTTTTTTTCAGGATTTCTTCTGTATTTTCTTAGAAACCAAAATTCAAGTTGGCTGCTTACTTTGGCAATTTTTTTATTCTTGTTCGGCTATGTCGTTCAGGTTTCAGGAAATTTACATTATTTAAATACTGAATCAGATTCACTTTTGAATAATTATCTGCTTTACCGGAATTTCCTTTTTGTCTGCTTCCCGTTTTTAACGATTGGTTTTTTAATTAACAAGCACCGAATTGATATTTCAACATACAAAAACTCATCTTTGCTGGTTATTTTATCAATTTTAGGTGTTATTGCCGAGGCTTTTTTTAATTATAATTATATCAGCAGCGAAAGCACAGACATTTTATTTTCTTTGATTTTTGCGAGCCCATTGTTGTTTTTATACTGCCAGAAAATATACATTAAAACAACCTCGAAAGTTTTAGCCAGCCTTTCTACAGCAATATATGTCGTACATCCGCTGATCATGAAATCTGAATTGTATAAAGAAATTCAGTCGTTTAAAATCTTGATCTTTTTAGCAATTTTACTTCCTGTAAGTTTTGGCTTGGTTTATCTCAACAGAAAATTGAAGTATTTGCTTTGAATTAATCCTGACCATTCATTGGCAGAATCATTCCGTTTTGATCATATTTCAGTTCTCTTACTTTCAAACTTCTAAGATAACTTTTACCACCAGAATTTTTGGAATCGTGATAAAAAAGATACCATGTTTTGTTGATATCAACGATGCTGTGATGGGTTGTCCAGCCTACAACGGGTGTCAGAATTTCTCCTTTAAAAGTAAATGGCCCATACGGGTTATCTCCAATTGCATAAACCAGTTTGTGTGTTTCTCCGGTAGAGTAGGAAAGGTAATATTTGTTGTTGTACTGATGAATCCAAACACCTTCAAAAAAACGTCTGTGCTGATCTCCGGATTTTAGTTGATCTCCGTTTTCATCTACAATTAAAACATCTTTCGGTTCTTCAGCCAATTCTTTCATATTGCTTTTGAGCAAAGCGATTTTTGGCAATAAAGCATTTTCGTCTGTTTGCAAGTCAGGATAATCTTTAGAATGTTTGTTGTTTCTATATTCCTGAAGTTGACCGCCCTTTAACCCTCCAAAATAAATATAATAAGTACCGTTATCATTTAAAACCGTAGGATCAATGCTGTATGTTCCTGAAATAGGTTTTTTTTCAGCTTTAAATGGTCCTGTCGGAGATTTGCTGGAAGCTACGCCAATTTTAAACAAATCATTTTTATCCTTCGCAGGAAAATAAAGGTAATATTTGTTTCCTTTTTTGGCAACATCTGGCGCCCAAAGCTGTTGTTTTGCCCACTGAATATCTTCAAGCTGTAAAGCAATGCCATTATCTTTTGCTTTTTGGTTTACGTCATTCAAAGTGAGAACATGGTAATCTTTCATATTAAAATGAGCACCATTGGCAGCATCTTTCACATCAGTCTGAATGTCGTGAGAAGGATAAATGTAAATTTTTCCATCAAAAATATGAACGGAAGGATCTGCAAAATACAAATCGTCAAACAAATATCTCGGACTTTCCTGGGCGTAAACGATTGCGCTAAATAATGAAAGTATCAATAGTTTTCTCATTATATTGAATAATTATTCGATAAGGTTTACGAAAATAATGAAAATTACTGATCTTAATAATTTTAATATTATGATTCAGAAAAACGTTTAAAATTATTAAAATTAAAAAAGACAGCGAAATAACATCGTTGTCTAGTTTATATTAGTTCATTTCGTAATTGATAATCACCATTCTCAAAATAAAATGCACAAAATCTTGTTCTGCATCTCTTCTGCTGATCAGTCGGTTTTTATAATCGTAAGATTTGAAAACTTTTATTAATCTCTGATAAGTTTCAAGCTCTTCATCTTTAATTCTGATTTTTACGTGCCCGTCTTTTCTTTTGATAATTTGGTCATCCAGAGTTCTTACTCTGAATAAAACATCGCATAATATTGGTTTTACTCCACCATATCTCTCCACAATATTTACTTTGAACGCATCAAAAGTAATTGCATGGAAGATTAGTTTAGGTTGAGAATCAGGTGTGCGCAGTTCAAGCTTGTAGTTCATGAGGAGTTTTTTACAATATCCTTTTTAAGGAATATATCAAATTAAAAATTGATGTAAATTTAAAAATAAAAGAGACTTTAAAAAGCCTCTTTTTAAGTTTTTTTTAGTTGAATAGATCTTTTACTTTATCAAAGAAGGTTTTTTCCTTCCCGGAAGGCTCGGCAACCATTTCGCCGCTGCTCATCTGTTTCTCGAAAAAGTCTTTTTGATCTTTTGTAAGTCTTTGTGGTGTCCATACATTGATGTGAATAAACATATCACCTTTTCCATAACTGTCGATACTTGGTAAACCTTTTCCGGCTAATCTTAAAATTTTTCCGGATTGTGTTCCAGGATCAACGGTGATTTTTACTTTTCCGCCAACGGTAGGAATCTCTTTTTTGGTTCCCAAAGCAGCTTCAGCAAAAGAAACATACAATTCCTGATGTAGATTATCACCTTCTCTTTTGATTGTATTGTCTACTTCTTCTTCCACAATCACCAAAAGGTCTCCGGGAATACCGCCAAATGGTGCGTCATTTCCTTTTCCTCTTACATTCAATTGGATGCCGTCTCTTGTACCTGCAGGAATGTTGATGGTAATTTCCTCTTCATCTTTTATTAAACCTTGTGCATTGGCACCTGCAGGAATTTTATCGGCAACTTTACCGATTCCCTGACAAGTTCCACAAGTGGTCTGCGTTTGCATTTGTCCGAACATTGTGTTCATCACCTTCATCTGAACTCCGGCACCGTTACATGTAGGACAAGTTTTTGAAGTGGCACCTTCTGCCATCTTCATTTTTTTTACTTTAAGAGTTTTTTGGGTTCCGTTGACCATCTCTTCAAGATTCAGCTTGATTCTGATTCTTAGATTAGAACCTTTCACCTGCTGACGGCCGCCACCGCCACCGCCAAATCCTCCGAAACCGCCGCCACCAAAAATATCTCCAAACTGGCTGAAGATATCTTCCATGTTCATGCCTCCACCGAAGCCACCGCCGCCAAAACCACCTGCACCGCCTACTCCGGCGTGTCCGTATTGGTCGTAGCGAGCTTTTTTATTATCATCGCTTAAAACTTCGTAAGCTTCTGCAGCTTCTTTAAATTTTTCTTCAGCTTCTTTATCGCCCGGATTTTTATCGGGGTGATATTTGATCGCCATTTTTCGGTATGCTTTCTTTATTTCGTCGGTACTTGCAGATTTGCTTACCTCAAGAACCTCGTAATAATCTCTTTTTGACATGATATAGTATAATTGATGATTGATAAATAATAACTGATCTGAAATTCTAAGTGAAAAATTCAATCAATTATCACTCATCATTTATCATTAATAAATTTTTAGTTTCCTGTTACAACTTTTGCAAAACGAATCACTTTATCTCCCAGCGTATATCCTGTTTCGATAACATCTACAATTTTACCTTTCAGGTCTTCAGAAGGTGCAGGAATTTGTGTAATCGCTTCGTGGAAATCTACGTTGAAGTTGTCTCCCGCTCTTACTTCCATTATTTTTAAACCTTTTTCGGTCAGTTTATTTTTAAACTTGTTGTAAATCAGTTCAACACCTTGAAGATCGGCCTCATTTCCGTTTTTAGCAATTTCTTTTAGCGCTCTTTCAAAATCATCTAAAACACCAAGCATAGAAACCATCATTTCCTGATTAGCGTAGGTGAAAAAATCCATTTTCTCCTTTGATGTTCTTTTTTTATAGTTTTCAAACTCAGCATACAGTCTGATGTAACGATCTTTTTCTGCTGCCAAAAGTTCTTCTGCAGTAGGCATTTCTGTCACATTTTCTTCAACCGTTTCTTCAGTCTGCGTAATGTTTTCTTCCTGATTATTGATATTTTCTTCGTTGATATCCTGATTTTCCATATTTCAATAACTTTTTACAAGGTTGTTTCACAAACATTCTGCCAAAGAAAAAATAATGACATTTAGGCAGAATTTAGGTAGTGTTTGTTTGTTAATAGTTGATAGTTGAGACTTTTCTACATATTGTTTTTTAGTTATAATAGTAGTGCATGAATTCCTCTCCTCAGGAGAGGTGACGAAAATTTCGAAGAAATTTTTGTCGGGTGGTTGTTTATTTTCAAATTTTTTATAATATAATTTATTCAAAGAATCACATAATGTACATTCAAGTAGATTTAAGGATGACAAAACTTGTATTCCTGATAGAACTTGAAATGGAAGACTGAATTCTTAGCCCCGATTGCAGCAATTGTTTGAGCTCGTTTTTTTGATCTTGTGTGCGGCGGCAAAGCCGCACACAAAATCGATAAACAGCGAGTGCGGAAAGCGGGAATTGCTTCAAAAGAAATCTAAGAAAGCCAAACAGTTCATGAAAAAAAGCAATTATTCCCCGAAAAATGTTTGATAGAGAAGGTAAAGATTAAGAATAATGATGACGATAGAAATAATCCAAACGCAGATTTTTAAGAAAGGTTTATTGACAAATTCGCCCATTTTTGCTTTATCATTGGTGAAAATTACCAAAGGAACCACCGCAAAACTCAGCTGCATTGATAAAATAACCTGACTTAAAACCAAAAGATCTGTCGTTCCCTGTTCTCCGTAGATAATGGCTACAATTAATGCAGGAATTACTGCAATCAATCGTGTTATTAATCTTCTCAACCACGGTTTTAGTCTGATATTTAGGAATCCCTCCATTACAATTTGTCCGGCAAGGGTTCCCGTTAACGTAGAGTTTTGTCCGGAAGCTAAAAGAGCAATTGCAAAAGCGATACTCGCCATAGAAGCTCCCAAAATAGGCGTCAACATTTTATAAGCATCATGAATATCGGCAATGTGCTCGTTTCCTGTGGTATGGAAAGTAGCAGCAGCTAAAATTAAAATTGCTGCATTAATGAAAAATGCCAGCAATAAAGAAACTGTACTGTCTAAAGTCGCATATTTTATGGCTTCTTTTTTTCCTGAGCTGTCTCTGGTGTAATCGCGGGTTTGTACAATACTGCTGTGAAGATATAGGTTGTGAGGCATCACGGTTGCACCCAAAATTCCTATTCCGATGTATAGCATTGCGGGATTGGTAATGATTTCTTTTTGCGGAATTAATCCTCCTAAAATAGCATTGATTTCGGGTTTAGAAATGATGATTTCATATCCAAAACAAACCAAAATAATAAACATTAATCCTGCGACAATACTTTCTATCCAGCGGAAGCCTTTTGCCTGAAGTAGTAAAATAATTAATACATCAATTGTGGTGATTACAATTCCCCAAGTCAGAGGGATTCCAAAAAGCAGGTTTAAAGCAATTGCCGAACCAATAACTTCAGCCAAATCACAGGCGGCGATGGCAATTTCACAAAATATCCAAAGTATAAAGTTGGTAGTCGGTTTGAAATGATCTCGACAAGCCTGCGCTAAATCTCTCTCTGCTACAACGCCTAATTTTACAGATAAATGCTGCAAAACCATTGCGAAAATATTTGAAATAAGAATTACAGAAAGTAGCGTGTAGCCAAATTGTGATCCTCCGGCAATATCAGTTGCCCAGTTTCCGGGATCCATATAACCTACTGCAACCATTAATCCCGGACCTGCAAAGGCAAGATATTTCCTCCAAAAACCTGATTTTTTAGGGATAGAAATAGAAGAGAATACCTCTGGTAATGAATGAGATGTTTTATCTTTTCGCCAAGCGTTTTTCATATTGAATTCAGTCATTGTTAGAAATGACTAACAAATTTAATTAAATAAATGAAATGGAAGTAAATTTCTCATGAAAAATCCCGAAAAATATTCTTTCGGGATTCATTATATATTTTTAAAGATCAACTATTTTGCGAATCTTACTGACATTTTTCTGTCGACAGCTCTTTCTTCATTAGAAGCTGAAGCATCAACTTTTGCGAACTCACTTCCGTATCCGTCAGCAGCAATAACCTGTGTTCCTACACCTTGTTTTCCTAACCAATCTTTAATGAAATTAGCTCTCTCTGCAGAAAGTTTTTTGTTGTTAGCCTCATCGCCAGTTTTATCTGTATATCCACCGATTTTTATTTTTGCATCGGGATATGCTTTTAAAATCGCTACCAGATTTTGTAATTGTCCTTCAGAACCTGCCTCTAAAGTATTTGAACTTCCAATTGTGAAGTTTACATGGTCAAAATCGTACCATTTGTTTTTTAAGGCATCATCGTTTGCCGCATTTTTGTAGCCATCAGATTTCAGGAAAGTAATCATTTGATCTTCCAATCCTCCTCTGTATCCTTTCAATGCCGTTCCATTTAAATCGATATCTTCATCAACTTTGGTTGTGGTCATTGTGGTTGTATCGCCACTTTGTGTCGACATCGTATCATTTACAGTATTTAAACTGTCTCCGGAAACGTTTGTTGTAGTAGTGGTTTCTTTTTTCTCACATTGTTTCCATAAAAAATATCCTGCTGCAATTAAAAGTAATAATGGAAGAAGCCATTTCCAGATAGATCCGCCTTCGGAAGGAGTAGGGTTGTTTGGGAAAGTACCGTTTTCTGCTGTACTTCTTGTAACTTCTACCTTTGGTTCTTCGTGTGGAGTTGGCGCAATGGCGTCTTTGTCATTATCAAACTTATAGCCTTTTGCCCAGTCACCCACATTTAATGATGCTAACGAAAGTCCGGCTGGTAAAAGTGTAGAGACGACTCCTTTCTGATCATTTAATAATGATGAAATCCCAGATTTATCAAGATTATTTTCTGCAGCATATTTTCCTACAGAGCCTACCGTTGCTCCCGTTACTAAGTTTAATAACGAAGATGAAGAATTGTTGCTAATTCCTGCGTATGTAGCAATGGTATTGATAATTCCGCTGAGTTTATCACCAAAAATTGATGTTAGTAATCCCGAAATCATAGAATTGTTAGATGATGTATCTAATGAATTCCCCAAAACACCTTGCGAAGAAGCATTAGAAATAGAATCCAATACCGCAGGATTATCAGAATTGTTGGCTAATCCGCCTACAATGACCGGAAGTAAACCAGAAACGGCTTTCGAAATTCCGGCTTCACTTTCTCCAAGTTGCGATGCAGCCTGAGAAACAAGTGCAGAACCTAGCTGCCCTTTGATGAGATCAATGATGTTTAATGACATATTAAATAATTTTGAAATTAATGTTAGATAAATTTAAACAAAAATCTGTCCAAATATTAAGTTTCAAAAAAAATCTGCAAAAATTCTTAAAATTCTTGCAGATTTAATAATGATTATGGTAAATTTTAGTAAGCTTTCGCAAATAAAACTCTTCTTTTTGATGGTTTTCCTGAAAGTAAAGAAACTCCTTCTTCAATGTCATCATCCATAGGAATACATCTGATGGTTGCTTTGGTTTCTTCTTTGATCTGCTCTTCTTCTTCAGCAGTTCCGTCCCAATGTGCATAGATAAATCCAGGTTTTTCCTCTAAGACTTTTTTAAATTCATCATAAGAATCTACTTTCGTGATATTGTCTTTTCTAAATTCAAAAGCTTTAGTGTACATATCTTTTTGGATGGTTTTCAACAAATCTTCGATATAAGAGTCAAGACCTTCCAATGGGCGTGTTTCTTTCGTAAGATTATCTCTTCTTGCAATTTCTACAGATTTGTTTTCTAAATCTCTAGGTCCCATTGCAATTCTTAAAGGAACACCTTTCAATTCATATTCAGCGAATTTCCATCCCGGTTTGTTTTGAGTGTCATTATCAAATTTTACTGAAATTCCTTTCAGTTTTAATTTATTCTGAATTTCCAATGCTACCTCACTGATTTGATTTAATTGCTCTTCTCCCTTGAAAATAGGAACAATAACCACCTGAATCGGAGCTAAAGTAGGAGGAAGTACTAAACCGAAATCATCAGAGTGCGTCATAATCAAAGCACCCATTAAACGTGTAGAAGTTCCCCAAGAAGTTGCCCAAGCGTGTTCTATTTTACCTTCTTTGTTGGTGAATTTTACGTCAAATGCCTTTGCAAAGTTCTGTCCAAGAAAGTGAGATGTTCCAGCCTGAAGAGCTTTTCCATCCTGCATTAATGCTTCTATACAGTAGGTTTCATCAGCACCTGCAAATCTCTCTGAAGGTGTTTTTAAACCTTGTACAACCGGCATTGCCATAAAGTTTTCTGCAAAATCTGCATATACTTTATTCATTTTTTCGGCTTCTTCCACTGCTTCATCTTTCGTAGCATGAGCGGTATGACCTTCTTGCCACAAGAATTCTGAAGTTCTTAAAAATAAACGGGTTCTCATTTCCCAACGTACAACATTTGCCCACTGATTGATAAGAATTGGTAAATCTCTGTATGACTGAATCCACCCTTTATAAGTATTCCAGATGATTGCTTCAGAAGTTGGTCTTACAATAAGTTCTTCTTCTAATTTGGCTTCCGGGTCAACAATTAGTTTTCCCGGATTATCTGGGTCATTTTTTAGTCTGTAATGAGTTACAACTGCACATTCTTTAGCAAAACCTTCAGCGTTTTTTTCTTCAGCTTCAAACAGGCTTTTGGGCACAAATAGGGGGAAGTAAGCATTAACGTGACCTGTTTCTTTGAACTTTTTGTCCATCTCGTCACGCATTTTTTCCCAGATTGCATATCCATATGGTTTTATAACCATAGAGCCTCTTACGCCTGAGTTTTCTGCCAAATCAGCTTTCACAACCAATTCATTATACCATTTGCTGTAATCTTCGCTTCTTGAAGTTAATTTTGCCATTAATTTTTTTTTAATATTTTAACTTTTCTAAAATTATGTAATCTAAAAATAAAAATCTATTTTTGATAGATTTTTGTTACCAATAAGTTGGTATATTTTTGGTACAGAATGCAAATATAATTTAAATTAAAAATTTTTACATTATCATGAAAAGAAATATACATAAAAATTTACTTGGAATGCTAAAATCAAAAGGTATTTTGGCAGTTGCAGGTGGATTGTTGTTAATGTCTTGTGGTGCACAGATGGGTGGGTATAGCGAGACTGATGGGGTGTATTATGACCCAAATAAAGATACGTTGCCGGAAGGTGTCATCATCAATGGTAATGAAGGAAACAGAGTAGGAGAATATTATGATTATTATCAGGATGATTCTAATCTGGTTCAAAATGCGCAAATAAATGCTGCTCAACAAGATAACCGCTACAGCAACTGGAGTAATTCTGATTGGAACAGTAATGCTACCGATTCTGATTGGGGAATGTTCGCAGGTAACGAAACCAACTACTACGATAATTCGTGGGGAATGATGGGTTGGGGCTCACCTTGGGGCTGGGGCGGAGGCTTCGGTTCTTATTGGGGTTCTGGCTGGGGCATGGGAATGTCTTTCGGTTGGGGTAACTCTTGGGGCTGGGGAGGCTACAATCCTTATTGGGGAATGGGCTGGAATAATTACTGGGGATACAACCCTTACTGGGGCGGTTACTACGGAATTCCTTATTGGGGATACAATTCATATTGGGGTGGCTATAACAGACTTCCTTACGCAAGAAGCGGAGCAAATGGAAGATTCGGTACTTCTAGTCCAGGATCTTACAGAACGAATAATTCTGCTTTAAAAGGTAATTATAATAACGGTTCTGGTTTCAGAAATAATAATTCCGGAATGAGAGCCGGATCTTACAGATCTTCTAATATGAATAATAATGGAGGGTACAGAAGTAACAACGGAGGTTACCGTAATCCTAATAATGGGATGAGACCTAATATGAATAACGGTGTAAGACCTACAAGACCAAATTATAACTACAATCAACAACAATCTCAACCAAGATATAGAAATGAAAGTACCAGACCGAGTGATAATGGAGGTTTCAGATCAGGAGGTTTTAATTCTGGAAGTAGCGGTGGCGGCTTCAGAGGTGGCTCTTCAGGTGGTGGAGGCGGTATGAGATCAGGCGGCGGAGGCGGCGGTTTCAGATCTGGTGGTAGATAATTTTAAACTTAATAACTATTAAAAAAAATAATGTTAAAAAAATCTCTAGTATTAATAGGTGTAACTGCAGCATTTTATTTGCAGGCTCAGGATATATCGGTTATAAGAAATTCGATTGATGTTTACTCAAATACTCCAATGACTGGTTCTTCGAAGTTTAATGCAATGGCAGGATCAAACGGAGCTTTGGGTGGTGATGCCACATCGCTGCTTACTAACCCTGCCGGTCTGGGTGTTGCAATTGCAGGTGATGTTTCGGCTACTTTATCGATTACGGGTAATAAAAATACAAGCACTTTAGCAGGATCTTCAGTTAACTATAATATTACAAAAGGAAATATCGGAAATGCGGGAGGTGTTGCAACTTTTCAGCTGATGACAGAATCACCTTGGAAATTTATTAATTTGGGAGCAAGTATTTCTACACAGTCACTTGAAAACTATGTAGAAACTGCAGGAAATACTAATATTTCAATTCCAAAAAATCTTGTTGACGGTTCAGGAAATGCTGTAGTTGGTAATCTTGCTTATTTAGGGCATGCTTATAACAGATATGGAACTCAGACCAAATTTAATCTTGGGGTAGGTGCCAATTATAATAACTCTCTATATCTTGGTGCAAGTATTAATATGCATTATGTAGATTTGGAGCAGTATGATAGTGCTAATTTCGGTTTAGATTTAGACAATACGATATATTCATTTGATAAACAATACACGCCGTTTTCTGAAAAATCGAATGGTTTTTCAGCAACTTTGGGGGTAATTGGTAAAATCACCAATCAATTGAGATTAGGGGCTTCAATCGAATCTCCTACTTGGTGGAGTATGGATAGAATCTACTCAGATTATTATACCGGAACTGACGGATTGATTTATTTTGATAACTTTATAGAAGACAGGTCTTTCAGATCGCCTATGAAAGCTACTTTAAGTGGTGCTTTTGTTCCAACCAAGAATTTTGCGATTAACGTAGACTATACTTTAGGATTAACAAAGCCTAAATATAAAGTTCAGGGGGATGCAGAAAGTGAATTGAATTCTTTCTTTGGTGATTCTTACAAAAATTTATCAGAAATAAGAGTTGGAGCAGAATACAGAATTAAAGCTTTCAGATTGAGAGGTGGTTATTCTTACGCTTCAAGTCCGTTTGATGCAATGACGATCAGTTCGTTTTCAAACAGTGGTCAGGCTGGAGAAAACAATTACAGCGACCTGATTTTGGGAGCGAGAAACACAATCGGTGCAGGTGTAGGATATGATTTCGGTAAATTTTATGTCGATGCAGCTTATCAAAACATCAGCTCAGAATACAAAAATCCTTTCTTAAGCGGAAATGAAAGCTATGGAACAGGATATTATTCAGGAGATTTTGATGTAGCATCACCAAACTCAGTAGTTTCAGACGTTAAGAATATAAGAAATAATTTCTTTTTAACTGTTGGTTGGAAATTCTAAAATACTATTTCTAAAATATAAAAAAGGCTTCGGGAAAAATTTCTCGAAGCCTTTTTATTTATCTTAAAATTAAATTTAATGATGATGTCCTACATGAGAATGATCATGAAATAAATGCATCATCAAAGCTAACGAAACTCCCAAAATTACCAAGCCAATTTTAGACCAATCAATATTGTGGTTTTTGTTACTTTCAAATATAATAACAGAAGAAATATGCAGAAAAATTCCACCTACAATGGCTAAGAAGTAAGGTTGCCAATCTGGATTGAAATAATTTCCTAAAAGCATTCCAAACGGAGATGCTAAAGCAAATAAAGCAACAATTAATATTGATGGATAAGATATTTTTGAATTTGTTCTATTAAATAAAAATGCTCCCAAAATAAATGAAATAGGCAGGTTGTGGAACAAAATCCCCAACAGATAAGGTGAAAGCGGATTCGTCTCGTTCGCTAAAGGAATTCCTTCAATAAAAGCATGAATAAAAAGCCCGACCATTAATGCCATCGGAAGAATATTGCTTTCTCCGTGATGGTGAAAATGTCCGTGCTCAAATCCTTTAGTCAAGGCTTCGAGAATCATCTGTAACAAAACTCCGCCAATGACGAAGATCCCAAGATTACCAATATCTGAAGTGTAAACCTGAGGAAAAACTTCATTTAAACAAATAGTAATTAAAAATCCGGCACTTAAAATCAATAAATTTTTGGAAAATTTTTCTTTTTGTCCAAAATACTTACCGAGTAAAACTCCGGCAACGACACTTAATATAAGGAGAATGAAAATCATATTAATTA
>Ga0308157_10000891_pt1 | contig 76944 bp, 72 predicted proteins | sample PhyBR1_FD_201035 | JGI IMG/M metagenome (GOLD analysis project Ga0308157, IMG submission 201035) | Phyllosphere microbial communities from UC Gill Tract Community Farm, Albany, California, United States - DLSLB.R1 | ecosystem: Host-associated > Plants > Phyllosphere > Unclassified | place: USA...
CCCGGACCGCGACGACGTCAACTGGCAGAAGCACACGCTGGTCACTGTCGACGAAAAGGGCAAGTGCAGCTTCGATTACCGCCCGGTGCACATGTACACGCTCAGCGATGACGTGTCCGTGGTGCCGCCGAAGCCGCGCGTCTACTGATCCGGGGAACTTACGAACATGGCTGAATTTGCACTCCCGAAGAACTCCCGGTTGACCAAGGGCAAGCACTTCCCCGCCAAGGGCGGCGCGAAGAACACGCGTACCTTCAAGATCTACCGCTGGAGCCCCGATGGCGACCAGAACCCGCGTACCGACACCTACGAGATCGATCTCGATGCGTGCGGCCCGATGGTTCTGGACGCGCTGATCAAGATCAAGAACGAGATTGATCCGACCCTGACCTTCCGTCGTTCCTGCCGCGAGGGTATCTGCGGTTCGTGCGCGATGAACATCGACGGCACCAACACCCTGGCCTGCACCCGCGCCATTGCCGATTGCGGCAAGGCCGAAGTGCCGATCTACCCGCTGCCGCACATGGACGTGGTCAAGGATCTGGTTCCGGACCTGACCCACTTCTACGCGCAGTACGCCTCGATCAAGCCGTGGATCCGCACCCAGACCCCGGCTCCGGCAGACCGCGAACGCCTGCAGTCGCCGGACGACCGCAAGAAGCTGGACGGCCTGTACGAGTGCATCCTGTGCGCCTGCTGCTCGACCAGCTGCCCGAGCTACTGGTGGAACGGCGAGCGTTACCTTGGCCCGGCGATCCTGCTGCAGGCTTACCGCTGGATCATCGACTCGCGCGATGAAGACACCGGCGCACGCCTGGACGATCTGGAAGATCCGTTCAAGCTGTACCGTTGCCACACCATCATGAACTGCGCACGCACCTGCCCGAAGGGCTTGAACCCGGCACTGGCAATTGCCGAGATCAAGAAGCTGATGATGGCGCGCCGCGCTTGATGCGTTATGCCTTCTCCCTACGGGAGAAGGTGCCCCGTAGGGGCGGATGAGGGTGCGGGCGAAGCCTGCTGCCCTCGATTTCGCGGGAGCTTCGCTCCAACCCTCACCCCAACCCCTCTCCCGGCGGGAGAGGGGCTTTGGTATCAGAGGTATCCGAAGCCATGCAGACCGAAGACGAAATCCTGTTGAAGAAGCTGCGCTGGCGCTGCCGGCGCGGCATGCGCGAGCTGGATCAGCTGTTTGGCCGTTATCTGGACCGCCGTTGGCTGGAAGCACCTGCGGCCGAGCGCGAGGTTTTCCTGCAGTTACTGGACACCGAAGACGATAAGTTGTGGCGCTGGTCCATGGGCTACGAGGTCTGTCCGGATGCGTCGCAGGCGCAGCTCATCGCCTATATCCGCGCCCTTCCGGTGTGAGTGGCGCCCATCGCGCTGGCTGAGCCGCGCGATCCTGGGCCTGGCGGTACTGGCCGCCATTTCGATACTGAACTGTAAATTGGAGCCGGGCCATGCCTGGCCGTTGGCGGTGTGCGTGCTTGGCTGGGGGCTGCTGCAGGTGCGCGCAGAGGCGCGCAAGCCATGCCGGAACATTCTCATACCGTCGCCGCCAAGTTCGCCCTGCGTCGACGCTACACCTGTGCAGCATGTCGAACTGCTCGAACGCGGCCCGCTGCTGGTACTACGCTGGCGGTTGGGCAAGCGGCGCCAACAGCTGCTGTTCTGGTCCGATACCCTGCCGCGCGCGCTACGACGTGAACTGCGACTGGCCGTGAAGGCGCATGGCGTTTCCCGCCAGCCGCCGGGAATGGCACCATAGCTGTCAGTTCACGGGCAGACCCGCATGTTCAAACCCTTACCTGTCGCAATCGGATTGCGCTATCTGCGCGCCAAGCGCCGCAATGGCTTCATCTCCTTCATTTCCATGGCTTCCATCCTCGGCATTGCGCTCGGGGTGATGGTGCTGATTACCACCCTGGCGGTGATGAGCGGCTTCCAGAAGGAAATCCGCGACCGCCTGCTGCAGATGTCGGCCCACGCCACGGTCAGTGCCGATGGCGAGCCGATGGCCAATTGGCAGCACGCCATCGACGTGGCGACCAAGGATCCGCGCGTGGCTGGTGCCGCGCCGTATATCGAGATCCAGGGCATGTTGAGCGGCCTGCGGGTGCAGGGCGCGATCATCCAGGGCGTTGATCCGGCGCAGGAGTCCAAGGTCTCGGTACTGGCCGAGAAGATGACCAAGGGCAAGCTGGACAGCCTGCAGCCCGGCGAATTCAACATGGTGGTCGGCAAGGAGCTGGCGATCTGGTTGGGCGTGGATGTCGGCGATAGCGTCGTGGCCACGCTTGCCGAAGTGCAGGGCACGCCGATGGGCGCCATGCCGCGGGTCAAGCGCTTCAAAGTCAGCGGCATCTTCGAGGCCGGCTCCAATGAAGTCGACCGCGGCGTCGCCTTCACCAACATGCAGGACATGGAGCGCGTGCTGCGCATGGACGGCGTCACCGGCGTGCGCTTGAAAATGCACGACATGGACCAGGCCTATACCGTGGCCCGTGATCTGGCGGTCAACCTCAACGGTTATTACCGGGTGAGTGACTGGACGCAGGAAAACGCGAACCTCTATCACTCGCTGCGCATGGAAAAGACGGTGATGGGCATCCTGCTGTCGCTGATCGTGGCGATGGGTGCATTCAACCTGGTGTCCTCGCAGGTGATGCTGGTGACCGACAAGCAGGCCGATATCGCCATCCTGCGCACGCTTGGCCTCACGCCCGGTGGCGTCATGCAGGTGTTCATGGTGCAGGGCACCCTGATCGGCGTGTTCGGCACCATTGTTGGCGTGATCAGTGGCATCACCTTGACCCTCAACCTGGAACGCATCCTCGGTCTGATCGAGACCGTGTTCAACATCAAGCTGCTGCCGGAGGATGTGTATTACATCACCGGCCTGCCGACCGACATGCAGACCGGCGACATCGTGGTGATCACCGTGGTTGCGCTGCTGATGAGCTTTGCCGCGACCCTTTACCCGGCGTGGCGCGCAGCCCGCACCCAGCCGGCCGAGGCGCTGCGCTATGAATGAGAACGCATTGATGGAATCGGTAATCCGCGCCGAAGGCCTGGGCAAGACCTACGCCGAAGGCAAGATGCACACGCCGGTGTTCGACGGCCTGGACTTGAATGTTGCCGCCGGCGAGACCGTCGCCATCGTCGGTGCCTCGGGTGCAGGCAAGAGCACCTTGCTGCATCTGCTGGGTGGGCTGGATGTGCCGACGGCAGGTGAAGTCTATGTGGCCGGGCAGCGCATGTCGGCGCTGTCCGATGCCGCGCGCGGCAAGCTGCGCAACAGCTCGCTGGGCTTTGTCTACCAGTTCCACCACCTGCTGCCGGAGTTCACCGCGCTGGAAAATGTGATGATCCCGGTGATGCTGGGCGGCAGCGACCCGGCCGCTGCCAGCGCCCGCGCCAAGGGCTTGCTGGAGTCGGTGGGGCTGGGCCATCGGCTGGATCACAAGCCAGGCGAGCTGTCCGGCGGCGAACGCCAGCGCACCGCGGTTGCCCGCGCCCTGGTGAACCAGCCGGGCTGCGTGTTGGGTGATGAGCCCACTGGCAACCTGGACGACAAGACTGCCGGCACCGTGTTCGATCTGATGCTGGAGTTGAATCGGGTCCACCGCACCAGTTTGGTTCTGGTCACCCATGACCGCAGTCTGGCGCGCAAGCTGGACCGAGTGCTGGAGCTGCGCCAGGGCCGGCTGCACGAGTTGGCCAGTAGCGGGGTTTGAGTCGCGAAAGGGAGGTGTTGGTCCCGTGGCCGCCATGGGGCTAGCATGCTTGGGTAAGTACTAGCTGCTTCATGGGCTCGGGTTGTTTCCTTCAATGAGGATTGTTGTCATGAAGAAAATGCTTGTTGCGATGCTGTTGGCCGCCGTTCTTGGTGGCTGTGCGACGACGGGAAAGCTGACCAGCGCCGAGCGGCTTGATCTCTATCGCGCGCACGCCGGTGAGCCTGTGAAAAACTTCAGATACTTCGGTTCGCTCAATGGTTGGACCGAGCTGGGCGACAGCGCCTTGGCGGTATGGACCAAGCCCAACGAAGCCTGGCTGTTGAATCTCAGCGGGCCGTGCATGGACCTGTCATTCGCCCCGGCGATCAGCATCACCAACATGATGGGGCAGGTGTCGGCGCGTTTTGACCGCGTGATCGTGCATGGCGGCGGCCCGATGGCACGCGTGCCGTGCCGGATCGACAGCATCCAGCCACTGGACGTGAAGAGCCTGCGCGCATCCGAGAAAGAGCTGCGTGAGGCCAAGATTTCCGAACGCGCTGCAGATCAGGGCACCGAGACGGAGTGAGATGCCATCTGTAGTGCCGAGCCATGCTCGGCAGGAGCCTTCATGCGCGGGCCAACCGTCGCCGGTAAAGCCCCTGCCGAGCATGGCTTGGCACTACAGGTGTCCGGTTTATTCCGCTTCCGGCGCAACGTAGCCCGCCGGCTTTTCCGCGCCGCCGGAGAACAGGTACTTCACCAGCTCTTCCTCAAGGAAGGCGCGGTGCTTGGGGTCGCGCGGTGACAGCCGGTTCTCGTTGATCAGCATGGTCTGGTGCGCCAGCCATGCCGCCCACGCCTGCTTGCCGATGTTGGCGAAGATGCGCTGCCCCAGTTCGCCGGGGTAGGGCACGAAATCCAGTCCCTCGGTTTCGCGTTGTTCGTATTGGCAGAAGACGGAGCGGGGCATGGTGTAGTCCTGTCGAATCAATGTGCTGGATGACGTTCCAGCAGTTTGCGGATGGGCGCGGGCAGGCCGAGTGCGGTCAGTTCGTCACGCGCTACCCAGCGTAGATCGGCATTGTCGCCGACCTTGGATTTGAGTGCGACCTTGCGCAGGTGCAGCGGCTGCAGGTGCAGGCGGTAATGGCTGAAGGTATGCACGATCAGCTGCAGTTCGTTGGCATTGTCGTAATTGCCCTTGACGCTGGCAGCAAACCACTCGCGCAGCGCGCTGTCAGTGTCGGCCTGCGGCAAGGTCCACAACGAGGCCCAGATGCCGGTTGGCGGGCGCTTGAGCAGCAGGATGCGGCCTTCTGCATCTTCCAGCAGCAAGGCACTGGCTTCGCGTTCGGGCAGGACTTTGCTGGGCTTGGGTGTTGGCAGTGAATCGACCAGACCCTGAGCATGCGCGACACAGTTGCTCTGCAGCGGGCACAAGATGCAGGCCGGCTTGGCGCGTGTGCACAGGGTCGCGCCGAAATCCATCTGCGCCTGGGTGTAGTCGGCCATGCGCCCGGCCGGCACCTGTGCGACGTGTGCCTCAGCCTGTGCCCACAGTTGTTTCTCGATGGCAGGCAGGCCGGGGAAACCAGTGATGCCGTGGTAGCGGGTCAAGACGCGCTTGACGTTGCCATCGAGGATCGCGAACGGGTCGTTCCAGGCTTGGCTGAGGATGGCGCCGGCGGTACTGCGGCCGATGCCGGGCAGGGCAAGCAGGGCATCGAAATCACGCGGCAATTCACCGCCATGCAGCTCGACGCATTGTTTGGCCGCGGCATGCAGGTTGCGGGCGCGGGCGTAGTAGCCCAGGCCGGCCCAGTGCGCCATCAAGGTGTCGTTGTCGGTTGCTGCCAGATCGCGCAAGGTCGGGAACGACTGCACGAAACGCTGGAAGTACGGAGTTGCCGTCGCAACCTGGGTTTGCTGCAGCATGATTTCCGACAGCCACACCCGGTACGGTGAACGCGGATGCTGCCAGGGCAGATCGTGGCGGCCGTGCTGGTCAAACCATGTGAGGAGTTGGCTGGGGAAGTTGGGCATTGGCTCGCAGGCGATGGCGGTTGCTTTCGCGTTCTTTCTCCCGCTGGCGCGAGAAGGTGCCCCGAAGGGGCGGATGAGGGGAGCTGTTGATTTTGCTCGCAGAGCTTTCCCTCACCCCAACCCCTCTCCCGGAGGGAGAGGGGCTTTGGATCAATTGCTGCCCAAGGCCTGCGGCAGCAGCGCGTCGACGAAGGCTTCTGCATCGAAGACGCGCAGGTCTTCCGGGCGCTCACCGATGCCGGCGAAACGGATCGGAATGCCGAACTCGCGGGCCAGCGCAAACACCACGCCGCCCTTGGCGGTACCGTCCAGCTTGGTCACGACCAGGCCGGTGACACCAGCAGCAGCATGGAACTGGCGCAGCTGCGACAGTGCGTTCTGACCGGTGGTGCCGTCGATCACCATCAGCACTTCGTGCGGTGCGGTGTCGTCGATCTTGCCCAGCACGCGGCGGATCTTGCTCAGCTCGTTCATCAGGCCGGTCTGGGTGTGCAGGCGGCCGGCGGTGTCGGCGATCAGCACGCTGGTGCCGCGTGCCTTGCCGGCCTGCAGTGCGTCGAATGCAACGGAGGCGGCATCGGCGTTCTGACCCTGTGCGACCACGGCAACGCCATTGCGCTCGCCCCAGATCTGCAGCTGGGCGACCGCGGCGGCACGGAAGGTATCGCCAGCGGCCAGCATCAGGCTATGGCCCTGATCCTTGAAGCGCTTGGCCAGCTTGCCGATGGTGGTGGTCTTGCCGACGCCGTTGACGCCGACGGTGAGGATCACGAATGGCTTGGCATTGGTGTCGATGACCAGCGGCTTGGCGACCGGCTGCAGCATTGCGATCAGGTCGGCGCGCAGCGCGGCCAGCAGCGCGTTGGCATCGGCGAACTCGCGCGACTTCATGCGCTTGCGCAGGTCTTCGACCAGTGCAGTGGTCGCCGGCATGCCAACGTCGGCGGTTATCAGTGCGGTTTCAATTTCATCGAGCAGATCGTCGTCGAGCTTTGGATTGCGCGAGAACAGGCCACCGAAGCTGCGCGCGAAGCTGCTGTTGCGCAGGCGATCGCGCCAGCCGAGCTTGCCGGCCGGTGCTGCGGGAGCGGCATCGACGGGAATCAGCGCGGCGTCTGAATCGGAGGGGCTGGGGACGATGACTTCGGCAGCGACCGGAGCCGGTGCTGCAACTGGAATAACAGGAGCGGGAGCCGCAACGACTGGAGCAGGGGCAGCAACGGGCTCCATCGCCTGCGGAGCGATTTCAATGGCCGCAGGAGCGGGCGGTTCGGCGGCAGCCGGTGCTTCGATCTGGGCTGGTGCTGCAACAGGGGGTGCTTCGACTACGACAACTTGTTCGACAAGCGGCATGGGTGCTGCTGCGGCTTCTGTTGCAGGCTCTACCGGCGTCTGAGCAGCGACCGGGGCTTCGACCGACGTTTGTGCGGTTTCGGGCTGGTTGGGTTCTGCGGGCAGCGGCGCTTGTGCCGACGGTGCCTGCGGGAACGCGGCGGCCAGTTCCTCGGCGCTCAGCGTGGACGGCTTTGCGGGCTGTTGGGCGTCGTCGGTCTTTTTGCGGCGGAAGAAGCTGAACATGAAGGAAAAAGGCCTGAAATCAGTTGTCCATTCTATCACTGGCGGTCAGGTGGCCGGCGGTGCGGTGGCGAGAGTGCTGTCGCCAAAGCCCCTCTCCCGCTTGTGGGGTGAGAGGAGCAGCTTGCGAACCATTGGTTCGCCGCTCATCGAACGCGCTTGCGCCAGCGCAAGCGCGTTCGATGAGCGGGGGGGGGGAGGGGGGCTTTCCGAGCATTGCCGGTAAGGCCCCGGCCGAGCATGGCTCGGCACTACATGGATTGCCGGGAAGGCTTCTGCCGAGCATGGCTCGGCACTACATGGATTGCCGGGAAGGCTTCTGCCGAGCATGGCTCGGCACTACAGGGATTGCCGGTAAGGCCCCGGCCGAGCATGGCTCGGCACTACATGGATTGCCGGGAAGGCTTCTGCCGAGCATGGCTCGGCACTACAGGGATTGCTGGGAAGGCTTCTGCCGAGCATGGCTCGGCACTACAGGGATTGCTGGGAAGGCTTCTGCCGAGCATGGCTCGGCACTACAGGGCACGCCTTCCCAAGCCTCCCCTTCGCTGCGCGAAAGGGAGGGGGCGGATCATCAGGCCGACAGTTCCAGTAGCAGCTTGTTCAAGCGGCGCACGTAACCGGCCGGGTCCTTGAGGCTGTCGCCAGCGGCCAGTGCGGCCTGGTCGAACAGTACGTGGGCCAGGTCGTTGAAGCGGTCCATGTTAGGCTCGGCATCCAGCTTCTCGATCAGCGGGTGCGCGGGGTTGAACTCGAACACCGGCTTGCTGTCGGGTACTTTCTGGCCGCTGGCTTCGAGGATCTGGCGCATCTGCAGGCCCAGGTCCTGTTCGCCAATGGCGAGGATGGCCGGCGAGTCGGTCAGGCGGTGCGAGGCGCGCACCTCGGCGACTTCCTCGCCCAGCACGGTCTTCAGGCGCGCGGCCAGGCCTTCCTTGGTCTTGGCGACTTCTTCCTGAGCCTTCTTGTCTTCCTCGGTCTCAAGCTTGCCCAGGTCCAGGTCGCCGCGGGCGATGTCGGCGAAGGACTTGCCGTCGAACTCGGTGAGGTAGCTCATCAGCCACTCGTCGATGCGGTCAGTCATCAGCAGCACTTCGATGCCCTTCTTGCGGAACACCTCAAGATGCGGGCTGTCCTTGACCTGCTGGAAGCTCTCGCCGGTCAGGTAATAGATCTTGTCCTGGCCGTCGATCATGCGGCCGACGTAGTCGGCAAGGGCAACACTCTGCTCGCCGCTGCCGTCGTGGGTGGAGGCGAAGCGCAGCAGGCCGGCGACCTTCTCTCGGTTGCCGTAGTCCTCGGCCGGGCCTTCCTTCAGCACCTGGCCGAAGTTCTTCCAGAAGCCGGTGTACTCCTCCGGCTTGTCCTTGGCCAGCTTCTCCAGCATGTCCAGCGAACGCTTGGTCAGCGCCGACTTCATCGAGTCGATCACCGGGCCGGACTGCAGGATCTCTCGCGAGACGTTCAACGGCAGGTCGTTGGAATCGACCACGCCCTTGATGAAGCGCAGGTACAGCGGCAGGAACTGTTCGGCCTGGTCCATGATGAAAACGCGCTGCACATAGAGCTTCAGGCCCTTGGGTGCATCGCGGTGGTACAGGTCGTAGGGTGCGCGGCCGGGCGTGTACAGCAACGAGGTGTACTCCAGCTTGCCTTCGACCTTGTTGTGGGTCCAGGCCAGCGGATCGGTCGGATCGTGCGCGATGTGTTTGTAGAACTCCTTGTATTCCTCGTCCTTGACCTCGGACTTGGCGCGGGTCCACAGCGCATTGGCGCGGTTGACGGTCTCCCATTCCGGGGTGGCCGGCTTGTCGGCCTCTTCGCCGTGGTGCTCTTTCTGCAGCTCGATCGGCAGGCCGATGTGGTCGGAGTACTTCTTGATCAGGCTGCGCAGCTGCCAGCCGTCGGTATAGCTGTCTTCGCCTTCCTTCAGGTGCAGCACGATGCGGGTGCCGCGCTCGGGCTTGTCGATGGTCTCGACCTCGAACTCGCCTTCGCCCTTGGACGACCAATGCACGCCTTCGCTGGCCGGCAGGCCGGCGCGGCGGCTGTACACATCAACCTGGTCGGCAACGATGAAGGCCGAATAGAAGCCCACGCCGAACTGGCCGATCAGGTTGGAGTCCTTCTTCTGGTCGCCGGAGAGGTTCTTCAGGAACTCTGCGGTGCCGGACTTGGCGATGGTGCCGAGGTGGGCGATGGCTTCATCGCGGCTCAGGCCGATGCCGTTGTCGTCGATGGTCAGGGTGCGCGCGGCCGGGTCGGCCTCGATGCGGATGCGCAGCGGCGCGCCGCCTTCGAGCAGCTCGGGCTGGGTGAGCGCTTCGAAACGCAGCTTGTCAGCGGCGTCGGCGGCATTGGACACCAGCTCGCGCAGGAAGATTTCCTTGTTCGAGTACAGCGAATGGATCATCAGGTGCAGCAGCTGCTTCACCTCGGTCTGGAAACCGCGGGTTTCCTTGTGATTCGGGTTGCTCATCGGTCGGGGTGCTCCGTTGCTATGGGGCGCGCAGCTGCGCGGCGACTGAAGCTTGGGTAAGGGTGAATGGGCCGATTTCAAGGTGGGCGCAGCCGGGGCGGGTGCTGGTCTATCATCTGCAGCACTTGAATCTGTTGGATGTAGGCCGCCGATGTGTTTGATTTGCCAAGTTTTGCCATTGGCTTTGCCGGTGCGGGGCGGATGAGTCCTGTTCGTGGGAAAGCGCCTGCTGCTGCCAGCGGGCAGGTGCGCATCGTCGGTGGACGTTGGCGCAATACCCGTTTGCAGGTTCCTGAATTGCCGGGCCTGAGGCCGACCAGCGACCGGGTCCGCGAAACCCTGTTCAACTGGCTGATGCCCAAACTGCCGGGCGCGCGCGTGTTGGACCTGTTTGCCGGCAGCGGCGCGCTGGGCCTGGAGGCGGTATCGCGCGGTGCGGCGTTCGCACAGCTGGTGGAGCGCGATCCGCAGCTGGTGGCGGCGCTGCGCGGCGTGGTCGGAAGGCTGGGGGCCGGGGCCCAGGTTGAGGTGATTGCCGGCGATGCCGTGCAATGGCTGGGCAGCGCGCCGCCCGCCCGGGCCGATGTCGTGTTTCTGGACCCGCCTTTCGCTGCCGGTTTGTGGGAACAGGTGATCGAGCGTCTTCCCCGGCACCTGGCTGACGATGCCTGGCTGTACGTGGAAGCGCCGGTAGGCGCGGCGCTGCGGCTGCCGGCGGAATGGCAGCTGCGTCGCGAAGGCAGTACCCGTGAGGTGGCCTATGCCCTCTACCGCCGGGCCGCTGCTACACTTCGCGGCGAAATGAACGCGACCGAACCCGCATGACCTCAGCCAATCGCCGCATCGCCGTATACCCGGGCACTTTCGACCCGATCACCAATGGTCACATCGACCTGGTGAACCGTGCCGCGCCCTTGTTCGAGAAGGTGGTGGTCGGCGTGGCGCAGAGCCCATCCAAGGGTCCGACGCTGCCGCTGGAGCTGCGGGTGGCATTGGCGGTTGAAGCACTGCAACACCACGACAACGTGGAAGTGGTCGGTTTCGACACCTTGCTGGCCCATTTCGTGCGCTCCGTGCACGGCGGGGTGCTGCTGCGCGGCCTGCGCGCGGTGTCCGATTTTGAATACGAATTCCAGATGGCGAGCATGAACCGGCATCTGATTCCGGAGGTGGAGACCTTGTTTCTGACCCCCTCCGAGCAGCACAGCTTCATTTCCTCCTCGCTGGTGCGTGAAATCGCCCGGTTGGGCGGGGATGTCTCCGGTTTCGTGCCGGCCACTGTGCTTGAAGCGTTGCGCAAGGCCCGCGAAGCGCGCGGGCAGTAAATTTTTCTGGCAACACCACTTTTCAACGGGAGAACGATCATGAAGAACACGATGCGCGTGCTGCTTGCCGCCTCGATGGTGCTGGCTGTAACGGCCTGCAAGAAAGAAGAAGCACCGGTAGTCGAAGCGCAGCAGGCGCTGGTCGCCCCGGCCAAGGATGACGACGCGGGTTGGAAGAAGTACCTGCAGGCGGTTGCCGTGCAGAACATGGGCAACATCACCGCCAGCCCGTTCCTGTACTACCTGCCGCCGGAGTCGGATCCGGAATTCGCTGCCAAGTACGACCGTCAGGCTGAGAGCGCCACCGGTGCCGTCGGTCGCGGCGTCCAGCCGGGCAACATGCTGGCTTTCGGTTCGTCGGCGTCGGCCAAGATGGCTGACCTGATCGAAGCCAGCTTCAAGGACGTGCAGGCTGATTCGATGAAGGGTGTGCGCGTGGTGTTCATCGGCGATGCCGCTGACAACGCCCGTGTGCAGACCATCGTCAAGCCGACCGGCGCCGACTACGTCTTCGTCGAAGCCAAGTGACGTATTGGTGCAGGGTCGCGTAGCGGCCCCGCACTTGCCAGTGCGACATCCGCGTGAAGGCGGGCGTCGCTCCAGCTGTTGCTACAGCTGGCGCGGTGCCGCGTAGCAGCCCCGCCTTTGCCAGTGCCATCCCCGCCTTGGCGGGGATCGCTCTTGCGTCTTGCCGCTGCTCCAGATCCCCCGGCGGTAGACCAGTTCCAGTCTGGCGGTGATCCAAGCCAGCGCAGCCCAGATCCGGCCAAAACCAGCCTGCCAGGACCACCATCCTCACTCGCAGAACGCTGTGGAAGCAGCAGCTTGGACCCCGGCAAAACCAGTATCCGGTAAGCTTGCTGTCGGCACTGCCCTTGGCAGTCCATGAACAGCAGGACCGATGAACCGGCAGGCGCCGGTTGCAAGCCCCGCTCCGACGGGAACACCGCAACAATGTCTTTGAAAATCAATGAGCTCTGCGTCAATTGCGACGTCTGTGAGCCAGCCTGTCCCAACCAGGCCATTGCAATGGGCGAGACGATCTATGTGATCGATCCGGCCCGTTGTACCGAATGTGTCGGTCATTTCGATGAGCCGCAGTGCGTGGTGGTGTGCCCGGTCGAATGCATTGACCCGGACCCGGATATCGTCGAAACCGAAGATCAGCTGCTGGCCAAACTGGCCGGCCTGCAGCGCGATCACCCTGAGTTTTACCAATCGGAGAATCCAACGGCATGAAACTCGTTGCCCGTTCCCTGCTGCTGTTCGCACTGGTGCTGTCGCCAGCCGCGTGGGCAGCCGACACCGCGCCGGCGCGCGCCGCACACCCTGATGGCGCTGCGATTGCCAGCGGCCATTCGCTGGCAACCCAGGCCGGTATGGAAATCCTTGCCAAGGGCGGCAATGCGTTCGATGCAGCGGTGGCCGTGTCTTCCACGCTGGCCGTGGTTGAACCAATCAGCTCGGGTCTGGGCGGTGGCGGGTTCTTCCTGCTTCACGATGCCAAGTCCGGCAAGGACCTGATGCTGGATGCGCGCGAGACCTCGCCCGAGTCCGCAACGCCGGAGCAGTTCCTGGACAAGAACGGCAACCTGGACCGTGACCGCTCGGTCAATGGCCCATGGTCGGCCGGCATTCCGGGTTTGCCGGCGGCGCTGGTGAAGCTGGCGCGCGAGCATGGCAAGTTGCCGCTGGGTGATTCGCTGGCACCGGCAATCCGCGTCGCCACCGATGGTTTCCCGGTATATGCACGCATGGCCCGTGGCTATGCCAGCCGCCGTGAAGTAATGGACCGTTACCCGGGCACCCGCGAGGTCTACCTGCGCAACGGCAAGCCGATCGCCGAGGGCGATATCTTCAAGCAACCGGAGCTGGCGCATACGCTGCAGCTGCTGGCCGCCAACGGCTTTGATGGCTTCTACCGCGGCGAGACCGGGCGCAAGCTGCTGGCCGGCGTGAAGCAGGCCGGCGGTCGTTGGACTGCCGAGGAACTGGCCGGCTACACGGTCAAGACCCGCGAGCCGATCGTGTTCAACTACCACGGCTGGAAGATCACCACTGCCTCGCCGCCGTCATCCGGTGGCATCGCACTGGCCTCGATGCTGCAGATCCTGGAACCCTGGGACCTGAGCAAGTTGGACCAGGCGCACAGCACGCACCTGGTGGTGGAAGCGATGCGTCGTGCTTATCGCGACCGCACCTTCTTCCTGGGCGACCCGGACTTTGTCGACATCCCGCAGAAGGTGTTGACCAGCCGCGACTACGCGCAGGGCCTGCGTGCAACCATCCATCCGGAAAAGGCCACACCCAGCGACCTGCTGTCGGGTAACCCGACGCCACTGGAAGATGACGAGACCACGCACTTCTCGATCATCGACAGCGAAGGCAACCGCGTTGGCGGCACCCAGACGGTGAACCTGCTGTACGGGTCGGGTCTGATTCCGGCCGGCACCGGCGTGCTGTTGAACAACGAGATGGACGACTTCGCGTTGAAGCCGGGCACGCCCAATGCCTTCGGTGTGATGGGCTATGCGGCCAATGCGCCGGCCAAGGGCAAGCGCATGCTCAGCTCGATGACGCCGACCTTCATGGAGAACGACGACAAGGTCGTGGTGATTGGTACGCCCGGTGGCAGCCGCATCATCACCATGGTCCTGCTCGGCATCCTTGGCTACGACGCTGGCCTGGATGCACAGCAGGTAGCCGCCTTGCCGCGCTACCACCACCAGTGGTTGCCGGATGAGATTTCGGCGGAAACCGGCGCGTTCTCGCCGGAGGTTGCCAAGCAATTGCAGGCGATGGGCCACAAGGTTGAACTGCCGGGCGACTCCGCCGAAGGCGGCCGTGGCTCCAGCCATGTCTGGGGCAACCTGCAGACGGTGGAGTGGGATCGGCGCAGCAATGTACTCAGCGGCGGCAGTGATCCGCGCAACCCGGTAGGTAGTGCCGAGGTGCGCAAGCTGGGAAAGGTTGACTGAGGTAAACAGCAGATCCGTTCCGGCGGGCAGTGCTGTCGATTTGAACGCTTGCGTCAACCAGAATCCGATGCCAGTTGCTGGCATCGGATTTTTTGTTGGGGCGGCGTCAGCCGCGAAGCAGGGAAATCATCGGTTGGCAAAGTTGCCGAAGGTTTCAGTGGCATCAGCTTCGCGGCTGATGCAGCTCCCACAAAATCGCCCGCGCTGGCCCGGCATCATCGCCCGCGCTGGCCCGGCATCAACGCAGGCGGCAAGCACTCTTCAGACGCACACCGCACAGCGTCGTTGCCCGTCAATTATCCGCCACCGGATCCTTGCGAATATTTAACGCGTAGCGGGTAGAATTTTTCATATGAAACTTTGGTCGATTCGCGGTAACTCGCAAAAACTCGATGGCGGCGCGATGTTCGGCAACGCGCCGAAGGCGTTGTGGGAGCGCTGGGCGGAGGCCGATGATGCCAATCGCATCGAGCTGGCATGCCGGGCATTGTTGGCCAGCCCGCTGGGTGGCAAGACGGTGTTGTTCGAAACCGGCATCGGTGCCTTCTTCGAGCCCAAGTTGCGCGAACGCTATGGCGTGCAGGAGCCGCGGCATGTGCTGATGGATTCGCTGCGTGAAGCAGGCTTCGAGCACGAAGACATCGATGTGGTGGTGCTGAGTCATCTGCATTTCGATCATGCAGGGGGCTTGCTGGCGCCGTGGTCGGAAGGTCGCGAGCCGGAGCTGTTGTTCCCCAATGCGACCTTCGTCATTGGTGCCGAGCACTGGGAGCGCGCCAAGCATCCGCACCCGCGTGACAGGGCCAGCTTCATTCCCGAGTTGACCGGTTTGCTGGAAGCCAGTGGCCGCCTTGAGATCGTCAATGGTGCCTATTCGAAAGTCCTCGGCGAATCGGTACGTTTCAGCTTCAGTGATGGCCATACGCCAGGCTTGATGCTGGCCGAGATCGTCGGCCCCGAGCGGGTCAACGGGCAGTCGCGTGGGGGCGTGGTGTTCTGTGCCGATCTGATTCCTGGCCGTTCCTGGGTGCATGTGCCGATCACCATGGGTTACGACCGAAATGCCGAACTGCTGATCGACGAGAAGCGGGCATTTCTGGAAGACAAACTGGCGCGCAACGTGCACCTGTTCTTCACCCACGACCCGCAATGCGCGATGGCGCAGGTAATGCGTGATGACAAGGGGCGTTTTGCTACTGCTCATGAAGTGAGCGAGTTGAAGGCGCGCGCCTTGGTGCCATATGGTCAGCCTTCACGTTGACCCAGTGATTCGTGCAATTCACGGACTTTATGGGCAAGGAAGTTCGAGGTGATGCTGTTCTCGCGATGGATGAGTCTTGCAAGAATCTCCTTTCTCGCGGCTTCGTCAAATTGGGCTAGTTTCGCTTCGATTGTCTCAAGCAGGTCGCAATTCGCTTTGGGCGGGGTTGTTATGAATCGCTGGTTTGTCTGGAGAATCACATGGTCAGGCTTTTCCATCTGCAAGATCCGTTGATCGGGTTGGGCGGCGCTGTGAGCGTAGAACACCCGGCGGTAAATATTAGATAGTGCCGGAGCCATGTTGATGGAGAAGGAGTCACCAAAAATGGCAACGCGTTGATTCACTGGAGCATCTTTGTTCTCAAAGATCCATACTCGCCCGTGGTTGGGGACACCGTTGTCGAAGGCAAGAAACTTTGCTCGTGGCGGCTCTTTGAAATGGAAACCCAAGCTGGCGAGGGGGGGGGTGGATTTGTTTCCAAGGTCGCCCTCCCTCGAGAAAATCGCGAATGGAATGCTGTCGAGTGCTGCGGTTGGCGCACCAAGCTGCCTGGCGATGGCCGCGGCTGCGATACAGGCGCCTTGGTCGGTCCAGTGGGTGTCCAATGGTCCATAGGTCACTGACCATTGCGAGGCCAGCTCGCTGATAGGGAAAAGGATACTCTTGGCTTCGGGCAGCTGAAGCAGTTGATCAATTGGAGTCAACTCTGCCCGCTTTCGCGGGTAAAGGAAGGGGGCGACCTCTTCCTTGGCTGGCGCCACCATCAGTATGTAGTTGTTGCGGTGGGCATCTATCAGGAAGCTAACCCAATCCTTCAATTCGTCACTGCTTAAAGTGCGGATACCAGTGTATTGATCAACGCTTCGATTGCTGTCGTTGTCCAAAAACCGCCAACCGCCAATGCCTTCGATGTAATCCACAATTATGCTCCAAGGAAAGTCAGTTGATCCGGGTGCCAAAGATGCGATCACCGGCATCGCCCAGGCCCGGCATGATGTAGCCCTTCTCGTTGAGGCGCTCGTCGATGGCGGCGGTATAGACCTCCACGTCCGGATGCACGGCTTCCAGTGCCTTCAGGCCTTCCGGTGCGGCGACCAGGAAGATGCCCTTGATGCGGCGGGCGCCGGCGCGCTTGAGCATGTCAATGGTGGCGATCAAGGTGCCGCCGGTGGCCAGCATCGGGTCAAGGATCAGCGCGTCGCGTTCTTCCAGGCGGCCGGTCAGGCGCTCGAAGTAGGGCACCGGCTGCAGGGTTTCCTCGTCACGCTGCAGGCCGACAACGCTGACACGCGCGGCTGGAATCAGCGACAGCACGCCGGTCAGCATGCCGAGGCCGGCGCGCAGGATCGGCACCACGGTGATCTTGGCACCGGCAATGCGCTGCACCTGCACCGGGCCGGCCCAGCCTGCCATGGTGTGGCTTTCGGTCTCAAGATTGGCGGTGGCCTCGTAGGCCAGCAGGGTGCCAAGTTCGTTGACGACCTCGCGGAAATCCTTGGTGCTCATGGATGCATCGCGGAGTAGGCCGATCTTGTGCTGGACCAACGGGTGGCGGACTTCGACGATTTTCATGGCGGTGTGATGACAGGGAAGAGCCGATAGTTTGCCGCAGTCCTGCTGTACCCAGCCAGTAACGGACTGAAATATTGCAGCCGTGCGTCTGTAACAGTCATGCAATTGAACGGACATACCGTGCACACCCATCCTTTACACAGATTGGGGGCGGTAGTGCGCAAGAGCGTCTTGGTGGTGGCGGTGACGACCGCGGTGGCCTGCATGGCTGTCGCGCCTGCATATGCACAACAGGCCACGGCCGATGGCACGACCACGCTGGCCAGCGGTGCGGCAGCTGCCATCGACCTGGAGCGCATCGAGGTACGAGCACAGCGCGAGGCGCAGATCCGCGCCGTCGAGCTCAAGCGCGACGCCAATGGCGTGCAGGACGCGGTGGCCTCCGACTCGATGGGTGACTATCCCGACATGAACGTCGCCGAGTCGTTGCAGCGGTTGCCCGGCGTCAGCGTCACCCGCGACCAGGGCGAGGGTCGCTTCGTGGTGATCCGCGGCCTGGATGCGGCCTTGAACAGCGTCAGCATCGACGGCATCGCCATCGGCACGCCCGAGGACTCCTCGCGGGCAGCACCGCTGGACGTGATTCCGTCCGAGTCCACCGAGCGCCTGCGAGTGATCAAGTCAGCCACGCCGGACATGCCGGGTGATGCCATCGGCGGCGCGGTAGTGGTGGAATCGGCTTCGGCCTTCGACCGCGATGGTCGCTCCCTGAAGGGCAAGCTGGAGGGCAGCCACCAGGAGCTGTCGGGCGAGACCAGCCCGAAGGCTGCGTTCAATTACAGCGAAGTGTTTGCGGAAACCTTCGGTGTGGCGCTGGGTGTCAACTATCAGAAGCGCAGCTTCGAATCCGACAACACGGAAGTGGAGTACGACACCTACGATGGCGGTGCCGACGACGATCTGGCCGCGGTCGAGATCCAGCGCCGCAAGTACACCATCGAGCGCGAGCGGACCGGCGCCAACCTGAATTTCGATTGGCGTCCTGATGATGCCAACCGCTATTACCTGCGCACGCTGTACAGCCAGTTCGACGATGCGGAAACCCGCCAGCGCACGATCTTTGGCCTCGGCGACGGTGAGATCACCGCCCTGGGCGGCGGGCGCTATGAGGTCGCTGAGCTCGATGCCGATGCCATCAGCAAGCGCATGCGCTACCGCACCAAGGAAGAGAACACCTTTGCGGTCAGCCTGGGCGGTGAGAATCAGCTGAGCGGCGCGGTCTTGGACTACAAGGTGGGCTACACCAAGACCCGCGAGCGCGTGAACGATGAAATGGAAGCGCGTTTTGACTACGACGGTGGCCCATTCTCCGCCACCCTCAACCAGAACAGTGGCATTCCCGGCCTGGGCCTGAGTGACAGCGGTTGGATGGACAACGACAACTACGCGTTCGACCGCGTTGTGCTCTCGCCCAAGCAGGTCGACGACAGTGAGCGCAGCGCGCAGATCAACATCCGTTTCGATGGCGGCAAGGGCAGTTACAAGTTCGGTGTGCTGGGCCGTTGGCGCGAGCGTGATGTCAATGTGGACGAGGTCGAGCTGCGTACCGGCCCGGCGGTTGATCTGTCCAGTTGGAACGGCAAGACGCTTGATCACCGCGGCGGCAGCCTCGGCCAGGGCATGAGCTCGGCGGCGATGCGTGCCTGGTGGGCGGCCAATGGCAGCAAGTACAGCGCCAGGTCGGGCGATGTCGCCGGCAACACGATGACTTCGCTGGAAGAAGACTATGTAGCCAGCGAGGATATCCTGTCGGCCTATGCGATGGGCACCTGGGACATCGGCGCATTGCGGGTGATCGGCGGCGTGCGCGTGGAGAACACGCAGTTCAATGCCACCGGCAACGACGTCGATATCGACGGCGACGGCGAAACCGTCACGGTGACCCCGCGTATCGCCAACAACAGCTATACCAGTGTGCTGCCTGGCCTGCACCTGCGCTACGACACCAGCAATGACTGGGTGCTGCGTGGCTCGGTCAACAAGACCGTGGCGCGTCCATCGTTCGGTGATGTCTCGCCGCGTCTGGCGGTCAACCGCGATGATGAAGAAGCGCGTATCGGCAATCCGAATCTGGACCCGTACGAGTCCACCAATCTTGATTTCTCGTTCGAGCGTTACCTCGGCGACAGCGGCATCATCTCGATGGGTCTGTTCCACAAGTCCATCGATGGTTACATCGTGCAGACCGAGACTGATAACGATCCCGAGTATCCGGACTTCAAGGTGACCCGCTCGATCAATGGCGACAAGGCCAAGGTGTTCGGCGCCGAGTTCAACTGGCAGCAGCAGCTGAGCTTCCTGCCGGGTGCATGGTCTGGCCTGCTGGTCGGTGCCAGCGGCACCTGGCTGGACACGGATTTTGATCCGGGCATCGCCGACCGCGAAAGCGATGACTTCAACCTGCCACGCGCGTCCAAGAACATCTACAGCGCGCATATCGGCTACGAATGGGGCGGCCTCAGTACGCGCCTGGCCGGTGTCTACCGCAGCGAGTACCTGGACACCATCGGCGACAGCCGTGCATTCGATATCTACGTCGCGCCGCATACCCAGCTCGACTTCAGCTTCGACTACAAGCTGAGCAAGAACGTGAGCCTGTACCTGGAAGCTTCCAACCTGCTGGATGAGCCGCTCGAGCTGTACCAGGGCGTTTCCTCGCGTACCCTGCAGAACGAGGAATACGGACGTACCTACGCGATTGGCGTGAAGGTGGCACTGTGAGGGCCGCGCTGCTCGCTACCACCGTTGCCTTGGTGCTAGGCGCCTGCCAGCCGGTGCCGAAGTCCAGCACGCCACCGACCGCCGCCGATCTTGCCGAGGGCGCGACGGCTGTCGCGTCCACCTTGGTGGCCGAGGCCTTCCTGACGCCGATGACGCCGGCTGACAACATCGATTCGCCGGCCAGCTGGCGCGGTGCCGATGGCCAGTTGTGGCTGATCGCTACGGCCAAGGCCACCGACAAGCTGGTGGTCTACGACGGCCAGACCGGCAAGCATCTGCGTGACGTCGGCAGCACCGGCACCGCGTTGGGGCAGTTCGACCGCCCCAATGGCATTGCGGTGCAGGACGACCTGGTGTTCATCGTCGAACGCGACAACCACCGTGTGCAGGTGCTGCAGCTGCCGGACTTCAAGCCGCTGGGCGTGTTCGCCGGCAACGACCTGCGCAAGCCTTATGGCCTGTGGGTGAACCCGGTGCAGGGCGGTTATGACCTGTACGTCACTGACTCCTACGACGATGGCGAGGATGCGGCGGGCAATGACATCCTGCCGGCGCTGGAACGTCTGAACGAGCGCGTGCGGCGCTATCACGTCAGCGTTGCCGGCGGCGCGGTGCAGGCCAAGCTGGTGCGCAGCATCGGCGACACATCGCCCAAAGGCGCGCTGCGAGTGGTCGAGTCGATCTGGGGAGATCCGGCCAACGACCGCCTGCTGATCGCCGAAGAGGACGAAACCTATGCCAGCGAGTTCAAGGTCTACAACCTGGCCGGTGACTTCAGTGGCGAGACCTTTGGTCGCGGCCTGTTCAAGGCGCAGGCCGAAGGCGTGATGCTGCGTACCTGCGGCGATGGCGGGTGGTGGATAACCACCGAGCAGGGCAAGCAGCGCAGTACCTTCCACCTGTTCGATCGCAAGACACTGGCGCCGGTAGGTTCGTTCCACGGCAACACGGTGGCCAATACCGACGGCATCTGGAACAGCCAGCAGGTGTCGGCGCGTTTCCCGCAGGGTGCGCTGTACGCGGTGCATGACGATCAAGGCGTGGTGGCCTTTGATTGGCGTGATATCGCCAAGGCGTTGTCGCTGCCGCAGGAGTGTGGCCAATGAGGGCGCGGGGACGCTCTCGCCAGCGGCTGCCGCTGCTGGCGCTGATCAGCGCAGTGCTGATGGGTGCAGCTGGAGCGGTGGGGACCGTTCCAGCTGCCGAGCCCAACACGCAGGTGCCGGCGGGAAGCCGGCACTACGCGGCCAGTGGTTTTCCTGACCGCATCGTCGCGTCGCCAGCGCAGGATGCCAGCAGCGGTTTCGCGGTGGCGTGGCGTACCGCGCCACTTGCCCAGCCGGCGCTGCTGGAAATCACCGTGGCTGGCGACTCGCCGGACATGGGTCAGGTGCGGCAGCTCACTGCGAGCAGCCAGCTGTTGCAGACCGAGAACGGCGAAAGCCAGCACCATCGTGCGTTGATTGATGGCCTGCAGGCCGACACGCTGTATGCCTACCGGGTGCAGGGGCAGGGCACCTGGAGCGCATGGCAGCACTTCCGTACTGCCGCTGCCGCTGGTCAGCCGCTGACCGTGCTGTACTTCGGCGATACCCAGAACAAGAACCTCAGCCATGTCAGCCGAGTGATACGGCAGGGCTGGCAGACCGCACCGGATGCGCGGCTGACCCTGTTTGCGGGTGATCTGGTCAGTGGCGGTGATGGCGAGGACGACAACGAATGGGGCGAGTGGTTCGCCGCTGGTGGCTGGTTGCTGCCGGGCATGGCAGTCGCACCGGCTGCAGGTAACCACGAGTACTTCGAAGAGTTCGAGGACACGCCGCAGGAACGGCGTGTGCTGGGCAAACATTGGCCGCTGACCTTCGCGCTGCCAGGCAATGGTGCATCGGCTACAGCCAGTACCACCTACTGGTTCGACTATCAGGGCCTGCGGGTGGTGGTGCTGGATGGTACTTCGGCACTGGATCTGGGCACCGCCAAGGCGCAGGCGAACTGGTTGGAGGGGGTGCTGGAAAGCAGTCGCCAGCCCTGGAACATCGTGGTCGTGCACCAGCCCCTGTATCCCCTGCGGGCCGAGCGTGACAGCTCGGTGCTGGCCAGCGAGATCCGCCCGGTACTGCAGCGGCACAAGGTCGATCTGGTGCTGCAGGGCCACGATCACACCTACGGCCGCCGTGCCGATACAGGTGCGGCATTGCCGCAGTACATCTCGTCCGTTGCCGGTCCCAAGCAGTACCGCTTGTCAGCGGAAGCGCGCGCGACGATGAAGCCGACCGCCGAGGACACGCAGTTGTTCCAGGTGCTGCGGCTGGACGACAAGGGGCTGCACTACGAAGCGCGCACGGCAACCGGCCGGCTGTATGACGCTTTCCAGATCAGCCGCGGTGCTGATGGCGGCAAGCAGTTCAGCGAGATCACCGAAGGGCGCATCCCACAGCGTGATTGCCCGCGTGCGGTGTCGCCCAAGGGCCGCGACGACCGTTGCTGGGAGTAGGCGGATGAAGGTGATGCAGGCAGCGCTGTGCGGCGTGTTGTTGGTCGCAACTTCAACCGTACTGGCGGCGGGAGGGCTGCTGCATCCATTCGCCTTGCCGCAGCCCGATATGGCGCCGGAGGAAGTGCTGTTGGCGGTGGAGATTCCCGCTGGCGGCGCGATCAAGTACGAGCTCGGTGAGCATGGCGAGTTGCGGGTGGATCGCTTCCTGTCGATGCCGGTTGCCTATCCGGCCAACTACGGCTCGATGCCGCAGACCTTGGCCGGTGATGGTGATCCGCTGGATGCGCTGGTGTTGACCCGGTTCCCAATCCAGCCCGGCGCCGTCGTCCGCTTCCGCCCGCTGGGCGTGTTGCGCATGGTGGACAAGGGCGAGGCCGACGAGAAGATCGTTGGCGTGCCGGTGGATGCAGTCGACCCGACCTATGCAAAGGTACGTGCGCTGGAGGACCTGCCGGCCATGGACGTGCAGCGCATCGAGGCGTTCTTCCGCATCTACAAGCAGCTGCCAACTGGCGCCGATATCCAGCTCAACGGCTGGGGCGATGCGGCCGAGGCCCGGCAGGTGATACGCCGGGCACTGCTGGACTACCAGAAGGCCAGGCCGACGCGTTGAGTATCCAGCCGGTTTCACGGCTCTGGATGCGGCTTCCTCCTATAATGAACACGGATTGTCCGAATGTGCTGCGGTGCGGGTGCCGGTAAGGCCGCCCGCCGCGATGGCAGCAGATAGCAATGACAGCTCGGCCAAGGGTGTTGGCCGGGCGATCACGGCGGACTGCCGGTAACGGCAGGTGCCCAATCAAGGAGGGTGGTCATGCGCATCATGGGAAAGGCGTGGAACAAGTTGGCTGTAGCAGCCATGTTGCTTGCAGTAGCTGCGAGTGCGGCGGCGGCCCCGCCGTTGGAAGAAGAAATCGTCAACCCCAGCGAAGTTCTGTTCGAGGGTGGCAAGGCCTATGCCGATGCTGGCGGTGGTCAGATGGAGCAGTTGCACAGCCGCAAGCAGGGTGGCGAGACCATTTATTACCGCCTGGTCCGCTACGACAACGAGAACGGCTACGTCGACAATGACGGCGCACAGGCGCTGGCGCAGACCTTCCGTACCGAATCGAGCATCGGCCAGACGCCTTACCGTTACTACGGTTCTGGCCACTTCGCGCGTCCGGATTTCTACAATAGCCCCTATAACCGTGATGCCCGCCAGCGCTACTCCGGGCCGGGTTATTTCGGAAGCTGCAGCCGCTATGACGGCTGCAAGGAAGTGCAGATCGTGCCGCTGTGGCCGTATTACCGCGGTTACTGACGACGTATTGATTCCTGACCTGGGCAAGCGCAGCACCCCCGGGGCTGTGGAGTCATCAGGTTTCCGAGCTGGATCTGACCGTATTGCTGTTCTTCCCGGGTGCGCTGCACTTGCCCGGGCTACGGCCTGGCGACAAGAGCGCTTGATGCAAACAGAAACGGCGGCCTTGATGGCCGCCGTTTCTGTTTGACGCGTAGTGCCGCACTCAGGCGCTGAGTGCTTCCACCACCCGCAGTTTCGGGTGGCCCTTTGAGCGCTGTTGGTACTCCTGCTCGATATCGGCCAGGCGCTTGGCATTCGGGCACTGCAACATCATGTAGTTGGCGTCGAAGTTGAGCTTGGCGACCAGGAAGTCGATGAACGCGCGCACCTTGGGGGAGACCAGGCGGCCGCCGGCAAATACCGCATTGAAGTCGTAATCCGGGCCAGTCCAGCCGGGCAGAACCTGTCGCACCATGCCGGACTCAACAAAGGGCTTGGCCATCACGTCGCTGCTCAGCATCAGGCCTTCACCGGCCACCAGGGCGGCGTTCAGTGCTGAAGGGTCATTTGCCACCAGTAGTGGGTTGACCGTAAATTCGCGCATTTCTCCACCATTTTCGGCCAATGCCCATGTAAAACGCTGGGCCTGCCCATGATGGATCTTGCGGATCGCCAAGGTGCGATGGAATTGCAGCTCGTCCGGGTGTTTGGGCTCGCCGTGCACGGCGAGATAGGCGGGGCTGGCGAATACCTGGGTGCGCAGGCTGCCCAGCTTGCGCGCGATCAGGTTGGAGTCGGGCAGTGCGCCAACGCGCAGTGCCAGGTCCACTTCCCCTGAAATCAGGTCCAAGGTCTCATTGCCCAGGTGCATGTCGACCCGGATCTCCGGGTACTCGCTCTGGAACTGGCCCAGCAGCGGTGCAATCCAGCAGGTGCCAATCGAGTACGGAACGGTGAAACGCAGCCAGCCGCGGGGGCCGGATTGCAACTGGCTGACCGCGCTTTCGGCCTGATCCAGTTCACGGGCAATACGCTGGCAGTGCTCGTAATACACGGTCCCGGCTTCGGTCAGGCCCAGGCGGCGCGTGGTCCGGTGCAGCAGGCGGGCGCCCAGTCGGGTTTCCAGCTCCTGCACCTTGCGGCTGACCGTGGTCTTGGGTTGGCCGAGCAGGCGCGCAGCGGCAGTGAAACTGCCCTGTTCGACCACTTTGACGAAGATCAGGGTGTCGTTGAGATCGTTGGCCATGGTTGGGACTCTTGCGGCAACGGAATTGTGCCGGCGACGGGATGATTATTCCCTTCAATCCGTACTAATCAAGTCTGGATTAGAGGCCTATCTTGTACGCCTGTACCCAATCCGGACATGCCGTCATGCGCATGCGCTCCCCCATGGCCCTGCCTGCGCCACGCCGTGAACCCAGTTACCGCAATGCTTTGCCTTCAAGGTTGGCCTGCAATCAATTGAATCCATTGCAGTTTGAGGCCTTGCTTGGCGACCTGCCGACGTCTGCCCGCGGAGACGCCAAGCGCCAGGGCGCTGGAATGCTGCGACGCGTCCTGGGGCTCTTTGTCCCATTGATGGTCCAAAAATTTCCGCGGACGGGACAGTGATTCCGCCGTCGCCGCCGCAGATCCGGCTGTCCAAGGCCCAGCTGCGCAAATTGTCGCGTGACGGGTTACTGCCACGGCGATGTCGAGCTCCATTTTGTTTTCCCGCAATCCCCTGATCACCTCCCCCTTGGAGCACGAAATGAAAGGTATCTCCCCATCACCCACGCTACGCCGCGTTACCTTGGCAGGCATGTCGGCGTTGAGTCTGGCTGTACTGGTCGCCTGCAGCGGCGGCCACGCGGAAAACGCCGCGCCGCCGGCACCCGAAGTAAGCGTTGCGCCGGTCCTGATCAAGCAGGTCGCGCAGTGGGACGAATTCAGTGGCCGCGTCGAGGCGGTGCAGAGCGTTGAATTGCGTCCGCGCGTATCTGGCTACATCGACAAGGTGAATTACGTCGAGGGCGATGAGGTGAAGAAGGGCGACGTACTGTTCACTATCGATGCGCGCAGCTACCAGGCCGAGTTCAACCGGGCGCAGGCCGAATTGAATCGCGCACGCACGCAGGCTGGTCTTGCACGCAGCGAGTCCGAGCGCGCCCGTCGCCTGGCGGAGCAACAGGCCATTGCTGCGGAAACCGCCGAACAACGCCGTGCCAGTGCAGATCAGGCCGGTGCGCAGGTGCAGGCCGCGCAGGCAGCATTGGATGCGGCGCGTCTCAACCTGGAGTTCACCAAGGTACGTGCGCCGATCGATGGCCGTGCAGGCCGTGCGATGGTGACCGCTGGCAACCTGGTCACCGCCGGTGATGCAGCCAGCGTGCTGACCACCCTGGTGTCGCTGGACACGGTGCATGTCTACTTCGACGCCGACGAGTCCACCTACCTGCGCTACGTGCAGATGGCGCGCAATGGTGAGCGCCCGAGCGAGCGTGACCAGGCCTTGCCGGTCAAGGTTGGTCTGAGTGGCGAGCAGGGCTATCCGCACGAAGGCAAAGTCGATTTCCTCGACAACCAGATCACCCGCAGTACCGGCACCATCCGCGTGCGCGCGCTGCTGGACAACGCCAGCCGCCAGTTCACTCCAGGCCTGTTCGCCCGTGTGCAGCTGCTGGGTAGCGGCCAGTTCCAGGCAGTACTCGTGGACGACAAGGCGGTGCTGACGGACCAGGATCGCAAGTACGTCTTCGTGCTGGACAAGGACAACAAGGCGCAGCGTCGTGATGTCCAGCTCGGCCGCAATGCCGAGGGCCTGCGCATCGTCGAGCAGGGTCTGGCTGCCGGCGACAAGGTCATCGTCGACGGCGTGCAGAAGGTGTTCATGCCAGGCATGCCGGTGCAGGCCAAGCCGGTTGCGATGCAGCGCACCGCTGCATCAGCCACCCAGGCCGTGAGCAGCATCAACTAAGCCGCCAACTACCTTTGCCGGCGTGGCAGCTGGCCGTGTTTGCCTGCTCCCGATTGGGGGCGGGCAGGGCGGCTGCAGCCTGACGCCAGCTTTTCCAAGGATTTCCCATGGATTTTTCCAGATTTTTCATCGACAGGCCGATCTTCGCGGCGGTGTTGTCGATCGTGATCTTCGCCGCTGGCCTGGTCAGCATTCCGTTCCTGCCCATTGGTGAGTATCCGGAAGTGGTGCCGCCGTCGGTGGTGGTGCGCACTGTGTATCCGGGTGCCAATCCCAAGGTGATCGCCGAGACGGTGGCGACACCCCTGGAAGAGGCGATCAACGGCGTCGAGGGCATGATGTACCTCAAGTCGGTGGCCGGCTCCGACGGCGTGCTGCAGATGACCGTCACCTTCCGCCCGGGCACCGATCCGGACGAAGCGGCGGTGAAGGTGCAGAACCGCGTCGCGCAGGCGCAGGCGCGCTTGCCTGAAGACGTGCGGCGGCAGGGCGTGACTACCCAGAAGCAGTCGCCAACCTTCCTGATGGTCGTGCACCTCACTTCGCCCAAGGGCAGCTACGACACCTTGTACCTGCGCAACTACGCCCGCCTGCACGTCAAGGACGGTCTGGCGCGTATTCCCGGCGTCGGTGATGCGCAGATCTTCGGTGGCGGTGACTACGCCATGCGTGCCTGGCTGGACCCGGACAAGGTTGCCTCGCGCGGACTGACCGCCAGCGACGTGGTGAGCGCCATGCGCGAACAGAACGTCCAGGTGTCAGCCGGCCAGCTTGGCGCCGAGCCCATGCCCAACAGTCAGTTCCTGACCCTGATCAATGCCCAGGGCCGCCTGCGCAGCGAGCAGGAGTTCGGTGACATCGTGCTCAAAAGCGGCACCGACGGCGAAGTGGTGCGGCTGTCGGACGTGGCGCGTATCGAACTGGGCGCAGGTGATTACACCTTGCGTTCGCAGCTGGATGGCAAGAATGCGGTCGGCATCGGTATCTTCCAGGCGCCGGGTGCCAATGCACTGGAGATCCGCGATTCCGTGATCGGCACGATGGACGAGCTGCAGAAGAGCTTCCCGGCCGACGTCAAGTACGAGGCCGTATACGACACCACCATCTTCGTGCGTGACTCGATCAAGGCCGTGGTGACCACGTTGCTGGAAGCTATCGCGCTGGTGGTGCTGGTGGTGATCCTGTTCCTGCAGACCTGGCGTGCGTCGATCATCCCGCTGATCGCAGTGCCGGTGTCGGTGGTCGGTACATTTGCTGCGTTGTACCTGCTGGGCTTCTCGATCAATACGCTGAGCCTGTTCGGCCTGGTGCTGGCGATCGGCATCGTGGTCGATGACGCGATCGTGGTGGTGGAGAACGTCGAGCGCAACATCGAGGAAGGCCTGTCGCCCACCGCTGCCGCGCATCAGGCGATGAAGGAAGTGTCCGGCCCGATCGTCGCGATTGCACTGGTGCTGTGTGCGGTATTCGTGCCGATGGCGTTCCTGTCCGGCGTCACCGGCCAGTTCTACAAGCAGTTCGCGGTGACGATTGCCATTTCCACGGTGATCTCGGCGATCAACTCGCTGACCCTGTCGCCGGCGCTGGCTGCGCGCCTGCTCAAGCCGCATGGTGCGGCCAAGGATGCGCCAAGCCGTTTGATCGACAAGCTGTTCGGCTGGGTATTCCGTCCGTTCAACCGCTTCTTCAAGACCAGCTCGGAGAAGTATGAGCGCGGTGTGTCACGCATCCTCGGTCGTCGCGGCGCGGTGTTCGTGGTGTACGCGGTGCTGCTGGTGGGCACCGGTGTGATCTTCAAGCTGGTGCCGCCGGGCTTCATCCCGACCCAGGACAAGCTGTACCTGATCGCCGGTGTGAAACTGCCGGAAGGCTCGTCGATTGCACGTACCGATGAAATGCTGCGCAAGGTGGCCAAGATTGCCCAGGAAACCGATGGCGTTGCCCACACCATCTCCTTCCCCGGCTTGAATGCGCTGCAGTTCACCAATACGCCAAATACCGGCGTGGCCTTCATTCCGCTCAAGCCGTTCAACGAACGCAAGGGCCGTACTGCCGCGCAGATCAATGCCGAGATCAACCAGAAGATCGCCGGGCTGCAGGAAGGGTTCGCCTTCGCGATGATGCCGCCGCCGATCCTTGGTTTGGGTAACGGCAACGGCTACCAGATGTTCATCGAGGACCGTGGCAATCTCGGCTATGGCGCCTTGCAGAACGCAGTGCAGAGCATGCAGGGCGCGGTGGCACAGACGCCGGGCATGGCCTATCCGATCACCAGCTACCAGGCCAACGTGCCGCAGCTGGATGCAGAGGTCGACCGTGTGAAGGCCAAGGCACAAGGTGTGCAGCTGACCGAGTTGTTCGACACGCTGCAGACCTACCTGGGTTCGGCCTATGTCAACGACTTCAACCAGTTCGGCCGTACCTGGCAGGTGATCGCGCAGGCTGATGGTCAGTTCCGTGACAGCGTGGAAGATATCGGCAAGCTGCGTACCCGCAATGATCGCGGCGAGATGGTGCCGATCGGTTCGATGGTGACCGTCAAGGAAACCTATGGCCCGGATCCGGTGCTGCGCTTCAACGGTTACCCGGCGGCTGATCTGGCCGGTGAAGCAGATCCGCGCATGCTGTCCTCGGCCGAGGCGATGAACAAACTCACCGAGATTGCCGGGCAGGTGCTGCCGGCCGGCATGGTCACCGAATGGACCGACCTGAGCTACCAGCAGGCGACCCAAGGCAAGGCGGCCTTCATCGTGTTCCCGGTGGCGATCCTGCTGGCGTTCCTGGTGTTGGCGGCCCTGTATGAGAGCTGGTCGCTGCCGCTGGCGGTGATCCTGATCGTCCCGATGACCTTGCTGTCGGCGTTGTTCGGGGTATGGCTGACCGGCGGTGATAACAACGTCTTCGTGCAGGTTGGCCTGGTGGTATTGATGGGCCTGGCATGCAAGAACGCGATTCTGATCGTCGAGTTCGCCCGTGAGTTGGAGATGGGTGGCAAGGGCATCGTCGAGGCGGCATTGGAAGCCTGCCGGCTGCGTCTGCGTCCGATCGTGATGACCTCGATCGCCTTCATCGCCGGCACGGTGCCGTTGGTGCTTTCGCACGGTGCAGGTGCCGAGGTGCGCTCGGTGACGGGCATCACCGTATTCGCTGGCATGTTGGGTGTGACCTTGTTCGGTCTGTTCCTGACCCCGGTGTTCTACGTGGCGCTGCGCAAGTTCGTGTCACGCAATGGCGGCGGCAAGCTGGTACAGCATGGTGAGCCGACCCTTCACCATTGATGGCAGGTGTAACTCCGTTGCGGGAGGCTGCAGATGTGTTGCCTCCCGCAGGTCCTTGTCACCTTCACTGGCAGGGACGGTTTGAAATGTTATCGGGCTTGTATCAATTCATTCCCCCAAGGAAAAGCAGATGAATACCCAGAACACCAACGTTGCCCTGGTTACCGGCGCCACCCGTGGCATCGGTCTTGAGACCGTGCGTCAGCTCGCAGCCGCGGGTGTGCATACGCTGCTGGCCGGGCGCAACTACGACACTGCCGCCGCAAAGGCGCAGGAGCTGAAGGCGGAAGGCCTGCCGGTGGAAGCCATCCAGCTCGACGTCAATGACCCTGACAGCATCGCGGTAGCGGTTGAGCGCGTGACGCAGCAGCACGGCAAGCTCGATATCCTGGTCAACAACGCCGGCGTGCTGGTCGATGACCTGCAGGCCGGTGCCAGCGGCCAATCGTTGGAAACCTGGCGCAGCACCTTCAACACCAATCTGTTCGCCGTGGTTGAAGTGACCGTTGCCTTCCTGCCGCTGCTGCGCGCTGCATCGGCCGGACGCATCGTCAATGTGTCCAGCATCCTCGGCTCCTTGACCCTGCATGCGCAGCCGGGCTCTTCGATCTACGGTTTCATCGTGCCGGCCTACAACGCTTCCAAGAGCGCGCTGAACGCCTGGACCGTGCAGCTGGCGCATGAATTGCGCGAAGGCCCGATCAAGGTCAACGCGGTGCATCCGGGCTACGTCAAGACCGACATGAACGGTGGCGAAGGCGAGATCGATGTCGCCGAAGGCGCGCGCTCCAGTGTGGGCATGGCCTTGATTGCTGCCGACGGCCCCACCGGCAGCTTCAGCTACCTCGGCGAGGTGCTGCCGTGGTGATGCGCCTGTTGGTGACCGCAATGGCCAGTACCTTGCTGGCCGGTTGCATGACGGTGGGTCCGGACTACAAGGCAGCACCGGTGGAGCCGGTCAGCCTGCAGGGCGCGGCTGATCCGGCGTTCTCCAGTGCGCCGCCGGTTGCAAGCTGGTGGACGCAGTTTGATGATCCGGTACTGGGGCAACTGGTACACGATGCCTTGGGTGACAATCTGGACCTGCAGATTGCGATGGCCCGCGTGCGCGCCGCGCGTGCAGCGTTCACCGAGCAACGCTTGGATCAGCTCCCGCATGTGACCGCTGCTGGCAGCCAGGACCGGCGCAAGCAGCCCGACGCATCGGTCGGCGGCGAGCGTGTCTATAGCGAAACCTATCAGCTTGGTTTCGACGCAGGCTGGGAGCTGGATCTGTTTGGTCGGCAGCGGCGTGCAGCCGAAGCGGCAAGGGCCGACCTCGGCGCCGAGCGCGACAACCTGGCCGACGCGCAGGTGATGGTGGCGGCCGAAGTGGCACGCAACTACTTCGAGCTGCGCGGGTCACAGAAGCGGATCGCCGTTGCCCGCGACACGCTGTTGAACCTGCGCGAGACGCAGCGGCTGACCGAAACCCGGTTGGAGCTTGGCGCTGGCAGTGAGCTGGACGTGCAGAGCAGTCGTGCCCGTCTGAAGGCGATCGAGGCGGATATTCCGTTGCTGGAAGTGTCCGAAGTGCAGTCGCGGCATCGTCTTGCCGTGCTGCTTGGGCAGCGTCCCGGTTCGCTGGACACACTGCTGCAGCCACGTGAAGTGCCTGCATTCGCCAAGGCCTTGCCACTGGGCGACACCAGCGACCTGCTGCGGCAGCGTGCCGATGTACGCATGGCCGAGCGTCGCCTGGCTGCAGCCACGGCGCGTGTTGGCGTGGCGACGGCCGATCTGTTCCCGCGCATCAGCCTGAGTGGTTTCGTCGGCTTCCTTGGCGGCGATGCTTCCGGTCTGGTGAACGGCAACAACAAGGCGTGGTCGTTGACCCCGTCGATCAGCTGGGCAGCATTCGACTTCGGCACCGTGCGGGCGCGCCTGCGTGCCAGCAAGGCGCAGGCCGATGGTGCGGCAGCCGAGTACGAGAAGGCGGTGCTGCTGGCATTGGAAGACACCGAGAACGCGCTGACCCGCTATGCCAAGCAGCAGGCACGCTTGGGCATCGTGGCTGAGCAGGCACAGGCCGCACGCAAGGCGGAATCGCTTGCGCAGCTGCGTTATCGCGAAGGCTCGGAAGACTTCCTGGCCTTGCTGGATGCGCAGCGCAATCAGTTGGCTGCCGACGATGCGTTGGCGGCAGCGGAAGCGTCGGTGAATGTCAGTGTCGTTGCTGTCTACAAGGCACTGGGCGGCTGGGGTGGACAGCCCGGTCCTGCGTTGGCGGTCACCAGCGTACGTTGAGAGCGCGGGAGCTTCTGGATCTGCAAACAGAAACAGGCGGCCAATGGCCGCCTGTTTCGTTACGCATCACAGAAGATCAAGCAGCGTCAGCCTGCGCCCGGCGCGGGCCTTCAACTAGCGCGCGACCAACCATGTCCACCAGCACGTCGAGCTCTTCTTCATCCATGCCGAAATGCGGGGTGAAACGCAGCGAGTTCTCGCCGCCGTGGATCACGTTGACGCCATGCATGCGCAGCCACTCTTCGGTGGAGCCGGCGCCATAGCATTTGAACTGCGGGGCCAGCTCGCAGGAGAACAGCAGGCCGGTGCCCTGCACCTTGGTGATCAGGCCGCCGAGCTTGGTCTTGAGTGCTTCCAGCTTCTGCACGGCCTGTTCACCGCGCAGGCGGATGTTCTGGCGAACTTCCGGCGACAGGCGGGCGAGGGTGGCAACAGCCACATCCAGCGCGCGCGGGTTGGTGGTCATGGTGTTGCCGTACACGCCCTTGCGGTAGAGCTTGGCGGCATGCTCGGTGACGGCCAGCACCGACAGCGGGAACTGCGCGCCGTTCAAGGCCTTGGAATAGGTTTCCATGTCCGGCGGATCCAGCGTCTCGTAGCCCGGGTAGTCGACGAAGGACAGGGTGCCGTGCGCACGCAGTGCGGCCTGGATGGAGTCGATCAGCAGCAGGCTGCCGTGCTCGCGGGTCAGTTCGCGGACTAGCTTGTAGAAGCTGGCCGGTACGGCGCGGCCGGGGTCGCCTTCGCCCATCACCGGCTCCAGGAATACCGCCTCGATGAACCAGTTGTTGGCCTTGGCATCGGCAAACACCTTGCGCATCGCTGCTTCGTCGTAAGGCGCAACGGTGATGACGCTGTTCTCGCCGCGGTAGCTGGCCAGATGCTGGTCATAGGCCTTGCGGCTGGAGTCGGAGTACAGCGCCGGGCGGTCGGTGCGGCCGTGGAAGCTGCCCTTGATCACCACCCGCTTGATGGTGGCGCCGGCATGCGGTGCACCCGGATCGGTCTGCAGCTTGGCGTTGATGTCGGCAATGCGAGCGGCCAGGCCAACGGCCTCGGAACCGGAGTTCAAACACATGAAGTGCGAGAACGGACAGCCACCGCGGCTGTGGCCGATCTCTTTCTGCATGGCCTGCACGAAGCGGCGCTGGGCCAGGCTCGGGGTCATGATGTTGGCCATCACCTGCGGCTTGGCTGCAGCGGCCATCACGTCGGCCGGGGTGTGGCCGAAGCCAAGCATGCCGTAGCCGCCGGCGTCATACAGTACGGCGCCCTTGAGCGAGACCACCCACGGGCCGCAGGCGGCCAGGGCGATGTACGGGACGACGGCGTCGTCGGCGTAGAAATTGACGAAGCCGGCCTGCATGGCGGCGATCTGGTCGTGCTCGTCCAGATCCAGCAGGTCGGCAGCTTCGTCCTTGATGCGGGCGTATTCGCTGGCGGCAGCGGCGATGGCGCCAGCCAGGTCCGGGTGAGCGACGGCCAGGCGTTCAACGCTGGCGTCGTCCAGACCTTGGGTCAGGCGGTTGCCGGCGTGCGCGCGAAGCGGGGCGAGGGGGCCGAGTACGGTCATGCTCATCTCCAGAAGTTTCTTGTATATACCCATTATGTGGAGATTCTGGACATATGGCAGCTATGATATCGACGAATTTTCGGGTAATTTCGGCGAATCGACGAAGCTGGTTTGCAATGTGAATATTTCTCCTGCCGACGAACGCCTGTTGTCCGTGTTGCGCGAGGACGCGCGCGCCTCCACCGCGCAGATCGCCCGCCGGCTCGGCCTGTCACGGACCACGGTGCAGAGCCGCATCGACCGGCTTGAGCAGTTGGGGGTGATTGCCGGCTACACAGTGCGCACCCATGAGGACTACGAGCAGGGCCAGGTGCGTGCGCACGTGCTGATCACCGTGCTGCCGAAGAAGATGCCGGCCGTGGTCAAGGCGCTGCGTGACATCACCGAGGTGCGGTCGCTGCATTCGGTAAGCGGCAACCACGACCTGATCGCGATGGTGGTGGTGGGGGGAGTCAGCGAGATGGACGTGGTGACCGACGCCATCGGTGCGGTGGATGGGGTGGAGCGGACCAACAGCGCGATCATTCTCTCTACCAAGTTTGAGCGTTGAGGTAGTTGGCAGTGTTGCTTTGGCGCTGCCTTGCCGATGCTCTACAGCCGTCATTCCCGCGAAGGCGGGAATCGCTCTTGCTTTGGCTGTTCGCTGTTGATTTGGCTTGGCCAGTGCGAATTCAGGAGCAAGCCAGAGCCAGAGCCAGAGCCAGAGCGATTCCCGCCTTCGCGGGAATGACGGCATGAAGCGAAGCCAAGGCCAAGGCCCGAACCCAAGCCCAGAAACCAGCTCTTCCGCCCCTGAGAGCTACAATAGCCGGCTCCCCGCACGAAGTTCCGGCCTTGAAGAAGTCCGATTTCACCTATGACCTGCCTGAGGAATTGATCGCCCAGGCTCCCTTGGCCGAACGTTCGGCCAGTCGCCTGCTGCTGGTTCCGCCGGCGCCGGCGCCGTTCGACGACTGTCAGGTGCGTGATCTGGCCGGATTGCTGCAGCCTGGTGACCTGCTGGTGTTCAACGACACCCGCGTCATCCCGGCGCGCCTGTTCGGGCAGAAAGCCAGTGGCGGCCGCGTCGAGATCCTGATCGAGCGTCTGCTCGGTGGCCAGCAGGCGCGCGCGCAGATCGGTGCCAGCAAGTCACCCAAGCCCGGCAGCCGCATTCAGCTTGATGCCGGCGGCGAAGCCGAGGTGCTTGGCCGCGACGGCGAGTTCTATGTGCTGCGCTTTGATATCCCCGAATCGCTGGAATCCTGGCTGGTGCACGAAGGTCGCCTGCCGCTGCCGCCCTACATCCACCGTGAGCCCGGTGTGGACGACCGCGAGCGCTACCAGACGGTGTTCGCCAAGCAGGTCGGTGCCGTGGCTGCGCCGACCGCCGGTCTGCACTTCGACGAAGCGCTGCTGGCGCAGCTGCGCGAGCGTGGCGTGCAGTTCGGCCACATCACCCTGCATGTTGGTGCCGGCACCTTCCAGCCGGTGCGCGTGGATGATCTGTCGCAGCACGTGATGCACCGCGAATGGCTCAATGTCGGCGCCGAGCTGGTCGAGCAGGTGCGGCGCACCCGTGCTGCCGGTGGCCGGGTGATCGGTGTCGGTACCACCGTGGTGCGAGCGCTGGAGAGTGCGATGCGCGAAGGCGAATTGCATCCCTACGCCGGAGAGACCCAGATCTTCATCACCCCGGGTTACCGCATCCGCAGCGTCGATGCGATGGTCACCAATTTCCACCTGCCGGAAAGCACCCTGCTGATGATGATCAGCGCGTTCGCGGGCAAGGAGCGTGTTTTCCAGGCCTATGCGCATGCTATCGCGCAGAAGTACCGCTTCTTCAGCTATGGCGATGCGATGCTGTTGTTCCCCGCTGCGGAAGGTGCGGCTGTTTGACGCAGTGCACGGACGGATCAGATGAGATAAGTTCTCATTTGATCCGTGTCCGGCCATCGTGGCCGGGACCGACGACCACTTCCGGAGTAAATCATGCGTTATCCGAAGCGTGCCGCCGGCCATCTGGCTGCCTTGTGTTCCCTTGTCCTGCTTGGCGCCTGCGCCAAGAGCGGTGACGCCCCCGCACCTGCTGCCGCATCGCAAGCAGGCACCACTGCGGGTGAGGTCAACCTCTACACCACGCGCGAACCCGCCCTGGTGCAGCCGCTGTTGGACGCCTTCACCGCGGACACCGGCATCAAGGTCAATACGGTGCTGCTCAAGGACGGTTTGACCGAGCGTCTGGCTGCCGAAGGCGAGCGTTCGCCGGCCGACGTGCTGATGACGGTGGATACCGGTCGCCTGCTCGACGTGGTTGAAGCCGGGCACACCCAGGCGGTGAAATCGCCGGTGCTGGAAGCGGCCATCCCCGCGCACTTGCGCTCGCCGGAAGGGCAGTGGTTTGCGCTGTCGCTGCGCGACCGCGTGGTCTATGCCGACAAGGATCTCGACCTGGCCGGCTTCACTTATGAAGAACTGGCCGATCCCAAGTGGAAGGGCCGGGTATGCATCCGTTCCGGCCAGCATCCTTACAACACCAGTCTGTTCGCGGCGATGATCGCGCATGACGGCGCGGAGAAGACCGAAGCCTGGCTGCGCGGGGTCAAGGCCAACCTCGCACGCAAGGCTGCCGGTGGTGATCGCGATGTTGCACGCGACATTCTTGCCGGCATCTGCGATATCGGTGTGGCCAACGCGTATTACGTGGGCCGCATGAAGAACGCCGAGGAAGGCTCCGAGCAGCGCAGCTGGGGTGATGCCATCCAGGTAGTGCGGCCGGTGTTTGCCAGTGCTGCCGATACCGGCACCCACGTCAATATCTCCGGCGCCGCCGTCGCCCGTCATGCGCCCAATCATGACAACGCGGTGAAGTTGCTGGAATACCTGGTCAGCGACAGCTCGCAGAGCCTGTACGCGCGCGCCAACTACGAATACCCGGTGAAGCCGGGTGTTGCGCTTGACCCGGTCGTAGCCAGCTTCGGGCCGATGAAGGTGGACCCGCTGCCCTTGGCCGAAGTGGTTGCCAACCGCAAGCTGGCCAGTGAGCTGGTGGACAAGGTCGGTTTCGATAACTGAACCTTGCGGCTTCCTACGGGCCGGCGCCGTGCTTGCGGTGCCGGCCCGTTGTTTCGCGATGGATAGTGCTTGATGACGTGGCGATGGAATCCCTGGCTGCTGGGCGCGGTATCGGTGGCGGTGCTGATGTTGGCGCCGGTGCTGGGCTTGGCGTGGGCGGCGAGCGATGGCAGCGCCGGGCTGTGGGCGCATCTATCGGCCAATGTGCTGCCGACCGCGCTGTTCAATACCGGGCTGTTGTTGCTGGGCGTCGGCGTATTGGTCGTAGTGCTGGGTACGGGCAGTGCGTGGTTGGTGACGGCGTTTGCGTTCCCGGGGCGCAAACTGTTGAGCTGGGCATTGCTGCTGCCCTTGGCGGTGCCAACGTATATCGCCGCCTTCGCCTATCTGGACGTGCTGCATCCGCTTGGCCCGGTGCAGGGGCTGATCCGCGACCTGCTGGGCTATGACAGTCCCCGTCAGTTCCGCCTGCCGGATATCCGCCATCTGCTTGGCTGCATCGTGCTGCTGGGCTTCGTGCTCTATCCCTATGTGTACCTGACGACCCGCGCCTTGTTCATGACCCAGGCGGCGGGCTTGCTTGAAGCGGCGCGCAGCCTGGGGGCGACGCCACTGCAGGTGTTCTGGCGGGTGGCGCTGCCGTTGGCGCGACCTGCAATCGCAGTAGGCGTGGCACTGGCCTTGCTGGAAACCCTCAACGATATCGGGGCCTCCGAATTCCTCGGCGTGCAGACCCTCACTGTTTCGATCTACACCACCTGGGTAAGTCGTGGCGATCTGGCCGGCGCGGCCCAGATCGCGCTGGCGATGCTCGCGGTGGTGGCCTTGTTGCTGACGCTTGAGCGCTATGGTCGGCGCCGGCAGCGCTACGCCAGCGTACTGCGGCCACGCCCGTTGCAGCCGCTGCAGCTGCGAGGCGCGCGTGGCCTGCTTGCGTTGCTGTTGGGGCTGCTGCCGGTGTTGCTGGGTTTTGTTGTGCCGGCGGCCTATCTGCTCTGGGAGGCGGTTGAGCGCCTGCAGGTTGCTGGTTTCTCGCCGCAGTTGCTGGTTGCCCTGTGGAACACCTTGCGGGTTGCCTTGTTGGCAACGGTTGTGGCGATGGCGCTGGGGTTGTTGGTCGCGTGGGCATTGCGGCTGGCGCAGGCGCGGCGGCGTAACGCCCTGGCAATGGCCAGCAGTCGCACTGCCACGCTGGGCTATGCGATCCCCGGCACGGTGCTGGCGATTGGCTTGTTGTTGCCGCTGGGCGGGGTGGATGCCGTGGCCAGCCGACTGCTGGTGCTGCTTGGCGGTCAGCCGCAGATGCTGTTGATGGGTTCGGTGACCGTGTTGGTGCTGGCGTATACGCTGCGCTTTCTTGCGGTATCGGTGGGCGGGATCGAGGCGGGCTTGGCGCGCATTCCGCTGTCGCTGGATCAGGCTGCAGCGAGTCTGGGCGAGGGTGCAACCGGTATGTTGCGACGGGTGCATCTGCCGCTGCTGCGCCCGGCCTTGGCCGCTGCCGCGCTGCTGGTATTCGTCGATACGATGAAGGAGTTGTCGGCCACCCTTGTGCTGCGGCCAATGAATTTCGAAACACTCGCGACATGGTTGTATGCCGAGGCTGCGCGCGGGACCTATGAAGAAGGCGCGGTGGCGGCCTTGTTGATTGTCGTCAGTGGCCTGCTGCCGGTGATCCTGCTGGCACGCGCAGGCGCGGCTTATGGAGTTGAAGATGCACGTTGACGCACAGCTGGTACTGGAAGACCTGCATATTGGCTATCCCGTCGCGGGCGGTTTCAAACCGGTGGTGGAGGGCTTGTCGTTGCAGCTCGGTCGTGGCGAGATCGGATGCCTGCTGGGCGCGTCCGGCTGCGGGAAGACCACGGTGCTGCGCAGCATTGCCGGCTTTGAGCCGCTGCAGCAGGGCGGCATCGTGCTCGCCGGGCGGCAGCTGGCTGCGCCGCAGCGGGCGCTGCCGGCTGAGCAGCGCAGGGTTGGGATGATGTTCCAGGATTACGCGCTGTTTCCGCACCTGGACGTGGCGGCGAACATCGGCTTTGGTCTGCGTGGCCTGCAACGTGCCAAGCGGAAAGCCCGGGTCCAGGCTTTGTTGCAGTACGTGGGCTTGCCAGGCCTGGAGCTGCGCTACCCGCATGAATTGTCTGGTGGCCAACAGCAGCGCGTAGCGTTGGCGCGCGCGCTGGCGCCGGCACCGGACCTGTTGCTGCTGGACGAGCCGTTCTCGAACCTGGACGTGGATACCCGTCAGCGGCTGGCTGGCGAACTGCGTGACCTGCTCAAGGCGGCCGGCACCACGGTGCTGATGGTGACCCATGACCAGAGTGAGGCCTTCGCCATGGCTGATCGCATCGGCGTCATGCATGAAGGGCGCTTGCTGCAGTGGAGCAGCGCCCAAGCGCTGTATCAGGCGCCGCAGGATCCGTTCGTCGCCGGTTTCATCGGTCGCGGAGCGCTGATTCAGGCGGCGCGGCTCGGCATGCTTGGGGGAGGGCGGGTGCTGGTGCGCCCACACAGCCTGTTGCTGGACCCGGCCGCGGCACTGCGTGCGCGGGTCGAGGGCGTGGTATTTCGCGGGCCGGGCAGCAGCGGTTGGGTGCGCTTGGCGGGCGGTGAGCGGCTGGAGCTGGACTTCGGCCCTGGCCAGCTGCCGGATATTGGTGCCGAGGTTGGCCTGGCCTGGCACGATCCAGCGCCGGTTCGCTTCCCCGACTGACTGTTTCCGGGCCCAAAGTTCGCCCTGCAGGCCCATATCCGCGACAATTGGCGCAACTGACGCCTCAATGCTTCCATGTCCAGATTGCAGTTCAAGCTCCAGAACACCGATGGCCGCGCCCGCCGTGGCCAGCTGTCCTTCCCGCGCGGCACCGTGCAGACCCCGGCGTTCATGCCGGTCGGCACCTATGGCTCGGTCAAGGGCGTGCTGCCAGAGCAGGTGCGCGCGCTCGGGGCCGAGATCATCCTCGGCAATACCTTTCATCTGTACCTGCGCCCGGGCCTGGATGTCATTGCCGACCACGGCGGCCTGCATGGCTTCTGCCAGTGGAATGGTCCGATCCTGACCGATTCGGGTGGTTTTCAGGTGTTTTCGCTGGCGCATCGCCGCAAGATCACCGAAGAAGGCGTCACCTTCGCCTCGCCGACCGACGGTGCCCGGGTCTTCCTGGGCCCGGAAGAGAGCATGAAGATCCAGAAGGTGCTGGATTCGGACATCGTCATGATCTTCGACGAATGCACCCCGTACCCGGCCACCGAGCCGGTGGCGCGCAAGTCGATGGAGCTCAGCCTGCGCTGGGCACAGCGCAGCCGCAATGCACATGACGCCATGGGCAACGATGCGGCGCTGTTCGGCATCGTCCAGGGCGGGGTACATACCGAACTGCGCAGCCGTTCGGCCGAAGGCCTGCAGCAGATCGGCTTCGATGGCTATGCCATCGGTGGCCTGGCGGTGGGCGAGCCCGAGCACGAACGCAATGCCATGCTCGACCACATGCATCCGATCCTGCCCGCTGACCGTCCGCGTTACCTGATGGGTGTGGGCCGGCCGGAGGACCTGGTTGAAGGCGTGGCCCGCGGCGTGGACATGTTCGACTGCGTCATGCCGACCCGTAATGCCCGTAATGGCCACTATTTCACCTCGTTCGGCACCGTTCGCATCCGCAATGCCAAGTACGAGCGGGACATGAACCCGATCGAGCCAGGCTGCGGTTGCCACGCCTGTACAGGCGGCTATACCCGCTCTTACCTGCGTCACCTGGACCGCTGCAACGAGATGCTGGCGCCGATGCTGGGCACCCTGCACAACCTGTTCTATTACGAAAAGCTGATGGCCGACATGCGTGCGGCCATCGAGGCGGGAACCTTCCTGGCCTTCCGCGAGTCCTTCTATGCAGCCCGGGGCCTGAGTGTCCCGGCGTTGTCGGGGGAGTAGCGGTCTTCACACGGTCCGGGACGTGTTCCCGGACGCGTGGCATACTTCACGGCTGACCCCGTTTCGCGGTAACTGATGCCGGCCATCCGGCCTGCATGGGTGCCGCCCAACATCAAGGATTACAAAATGACTCTCATGGCTATCCTGCTCCCCGTCGCCCAGGCCGCTCCGGCCGCTCCGGGCATGGGCACCTTCCTGCTGCCCATCGCGCTGATCGCAGTGATGTACTTCCTGATGATCCGCCCGCAGATGAAGCGCCAGAAGGAACACAAGGCAATGCTGGAGAAGATCGCCAAGGGTGACGAAGTGCTGACCTCCGGCGGCATCGCTGGCGTGGTCACCGACATCGGCGACAACTTCATCACCGTGGAAGTGGCTGACAACGTCCGCATCCGCGTGCAGAAGGGCTCGGTCGGCAACGTCCTGCCCAAGGGCACGCTGAAGAACGCCGCCTGAGACTGATCCCTTTCCGTCACGTCGTGACGCCGCACCGGCGTCGCGCAGGATCCTGCAATGCTTGAATTTCCGCGCTGGAAGTACTTCCTGATTCTGATCGTTCTGGCGGTCAGCGCGCTGTACGCGCTGCCCAACATCTACCAGAAGGATCCGTCCGTTCAGATCACCGCCAACCGTGGTGGGCAGATTGATGATGCGCTGCAAGAGCGCGTCAGCAAGGCACTGAGCGAGGCCGGTGTCACCGCCAAGTCGGTGGAGAAGGAGGGCGAGAACAACCTGATCGTCCGCCTTGCTTCGCTGGATGCCCAGTCGCGTGCCAATGAGGTGCTGCGCGAGACGGCCGGCGAAAACTACACCGTCGCTCTGAACCTGGCCTCGACCGTGCCGGATTGGTTGGCCAATCTGGGCGGCAAGCCAATGGTGCTGGGTCTGGATCTGGTCGGCGGCGTGCACTTCGCTTTGCAGGTGGACCAGAAGGCCGCGGTGGACAAGCGTTTCGAAGCCTTCACCGAAGACGTGCGTACCACCCTGCGTGACAACCGCGTGTCCTACCGTTCGGTAGAGCGTCGCGGCGAAAGCGATATCGCCATCGCCCTGACCAACGCTGCCGATGCCGACAAGGCACGTGCGGCACTGGCCAAGGCACAGCCGACCTTCAGCTACTCGGTCAGTGGTGATCGCATCACCGCCACCGTGCCGCAGGCGGAAATGCTGCAGATCGCCTCCGGCGCCATCGAGCAGAACCTGACCACCTTGCGCAACCGCGTCAACGAACTGGGCGTGGCCGAGCCGATCATCCAGCGCCAGGGCGAAGACCGCATCGTGGTCGAGCTGCCGGGCGTGCAGGACACCGCTGAAGCCAAGCGCATGATCGGTGCCACCGCAACGCTGGAATACCGTGCCGTGGTCGATGGCAACGCGCAGGATGCAGTGGATACCGGCCGCATCCCGCCGGAAGCCAAGCTCTACCGCGACCGCCGTGGCATGCCGGTGCTGTTGAACAAGCGCACCATCGTCACCGGCGACCAGATGGTCAAGGCGGCGACCTCCACTGACCAGAACGGCCTGCCGGCGGTCAGCGTGACGCTGAACAGCGTCGGTGGCCAGCGCATGTTTGATTTCACCAGCGCCAACGTCGGCAAGCCGATGGCCGTGGTCTACACCGAGCGGATTCCGCAGGTGACCATGGTCAACGGCGTGGAGCAGCGCAGCTTCCGGGTCAAGGAAGAAGTGATCTCCATCGCCAACATCAATGGCGTGTTCGGCAAGGAGTTCCAGACCACCGGCCTGGAGAAGACCGAAGCCGACGGCCTGGCCAAACTGCTGCGTGCAGGCTCGCTGGCTGCGCCAATGGACTTCGTCGAGGAATACGTGATCGGCCCGAGCCTGGGTAAGGAGAACGTGGACCGCGGCGTCAAGGCAGTGGTGTTCTCGTTCATCTTCACCCTGGTGTTCTTCGCCATCTACTACCGCATGTTCGGCGTGATCACCTCGGTGGCGCTGCTGTTCAACCTGCTGATCGTGGTGGCGGTGATGTCGATGTTCGGCGCGACCATGACCTTGCCGGGCTTCGCCGGCCTGGCCTTGTCGGTCGGTTTGTCGGTCGACGCCAACGTGCTGATCAACGAACGTATCCGTGAAGAGTTGCGACTGGGCATGCCGGCGAAGAAGGCTATCGCGGAGGGTTACGAGCGCGCCTCGGGCACCATCCTCGACGCCAACCTCACTGGCCTGATTGTCGGTGTGGCGCTGTATGCGTTCGGTACCGGCCCGCTGAAGGGCTTCGCGCTGACCATGATCATCGGTATTTTTGCCTCGATGTTCACTGCGATCACCGTGTCGCGTGCTCTGGCGACGCTGATCTACGCCAAGCGCAAGAAGCTGAACTCCGTGGCCATCTGACGCGAACCTCTTCGCAGAAACCCGCACCTGACCGGTGCGGGTTTTCCAAGGAACTCCTTGCATGAAACTGTTTCCACTTCACATCGTTCCGAACGACACCAACATCGACTTCATGAGTCACCGCAAGCCGGTGCTCGCGATCATGGTGGTGTTGCTGCTGGCCTCGTTCGCCATCATCGGCTTCAAGGGCTTCAACTACGCGCTGGAGTTCACCGGCGGCACGGTCGTGCGCACGCATTTTGAAAAGAGCATCAACGCCGACACGGTGCGCGAGCGTCTGGAGAAGGCTGGCTTCGAGAACGCCCAGGTGCAGAGCGTCGGTGGCGGCAATGACCTGATGATCCGCCTGCCGCCAGATGGCGAGCACAACAATGCCGCCGATGCCGCACAGACGGTTGCCGAGAATGTCCGCGTTGCGGTGACTGCGGCGGACAACGTCGCTACCGTGCAGCCGGGCGAGTTCGTCGGCCCGCAGGTCGGCAAGGACCTGGCGATGAACGGCATCTACGCCACGCTGTTCATGGTCATCGGCTTCCTGATCTACATCGCTGCCCGCTTCGAATGGAAGTTCGCCATCGTCGCCAGCATCACCGCGTTCTTCGACCTGATCCTGACGGTTGCCTACATGTCGCTGCTCGGTCGCGAGTTCGACCTGACCGTGTTGGCGGGTATGTTGTCGGTGATGGGTTTTGCCATCAACGACATCATCGTGGTGTTCGACCGTGTGCGCGAAAACTTCCGCAGCTTGCGGGTGGAGCCGCTGGAAGTGCTGAACCGCTCGATCAACCAGACGCTGTCGCGTACGGTGATCACCGCGGTGCTGTTCTTCCTGTCCGCACTTGCGCTGTACATGTTCGGTGGCGAGTCGATGGAAGGCCTGGCCGAAACCCACATGGTAGGTGCCGTGATCGTGGTCATCTCCTCGATCATCGTGGCCGTGCCGCTGCTGAGCATTGGTCCGTTCAAAGTCACCAAGCAGGATCTGCTGCCCAAGGCCAAGGACGAAGAAGAGCTGGCCCGTCGTCCCTGACGGACTCGCACTGCCTTGCTGAAAAGCCGCGCCCCGCGCGGCTTTTCTTTTGCCTGCAATCCGCGCGGGGGCAGGGCGGTCCATGCGGTGGCGTCGGTTGTTTTCGATGCGGCAGCGCACTACGATCCTCCCGGTTCAGCGCGCAAACTGCTTGTGCTGCTGTCTTCTGTTTAGCCAACCGAGGTTTTCATGGTCATCAAACCGCGTGTGCGCGGCTTCATCTGCGTCACCACCCATCCGACTGGTTGCGATGCGGCGGTCAAGGAACAGATCGATTACATCAAGGCCCAGCCCAAGCTGGCCAATGGCCCGAAAAAGGTGCTGGTGCTCGGTGCCTCCACCGGTTACGGTCTGGCCGCCCGCATCAAGGCTGCTTTTGGCAGCGATGCCGCCACCCTTGGCGTGTTCTTCGAGCGCCCGGGCAGCGAGACCAAGCCGGGTACGGCGGGTTGGTACAACTCCGCCGCGTTCGAGAAGTACGCACACCAGGCGGGTCTGTATGCGCGCAGCGTCAATGGCGATGCGTTCTCCGACGAGGTGAAGCAGAAGGTCATCGAGATCATCAAGGCTGATCTGGGTCAGGTCGATCAGGTGGTTTACAGCCTCGCTGCGCCGCGTCGCAAGCATCCCAAGACCGGCGAGATCATCAGCTCCACGCTGAAGCCGATCGGCGCGCCGATCACCTTGCGTGGCCTGGACACCGACAAGGAAGTGCTGACCGAAACCACGCTGCAGCCGGCAACGGCTGAGGAGATCGCCGGCACCGTGCAGGTCATGGGTGGCGAAGACTGGCAGATGTGGATCGACGCGCTGCTTGAGGCTGGCGTTCTGGCGCCGGGTGCCACCACCACCGCGTTCACCTATGTCGGCGAAGAGATCACCCAGGCCATTTACTGGAATGGTTCGATCGGCGCTGCCAAGAAGGACCTGGACAACAAGGTGCTGGCCATCCGCGACAAGTTGCAGGGGCTGGGTGGCGATGCGCGCGTGTCGGTATTGAAAGCGGTTGTGACCCAGGCCAGCTCGGCGATCCCTACCATGCCGCTGTACCTGTCGCTGCTGTTCAAGGTGATGAAGGAGCAGGGCACGCACGAAGGCTGCATCGAGCAGCTCGATACCCTGTACGACATTCTGTACAACGGCCCGCAAGGCGGCGCCAACGCGGCTGACCACATCCGCCAGCAGTTGCAGGACGCGCAGGGCCGCGAGATCGCGCTGGTCGACGGCGAAGGCCGCCTGCGTGCGGACTACAAGGAAATGGCGCCGGAAGTGCAGGGCAAGGTACTGGAGCTGTGGCCGCAGGTGACCAACGAGAACCTGTACGAGATCAGCGACCTGGCCGGCTACAAGGCCGACTTCCTGCGCCTGTTCGGGTTTGGCATCGACGGCGTGGATTACGAAGCCGATGTGAATCCGGATGTGGCGATTCCGGGGATTGTTGAGGTCTGAGTTTTTTGGCTTCTTGGTAATGAGAAGGCCGCGCTTTGCGCGGCCTTTTTTTGTTTGAAGCTAAGAGCTTGCCCTCACCCCAACCCCTCTCCCGCCTGCGGGAGAGGGGCTAGCAATGCTTGAGCTCGTAGTGGACTGAGCCCCTCTCCCGCCTGCGGGAGAGGGGTTGGGGCGAGGGCAGCTTCTAGCGCGAAACGTCAGAACGCAGCCCAATCACCCATCAACCAAGCTCAAAATCCATCTGAGCCGTCGGCGGCCCGACAAAATCGCCTTCCACGTAATCCACGCCAGCGCTGAACAACAGGCTCATCGTCGACGCATCGGCAACAAACTCGGCGATGGTCAGAATGCCCGCAGACTGTGCCTTGGTGGTGATTTCCTGGGTCTTCTCCAGCTGTTCCTTGGCCAACGCCGGATCAGCGGTGAAAGCACTGTCCAGTTTGAGGAAGCCTGGCTGGAAGTGCGCCAGCAGCTGGAACGAATCCAGCCCCGAGCCAAACTGCTCCAGGCCAACCTTGCAGCCCAGCGCTGTGACATCTGCCAGGAATTGCTGCGCATTGCGCAGGTGGGTGAATACCTTGGCCTCGGGAATCTGCAGCCACAGCTGCGCGCCTTCCACGCCTTCGGCCTGCAGGCCGCTGCGGATCACCGTCAGCAGCTCGGGGTCGGAGAAGGACTCCGGGGTGATGCGCACCATCAGGTGCGTGCGATGACCTGCGCGGCGACGCTCGCCCAGTGCGCGGATGGCGTTGGCCACCACCCAGCGGTTGATCGGGGCCAGTAGCTCATGCTCCTGCGCGATCGGCAGGAAGCTGGGCGGGCCCACCATCTCGCCGTTGTTTTCCATCTGCAGCGAGGTGTCGTAGAGCTGGATCGGCTCGCCCATCAGGTTCAGCACGGGGCGGAAGCGCAGATGGAAGCCATCGCCGGACAGCGCTTGGCGGATGCGCTGTACCCAACTCTGGATGCGCTCCTCCTCGACACGGTCGGCCGCGCCTGGGTCGAACACCTTGAAGGTGTTGCCGCCCAGTTCGATGGCGGCGCGTGCGCAGTCATTGGCGCGGTTCAGGACCTGGCCAACGCTGGCGATCTTCTCGCCTACCTGCACGCCGCCGATGCTGACGGTGACGGTGGCCGAGCGTTCGCCGATGCTGAACACCGACGATGCAAAGGCGCCGCGTACCCGTTCTGCCATCTGCGAGGTATGTGTGTAATCGCCTTCGGTCAGCAGGGCGAAGTTGTGCTCGCCAAAGCGTGCCAGCTGCGCGTCCTCGCCGATTGCATGGGCCAGTTTCTGGCCGAGCGCCGCAATCAATGCATCTGCCGAATCCAGGCCGATATCGGGCAACAGGCGTGCGTAGTGATCCGGTTCGACCAGCAGGAAGCCGTACTGGCCATCGCTGCGCCCAACCTGTGCGACGGCCTTCTCCAGCTGCACCATGAAGGTCGGGCGGTTGAGCAGGCCGGTGACCTGGTCGCGCTGGCGCAGGGCTTCGACTTCGCGCGCCAGTTCCGGATCAAACTCTTCGCGGCGCCGGAACACGATCTGGAAACAGCTCTCGTCTTCATAGGTGGCAGCGGTGAATTCCATCGTCGCCGGGAAGGTGTCGCCATCCTGGTTGCGTGCGTGCACTTCGTACTGCGGTGGCGGTGCTTCGCCCTTGCTCAGCGACTTGAGCAGCTGCTTGAAGTTCTCCACATGCTGCGGTGCCACCATGTCCAGCAGCGAGATGCCTTCCACATCCTCGAACGACTCGAATCCGAACATGTCCAGATAGGCTTCGTTGGCGCGGATGTGCATGCCTTCGTGGATGTAGGCGATGGGATCGCGCGAGGAAGAGATCAGCGCGTCGCAGCGGCGCTCGGTCTCGCGCATCTGTGCCTCGATCCGGCGCAGGCCGCGTCGCGCCTGCAGGTCCGTCCATTCGTTCTGCACCACCGACAACAGGTGATCCGGTTGCTGGCGAAGTGCGATGGCGCGGATGCCATTGGCGGCCGAGTCCAGCAGCATCTGTGCATCGATGCTGTCGGTCAGCAGGATCATAGGGATGTCCTTGCCGCTGGCCGCGACCTGCTGGGTGAGCACCAGTTGCGGAATAACGTAAGAGTTGGCCGCCAGCACCAGGTCGATGGGCTGGCTCAGCGTCTGGCTCAGCTCCTCGACGCTTTGCGGCCGCGACGGGCGTACTGCGATGCCGCTGTTGCGCAAGGTGCTGACGATGGCCTCGGCGCTCTCGGCACTGTCGTCAACGATCAGCAAGCGCAAGGTGATGTCTTTGGCGTTCTGCATTCAGGACTCCCGGGGGACGGGGTTTAATACACGATGCACGGCGCTGGCGTCTATGCGCAGATCGCTTGCCTGTGACGTACTCCCGTGAGTGTAGTCCCAAGGCTGTCGTCAGGACGCTGTCGCCAGCGGTCGCAGCGCATGCCGGCAGGTGCCGTGCCCGAGCATGTGCCGGGCATGGTGAGTTGATGAATCCGGATTGATGAATCGGCTTACACCGCCATCCCGGCAGCACGTCCAGAGGCCCAGGCCCACTGGAAGTTGTAGCCGCCCAGCCAGCCGGTCACGTCCAGTACCTCGCCGACAAAGTGCAGGCCGGGTACCAGTTGCGATTCCATCGTCGATGAGGACACCTTGCGCGTGTCCACGCCACCCAGGGTGACTTCGGCGGTGCGGTAGCCTTCGGTGCCGCTGGCGACCAGCGGGAAATCGGACAGCAGGCTGGCGGCGGCCTTGAGCTCGGGCTCGTCCATCTGCCGCATCGGCTTGTCCTTCAGCCATTGCTCGCACAGGCGCAGGGCCAGCCGCCGCGGCATCACTTCGGACAGCACGGTGCGCAGCTCGGAGGCGCCGCGCTCGCGCTTCATCTGCCGCAGCCATTCGGCTGCATCGTGATCGGGCAGCAGGTCCAGCCGCAGGTCATTGCCCGGCTGCCAGTACGAGGAGATCTGCAGGATCGCCGGGCCGCTGACGCCGCGATGGGTGATCAGCATGGAATTACGGAAGCTCTTGCCGTTGCAGCGCGCCTCCACCGGCAACGCAACGCCGCTGAGCTCGGCGAAGCGTTCCTGGTGGGTGCCGCTCAGGGTCAGCGGCACCAGCCCGGCACGCGTCGGCAGCAGCTCATGGCCGAAGTTGCGGGCCATTTCGTAACCGAAGCCGCTGGCGCCCATGCTCGGGATCGACAGCCCGCCGGTAGCGATCACCACCGAGGCGCTGTGGAATTGCCCCTGCGCGGTACGCACGTGGAAGCCATCGGCGCCGCGCTCGATCTGCTGCACGCCGCAATCGGTGCGGATCTGCACGCCGGCGTCGGAGCACTCGTTCAGCAGCATCTTCACGATCTGCTTGGAGGAAATGTCGCAGAACAGCTGGCCCAGCTCCTTCTCGTGATAGGCGATGCCGTGGCGTTCGACCATCTCGATGAAGTCGGCCGGTGTATATCGCGCCAGCGCCGACTTGCAGAAGTGCGGGTTGTTGGAGATGAAGTTGGCTGCGGTGGTGCCGGTGTTGGTGAAGTTGCAGCGGCCGCCGCCGGACATCAGGATCTTCTTGCCAACCTTGTTGGCATGATCGATCACCTGCACGATGCGGCCGCGCTGGCCTGCGGTGAGCGCGCACATCAGCCCCGCGGCGCCAGCGCCGATCACCAGTACGTCGCAGCGGATTACCTTGTCAGCCACTACTGCTTACTCCGCCGGACGCTTGCGCCAGACCGGGATCACGTCCAGCTGGATGTGATCATTGAGGATCTGCACCTCGCCATCCTGGATCAGCACGCTGAAGCGCATTGCCCGCTGCACCAGCTCACCCCAGCGTTCGACGAACGCGGACGGCAGGTCGATCACCGACAAGTTGTTGAAACGGGTCAGGTGCTTGCCCTGCTTCTGCCACCAGATGTCGGAGGCATTGCCGCCGTAGTTGACGATCTGCACGCGACGGCTGCGGTTGCAGGCCTTGCGCACGCGTGATTCGTCCGGGTGGCCCAGGTCGATCCATTGCTCGATGTCGCCGGTGTAGTCCAGCTGCCACAGGTCCGGTTCGTCCTCGCTGCTCAGGCCCTTGCCGAATTCCAGCCGGTCCTCGGCGTTGAGGGCGAAGGCGAGCAGGCGCACCATCAGGCGCTCGTCGGTTTCGGAGGGATGCTGGGCCAGGGTCAGGTTGTGGGTCGCGTAGTAACCGCGGTCCATGTCGCTGATCTGCAGCTCGGCCTTGCGGATGGTGGCGGTGAGGGCCATGGGAATACCGGGTACAAAGACCGCCCATCATAATGCCTGGCCCCGCACCGGACCCGTTTCAACGTGCCTGACCAAGATCTGCCAAGCCGTCTGCAACTCGCTCCAGGCCCGTGGGCCAGCCTGTTGGAGGGTTTGTGCGCCCGCTTCCCGGCGGTAAGCCAGGCGCAGTGGCTGGACCGTTTTGCGCGCGGGCGGGTGCTGGGCAGCGACGGCCAGCCGCTGCTGCCGGCGCAGCCGTGGCGGGCAGGGCAGGAGATCCAGTATTTCCGTGAGGTTGCCGACGAGCCGGAGATACCGTTCGCCGAGCAGATCCTGCACCAGGACGAACACCTGCTGGTAGCCGACAAGCCGCATTTCCTGCCGGTCACCCCGGCCGGACGCTTTGTGCGCCAGACCCTGCTCGCGCGATTGATCGCCAGCACCGGCAATCGCGAGCTGGTGCCGCTGCACCGGATTGATCGTGGCACAGCGGGACTGGTGTTGTTCTCCTGCAATCAGCAGACGCGCGCCGCCTACCAGCGGCTGTTTGCCGAGCGTCGCATCGACAAGGGCTATGAGGCCCTGGCCCCGGCCCTGCCGACGCTGCAGTTCCCGTTGCAGCGGAACAGCCGCATCGGCCGTGGCGAACCGTTCTTCCGCACGGTCGAGTTGGCGGGCGAGGCCAATGCTTTGAGCCGGGTGGATGTGATCGAGCGGCGTGGCGATGTGTGGCATTACGCCTTGGAGCCGGTGACTGGGCGCAAGCACCAGTTGCGAGTGCACATGGCCGCGCTGGGAGCGCCCATCATCGGTGACGATTTCTACCCGCAGGTGATCGAGCGCGCGCCGGAGGACTACCGGCAGCCGCTGCAACTGTTGGCGCGGCGCTTGGCCTTCGTGGATCCACTCACCGGCCGGCAGCGGGAATTCCGCAGTGTGCGTGAGCTGGTGTGAGCTTCAGCGCCGCTGCGCCAGCCAGCGGTCGAGCTGGGCCGCAAAGGCTTGGCGGTCGCGCGCGTGCAAGGTGGCCGGGCCGCCGGTCTGAACGCCAGCACCACGCAGTTCTTCCATGAAGTTGCGCACCGATAGCCGCTCGGCGATGGTATTGGCGGTATAGAGCTCACCGCGCGGATTCAGTGCGACGGCTTGTTTCTCCAGCACACGCGCTGCCAGCGGAATGTCCTGGGTAACGACCAGGTCGCCGGGATTCACCCGCTCGGCAATGGCGTCGTCGGCAACATCCGGCCCACCCGGCACCTGCATGGCACGGATGAAGCGCGAGGGCGGGGTGCGTAGCCATTGGTTGGCGACCAGTACGGTCTCGAGCTTGGCCCGTTCGGCGGCGCGGAACAGGATTTCCTTGATCACCACGGGGCAGGCATCGGCATCGACCCAGATCCGGGTGGGTGAAGGAGTGGCGGAAATGGCGTCTTCAGGGCTCATGCCGCGCAGTCTATTGGATTTTCGGACTTTGCTGGTTCCGGGCTATCGTCAGAAAATTGACTGTTTTCAGCGACTTAATGGACGAACTGAATCAAATTGGGTTTCTGAATACGGTAATTATCGCTTTTTGGAACAAAGCGGCGTATTGTCCATCCCACTGTGCTTGCAAGGGTCACCGTGAATCGTGGCCTGATGCAGTTGATCTTCTTGATCGGCTCATCGATCCGCTTTACCAACGCCTGCAACTCAGTCTCGGCCCCGATATCCGGTGGCCGCGATTATTTCAACTTATGTTTCAGGAGTTAGTACATGTCTGATCGTCAGACCGGCACTGTCAAGTGGTTCAACGACGCCAAGGGCTTCGGCTTCATCACCCCGGAAAGCGGCCCGGACCTGTTCGTGCATTTCCGCGCCATCCAGGGCAACGGCTTCAAGTCGCTGCAGGAAGGCCAGAAGGTGACTTTCGTCGCCGTGCAGGGCCAGAAGGGTATGCAGGCTGACCAGGTGCAGGCGGTCTAATCGACCCCTTGCTACCGTAAGGTTGCTTGGAACGCCGGAAGCGAAAGCTTCCGGCGTTTTTATTTGTGTTTTCGCATTGGGCTTCGTCTCGCACTGACGCTGCGTTCTGCAGGTGTTGGCTAGGATGTTGTCTCGTGTCGATTGAATGACGTTGGAGCCAGCGATGATCACCGTGCACCATCTGGAACAATCGCGTTCGCAGCGCGTGCTGTGGATGCTGGAAGAGTTGGGCCTGGCCTACGACGTGGTCAGCTACAAGCGTGACCCCAAGACCTGGCTGGCGCCGCCGGAACTGCGCAAGGTGCATCCGCTCGGCAAATCTCCGGTGCTGCAAGATGGCGCACTGATCCTGGCCGAATCCGGGGCCATCCTGGAATACCTGGCTGACCGCTATGACCTGCAGCGCAGCCTGTCGCCGCAGCCCCTGCCAGTGGAGGCGCCGGAGCGCCTGCACTATCACTACTGGATGCACTACGCCGAAGGCTCGGCGATGCCACCGCTGGTGATGAGCCTGGTGTTCGCCAAGGTGCGCAAGGCACCGCTGCCATTTTTCGCCAAGCCGATTGCCCACAGCATCGTCGACAAGGTGATGAAGAGTTTCATCAGCCCGCAGCTGCGTCTGCACCTGGGCTGGATGGAGCAGGCCTTGAACCAGTCCACCTGGTTTGCCGGCGAGCGTTTCAGCGCGGCTGATATCCAGATGAGTTTCCCGGTCCAGGCGGCGGCAGTCCGCGCTGGTCCCCTGACCGACTATCCGAGGCTGCAGGCTTTCCTGGCCCGCATCGCCGAACGGCCGGCCTATCAGCGTGCCGAGCAGCGTGGCGGCGCGCTGGATTTGATCGGCGGCGCTCGTTGAGCACAACGGGCCAAGCTTGCAGCATGGCCCGGCAGTCCCCACTTTCAGATGATGAACGACACGCCCCCGCTATTTGATAACCGTTTCCAGCGCGAGCTGCCCGGTGATCCTGAAACCGGCGCGCGCCGCCGCGAGGTGCTGGGTGCCGCCTGGTCGGCCGTGATGCCGACGCCGGTGGCTGCACCGCGCTTGCTGGCGCACTCGGCTGAGGTCGCGGGCCTGCTTGGCTTCGCCCCGACAACGATTGCCAGCCCGGAGTTTGCCGAGGTCTTTGGTGGCAATGCCTTGTTCGCCGGCATGCAGCCGTGGGCCGCCAATTACGGCGGCCATCAGTTCGGCCATTGGGCCGGGCAGCTTGGCGATGGCCGTGCCATCTCCCTGGGGGAGTTGCTGGCCGGCGGCAAACGCTGGGAGCTGCAGCTCAAAGGTGCGGGTCCCACGCCGTATTCGCGCGGCGCCGATGGCCGAGCGGTGCTGCGTTCGTCACTGCGCGAGTTCCTGTGCTCCGAGGCCATGCATCATCTCGGTGTGCCCACCACCCGCGCATTGAGCCTCGTCGGCAGCGGCGAGGCGGTGATGCGCGACATGTTCTACGACGGCCATCCGCAGGCCGAACCCGGTGCGGTGGTGTGCCGGGTCGCGCCGTCGTTCATCCGCTTCGGCACATTCGAGCTGCCGTCGGCACGCGGTGATGCCGCGCTGCTGCGGCAACTGGTCGAGTTCTGCATCGCCCGTGATTTCCCCGAGCTGCAGGGCAGTGGCGAGGCGCTGTACGCCGACTGGTTCGCGCAGGTCTGCACGCGCACCGCGGTGATGGTGGCGCACTGGATGCGGGTCGGCTTCGTGCACGGGGTGATGAACACCGACAACATGTCCATTCTGGGTTTGACCCTGGATTACGGCCCTTACGGCTGGGTCGAGGACTACGATCCGGACTGGACGCCGAACACCACCGATGCGCAGGGCCGCCGCTACCGCTTTGGCACGCAGATGCAGGTGGCGTACTGGAATCTGGTGCGGTTGGCGCAGGCGCTGTCGCCCCTGTTTCCGGAAGTCGCACCGCTGCAGGCCGGATTGGACGGCTTCCGCGAACGCTTTGAAGCCGAAGAACGCGCCCATCTGGTTGCCAAACTTGGTCTGGGCGAGTACCGGGACGGCGACGTCGAGCTGATGACGCAGTTCCAGCAGTTGCTGCGAGACGGTGAGATGGATATGACGCTGGCATTCCGTGCCTTGGCGTCCATTGATATCGACGCGCCGCAGGCCGCCGCGCTGGAGGATGCCTTCTATTCGCCGGCCGCCCGCGAACAGGTGTTGCCAGCGCTGACCGACTGGCTGCAGCGCCATGCAGCGCGGGTTCGGGCCGCCGGGCAGTCACCGCAGCAACGCCGTGATGCCATGCAGGCAGCAAATCCCAAATACGTGCTGCGCAACTGGCTGGCCCAGCAGGCGATCGACCGTGCCGAACAAGGCGATCTGGCCGGAATCACGGACTTGCTGGACGTGATGCGGCATCCTTATGACGAACAACCCGGGCGCGAGGCATTTGCCGCCAAGCGTCCGGAATGGGCGCGCGACCGCGCCGGCTGCTCGATGCTGTCGTGCAGCTCCTGAGCACTTTTCCACGAATGACTGATATGACTTCTCCTGCCTACCCCGAATGGTCGCGCCCGATCCGCGACATCGCTGATTTCCCCAAGCCCGGCATCCTGTTCAAGGACATCATCCCGCTGCTGGGCGATGGCGCCTGCTTCCGTGCCGCCGTGCAGGCCATGGCCGAGCCGTGGCGCGACGCTGGTTTGCATGCGGTGCTGGGCGTGGAGGCGCGCGGCTTCATTCTCGGCACAGCGTTGGCCCTTGAACTGGGCGTGGGCTTCGTGCCGGTGCGCAAACCGGGCAAGCTGCCGGGCGCAACGCTGAAGCAGGAATACGCGTTGGAGTACGGCACCGATCGCATCGAAGTCAGCGTCGGCGCAACCCCGCCGGGTGCGCGCGTGCTGCTGGTCGATGACGTGCTGGCCACCGGCGGTACCTTGCTCGCCGCCTTGCAGTTGGCTGCGCAGCTTGAGGCGCAGGTTGTTGGCGGCGCGGTGTTGGTGGAGCTGGACGGCCTGGGTGGCCGTGAGCGCTGGCCTGATGGTTTGCCGCTGGCCGCTACACTGGTTTACTGAGCATCTGATCCACCCCAATCCGCGGAGTCCCGAATGCCGACGTTGAGTGAGCTGCTGTCTTCCTTCGATGGTGAACAAGGGCTGCTGCTCCCTGACAGTTGGCGACAAGGACGCACCGCCTACGGCGGCGTGCTCAGTGCACTGGCGGTGGCCGCGGCGATGCAAAGCCATGCAGGCGTGTTGCCGCCATTGCGCGCGATGCAGGTGACCTTCATCGGGCCTGCAGCCGGCCTGCTGCGTTTCGTGCCGGCGGTCCTGCGCGAAGGCAAGTCGGTGGTGAATGTCGGCGTGGATGTGTACTCCGACGATGCAATGGCGGCGCGCTTGTCATTGGTGTTCGGTCGCGCCCGTGAAAGCGCAGTTGCGCATGATTTCGGTGGCGAGCTCCCCGACAAGGGACCTGCCGCATACCGTGATTTCGACATGGCGGCGATGCCGTTCGCGCCGGCCTTCACCCAGAACTTCCAGATGCGTCCTGCCGGTGGCGCGATGCCGGTGTCGGCTGCGGAGATTCCGGAGTTGCTGACCTGGATTCGCCATCGGGATGCCAGCGGAGTGGATCCTGCCGTGGCTCTGATCGCGATGGGCGATGCGATGCCGCCTGCAGCGTTCACCAGCTTCAGCGCTCCTGCGCCGATCAGCTCGATCACCTGGAACGTTGAGCTGCTCGATCCTTCGCCGCAGGGCGAATGGTTCCTGCTGCGTTCTTTCAGCCAGCATGCGGGCGACGGTTATTCGTCGCAGGACATGCAGGCCTGGGATGAGCAGGGCCGGGTGGTGATGCGCGGCCGCCAGAGCGTGGCGGTGTTTGCCTGATGCGCGCCCTGCGGGTGTTGGGTGGACTGGCGCTGTTGCTGGCGATGCTCGGCTGGAGCGCGTGGTTCGTGATCTGCAATGTCTATGAATTCTCGCCAGCACTGGACCCGCTGGCGTTCGCCGGTGGCTGGCTGCTGAGCGCGGTGTTGGCCTGGCGCGTATTCCGTGGCGGTTTCCGCCGTATTGCCTGGCCATTGTTTGCGCAGGCTAGCTGCATCGGCGTGTACCTGCTGCTGATCCATCGTGGCGTCGGCGAGGCCACTGCGCTGGCGCTGTTTGGCGCAGCCAGCGTAGCGGTTGTTGCCGCGGCATTCCGGGTGACGCTGCGCGCTCGCGCCGATTGAAGCGGGTTCAGCGGGTCAGCCGGATGTCCCCTTCGGCCAGCGCCTGCCGCAGGAATGCCAACACTGCCGGGCCGCTTTCCCGGTCCGCGCGGGCATAGCCTTCGGCAGTGCCGCCAACCGGGATGTATGGGCCGGTGTCGCTGCGGAAGGTGGTCGGCTGCAGGAAGGGCGTGATCAGATGACCGGCGTCGGAGTAATACAGCAGGGCGTCCGCTTGCGGCGCGCTGCGGCGCTTCAGGCGTTGCATCGCCAATGCCGCCATCTCGCCGGAAACACCGAGCTGATCGTCACCACCTGCGACCAGCAGCAGCGGGCCGTTGATGCGTTCGATCGGCAGCATCGCCTGCTCCAATGCTGCCGCGTGCGCGCCAGGCTGATTCCAGTTGAGCTGCTCCACATAGGGCAGGAACGGCAGGTCGCGGCCACCAACGCGCAATGCGGGCTCATCCACGGCGCGGAAATCGGCCGGTGGCACATCACGGCGGATACCGCGGAATGGCGCAGGGCTGCCTACCCACGACACCGCTGCCTGCAGGCGCGGATCATGCGCTGCGGCCGCCATCGCCACGATGCCACCCCAGGAACCCCCCATCACCCCGACCTTGCCGGCAAAGGGTAGGGTGCGCAGCCAATCCACCGTGCTGCTGACTGGGTCGATCGGTACGCGGATCAGATCCTTGGGCAGTCCGGGCATCCGGTAATAGGCAACAGCCACTGCGACGAAACCGTTGGACGCCAACCAGGCGGCATATAGACTCGCGGTATCGATGCCGCCTTCGGCGCCGCCCAGGGTGATCACGACAGGATGGCGGCGGCCATCGTCCAGCGCACCAGCGGGGTGATAGAGATTGCCGACCACTCCTTGCAACTGCAAAGGCGTGGCAACGACGTTGGCCGCGTTGATCCGCCGCAACAACGTCTGCTGAGCGATCCGCTCGCCGTCGACGAAGGCCTCCAGGTGCATCGTTGCTGGCGCATAACGCAGGCCGTCGGCTTCATTGCGCATGGGCAGTGGCGTGGGTCGACCCTTGCCCGATTCCGGCCGCATCGACCAGAACAGTCCCATCGCATCGACACCTGCGTAGCTGCCGGCCTCGGCGCCAGCAGTGGCGGTATCGGCGATGCCATTGTGATCGGCACGGTAGTTGGCGTGCGCCAGCCAGCGGCTACCACTGCTGTCCTGCATGGAAAGCTGCAGTTTCACGGCTTGGCTTGGCAGTAGCCCGGCAACGCTGATCTGCACCGGTTGATCGGCTGGACCGTCCACGGGATGTACGCGCAGTTCGGCGGCAAGGGCCAGGGAGCTGCAGCTGAGCAGCAGCGGAAGCAGGAGATGCTTGAGCATGGGTGTTGTGAACGAGGGGCGGCCCGCGATGTTGCCGCTGCTGGAAGTGCAACGGAACAAGTGGACGCCACCAATGGCGCAGGCCGTGCCGGGCGTGGCATGAGCCGTGCGTCTCAGCCGGCCTTGCCCATCTTCGATTCGAAGGCGTCGCGGTGCAGCCGGCTCAGCGGCAGTTGTGTGCCATCCAGAAGTTCCAGCGTCGCATCGCCATTGCGGCGTGGCAGCAGACAGCGCACCCGTGCGCAATTGACGATCACCGCGCGCTGTACCTGCACGAAGCCGGCCGGCGCCAGCTGCTCGGCGAGGCGACCGATGCTCTCGCGCAGCAGATGCACCTGCTTGCCGACATGCAGGCAGGCATAGTGGCCGGCGCTGTCGATGTAGTCGATGTCTGTCGGTGATACGTAGTCGCTGCGGCTGCCATTGCGGATGCATAGCGGTGCCAGCGGGTTGATGGTCTCGCGTGCCAGATGCCTGCGCAGCCGGTCCAGTGCGATGGCAAGACGGTTGGCATCCAGTGGCTTGGGCAGATAGTCGACCGCGCCCAGTTCGTAGGACGCCAACGCATGTTCTGCATGGGCGGTGGTGAAGATGATCGCCGGTGCAGGTGCGGCCAGGCTGCGCGCGAGCTGCAGGCCGTCTTCATCGGGTAGCTGGATGTCCAGCAACAACAGCTCGACCGGTTCGGCAGCCAGCAGCGAACGGGCCTGGGCGATGCTGGGCGCTTCGCCGACGATCTGGATATCGGCATGTGCGTCCAGCAGGTGGCGCAGTTTTTCGCGGGCCAGTGCGACGTCGTCGATCAGCAGGGTGCGGATCATGCGCTGGGCTCGCTGCTGGCAAGCGGTAGCTGGATGCTGATCTGGAAGTGCGCAGCGTCGCGTTGCGCGTGCAGCGTGGCACGTTCGCCGTAGATCGCCTGCAGGCGTTCGCGGCTGGCTCGCAGGCCAATCCCCATTCCGGCGGCAGCGTCGCCAAGCGGGTTGCGGATCTGCAGGTGAAGCAGATCATCGCGCGACTCGAACTGCAGGTTGATCGTGGCGTCGTCTGTGTCCGAGGTGCAGGCGAAGCGCACGGCGTTCTCGATCAATGGCTGCAGCAGCAGGCTGGGCACGCGCGCATCCCAAGCATCGGCGCTGGCCTGCAGTTGCACCTGCACTGGCTCTTGCTGCAGCAGTCGCTGCAGTTCGATGAAGGCCATCGCCTGCGCCACTTCCTCGCGCAGGGCGACGAAAGGTTCGCTCTGCAGCAGGTTGCGCAACAACTCACCCAACTGCGCCAAGGCGGCGTCGGCGCGCTCTGCATCGCGATAACCCAGCGCGCCGATCGCATTGAGTGCGTTGAACAGGAAGTGGTGATTCAGGCGTGCCCGCAATGCTTGTTCGCGCGCCTGCGCCAGCAGCTCGCCTCGGCGGCGATAGCGGCGGATATAGGTCAGTGCCTGGCCGATGCCGATGACAGCAACATAGGTTGGGAGCGCGAACAGGCTGGTGGCGACAACCGCATGCAGCCAGCTGTCGGGCAGCGCGCGGGGCAGCGCCAGCTGCGAGAGGTAGTAGCCAAACATCCAGCCCATCAGCGACAGCGCAGGAATGATGCCAATGCCGGCGGCCAACAGCTTGCCCGCTGCCCGGGCATCGCGGCCCATGCCCAGTGGCCAGCGTGCGCACAGCCGCCAAAGACCAGGCGTTGCCAGCAGCCAGGGGCTGTAGATGCCAAGCAGGAACAGCAGGGAACGCATCAGCTCGACGGGAGCCAGACTGCCAGCGGAGGGGCCGGTGAGCTGTACTGCCGGCAGGGTGACCAGGATCAGCAGCAGCCAACCCGCGGATACCGCACGCCACGGAAAGGCCGTGGCGTGCGTATCAGCCGCATTGCTGGAAGAGCGGGTGTCCGGCTGGGAGGTCATGCGCACGTTCAAGCGCCGGGCTGGGCCGGCGCCTGTTTACATCTTGCGAACGCGGAAACGCTTGCCCTTGATCTTGCCGGCTTCCAGGCGCGCAAGAGCTTTGCCGACCTGCTCACGGGCAATGGCCACGTAGGAGCGGGTAGGGAAGATGTCGATCTTGCCAATCGCCTTGGCCGACAGCCCGGCATCGCCGGTCAAAGCACCGAGGATGTCGCCAGCGCGCAGCTTGTCGGTCTTGCCGCCATCGATGCGCAAGGTGGTCATCGCCGCCTGCGGCAGCTCTGCCGGGCGCGCGGTTGCCAGCGGGGTCTTCTGCCAGTTCAGCGGCTTGCCCTGCTGCGCTTCCAAGGCGTCGGCGCGGTTGCGCTCGCGGCCGGCAACCAGGCTCAATGCCAGGCCATTGCGGCCGGCACGGCCAGTACGGCCAACACGGTGCTGGTAAGTGTCGATGTCGGTCGGCAGCTCGTAGTTGACCACGGCAGCTAGGTCTTCCACGTCCAGGCCACGTGCGGCAACGTCGCTGGCGACCAGCACGTTGCAACTGCGGTTGGAGAACTGCATCAGCACTTCATCGCGGTCGCGCTGTTCCATGTCGCCATGCAGCGCCAACGCCGAGAAGCCGAACTGGCGCAGCGAGTTGGCCACTTCGTCCACGTCCTTGCGGGTGTTGCAGAACACCACCGCCGATTCCGGCGTATACCTCAGCAGCAAGCCGCCGAGTGCCTTCTGGCGGTTGGCCGGCTCGGTCTCGAAGAACAGCTGCTGGATGGCCGGGGCTTCGGCCTGGCCATCGACAGTGACTTCGGCGGGCTCGTTGAGCAGGGCGCGGGCCAGTTCGCGGATCGCTTCCGGGAAGGTGGCCGAGAACAGCAGGCTCTGGCGGTCCTTGTGGGTGCGGCCGGCGATTTCGCGGATCGGCTCCTCGAAGCCCATGTCGAGCATGCGGTCGGCTTCATCCAGCACGAAGCTGCGGACCTGGCCCAGGTTCAATGCGCGCTTGCGTGCCAGTTCCTGCACGCGGCCGGGGGTACCGACCACGACCTGCGGGTCATGTGCTTCCAGCGAGGCCAGCTGCGGACCCAGCGGCATGCCGCCGGTGAGGATCAGCAGCTTCAGATTGGGGATGCCGGTGGCCAGCTTGCGCAGCTGCTTGCCGACCTGGTCGGCAAGTTCGCGGGTAGGGCACAGCACCAGCGCCTGGGTGCGGCTGACGGACAGGTCGAGCCGGTTGAGCAGGCCCAGGCCAAAGGCGGCGGTCTTGCCGCTGCCAGTCGGGGCCTGCGCGATCACGTCGCGGCCTTCCAGGATCGGCGGCAGGGCCAGCGCCTGTACCGGCGTCATCGAGGTATAGCCCAGCGCGTCGATGCCAGGAGCGAGTGCCGGCGACAGCGGCAGGGAAGAGAAGTCAGTCATGCCGTATTTTCGCAGAAGCCGGGCGGCGGCGCTTGCCTTCCTGAATGGGTAGCCCGGTCGGCTTCATCCAGTGCCGGTGGGGCGGAATCAGCTCTTGCGATTATTGGTGACAGGTTTGCTCCTGGGTGTGACGGTCTTGGCCCCGGAAGGGCGCTGGTATACGAAGGGATAGGGCACGGCAGGTGTGTCCGGCAAGCCTGCACGCCATTGTTCGAGCACGGTAGCCACGGCCTTGCCGGTCTTGAACTGCGGTTCGGAGGGGAGCTCGCCTTGCTCCTTCTCGCGGCGGCGCACGCTGCCTGCAGCCAGTGTGTAGGCGTGGGCGAAGTCGTTGGTGGCGTTCAGGGCCTCGACCAGGAAGGCGCGGCCAAACCAGGTAGCGCTATCGGTATTGCCGCAGCCAAAGGATGGGCGGTCCTTGCGCGCGGCAGTGATTACCATGCGCTGCGGAGACATCAGCGCTGGGACGAAGGCGCCAGAGAAACAGGCCGAGACCACGATCACCGCATTGCCGATCTGGGCTTGATCCAGCATCCGCGCGAGCTGTGCCGGTGCCAGGTAGTCTTCCTGGTCGCGGCCGGTGTGCAGGTAGACGCTGTTGTCATGCAGACCGTGGCTGGTCAGGTAGAGGAACAACACGTCTTCATCCGGGTCCAGCTTCTGCCCGAGTCCATTGAGGGCATGGCCGATGCTGTCGGCGGTAGCCAGAACCTGCGGCGGGCCGCCATGGCCCAGGGCAGGCTGGTTGACCAGGCTGATCATGCGGCCTTCGGCACCCCAGCGTGTTGCGGACAGTTGCCGCAGGTAGGCCACTTCATTGGGGAACACGTCTTCGTCGGCATCGCCGGCCACGCCGAGTACGTAGATGTCGGTGACGCCGGGGCGCTGGGCTGGCAAGCCCGCCAATGTGGCGTCCAGCATCGTGAGCTGGCTGCCTTCGAGTTTGGGTGTGGTGGCTTGCCGCTCGGGTGCTGCGGCGGCACCGGCGAACGCAGGCCAGGCCGCACAGGCTGCCAAAAACACGTTGGCGACGGCTTTCATCAGCCGGGTCGGGGAATGCTGAGAACCGCGTTGGGCTGCCATTGCCGTAATCCATGACGGTGGGTATGGCAGCACGATCAAGCTGACCGTGCTGCATCCAGTGCGCGCCAGGAGGCGGCCTTGGTAGCTATGGTGCCGGAGTTGGCGCCTGGATGCGTAGTGGATGCTTTGCAGGTGTTGGGACCGCGCGCCGTAGCTGGCGCAATTCCGTAGCGGTCAGCGCGACGCTCAGTCCGCCAGCGATGACCAGCCATAGGCCAGGGCACACTTCTTCCTGAGATTCTCAAGCTGCTCGGCGGCATTGATGGCGCTGTTGGCGCGGTAGACCAGATCTTCCAGCCTGCACAGGACGTCGGCCTGCTCATCATCGTCCGGTACTACCTCGACAATCCGGTCGACAAGTTGGTGCATCTCCAGCAGCTTCTGTTTGCGCTCGTATTCGCCAAGCGCGGTAGCGTCCTGCACGACCTGCTGTGCCAGAACGTCGAAGTGATCGCGCAACTTCTCGTAGTCCATACAGCACCTGCTGTTATGACTGCCAGCCAATAGCCTGTAATGGTGCTGTCGGGGATGCCACTACCTCAATGAGGGATACACCTTACTTGGCCTAGGATTTATCTGACAAAGCCGTTGTCGAGGGGCTGGAAGGGCGCCCAGGTGGCTCGCATCGCCAACCAGGCGCCGGCGTCGATGTCGACCTCAGCGTAATGGGGATGGAGTTATCCCGGGCGGCTGGCCAGTGTTGCCATCATCGGCGTTGTCTTACGGTGAGATGGCGTAGATGTAGAAGTCGTTGTCCCGCGCCCACCCGAGCGCTTCATAGAGTCTTTGCGCTGGGATGTTGTCCTTCGCGGTCTGCAACTCAATGCGTCCAGCACCAAGCCCCTTCGCAACAGAAACCGCAGCAACCATCAGTTTTCTTGCCACGCCCAGGCGGCGAGCGTCTGGAGACACGAACAGGTCGTAGAGAACGTAGCTTTTGGTAGCACCAACGGAATCGAACAGCGGATAGAGTTGGGTGAAGCCGAGAAGATTGCCGGTGGAATCAGCCGCAACCAGGATCAGGGAGGATCCCTCCCGCAGACGGGCACCAATGAACTCCCGGGCCAAGCCGGGATTGGAAGCTTGACCATAGAACTGCCGGTACTGATCAAAGAGCGAGGCGACGGGTTCCATGTCAGCAGCAGTGGCAGGACGAACGGAAATTTCCACTTCTATCTCCTTGCGATTGGTTCTGATGGTTTCGGCGAATCGCGGTTCGTCAACCTGGACCATCACATTCCGCCACGCGGGAGCGGGCTCTGGTGCCCACCTGAGCTACGAGACGGGCAGGGCAGGCCGCGAGGAATGAGGCCGCGCCATGAAGCGAGGGTACGGGCCAAGATAGCCTTGATTGCTGCTCGTAAATGGGGGAAGGCGCGAGGTTGTGATGAGTGCCTGGGCTGATCAGCGCCTCATGTGCGGGTTGAAGGCGGCATTGATCAGCGCGACTGCCCCGACCAGTTCTGCAATCAGTTATCTGTCCATGCACAAGGAAAGACACCGACCTACGGAGGCCGCAGACAATGAGGCTTGTGAAGGGGGTCAGGCTGCGACGAGGCTCTCTACCGGAATGCCAAGGTTCCTGTGTAGCTTGCGGATCATTGGGAGTGTCAGCTCGCGCTTGCCGTTCAGTACCTCATATACCCGGTTCGGCTGACCAATGCTGGAGACCAGGTCCTTTACCGTGAGCCCAGATTGCTCCATGCGGAATTTGATGGCCGCAATAGGATTGGGCGCTTCAAGCGCATAGTGCTTTGCTTCATAGGCCTGCACCAGCGTGACGAGGACATCGAGGCGATCACCCTCTGGAGTGTCAGGAAGGGCCATCATAAGGCCGTCGATTTCGCCGAGCATTGCGCGGTAATCGGCTTCATTTTTAATGGGTTTGATATCCATGAATCACCTCAAATGGTTTGAGCGTCGATGGCGTCGTACTGCGGATGAGTACCAATGAAACGCACGTATACGACTCGATAGTGATAGTTGATCCAGACGATCAACCTGTACTTGTTGCCTGCGATGTTGAAGACAACCCTGCTGTCCTTGAGGATGCTTGCACTGCCGAAATCCGACTTGACCTCCGCTGGCTGGCTCCAGTCCGCCGCTGCAACATGTTTGTACCAAGCCATCGTCGGCTCTTCGGCATCGGCATATTCAGGTTTGTCTTGCCAGAACGCCTTGAGCGTCGAAAGGGCTATGACTCGCATGATGGTAACCATAGTCCCAAATTGGGACTATGGCAAGATCCTGTTAGTCCAGAGTCGTCGGTTGGTCAGGCCCCGCCCTTCCAGGAACTAGAAGCCAAGAGGCGTTCCAGCGCGGGCAAGTGGAGCGTCGGGATGAAGCCACAGCGCGAGAAGCTTCCTTCCAAATGCCCAAGGGCATTCCCGCAGTCGCGTGGACGCGGAAACAAAAAAGGCCGGAAACCCATGAATCTGTTGGGTTTCCGGCCTGATCGGGACCTTGACGGTCCATCTAATGGTGGAGGTGGGCGGAACGCAAGAATACCTTTTCCAAAGCATTGAACTGCAAGGGAAAAGCTGCGTTTCCGCCTCCTCAAAACGATACCTGAAACGATACCCAACCATCATACGGTAAGGGGCTCGTGGGCGGCCACTCTCTTCGGAGAGTGGCATGCGCAAGTTCCTGGCGGTGGTGGCGTTCCTGGCCTGCGGGCACGCGTGGGCGGACGGCGGTTCAATTCCCGAAAGCGGAATCGAACCCGGGGAGGTTCAGCAGGTTCAAGCCAAGGGCATTGGCCGATTGGCTTACCAGAGGCTGTTTGAAGCTGTGAGCCTGCCCGGTGAAAGCCTGGACACCTTCGCCAAGCGAGTTGGGCCGCGCCTGCGGGCCTACAGCGACGCCACGGGCTTTGAAGCCTGTGGCGTGCTGGCGACCGACGGGGAGCGCTTTTCGGTCGTGGTAGGAACCAATTTCGGCTACATGGCGTGCGTCAGCAGTTCGCAGTTCGTGCTGGAGGGCTTCCGCCATGCGGGGGCCACCATCCACAGCCACGGCAAGCAGGGGCGCTTTCATCCGACCAAGACAGACTTGCTGCTGATGGGCGAGACGTTTGCCGGCGGTCGTCCGTCCTTGGCCGTGGTTCATGGACAGGCCCTCAACGCGTTCAGCGACGCCGACCGCCGTAGTGGGGCCGGCTACCTGGCCGGCGAGGATGGACGTGTCTTCTTCCAGGGGAACGGAACCACCCGCGAGGTGGAGTGACTACTTCTCCTGGGCTTCGTAGGAGCCGGAGAAATTCATGCTCCTCTGTTCACCGGTGGGGACGTGAACCACCGTGAAGGTGCCGGACTTAAAACCGCGTCGTCCGCTCAATGAAATGGAACAACGGTTACCAGTAGTGCCTGCACAGTCTCCAGCCCAGCTGACCTGATAGTCGCTGGACGCCAGCACTTCCCAGCGGAAAACGGCGTTGGTGTTGCTGAAATCCCGGCACGTGTTGACGCTGGATCCCGACGTTTTGCAGTCGGCTTCGCAGCGTAGCGTGGCCCCAGCCGTGAAAGGCCGATCTTTGCTGTCCGAATACGTGCCGCCGAAAGCTTTGGCTTCACACGTCACGCGCAGCGCGCTCCAATCAGCCGGTGGAGTGACGCAATTGCTGCTGGTCGTGGTCCATGCGCCATAGCTGTAGCTGCCACTCCATACGTCGCTGGCGCTGGAGGTCGGGCCGGGGCATGTCCATGTGGTCGTGCGGGTGCCGCCCTCGGTCACTGTGCGGGTTTGCGTTCGGGTCCCACTTTGACCGCTGGGACAAGCCACTGTTTGGCTCTGATTGGGCAAGCTCCTGCTGATGGCAACCGACGACGCCCCAGGCGCTGAACACGCGGGCGCGCAAGTGCTGACGCGGCTACGGGTTTGTCCGGTGTTGCTCCACGACGACCAGGCTCCGTAGGTAGGACCCGGCAGGCTGACGGTGCCCGCCGGGCAGTTGTAGGACACCAAACGGCTGCGGGCCTGCTCGTAGTCCCAGGTGATGAGGCCCATCTGTCCAGAAGGGCAAGCACTGGAAGTGGTCTCCCATCGGGTTTGAGGTTCGATTGTCGAACCCGGGCACGCGGCGCAGGTGTTGCCGGTGGTGGTCCAGGCACCCGGCTGGGCAGTGGCCCATGCTTCGTAGACCCCACCCACGTCCCCACACCACCACTGGCGCGTCTGCCGGGAAACCCCCCAGGTGCCCGCAGGACAGGTTGCCAGGCTGCGGCTCTCCGGAGACGGAACAACGCACGCGGGCACGGTCGTGGGCGGCGGTGGCGCTGACGGCGGCGGGGCCGACGGTGGAGCGGTGGGCGTCACCGGCGTGCTGGGAGGCGGTGCGCTGGGCGTTGACGGCGGCGGAGTGACCGGCGGGGCGCTGGTCACGGGGCCTACCGGACCGGCAGGCCCCACCGGACCGGCTGGCCCCACGGGGCCACCGACCGGGGGCGAGGTTGGAGTCGACAACGAGGGCGGCGCGGGTGGGAGTTGAAGCGGTGGGGCGGCCACGGCCGTGCCGGCCACCAGACCGGAGTGGTAAACGAACTCCATGGTGGCCGTGTCGTGCTGGCCGCACGCAGCGGCGGTGGCGCTTGGGTTGAGCCGCCCACCGTCGTAAACGCTCACTCCCTCAACGCGGATGTCGTAGGCGTCGCGCGATACTGCGGCGGCCAGGCGCGGGCAAACATCTGCGGGGGCGAACGGATACACCACCACGAACCCATCCCCTGGCGCGTTCACGGTGTGCGGCGCAACCGTGACCGACGTGCCCCACGCCGTGCGCAGGGTTGAACCGTCCACCATGCGGGTCGGCGCCAAGTTGTCCGCGACCACGCGCATGGCACTTACACCTTGGAAGCTGCCAAGCAGACCAAAGGAGCGGTCTACGGCGGTAGACAGGTCGCGCAGATTGTCTTGCTCCACCTTCGCTTTCGCGGCGGCTGAGGTGGGGGACAAAACCAGGTAGATACCGAGCGACAACGCCGACAGCGCGCCCAGAGTCAGCAGGGTTTCAACGAGGCCGAAGCCGGCGGCGCGGCACTTCATGACCGCGCGCCCTTCCGGGCGGCGGCCCGAGCTTCGAGATGGTCCAGGCCTTTCCTGCGCAATCGGTCGCGTCCCTGTGGTTGTTGTGCAAGTTGTTCCGCAACGAACAACAGAGCGCCAACCACTTCGGCCGGGTCCCAATCGTCAGCAGAAGCGGCGATCACGAGGCCGCCCAGCTCAATCTTGCGGTGCGCGTCGGCGCGCCTATCGGCTTCGCGTTGCTTGAGTTCGGTGCGACGGCGTTTCCGCTGCTCTTCGCGTTCGGCCAGGAGGAGTTTTGCTTGCTCCTTTGCCACCGCTTCAATCATCCGATCCAGTTTTAGTTTTCGCTTCTCGACATCTGACACGACACGCCTGCAAACAACCCTTGATAAACCATGCAAGCAGAAATCGCGCGGAGCGCAAGGGGCGAAGCCCAATTGATGGCGCGAGCGGATAGCGAGCGCCGCTCTTGCTTTGGCTAAAAAGTTGACAGCTTTTGCGTGCATGGGAACCTGAAACCGGGGGCCAGCGAGCGCAGCGAGCAGCCCCGGTTCTCTGCGGTTCGAAGGGGCGATTTTCGCCCCGAAGAACACAGCAAGAGCGCACTTATGGTTTCGCTTCGCGAAACCGTGCGGTCAGGGGCTTCGCCCCCGACACCCCGGCGCGCTTCGCACGCCTGCCCCCAATGCTCGCCCCCAGTGGGGGCTGCGCTTCCGTCGTCGTTGGGTTTTTCGTTACGTGGCCATCTACTCCGTCCAAGTGAAAAGTCTTAGCCGTGGGAAAGGCGACAGCGCGACCGCTGCGGCTGCCTACCGCGCTGGCTTGTGCTTGGACGACCCGAGCGGCGCGCGCCACGACTACAGCAAGAAAGGCGGCGTTCTGTCGGTGGACATGCTGGCACCCGATGGCGCGCCAGCGTGGGCTACAGACCCTCACCAACTCTGGGCGAAGGTCGAAGAACACGAGACGCGAAAGAACGCGCGGGTTGCCCGTGAAGTTCTAGCAGCCCTGCCCCACGAACTCACACCCGAGCAGCGGCGCGGCCTGGCTAAAGACCTGGGGCAATTGCTGGTGGACCGCTACGGCATTGCGGCTCAAGTCGCGCTCCACGCACCAGACAAAGGCGGAGACAACCGCAACTTTCACGCGCACATACTCATCACCGCGCGGGTGGTGGGCCCGGATGGCTTCGGCAACAGCGCCGCCAAGGTGCTGGACGAATTCAAAGCCGGCGCCCAGGAACTGAAAGACCTACGCGCCGCCATCGGCGTGCGTATCAATGCCGCCCTGGACGCCGCAGGCGTATCCGAACGGGTGGACCATCGCCGGTTGGACGAGCAGAAAGCCGAAGCATTGGAACGCGGCGATTTCAGCACGGTGGCCCAGCTGGACCGCGCCCCAACTAAACACGAAGGCAAAGCCGTGACCCAGGCCCGACGCCGAGGCGAGCGGCTACCGAGGGCGAAACGCAACGACAGACTAAAGACCGCCGGCGAGCGCCGCTTCAACAAGCACACCCGCAGATTTGAAGACCTCAAGGCCAAGGCGGCCGCCGACGGCCGCTTGCAGCTGGTGGACGAGCAAGCCCTACACGCGCGCGCCTTGTTGGAGCGACGCAAGGAAGGCGCCCAGCGGCTGCGAACTGCCGCCATGGCCCAGGCCACCCCTAACAGCCCCACGCCAAAGGCCGCCGTCCAGGCGCGTGCGAAGCGTCCCGCCTCGCACAAGGCCAGGGCATCCATGCCCCGGCGGGCGGCGGGCGCCGCTGGCCAGCAGGGGAAGGGGTCGGCAGCCGTCGAGCGAGCAGCCCGAGGGAAAGATCGTGTCCAGGTGGAGAACGTCGTGGTGCAAGAAGCCGCCAAGCAGCTTGAAGAATTGATTGCCGAAATGCTGGCCCGCGCACGGCGTGCCCTACAGCAGCCGGAAGCAACCCCATGGCAGCGGGCCACCGCGCGCACCGTGTTGGAAACCCACAACGCCGCAGGCGAGGCCCGGGAGGCATGGCGCCGAACGGTCGAGGAGCGAAAGCAAGCGCGGGAAGCGGTTCGCCGTGCCCGTGCCGACCGGGGGCACCACGGGCCGCCGGCAGATGACCCCTTCAGCAGAATGCGCAGAGCCCTGGGCCGCCCCACGGCGCACGACCGCCAAGCGTTGGACGCCGCTGAAGCCGTGAGGCGGGCAAAGGCTGCCGAAGCGAAGGCCAAGGCGGACCGCGACGCGGCCAGCCGGCAACGTCAGCAAGCAGAAGCCAGCGCCGAGAAGGCGCGCGCGCAGTTTGCTGAAGCGTTCGGCTTGCCAGTGCCCCGCTTCGACGCGAAACCCGAGCAGCAGCCCGAGCCCATGGCGACGCACCAACCAGTGCCGTCGCCAGCTCTGAAGCAAACTCAATCGCCAGAGCCAACCCGGCCCCGCCCCAGGTTTTAGGACTTCTCGACCAAGGCTACCAAACGCCGGACAGCCTTATGCGCTCGACTTCGGTTCGTTGACCTTGCCCAGGAGTTGTTAGCAAAGATCGGATAAAGTTTCAGGGCGCGATGGAGCGCTCTGGATCAGGGGGAACGTAATGCGATTGAAGTCGGTAAAGCTGACCAATTTTCGCGGATATAGAGCCACGACCGTTATTCCCATCGATGAGGCGATGACGGGCATTGTCGGCCGCAATGACTATGGAAAGTCGACGATCCTAGAGGCGCTGGCAATATTCTTTGAAATCGATGGGGTGAAGGTCGATAAGAACGACATGAATTGCTTCAGTCTGGCAGAGGGAGAGGACCGTTTCGAGATTGCTTGTGAGTTTGATGAAGTTTCGGATCCCATTGTCCTGGACGAGCACGTCGAGACGTCTCTCGCCCAAGAACTCTTACTTAACCGCGATGGAGCCTTAGAAGTCGTCAAAGTATTCAAGGCCAGCACCGCAAAACTCGAAATGACGGCAATCAGGTGCGAGCATCCGATTGATGAGGCTATCAACGGTTTGCTCGGTCTGAAAATTGCTGATCTGCGCAAGTTGGGCGCCGAACGCCGGGTGGAAGATCATGTTGCGGACAAGCGCGTGGCTTCTCTTTGGCGACAAGCAATCCGGCAATCAGCCGAGCCGCTTGCGTGCCAAGAGACAGTTCTGGACGTAGACAAAGAATTCTCGACGGAAGGTAAATCTATCTGGAGCAAGATCAAAGATAGGCTTCCCACATTTGCTTTATTCAAGTCCGATCGGGAGAGTAGCGATGGGGATGCGGAAGCTAAGAACCCTCTGCAGCAGGCTGTAAAAGACGCGCAGTCTGCATTGCAGGAAGAAATCAGCAGGCTCGAGGCTGAAGTCGAGGCTAGTGTCTTGGATGTGGCATCCCGCACCTTGGAAAAGCTTCGCGAAATGGCGCCTGAACTCGCGAATGAGCTTAAGCCGCGATTCAAGGAGAAGCCAAAATGGACTTTTAGCTTCACGTTAGACGGCGAAAATGGCATCCCGATTAACAAACGCGGCAGTGGCGTGCGTCGTTTGATACTCTTGAACTTCTTCCGGGCCGAAGCCGAAAAAGTTGCATTCGGAGGAAATCGCAACATTATTTATGCCATTGAGGAGCCGGAGACATCCCAGCACCCGAACTATCAAGTGCTTCTGATGAAAGCTCTCTTGGCACTCTCTGTTCAGCCCAACCGTCAGATCATCGTCACCACTCATGTTCCGGCACTGGCAGGACTGATGCCTGTTGAGGGCGTTCGTTACGTAACGCGTGGTGAGGATGGTGCTCCCACCGTAAAGATGCCGGACTCCGAGACGCTGAAAGAAGCGTCGGTCAGCCTTGGCGTGCTGCCCGAAACCGGCATGGAGAGAGCTAAGGCAGTCGTCTTGGTTGAGGGAAAGTCTGACGTCCTGTTCCTAAGACATACCGCGAAAGTTCTTAAGGAAGCCGGACATGTAACCAAAGACTTGGCTGATGCTGGAGTTGTTCCAATTCCAATTGGTGGCTGCGGCAGTGTCAAACATTGGGTGACGTTGAACTTGGCCGATGATCTTGGCCTCCCGTGGTGCGTCTTCCTCGATTCCGATATCGGGGGCGATCCGGGACAGGTCAAATCCATCCAGAAGCGCAGGAAGGAGGTTGAAGACAAGGGGCGGCTCTTCATCTCCACGAGGAAACGCGAGATCGAGAACTATCTTTGCCGGGACATGATTTTTGCCAATACTGGCATCGCGGTCGAGTTCACTGATCTCTGTGATGCCAAGAAGATAATTGCTTCGGCTCTTGGGATGAAGCCAGACGATGTGGTGGAGGTTCACTGGCCAAAAATGAGTGTTGAGGGCATCCTGCGACGCTCAAGCTACATGGATGGCGATACTGAGAAGCACGAGTTAAAAGAGATCATTGAGAGATTTATTGAACTAACCTAACGATCTAAAATCTCGCACGCAAAAGAACGCCTCGGCCTTGACAAAGCGCCGGGGCGTTTTACTTTCAATCCAAGGCCGCCGGGTTTGACTGACCCGGAGGCGAGCAAGGTAGGTAGCGCTACGACATGCCCAGGCAATGGCCCCTTGAGGTCCAGCGTAACAAGCCCCGGCCATCCCGCAAGCCCCTCCCTCTCGTCTCCGCTCTGCCAGCCCGGTGCCTTCGGTAGCCGTATCACGGTGCCCGGGCGAAACACACCGGGCCGCACACAAGGAAATCGGGAGCCTATTGCGGGCTTGGGTTGACCACCACCGAGGTGGGCGGGCTTTGAAGCAGGGGGACAATGAGGCCGGTATGGCTCTGCAACCTGCACCGACCGAACCGGAACATGCGTCGCTGGAGGCGCGGGGGAGTGCTCAATCTGGCCCCCGTTCGTGTGCCCCAGTCCCGATCCGCCGGCAAGGTATGGGCATGGAAGAGTAAGGATGGACAGCGCTCGGCGACGGCTGGGCCACGGGGGCGCAGCCCAACGGAAAGGCGCCAAGCGAAAGCTTGGTGGCGAGACCCGGCCCCCGGCGCAGTGGCATGCGCGAACTCGCCGTAGCGTGGGAGGACCACTATCCACGCGCCCGACTTGTCGGCCGCCCATGGCGGGACGATGAAGGGCCAAGCCCCTCAACCTGCGCAGGCCGCGGGTAGGGGTAAGGCTTTGCCCTTCATCGTCGGGGAAGCGAAGCGGACCCGGGGATGAAGGCAAAGCCCAGGGGAGCTTCCGTTCTCCGTATCCCTATTGCAGTTGCAGACACGGGGTGTAGGGAAGAGGATTCATCGGGCTTTCGCAGCTTAAGAAAAGCCTTTGCATGCTCTGGAAAAGCAAACGCGCGCCAAAAATTTTTTGCGCGCCGGGTCTTGCGCCTCGCCGCCACTGCGCTAAACCAAGGCCATGGATAAAGTCACACGACGCGCTGCGGCCAAGGCCGCCGACCTTCTCCTGGCCGCCGCCGGCTATAACCCCAAGGGTGTCAAGTTCAAGGCTGCGCAACAGAAGCGCCGCGCGTATGTGGAAGCCTGGGGACAGCAAGGCCTGCCAGGCAGGAAAAAGCGCAAGAAGAAACACTGACTACTCGTGAGCGCTTGACACCGGCCCTGGTCGTCGTAATGTCGGGGCGTCGGTGGTTTCCCCGCGTCAGCGGGGGTGTTCCCCAGTTCACCGCCATGCTGGCGGCTTAGAAAACCCGCAAGACCCACCGACACCAAGACCCCCGCTCACGCGGGGGTTTTGCTTCGTGAGACCTGGCGCTTTTTCTTCGCCCGCTGCCGGCGCTTCTCCATGTGCTTGAGCAGCTTGAACGAGGCAGCGAATTGGCCCGGCTGATAGGGCGGCAGCTGAACCGGTGGGCCATAGGCCTGCAACGCCATCACGCGGTTGGGAATGGTCCCCGGGTTCACGTAGTGCTTGAGGCCAGAAGGCAGGCTCAAGTCGTGCCCGGTGATTTCCTGGGCGGTGTGGACGGCCACGCCGTGCTCATTGATGAGGCCGTTGGTCACGTTGTGCCGGAAGCAGTGAAACGACTTCAAGCGCCCGGTCAGCCCTTGCCTGATGGCGTAGGCGCGGAACTGGTCGCCCATGGCGTCGCCATAGCCGTTGGCTTGCGAAAACGGCAGGTGCGGAAACAACCGCTCGCAGCCGGCATGCTTGACGTCCTCCACGAACATGAGAAACCCCGCAGACAGCACCGCCGACGGCAACGGCACGAACCGCGATGAGTGCGCGTTCTTCAACCGCTGGTCCTCTCGCCCGGCTCGGATGTGGATGCCGAAGTGCCCGGCCTCCAGGCGCACGTCGTCCACGTAAAGCTGGGCGATCTCGTTCAGGCGCGCCCCGGTCGCCACCCCCAGGATGGTGCCCCACCAACGATGCGGATACTTCGCCGCCCACTTCGGAAACGCCTCGGGGTCGAACAGCGCCGCCAGTTCTTCCGGAGAAAACGGCTCCCGGCTGGGCGCGTCGGTCTTGGACTTGTCGCGGTTGATGATGGCCTTGTGCGGCGACTTGGTCAGCAAGTCCTCGGCCACCTGGGCATTCAGGAAAGCGGCCAACCGGTCCTTGTGCTTGTCCTTGGTGCGCATGCTCAAGCGCGGGTGGTCCTCGCGCTGGGCCTTGGCCAGGATTTCCTTCGGGGTCATTCCCCGAAACACCTTCTTCTTGCTGGCGTTGCTGGGATAGACCTCCATGGCCTTCAGAAACGCCCGCACGTCGTCGGTTGTGAGCCGGTGGAGCGGTTTGTCCCCAGTCAACTCCAGGAACAGGTGGAGCGTGTAAGTCGTGTCGTCCAGGTTGCCCTGGCTGCGCTCGGCCAAGCGCATGTCGCCCAGGTAGGTCTCAATGCGCTCGGCCAGACGCGGGGCGTTGGCTTCGGCCAGCAGGTGCGGCGGGAACATCCCAATGTCTTCAATCCGGGGGCTGTCGCTCTGGATGATGGCCTTGAGCCGGCGTGCGTCGTCGTCGCTGTCCACTTGCCAGCGCTCCCGGACGGTGCCATCCGCCAGGCGCTCGCGCTCAAAGGTCAGCTCCCGGACGGCGGTCGATTGCATCGCCTTCAGTGTTTCGTAGATGTCCACGGTGCGCCCCCTGCGCAACAAGTCGAAGGCTTCCGATAGTGCCAGCCCGAGCCGGGCGGCCACCAGCCGCGCGGCGTCGCCGCGCAGCCCTGGCAATGCGCGGACCAGGAAGCGAGAGCCCACCTGGGCGCGCAGATCCACGGGCACCCAAAAGCGGGCATAGAGCCCGCTGGGCCTTCGCAGAAAGAGGGGTTTGGGCAAAACGATACCTCAAACGATACCTTGAAGGGGTATCGTTTGAGGGTCGTCAATCACCAAAAAACCTTGCAAAATCAAGCTAGTTACGCTAGTTTTGCAGGTGAGAGTGGTGGAGGTGGGCGGAATTGAACCGCCGTCCGAAGGCACTCCATCCCCGGCACTACATGCTTAGCTCACCGTTGGGTCTCGTCCTGTGGCAGCACGGTGTGCAAAGCGCACCCCAGGACCAGCCTGTTTTGGTTAAGCCGTGACTGACAGGCAGCCGTCACAGCCGGTTCCGTGATAATGACCCTACATCCACGAGCACGGGCACAAGTGGGTTCGGGGCTTACGCCTTAAGCGGCGAGAGCGTAGTTGTCGTCGTTGGCAACTAGAGTTTTGCAGCTGGATTTACGAGGAAAGCTACCCCCTCGGCATGCGCCAAGCGACTTCACAACCCCCGTCGAAACCAGTGCACCCCCGGTTAAGCGTTGATTTGTAACGGTTTTTAGCCCCGGACTGACCAAAAGCTGACTAAAGACCTCGCTGACGGGATGAATCGTACAGTGAATGACCTGAACAGTCACTAGAAGTGATGGCCAGATCGGGAGCCTGAAGCCGTTCTCGACGAAGGGAGGTGTACGGACGATTCAGTGGCTCAGGAGTAACGGGGAAGGCTATTGAATTGGATCTGCATAAAATCGTTGACAAAGGTAGTTGGTTGGAGCCTACTAACGCTACCGACATTGATGGGCCCGTCATGGAAATACATCAGTCAGAAGTTCACCGTTCGCTGGGAAGGTATTTGCAGTCTTTGCGAGACATGGTCGGGCGTGCGGTCGCGGATTACGGTGCCCTGTACAGCCCATTTCTGAGAAGTGTGCATACGGGTAGGACAAAGGCGTCAGCGATCCACGACCACTTTTTTCATCATGCACGCGTCTATGCTGAGAAGACGCCGGGTGTGAGATTCGAGCAGCGACAGAAGCTGTGCATGCTCCACTTCGTTGAGGGCTTCATCATTCGCTTCAAGAAGATGGATAAAGACCTTTTGCCCTCTGGTCATTTGACACGTCAGGTCTTAAAGTTCCGCACCCACCAGGCTCTTGAAGGCCTGCCAGAGTCGATCCACTTGGACCTTGGGTATGAAGAGGACATGCTAGGCAATCTGCAAAGCGTGTACCTGATTTGCCCCTCAGGACCGCGATCTAATATGTGGGTCTCGGAGCTCAACGATCAGGCTCCTGCGACAACTACGGTTGTAAGCCTCTTTGAGGCCAGCAACAACATCATCGAAGAGCCTGCCGGCGCGGTCATCGCGACGAAGGCCAAGCAGGACAAGCGCAATGAAACCCAATCCGGAAATGGTGATTCTAGCGCGTGAATTCCGCGAACTGACTCAGGCTGATCTTGCAGCGCGAGCTGGCATAACCCAGCCTCGTGTGGCGAGAATTGAAGCCGGAACAGGTGCTGACTTGAGTGCGGAAGAGGTGGCAGCTCTTGCTCATGCATTGGGATTTCCTGTTGGTTTCTTTTCGTTGGCTGAGCAGCGTTTTTCTTACGGAAGTAGCTCCGTCTTTACACGTAGCCGTCAACTCAAAGCTGGAGAAAGGCGCAAGATTTCTGGGCTTGTTAACGTCCTGCGGATACACGTCAAGCGCATGCTTGATCACGTGGACGTTCAAGCGGCGCGACCATTACCTCGTTTTAGTGTCGACGACTATGGTTCTACACATGCGTGTGCTCGGGCTCTTCGAGTGGCATGGAGCCTACCCAACGGTCCAATCAGGAATTTGACTCGGCTGCTAGAAGGCGCCGGCATAGTGGTAATTGAATGTGACTTTGGCGGCGTGCCTATGGATGCTACTTGCATCCAGTTCGCGGAGTTGCCCCCCATTATTTTCATCGATAAGTCAGTGCCGGGTGACCGATGGAGATTTACGCTTGCGCACGAGTTGGCGCATCTTGTGATGCATGATCTTCCACATCCTTCTATGGAAGATGAAGCTGATGACTTCGCTTCTGAGTTCCTTGTTCCGAGTGACGAAATTGCTCCTGAGCTTTCAAGGGCAACTGCTTCGAAATTGGCAACTTACATGCCCTTGAAAGAATACTGGCAGGTATCGATTGCCATGTTGATCCGAAAGGCCCTGAGTCTCGGTAAGATCGATGAAAATCAGCGGAAGTGGCTGGTCATTCAGATGAATAAGCTTGGTATCCGTAAGGTTGAGCCATTGCCTGTTCCAAAAGAATCGACAGCGTTGTTTCCTTCCCTGATAAAGCACTTTCGCGAACAGCTCGGATTCACGGACGAGGAGTTGGGAGCAGCTCTGATGTATTCGCCCGATCGGCTTGATGAACTATACGGCGACATAGGTCGGGAGAAGCCAAAGCCGATTCTTCGAGTTGTTCGCTGATAGTGCTCGTGACCTGAAAATATTTCGTGCGTGCCGCATCGTGGTTACGCTGCTATTGCTCGTAGGGGGGCGGTTTTTCAGTGATGGGTAAAGGGCGGAGCACGCCTTCAGCATTGAAGAAGCGGATCACATTTACATCATGAGGGATTGCGCTTGAGTAATCTTGTTCAGACCTACCCGTATTGGACGTACTTCCTTTGCCTGGAAGACGACATAAACACGCTCTCAAGATGGGTGGAGTTTTCCGAGCCGAACTACAATTGTTATTCTGTGGAAATTGCGCGGCTCTTGATGGCTGCGGCGGCAGAGGTGGATGTGGTTGCGAAGCTCGTGTGCAAGGGCATCAACGCCGGTTCAAAAGCATCAAGCATAGGTACCTACCAAACTGAGTTGATGGCCGCGTACCCCACGCTTCCGTTGGCACTCACCACAATTCCTAGATTTGGTATCGAGCTACGACCATGGGCCAGCTGGGCCACCCCCGCCTCACCACCAGCGTGGTGGACGGCTACAAACAAGGTGAAACACCATCGCTCGGAGCACTTCGATAGAGCAACGCTCATCAATGTCCTGAATGCTATGAGCGCACTTTTGATTCTGCTCACTCTTTTTTACAAAGATCGTATGAACCAATTGGAGCCGCTGAGTCGTTTGTTTGTACCGAAGTCCTTTCTCTTAAACATGGGCGAGAACCGCGTGTGAATCGCCCAGGATTTCGTAGACACCTCGCAGCCATAAACTATGGCTTAGGCGGAGGTGGTTATGAGCACGAAGCGTTACACGGATGAGTTCAAGATCGAGGCGGTTCGACAGATTGTCGAG
>Ga0308157_10000892_pt1 | contig 76823 bp, 78 predicted proteins | sample PhyBR1_FD_201035 | JGI IMG/M metagenome (GOLD analysis project Ga0308157, IMG submission 201035) | Phyllosphere microbial communities from UC Gill Tract Community Farm, Albany, California, United States - DLSLB.R1 | ecosystem: Host-associated > Plants > Phyllosphere > Unclassified | place: USA...
GCTGGCGGGCGATGGCAGCGGTGCCGCCAACCAGCGCAGCGCGGCAACTGCACCGGCCCCAGCGGTGCGCAAGCCGGTGGCCATGGCGGCACCGGCAGCGCGCGCGGCCGTAACCTCCAGGCCAGCGGCCAAGGCCCCGGCGGCCAGCCGGCTGGCGGCGCCCAAGGCCGCAGCGGCGGCAAGCCCTGCAGCGGCAGCGGCACCCAAGGCGCCGGCCAAGGCGGCCGGGGGTGGGGGTGATGAGTGGGAAAGCTTTTGATTCCCCGTTGCTGTTGGTGTAAGGCACCCCTCATGCGGTGACACGCCGGGAGGGCAAAGAGGCCTTGAACGAGGAGGTGTGCTGGCCTGGATCTTGCGATTCTGTGTTTACAGATCGTTACCTCAGGAGACTGGCCATGAATCGGTTCAAGATTTCCACCCGCCTGGCGGGGCTTCTGGCTGTGTTGTGCTGCCTTGTGCTGCTGGTCGGCGGTGCCGGTCTGCTGGGCATGGGGCAGTCCAACGCCGGGCTCAAATCGGTGTATGACGACCGGGTGGTGCCCCTCAAGCAGATCAAGATCGTGGCCGACATGTACGCGGTCAACGTGGTCGATGCAGCGCACAAGGTGCGCGACGGCGGCATGACCGCCGCGCAGGGCCTGCAGTCGGTGGCCGATGCGCGCAAGGCCATCGACACCAACTGGAGCGCCTACCTGGCGACGAAGCTGGCGCCCGAGGAAAAGACCCTGGTGGACCGCTTCAAGCCCTTGCAGGCCAAGGCGGATGCCGCCACCGAGGCCCTGGCGGGTCTGTTCCGTGCGGGCGACGTACCGGCCCTCACCACCTTTGCCGCCAAGGACCTGTACCCGGCGATGGATCCACTGCAGGAGGTGCTGGGCCTGCTCATGCAGGTGCAGCTCGACCAGGCCAAGATGGAGTACGACCGTGCCGCAGCCAGCTACCAGACCATCCGCGCCCTGGCCGTGGGCGCCGTGGTGCTGGGCGTGCTGCTGGCGGTGCTGGTGGGCGGCTCGATGATCCGCCAGATCTCGCGTTCGCTGGGCAATGCGGTGGACATCACCGATGCCGTGTCCCGCGGCGATCTCACGGTGGCCATCCCGGTACAGGGGCGTGATGAGATCGCGCGCCTGCTCACCGGCCTGACCGCCATGCGTGACAACCTGGCCCAGGTGGTATCGGGGGTGCGTGGCAATGCGCAGGGCGTGGCCTCGGCCAGCGCCGAAATCGCCTCGGGCAACCACGACCTGTCCATCCGCACCGAGGAGCAGGCCAGTGCCCTGCAGCAAACGGCCGCCTCCATGGAGGAACTGAGCTCCACCGTGCGACAGAACGCCGACAACGCGCGCCAGGCCAACCAGTTGGCCATGAGCGCCTCCACCGTGGCCGTGCAGGGTGGCGACGTGGTGTCCGAAGTGGTGGAGACCATGAAAGGCATCAACGACAGCAGCAAGAAGATTTCCGACATCATCGGCGTGATTGACGGCATTGCCTTCCAGACCAATATCCTGGCGCTCAATGCGGCGGTGGAAGCCGCCCGCGCGGGCGAGCAGGGCCGGGGCTTTGCCGTGGTGGCCAGCGAGGTGCGCAGCCTGGCCGGGCGCAGTGCAGACGCCGCCAAGGAGATCAAGAGCCTGATCCACGCCAGCGTGGAGCGGGTCGAGCAGGGCACTGCGCTGGTCGACAAGGCGGGCGCCACCATGACCGAGGTGGTGGCTTCGATCCGCCGCGTGACCGACATCATGGGCGAGATCAGCGCTGCCAGCACCGAGCAGAGCCAGGGTGTCTCCCAGGTGGGCGATGCCGTTACGCAGATGGACCAGGTCACGCAGCAGAATGCTGCCCTGGTCGAGGAAATGGCCGCCGCCGCCGGCAGCCTGAGCCACCAGGCCCAGGCTCTGGTGGGCGCGGTAGAGGTGTTCAAGCTGTCGGGTGATGCGCCAGCGGTCCAGCAGGCCACCACCGCACCTCGCCCGCGCCCTTCTCCCCCGGTATCGCCGCCCGCCGCCCGCAAGCCGGTCGCCGGGGTGGCGCCGCGCAAGCTCGCGGCCCCGGCACCCGCCGTGGCAAAAACCGCTGCCAAACCGCCTGCGCCAGCAGCGGGGGCCACCGCCAAGGCGGCGTCCGATGATGAGTGGGAAAGCTTCTGAGATGGCGCGCAGGTTCTGCGCTTGGCAGGAGCGGCGATTGCACCAAAGTGATGCGTCTTTTGGTGCGAATAGCAAAATGGTTGTGAGGTGCCGTTGTTTGGTGCTTTTTGGGTGGCTGGTTGAATCGTTGTGGTGCATCTGATGGGGCTCAAGCCCCATCGTGCTCAAGAATCAACGGCTGGTTCAGTGCACTGGTGTGGCGTCCGGCTGTTACAGGGTGTTCAGCCGTGCCACTGCCTCGGGAGGCAATTGCAGTTGCGCCGCCGCCAGGTTCTGCTGCAGGTGGGTGACCGACGAAGTACCCGGAATCAGCAGAATATTGGGTGAGCGCTGCATCAGCCAGGCCAGCGCCACCTGCATGGGCGTGGCGCCGAGTTCGGCGGCCACTGTCGACAGCACGCCCGACTGCAGCGGCGTGAAACCGCCCAGCGGGAAGAAGGGCACATAGGCCGTACCTTCGGCGGCCAGCTGTGTGAGCAGGGCCTCGTCTTCGCGGTGGGCCAGGTTGTACATGTTCTGCACGCAGGCAATCGGGGTGATCCTGCGCCCGTCCTGCACCTGGCGCGCCGTCACGTTGCTCAGGCCAATGTGGCGTATCAAGCCCTGGCGCTGCAGCTCGGCCAGCGCCGTCAATGGTTCCTCCAGCGAACCCTCGGCCGGGCCGTGCACGCTGAACATGGCACGCAGGTTCACCACGTCCAGCACGGGAAGGCCCAGGTTGCGCAGGTTGTCGTGCACGGCCTGCGCAAGCTCTGCGGCCGAGAACGCGGGCAGCCACGAGGCATCGTCGCCGCGCCGCGCACCCACCTTGGTCACGATGGTCAGGCCGTCCCGGTAGGGGTGCAGCGCCTCCTTGATGATCTGGTTGGTCACGTGCGGGCCGTAGAAGTCGCTGGTGTCGATGTGGTCCACGCCGCTTTCCACGGCAGCGCGCAGCACGGCTACGGCGGCGACGCGGTCCTTGGGCGGGCCGAACACGCCGGGGCCGGCCAGTTGCATGGCGCCGTAGCCCAGGCGCTTCACGTCGCGGTGGCCGAGCCGGAAGCTGCCGGCCTTGTCGATTGCTGTCATGGGAGAGTCCTTTCAATGGAGATGCATCGACTGTAGGCACGCAGCCTGTGTACGATAAGCCGGTTGAGTGCGCACAGGTTGTGCGGCGCAGCGAACAATCCATCAAGGGATCCTGTCCATGGCCGAGCAGTTGGGTGATCTGGCCGCCTTTGTCGCCGTGGCACGCGGCGGCGGTTTCCGCGAGGCGGCGCGCCTGGGCGGTGTCGGCGCATCGAGCCTGAGCGAGGCCGTGCGCCGGCTCGAAGCACGGCTGGGCGTGCGCCTGCTGCACCGCACGACGCGCAGCGTGGCGCCGACCGAGGCGGGCGCCCGCCTGCTCGAACGCCTGGGCCCGGCGCTGGGCGAGGTGCAGGCTGCACTCGATGTGGTCAACGGCTTTCGCGAGCGGCCCGCCGGCACCCTGCGCCTGAACGTGCCTGCCAGCGCCGCGCGCCTGGTGCTGCCCGCCATCGTGCCGCCGTTCCTCGCGGCCTACCCCGACATCCGCCTGGACGTGGTGGTGGAGGAAAGCTTTGTCGACATCCTCGCCGAGGGCTGCGACGCCGGCATCCGCTACGACGAGCGGCTGGAGCAGGACATGATCGCCCTGCCCATCGGCCCGCGCTGGCAGCGCATGGCCACCGCCGCCTCGCCCGCCTACCTTGCCGCACGCGGCCGGCCCGAACACCCACGCGACCTGATGCAGCACGCCTGCCTGCGCGGCCGTTTTGCCAGCGGTACCATGCCCGCCTGGGAATTCGAGCGCGATGGCGAGTTGGTCGTCGTGGATCCCTCCGGTCCGCTGATCGTGCGCATATCGGGCGGCGTGGATCTGGCGGTGGAAGCGGCGCTTACTGGCTGCGGCATCATCCACATGTTCGAAGGCTGGTTGCAGCCCCATCTCGACAGCGGGGCGCTGGTGCCGGTGCTGGGCGACTGGGCGCGGCCTTTTTCAGGGCCGTTTCTCTACTATTCCGGGCGGCGGTATCTGCCGGCGCCGTTGCGGGCGTTTGTGGATTTTGTGCGGGGGCAGGGCGCAGATGGCGCGGTCGCCAACCCGTGAGTGGGCTGGCGATATGTTGACTGGTCAACGCGGATCGTGGATAAACCCTCTCAACGCTGTGACAAGGACAACCATGCAAGCCCAGCTCAACCCGCGCGCCGGCTCTGATTTGCTGCGACGCTACCGCGAGCGCGGACTGTGGGGCGGTTTGGCGCTTGGCGCGATAGGCGGGGCCATGGTCTGCGGCCCGCATGTCCATGACTGGTCGCTCGCTGCTTCAGGTGCTGTGATGTTTGGTCTCAGTACGGGGCTCGGATTGCTGGGCTGGTTTTTCGGGTCTTTGGCGGTGGGCTCGGTCGCAGGTGTGGGAGCGCACGATGCCGCCGAACCGGACGGGCATGCCGATGGTGCGCACCATGCTGACCCGGGCAGCGACGCCAATTGATATCCGCCAGATACCTCACCCCTGCCTGAACGGACTGCGCCCCTGCAGTTCCTCCAGATAGCCTTCCACCCCCTGGCCTTCACGTTCAAGAAAGCGCTCCACCGCTTCGGCAAAGGCCGGGTGCGCAATCCAGTGGGCACTGCTGGCCTGCACGGGCAGCAGGGCGCGGGCCATCTTGTGCTCGCCCTGGGCGCCGCCCTCGAAGCGCTGGGCGCCGTGTTCAATGCACCACTGCAGCGGCTGGTAATAGCAGGCCTCGAAGTGCAGGCAGTCCACACGCTCGAGCGCACCCCAGTAGCGGCCATAGGCCACGAGCCCCTCCGTGCCGTAGTCACCCAGCGCGATCAGGCTGCTGGCGATCGGGTGGCCATCCTTCTCCGCGATGAACAGCAGCCAGGCCTCGGGCATGGTCTGCGCCATGCGGGCGAAGAAGTCGCGCGTGAGGTAGGGCGGGTTGCCGTGCTCCAGGTAAGTGCGCTCGTAGCAGCGGTAGAAGAAGTCCCAGTCCGCGGGGCTGATGTCGGCGCCGCGTGACCAGCGGAATGTGACGCCCGCCTCGGCCACCCGTCTGCGCTCTTGGCGGATCTTCTTGCGCTTGTCCTGGGCCAGGCTGGCGAGAAAGTCGTCGAAGCTGGCGTAGCGGGTCGGTGGCGGGTTGTTGCCATCCAGGGATGCGGGTGACGCGGTTGCCGTCGGCGATTCATTCTTCCAATGGAACTGGACCGTGTGGCGCAGCATCAGGCCTTCGTCGGCGCTGGTCTTGATGTCGTCACTGCTGGCGAACAGCACATGCACCGACGACACGCCCTGGCTCTCGCACCACTGGCAGACGGCCTGCACGAGCAGGGCGCGGCTCTCTTCGTCGCGCGCCATCAGGCGGGTGCCGGGCACGGGGGTGAAGGGCACGGCGATGGTGGCCTTGGGGTAGTAGGGCACGCCGTGCTGTTCGTAGGCGCTGGCCCAGGCCCAGTCGAAGACGTATTCGCCGTACGAGTGGCTTTTGAGGTACAGCGGGCAGGCGGCCAGCAGTGTGTCCTCGCCGCCCCACAGCGTCATGAAGCGCGGCGTCCAGCCGCGTTGGGGCGTGGCGCTGCCGCTATCGTGCAGCGCCATGAGGTATTCGTGGCGCAAAAAGGGCGTGGGGTGGCTCTGCAATGCCAGCAAGCCGTTCCAGGCATTGGCGTCCACCTCCTGCGGGGAGGCCAGCACGCGGGCGATAATGTGCAATTGCTCAGCCATGTGTGCCCAGCGGCCTGCATTGCACTGCCAGATGGCGGTCTGCGGCGGGTTGCGGGCCTGCATTGGCGGTTGTCTTCAACCTGGCCCCAAGGGCCTTCTCCAGTTCCATGACGCTCTCCATTTGCACAGCGCAGCTCAATTTTGTGGTGGGCGACATGCCCGGCAATGCACTAAAGATCATTGCCGCAGCGCGGGACGCCCATGCCCAGGGTGCGCAGTTGCTGCTCACGCCCGAATTGGCGATCTGCGGCTACGCGGCGGAGGACCTGTTCCTGCGCCCGGCCTTCATCGCCGCCTGCGATGATGCCGTGAAAACCGTGGCCCGTGAGACTGCGGGGTTGAAAGGCCTGGCCATCGTGCTCGGGCATCCGCAAGCCGTGCGTGCCGATGCCCCGGCTTTCAGTGCCTGTTTCAACGCCGCCAGCGTGCTGCGCGATGGCGTGGTGGAGCAGACCTATGCCAAGCGCGAGCTGCCCAACTACCAGGTGTTCGACGAGCGGCGCTACTTCGTTGCAGGCCAGGCGCCCTGCGTGTTCGAGGTGGCTGGCGTGCGTGTGGGCCTGCTGGTCTGTGAGGACGCCTGGTTCGCCGCGCCCGCGCGTGACGCGGCTGCTGCCGGTGCGCAGCTGCTGGCGGTGATCAATGCCTCGCCCTTCCACCTGGGCAAGAGCGCCGAGCGCGAGGACACCATGCGCGAGCGCGTGCGCGAGACGGGGCTGCCCCTGGTCTACGCCCATTTGGTAGGCGGGCAGGACGAGGTGGTGTTCGAGGGCCGGTCCTTCGCCCTGGGTGCCGATGGCGCTGTGGTTGCGCGTGCGCCGGGCTTCGCGGAAGCGCTGTTCACCGTGCAGGTGGAGGCTGGCAACGGCACCACGCCGCCGGCATTCCAAGGCGACATCGCCCCGCTGCGCAGTGCAGAGGCCGACCTGTGGGACGCGCTGGTGATGGGCGTGCGCGACTATGTGGGCAAGAACCGCTTCCCCAGCGTGCTGCTGGGCCTGTCGGGCGGCATCGACTCGGCCCTGGTGCTGGCGATCGCCGTGGATGCGCTGGGCGCAGACAAGGTGCGTGCGGTGATGATGCCCTCGCCCTACACGGCCGACATCAGCTGGATCGATGCGCGCGACATGGCGGCCCGCATGGGCGTGCGCTATGACGAGATTTCCATCCAACCCCAGTTCGAGGCCTTCAAGGCCGCGCTGGCCAGCGACTTCGCGGGCCTGGCCGAAGATACGACCGAGGAGAACCTGCAGGCGCGCATCCGCGGCACGCTGCTCATGGCGCTGTCCAACAAATTCGGCTCCATCGTGCTGACCACGGGCAACAAGAGCGAAATGTCCACTGGCTACTGCACGCTCTACGGCGACATGGCCGGCGGTTTTGCCGTCATCAAGGACGTGGCCAAGACCACCGTGTTCGCGCTGTGCCGCTGGCGCAATGCCCACGACCCATATGGCACGGGCGCCAGCCCCATCCCCGAGCGCATCATCACCCGCCCGCCGAGCGCCGAGCTGCGCCCGGACCAGAAGGACCAGGACAGCCTGCCGCCCTACGACGTGCTGGACGCCATCGTCTCGCGCTACATGGAGAACGACGAGCCCATCGAGTCCATCATCGCCGCCGGCTTTGCGCGCGCCGACGTGGAGCGCGTGACCCGGCTCATCAAGATCAACGAATACAAGCGCCAGCAGGCGCCCGTAGGGATTCGCGTCACGCGCCGCAGCTTCGGCAAGGATTGGCGTTACCCTATCACCAACAGCTTTCGCGCTTGATGCAGTTCTGATGGCCTGAGCCCAGGCCACGAGCAGCCCGTTCCCTTTTTTTCATCTCCAGGAGACCCGCCATGAAAATGATCACCGCCGTCATCAAGCCTTTCAAGCTCGAAGAAGTCCGAGAAGCCCTGGCCGAATGCGGCGTGACGGGCCTGACCGTCACCGAGGTCAAGGGCTTCGGCCGCCAGAAGGGCCACACCGAGCTGTACCGCGGTGCCGAGTACGTGGTGGACTTTCTGCCCAAGGTGAAGGTCGAGGTCGTCGTCAAGAGCGAGGACGTGGACCGCTGCGTGGACGCCATCGTCAACGTCGCGCGCACCGGCAAGATCGGTGACGGCAAAATCTTTGTGACCGCTGTGGAGCGCACGGTACGCATCCGCACCGGCGACCTGGACGACGCTGCGGTGTGATGCCGATTTGCGGGCCGTGCACCGCCCGCAAATCGGCTGGCCACGCGCAATGCGCGGCCGCATGGCTTAGATCACTGATCGCAGCGGAATCTGGCGAGCGTTGTTGCCGGCCTGTTCCACCAAGGTCTGCAGCAGGGTGGGGGTGTCGCTGGCGGCGTGCAGCAGCCCCATCTGCCATTCGCCCATGAAGCCGCTGGCCACGCTGTGGTTCAGAAAATCCAGCAGGCCGTCGTAGTAGCCGGCCACGTTGAGCAGGCCCAAGGGCTTGTCGTGGTAGCCGAGCTGGCGCCAGGTCCAGACCTCGAACAGCTCCTCGAAGGTGCCGATGCCGCCGGGCATGGCGATGAAGGCATCGCTGCGCTCGGCCATCATGGCCTTGCGCTCGTGCATGGTCTGCACGATGTGCAATTCGTCGCACTGGCGGTTGGCCAGTTCCTTGTCCACCAGCGCCTGGGGAATGACGCCCACCACGCGGCCACCGGCCTGGCGCGTGGCCTCCGCCACCGTGCCCATGAGGCCGCTGCGCCCGCCGCCATAGACCAGTTGCCCGCCATGCGCGCCGATCCATGTGCCCACGGCCGTGGCCGCTTCGGCATAGGCTTCGTTCTCGCCGGGGCGCGAACCGCAGTACACGCAGATGGAAAAAGCCGGTTCAGCCATGCGCGATCCTTTGAAAAATGGCCCCTGCCCAGATGCCCGCGCACAGCAGCAGCGCCAGCAGCACGGCGGCACTGCCCATGTCCTTGGCGCGCTTGGACAGGTCGTGCCATTCTGGCCCGATGCGGTCGATGGCGGTCTCGATGCCGGTGTTGAGCAGCTCGACGATCATCACGATCACCACCGAGCCGGCCAAGAGGGCCACTTCCACCCAGCTGCGCCCCAGCCACAGCGAAGCCGGCAACAGCACGATGGCGGCGACGGCCTCTTGGCGAAAGGCCTTTTCACCCCAGCCGGCGCGCAGGCCTTCGAACGAGTAACCGGCCGCATGCCAGATGCGGTTCAGGCCCGTGCGGGCTTTCTGGGGATTGGCGGGGGCGGTGGGCTGGGGTGTGGACATAAGGAAAAACCGGGATTCTCGCGCAGTGTTATGACGGTGGGCTTAAGAACCTGCTCAAAGAAGCCCGCACCGAGGTGCTTACTTCTTGCTGTGCTCGAAATGCACCAGCCGGGTGCCGGCCAGTGCATCGTGCCAGAACTGCTGCTCTGGATGGAAGCGCGCCAGAATGGCCCAGACGGCCACCCAGCCGATGACCAGGACCGTGGTTTCGCCGCCCGAGAGCGCGAAGGGAGACACGGCAGCCAGCGGCGGCAAGAACCACAGCCAGCTGAGCACGTAGCGCAGCAGGGCGCGCGGCTGGCTGATGGGGCGGCCGGCACGGTCCACCACGCGGATGTTCCAGGTCTTCATGGCCAGGGTCTGGCCCTTGGCCCAGAACCAGGTGAAGTAGATGCCGAACACCACGAACAGAAAGGCCTGCAGCGCATGGCGGTTGTCCATGGCATTGCGGGTCTGGCTCAAGGTGCCGAACAGGTAGCCGGCGATGAAGACCACGCCGAACATCAGCATGCCCTCGTACAGCCAGCAGGCCATGCGGCGCATGAGGCTGGGGGTGGTGGCGGGTGCCGTGGCCTGGGGGGCGATGTCTGCCTGCGGCGTGCTGGGGGTGGGGGAGGCGGGCATTCCGGGCTGCGCGATCGGCACGGCTGACGCCGTCAGTTGTTGGGGTACAGGCCGGAATTGTCGGCGCTGGGCGGTGCTGCGGGCGCTGCCGGGTCGGAGCCCGCGGGCGCCAGAGGTGGCAGCGCGGCCGGCACGGCGGTGGGCACGACCACGGGGGCTGTTTCCACCACCACGGGGCTGGCGGGGCCAGAGGCCGAGGCCTCCGAAGCGGGCATTGCGGCGGGGACCGGCATGGCCAGGCGCGGGCCATGGTCGGTCACCGGCGGGATCTTGGGCGCATTGGGGCGCAGGGGGTTGGCCTGCGTGGCGGCGGGCACCTGCACCAGTTTGCGTGGGGATACCGGGTGCAGCGCGGTCGCTGCGCCCCGGGGCTTGGGTGGGGCCGTGGCGGCCAGCAGGTCGCGCTCCTCGGCGGTCAGGGCCTGGTAGGCCTCCCACTGGGCGAGCTTGTTGTCCCCGGCCAGGCGGTTGGTGCTGGCGTAGTTCAGGCGGGCCTGGCTGCGCTGCTGCGCGCTCAGGCTGGCCCATTCGGTCATGCGGCTGTGCAGCTTGGCCTGCTCCTCTTCGGGCAGCTCGGGGAAATTTACCGCCAACGCCAGCCAGCGGCGCTTTTGCACCTCGCTGATCAGCGACCAGCGTTCGGCCAAGGGGTAGAGCGCAAGCTTTTGCCGGGTGTTCAGTGTTTCCCAGCCCGGGCCTGCAGACACTTCGGCCAGGCCTTCGGAGGGCAGGGCGGTGGCTCCGCCTGCGGGGCGCAGGGCCGTCGCCGCTGCAGGGGCGGGGCGTGTGGCGGCCGAGGGCAGCAAGGTAGCGGGTGCCATGCCCACCTGCTGCACGACCGTCACGGCGAAGGCGGTCAGCGCGCCCAGAAGCGCCAAAGCCAGCACGATGGCTGGCAGTGGTGGGGGGGTGTCGGGAAGTCCTTTATGCATGCATCGGGCAGTGGGCCAAATCAGTGATTCTGCGCTGCCGTCTTGAGGAACTGGACAAATCCCGGGTCGGAGTAGGCTTCTGGAGGCAGCTCGTCGGTCAGCAGGGCGGCATCCACCTCGGCGATCTCGTTGGCGCCAAACTCGTCCTGCACCGTGCTGATGAAGAACAGGCCCACCACCAATGCGATCAGCGGCACGGCGGACACCAGGGCGTTCCACCAGCTGTTGCCCTCGCTGCCACCGCCGCCGAGGGCGGCCGAGGCGCCGCCGGCCAGCACCACCGGAGCGGCTGCCCTGGCGGGTGCGCGCACGGGGGCCAGCACCTTGCGCCGGGCCAGTGCCTGCATGCGCGATGCGCGCAGGCGCTCCGAGATGTCATAGGGCAGATCCTGCGAGCCATCCGTCAGCCGCGCCGATACGCGGCGGGCAAAACGTTCTGCTGCAGCTTCCTGGGAGAGTGTCGGGGTGGTGTTCACAGTTCTATTCCTTTGGCTTTCAGTGCCTTGCTCAGGGTTTGTATGGCACGAAAACAGTGCGTTTTCACACTGCCTTCCGAACAACCCATGGCGGCTGCCGTTTCTGATACATCCATTTCTTCCCAGTAACGCATGAGGAAGGCTTCCCGTTGACGTGCTGGCAATTCTTCTATCTCGGCCTCTATCTGGTGGAAGGTCTGGGCCCTTCGGGTCAGGTCTTCGGCACTTTCGGCCTTGTCTCCGTCGTCGGGGCCGGAGTACGCCTCCAGCAGATCAAAATCCATGCCATCTTCGCCGGGCCCTTCGAAGTCGCTCATGCTCGAAAACAGTGCATTGCGTGTCTTCTGGCGCCGAAACCAGTCCAGGGTGCAGTTGGAGAGGATGCGCTGAAAGAGCATGGGCAGCTCGGCCGCCGGCTTGTCCCCATAGTGTTCGGCCAGCTTGAGCATGCTGTCCTGCACGATGTCCAGGGCCGCTTCCTCATTGCGGACGTGGTAGACCGAGCGCTTGAAGGCACGCTTTTCTACGCTTTTGAGGAAATCGGAGAGTTCTTGTTCGGTTGCCAAGACGGGTCAGCCCGGGAATGGGATGCTGCAGGGTATGCGCCAGTGCGGCGCCCCAACAACAGGTGCAGAGCCCCTCCTGAGAGGAGCCCAGCCGCCGATTATCGCATCCTCTGGTGTTTTTTTAGACGCAGCATGCATTTGCACGTGTTGCAGTGCGATAATCGCGGCTGCAATTCAAAAGGCAAACGGGTCACGGTCCGGCGCGGCAATCATCCCGCCCATGTCCTTGGCCTCAAGTTCCAAGCTGGCTCCACAAGAGTCCATGCAAGGGGCACCCAAGGTTTTTCGTCAGAGAAATTCACAAAGGTTGATCATGGAAATCTCCAAGGCCGAGCTCACTTCGGCAGCCGCTGCTTCGCAGGGCAACAACACCCCCTCCGCTTCCGGCTCTCAGGACCTCATGGGTGCCGAGATCCTCATCAAGTCGCTCCAGGCAGAGAACGTCCAGTTCATCTGGGGCTACCCCGGCGGCGCGGTTCTGTACATCTACGACGCGCTGTACAAGCAGGACACCATCCAGCACGTGCTGGTGCGCCACGAGCAGGCGGCTGTGCACGCCGCCGACGGCTATGCCCGCGCCACGGGTGAAGTCGGCGTCGCCCTCGTCACCTCGGGCCCCGGCCTGACCAATGCCGTCACCGGCATCGCCACGGCGTACATGGATTCGATCCCCATGGTGATCATCTCCGGCCAGGTGCCCACGCCCGCCATCGGGCTCGACGCCTTCCAGGAATGCGACACCGTCGGCATCACGCGCCCCATCGTCAAGCACAACTTCCTGGTCAAGGACCCGCGCGACCTGGCCATCACGCTCAAGAAGGCCTTCCACATCGCCCGCACCGGCCGCCCGGGCCCTGTGGTGGTCGATATCCCGAAGGACGTGTCCTTCAAGAAGGCGGCCTACACCGGCTACCCGCAGAGCGTGGAAATGCGCTCGTACAACCCCGTGCGCAAGGGCCACAGCGGCCAGATCCGCAAGGCGCTGCAGCTGCTGCTGGCCGCCAAGCGCCCCTATATCTACACCGGCGGCGGCGTGCTGCTGGGCAATGCCACCAACGAGCTGCGCACGCTGGTGGACATGCTGGGCTACCCGGTCACCAACACGCTGATGGGCCTCGGAGCCTACCCCGCGTCGGACCGCAAGTTCCTGGGCATGCTGGGCATGCACGGCACCATCGAAGCCAACAACGCGATGCAGAACTGCGACGTGCTGCTGGCCGTGGGCGCGCGCTTCGACGACCGCGTGATCGGCAACCCCAAGCACTTCGCGCAGAACGACCGCAAGATCATCCACGTCGACATCGACCCGTCGAGCATCTCCAAGCGCGTGAAGGTCGACATCCCGATCGTCGGCGACGTGAAGGACGTGCTCACCGAGCTGATCTCCATGGTCCGCGAAAGCAGCACCCGCCCCGATGCCGGCGCCCTGGCCGCCTGGTGGGACACCATCGAAGGCTGGCGCAAGCGCGACTGCCTGAAGTACAGCATGGGCAGTCCCGACGTCATCAAGCCCCAGTACGTGGTGGAAACGCTGTGGAACATGACCAAGGACGTGGACACCTACATCACGTCCGACGTTGGTCAGCACCAGATGTGGGCAGCCCAGTACTACCGCTTCGACGAGCCGCGCCGCTGGATCAATTCCGGCGGCCTGGGCACCATGGGCGTGGGCATTCCCTACGCCATGGGCATCAAGCTGGCCAAGCCGCAAGCCGAGGTGTTCTGCATCACCGGCGAAGGCTCGGTGCAGATGAACATCCAGGAGCTGTCGACCTGCCTGCAGTACAACACGCCGATCAAGATCTGCTCGTTGAACAACCGCTACCTGGGCATGGTGCGCCAGTGGCAGGAAATCGAATACTCCGGCCGCTACAGCCACAGCTACATGGATGCGCTGCCCAACTTCGTGAAGCTGGCCGAGGCCTATGGCCACGTCGGCATGCTGATCGAGCACCCCAAGGACGTCGAGCCTGCGCTGCGCGAAGCACGCAAGCTCAAGGACCGCACGGTGTTCATGGACTTCCGTACCGACCCCACCGAGAACGTGTTCCCGATGGTGCAGGCCGGCAAGGGCATCACCGAAATGCTGCTGGGCTCCGAAGACCTGTAAACACAGGCCTTCGGCTCCCGCTGCGGCCTGCAGCAACGGCCATGTTGTTGCCGCAGGCCAATCTCCTGCTATCAGTCCGATAGCTTCACTTCGACGAATCTATTGCCTGCCGAGCCTGCGCATTACCGTGCGCAGGGGAGGGCAGCGAAAAGAGGAATGTCTTCACCATGAAACACATCATTGCCGTTTTGCTGGAGAACGAACCCGGTGCGCTGTCGCGCGTCGTGGGCCTGTTCTCTGCCCGTGGCTACAACATCGAATCGCTCACCGTGGCGCCCACCGAGGATCCATCGCTCTCGCGCATGACGATCCAGACCACGGGCTCCGACGACGTGATCGAACAGATCACCAAGCACCTGAACCGCCTCATCGAAGTGGTCAAGGTGGTCGACCTCACCGAGGGTGCCTACACCGAGCGCGAGCTCATGATGGTGAAGGTGCGCGCCGTGGGCAAGGAGCGCGAAGAGATGAAGCGCATGGCCGACATCTTCCGCGGCCGCATCATCGACGTGACCGAAAAGAGCTACACCATCGAGCTCACCGGTGACCAGTCCAAGAACGACGCCTTCCTGCAGGCCATCGACCGCACCGCCATCCTGGAAACCGTGCGAACCGGCGCCAGCGGCATCGGCCGCGGCGAGCGAATCCTGCGCGTGTAACGGATTTGCCTTCGACCGGCTAGCGTCGTTGGGCAGCCTTGCCGTGCCAAAGCACTGTCTGCGGCTCCCCGCCTAGCCATCCGGTCGAATCCAAATCCGATGTAAGACAATCGACTGTTTATTTTTCAACCCAAACAACGTATTTCAACCGGAGCGACCCATGAAAGTTTTCTACGACAAAGACTGTGACCTGAGCCTGATCAAGGGCAAGACCGTTGCCATCATCGGCTACGGCTCGCAGGGCCACGCCCACGCACAGAACCTGAACGACAGCGGCGTGAAGGTCGTGGTCGGCCTGCGCAAGGGCGGTGCCTCGTGGGACAAGGTTGGCAAGGCCGGCCTGAACGTGATGGAAGTCAACGACGCGGTCAAGGCCGCCGACGTGGTCATGATCCTGCTGCCCGACGAGCAGATCGGCGAGGTCTACACCAACAACGTGGCCCCCAACATCAAGCAAGGCGCTTCGCTGGCCTTCGCCCACGGCTTCAACGTGCACTACAACCAGGTCGTGCCCCGCGCCGACCTCGATGTGTGGATGGTCGCCCCCAAGGCCCCTGGCCACACCGTGCGCAACACCTACACCCAGGGCGGCGGCGTGCCCCACCTGGTGGCCGTGCACCAGGACAAGTCCGGCAAGGCCCGTGACCTGGCCCTGTCGTACGCCATGGCCAATGGTGGCGGCAAGGCCGGCATCATCGAGACCAACTTCAAGGAAGAAACCGAGACCGACCTGTTCGGCGAACAGGCCGTGCTGTGCGGCGGTGCCGTCGAGCTGATCAAGATGGGTTACGAAACCCTGGTCGAAGCCGGCTACGCCCCTGAAATGGCCTACTTCGAATGCCTGATCTACGAAGGCGGCATTGCCAACATGAACTACTCGATCTCGAACAACGCCGAGTACGGCGAGTACGTGACCGGCCCTGAAGTCATCAACGAGCAGTCGCGCCTTGCCATGCGCAATGCCCTGAAGCGCATCCAGAGCGGCGAGTACGCCAAGATGTTCATCCAGGAAGGCCGCCTGAACTACCCGAGCATGACCGCCCGCCGCCGCAACACCGCCGATCACAGCATCGAAGTGGTGGGCGGCAAGCTGCGCGCCATGATGCCCTGGATTGCCAAGAACAAGCTGGTCGACCAGACCCGCAACTGATCTCGCGATCCACTGCGCCCTGCGTACACGATCCCAAAGGCCACTTCGGTGGCCTTTTTCGTTGCCGGGTGGGGCTGGGCATGTTGCCTGCGGCGGGCCGCATGGCCTTGCGTAATCAATTGTTAACAGGTACATGGCCCGGGTGCCTGCCGGTGCAGCTACACTGCGCCTTCGGTTCTCTCGGAGGGGGTGCCATGCGCCGTGCGGCGCAGGTGCCGAATACTATAAATTGGGTAGCTGTTCACGCCGGCCGGTCTGGCGATGGAGATTTGTTCGATGCATGACGGCAAGGATTCCGCCGACGGTTCTGGTGTGATGGTGCGCAAGCGGCGCAAGGGCATCTACATCCTGCCCAACCTGTTCACGCTGGCGGCGTTGTTCGGGGGCTTCTATTCCGTCGTGATGGCCATGAACGGGCGCTTCGACCTGGCGGCCGTGGGCGTGTTCTGCGCCATGGTGCTCGATAGCCTGGACGGGCGCGTGGCCCGCATGACCAACACGCAAAGCGCCTTCGGTGAGCAGATGGATTCGCTGTCGGACATGGTGTCCTTTGGCGCCGCACCCGCGCTCATCGCCTACGAATGGTCGCTCAAGGGTCTGGGCCGCTGGGGCTGGATCGCGGCCTTCGTCTACTGCGCCTGCGCCGCGCTGCGCCTGGCACGCTTCAACGTGAACACGGGCGTGGTGGACAAGCGCTACTTCCAGGGCCTGCCGTCGCCTGCAGCCGCTGCGCTGGTGGCTGGCTTCATCTGGCTCATGACCGAGCTCGGGGTGCAACGCGGCATGGACACCTGGCTCACCTGGAACCAGGTCACCTGGATCATGTTCGCCTTCACGCTGTACGCCGGCCTCACCATGGTGACCAACGTGCCGTTCTACAGCTTCAAGGACATCCAGATGAAAAAGAGCGTGCCCTTCGTCGTGATCGTGCTGATCGCGCTGGGCATCGCCGTCATCAACATCTCGCCGCCCATCATGCTGTTCAGCGTGTTCGTGCTGTATGGCCTGAGCGGCTACGGCGTGTACGCCTGGCGCAAGGCCAAGGGGCAGCACAGCAGCGTGATCAGCACCTCCACCGACGAACCCGACGAGCGCGGCCTGCACAAATGACGGCAGCGCGCCGCATTGGCTGCACTTGTGCTACATTGCACGGCATGAACACGTTGGCCATTGCAATCCTACTGCTAGCTCCCCACGGGCGGAGACGGTAGGCGCACGCGCACACGTTTTCCACAAAGGCCCGTATGCACCCGCAACGGGCCTTTTGCTTTGGGCGCCAGAATTCAGCGTTGCGGACCACCCCACCATCAATACCAGGAGAACCCCATGGCCGACAAACTCATCATTTTCGACACCACCTTGCGCGACGGCGAGCAATCGCCCGGCGCCTCCATGACCAAGGACGAGAAGCTGCGCATCGCACGCCAGCTCGAGCGCCTGAAGGTGGACGTGATCGAAGCGGGTTTTGCGGCCAGCTCCAATGGCGACTTCGAGGCTGTGCAGGCCATTGCCCACGCCATCAAGGACTCGACCATCTGCTCGCTCTCGCGCGCCAACGACCGCGACATCTCGCGTGCGGCCGAAGCGCTCAAGGGTGCCAACAGCGCTCGCATCCACACCTTCATCGCCACCTCGGCGCTGCACATGGAAAAGAAGCTGCGCATGACGCCTGAGCAGGTGCTCGAGCAGGCACGCCAGTCGGTGCGCTTTGCCCGCAACCTGGTGGCCGACATCGAGTTCAGCCCTGAAGACGGCTACCGCAGCGACCCGGACTTCTTGTGCCGCGTGCTCGAAGCCGTGATCGCCGAGGGCGCCACCACCATCAACGTGCCCGACACCGTGGGCTACGCCATCCCCGAGCTGTACGGCAACTTCATCAAGACGCTGCGCGAGCGCATTCCCAACAGCGACAAGGCCATCTGGTCCGTGCACTGCCACAACGACCTGGGGATGGCCGTTGCCAACTCCCTGGCCGGCGTGAAGATCGGCGGTGCCCGCCAGGTCGAGTGCACCATCAACGGCCTGGGTGAGCGCGCCGGCAACTGCTCACTCGAAGAAGTCGTCATGGCCATCAAGACGCGCCGCGACTACTTCGACCTGGACCTGAACATCGACGCCAAGCACATCGTGGCGGCCAGCCGCATGGTCAGCCAGACCACCGGCTTCGTGGTGCAGCCCAACAAGGCCGTGGTCGGCGCCAATGCCTTCGCCCACGCCAGCGGCATCCACCAGGACGGCGTGCTCAAGGCACGCGACACCTACGAGATCATGCGCGCCGAAGACGTGGGCTGGAGCGCCAACAAGATCGTGCTGGGCAAGCTCAGCGGCCGCAACGCCTTCAAGCAGCGCCTGCAGGAGCTGGGCGTGAGCCTGGAGAGCGAGACCGAGGTCAACAGTGCCTTCACCCGCTTCAAGGAGCTGGCCGACCGCAAGAGCGAGATCTTCGACGAGGACATCCTGGCCCTGGTCAGCGACGAGAGCGTGACCGCCGAGAAGGAGCAGTACGGCTTTGTCTCGCTGTTCCAACAAAGCGAAACCGGCGAGCACCCCCGTGCGCGCATTGTCTTCACGGTGGACGGCCACGAAGTGCGCGGCGAGTCCGAGGGCAATGGCCCAGTGGACGCGTCGCTCAAGGCCATCGAGTCCCACGTCAAGAGTGGCGCCGAGATGGTGTTGTATTCCGTCAACGCCATCAGCGGCTCCACCGAGAGCCAGGGCGAGGTCACCGTGCGCCTGCAGAACAGCGGCCGCGTGGTCAACGGAGTGGGCGCTGACCCCGATATCGTGGTCGCGTCAGCCAAGGCCTACCTCAGCGCGTTGAACAAATTACAAAGTAAAGCTGACCGGGTGGCTGCACAGGGATAAGTGTTGAATTTATAATTCATTCACTTTCTTGGAAAGTCGCGCAAGGTCTTGATCTTGCGCGACTTTTTTTGATTCTGTACACTGGCCCACACTTCTTACCCTTTGGAGCACTTTGATGCACCATGGCCGCAGCACCGCAATGAACCGTTTTTTCCAGCTTCTGGGCTTTGTTGTTGTGAGTGCGGCGCTTGCGTCGCCCATGGCACATGCCAACGAGCGCAAGAAGGCGCCCGCCAAGAAGCAGGTGGCATCCGCCACCGCCAAGAAGTCCGCCGGCCCGCGCAAGGCCGCCGTTGCCGCCAAGCCGGTGCGCGTCTCGGCCAAGACCTCCAGGGCCGCCACCCGCGTGGCCTTCATCCCCGCCAAGCCTTCCTTTGGCCAACTGGCTGGCCTGCACGAAGTCAATGACCCCCTGGACCTCAAGTCCAGCGTGGCCCTGGTGATCGACCAGGACACCCATGAAGTGCTGCTCAGCAAGAACGACCACGCCGTTCTGCCGATCGCATCGCTCACCAAGCTCATGACCGGCCTCATCATCTCCCAGGCCAAGCTGCCCATGGATGAGCAGCTGACCATCACCCAGGACGACGTGGACACCGAAAAAGGCAGCCGCTCGCGCCTGACCGTCGGTTCCACCATGACCCGCGGCGAAATGCTGCACCTGGCCCTGATGTCCAGCGAGAACCGCGCCGCCCACGCCCTGGGCCGCACCTTCCCCGGTGGCCTGGACGTGTTCGTGGCGCAGATGAACGCGAAGGCGCGCCTGCTGGGCATGACCGACACCAAGTACGTCGAGCCCACGGGCCTGTCCAGCCGCAACCAGAGCAGCGCCCGCGACCTGGCCACGCTGGTCAACGTGGCCCATGGCGACCCTGTCATGCGTGAGCTGTCCACCTCGCCCGGCTACGAGCTGGCCCTGGGCGCGCGTACCCTGCAGTTCAACAACACCAACGGCCTGGTGAAGAACCCCACCTGGGACATCGGCCTGCAAAAGACCGGCTACATCTCCGAAGCCGGGCGCTGCCTGGTGATGCAGGCCCAGTTCGCCGGCCGCAAGGTCATCATGGTGTTCCTCGACTCGGCCGGCAAGTTCAGCCGCCTGGGTGACGCCGAGCGCGTGCGCCACTGGGTCGAATCCATGCCCGCCGCCATCAGCCCCGTGAAGACGGTAGTGCACGGCAACACCAACGGCTGATACGGCTTTGTCTTCAACCGGCTAACGTCGTTGGGGAGCCTTGCCGTGCTACAGCACTGTCTGCGGCTCCCCGCCTAGTTATCCGGTCGAATGCAAATCCGCAGGAAGGCTTTTGCCAACCCTGTGGGCGGGTAGGTAGTAGACAAAAACAAAACCCCGGTGGCGCGAGCCCCGGGGTTTTGTTTTTTGTACCTGATGGTCGGCCTTGCCGGCCGCACCTTTCAGTCGGCGGGCGTGTGTGCTATTTCGCTGCCGTGCAGCGACGAGGACAGGGCGGGCGTAGGCGCCTTGGCCTGCACGTAACCCAGCGCCAGCGAGATCTCCTGCGCCGTGGCCTGCAGCTTGGCCATCCAGCCCTCGTCCAGCCGGTCGGCCGGGGCCGAGATGGACAGGCCGGCCACCAGCTTGGCCTGGTCGTCGTACACGCCGGCAGCCATGCAGCGCACGCCCAGTTCCAGCTCCTCGTTGTCGCGGGCAATCCCGTACTGGCGCGCCTTGGCCAGCTCGCGCTCAAGCACGGGCAACTGGGTGATGCTGTTGCGGGTGTGGCCGGCCAGCCCGGTGCGGGTGGCATAGGCGCGCACGCGCTGCGGGTCGTCCAGCGCCAGGAAGAGCTTGCCGGTGGAGGTCAGGTGCAGCGGCGCGCGCCCGCCGATGGCGCGCACCACCTGCATGCCCGAGCGCTCGCTGTAAGCGCGCTCCACATACACGATCTCGTCGCCCTGGCGCATGCTCAGGTTCACCGGCTGCTGGATCAGCTTGTGCAGGTTGCGCATGGGGGCCAGCGCCGCATCGCGCACGCTCAGCCGCGCCTTCACCAGGTTGCCGAGCTCCAGCAGGCGCATGCCCAGCCGGTAGCTGCCCGACTCGGGCCGGTCCACAAAGCGGCCGATGGTCAGGTCATTGAGGATGCGATGCGTGGTGGAGGGGTGCAGACCCGTCTTCTCGCTGATTTCCTTGAGCGAGATGGCGTCCTCGCGCGATGCGAGCACGTCGATCAGCGTGAACATGCGCTCCAGTACCTGGACGCTGGGTTTGATCGGGATACCAGGGTCGATTTTTTTCATGGGCTGCAGGAATGCGGGAACGGTGTGGAGTAAGGGATATCCACAACATCCTCTGATCGCTGCATCTTACCTTGTGAAATGCAACGGCACCATCAGGTGCCCTGGGCGGCCCCACCCGGGGTGCCGCCTGCGTGACTGCGGTCCACGCACTGCCACACATTGTCCTGGCGGATCTCGTGCGGCAGAAAGCGCGCCTTGTAGTTCATCTTCGGGCTCGCGGCGATCCAGTAGCCCAGGTACACATAGGGCAGGCCCATTGCGCGCGCCTGCTCGATCTGCCAGACCACGTTATAGGTGCCGTAGCTGGCGCGCGCCTCGGGTTCGTAGAAGGTGTACACGGCCGACAGGCCATCGTTGAGCACGTCGAGTATGGACACCATCTTCAGCGCGCCGGGTTCGCCGGTAGCGGCATCCACCTCGCGGAACTCCACCAGCCGCGAGTTGACGCGGCTTTGCAGCAAAAACTGGGTGTACTGGTCGATGCTGTCCTGGTCCATGCCGCCACCCGCGTGGCGGCCGTTCTGGTAGCGCAGGTACAGCTGGTAGTGCTCGGGCACGAAGCACAGGCGCAGCACACGCGCCTGCAGCGCGCCGTGTTGCACCGCCGAGCGGCGCTGGCTGCGGTCGGGGCGAAACTCGCTGGCGCGCACGCGCAGCGGGGTGCAGGCCTGGCAGCCATCGCAATAGGGGCGGTAGGTGAACATGCCGCTGCGCCGGAAACCCGTGGCCACCAGGCCCGAATACACATCGCTCTGGATCAGGTGGCTGGGCGTGGCGACCTGCGACCGCGCCTGCCTGTCCGGCAGGTAGCTGCACGGGTAGGGCGCTGTCGCATAGAACTGCAGGGTCTGCAGCGGCAGGTCGTTGAGTTGCGTCATGCCATGGGCGTGGGGTGGGCCAGCAGTTGATTCCAGTATACGGGCTCGAAAGTCCACGTGCCGCCCGGCAGGTCTTGCGCCACGGCGATCTTGTTCAAGAACTGCTCGCGCGGGATCTCGCGCGCCCCCAGCGACGCCAGGTGGCGCGTGTTCTGCTGGCAGTCGATCAGCGCCACGCCCTGCACGCGGCAAAGGGCCACCAGCGCCGCCAGCGCGATCTTCGAGGCATCGGTCGCGTGCGCGAACATCGACTCGCCAAACACCGCCCGCCCCAGCGCCACGCAGTACAGGCCGCCTACCAGTTGCCCATCCACCCAGGTCTCCACGCTGTGGGCCGAGCCCGCCGCGTGCAGCGCCTCGTAGGCGCGCACCATGTCCGGCACGATCCAGGTGCCCGCCTGCCCCTCGCGCGGGGTCGATGAGCAGGCGCGTATCACCTGGCCAAAGGCCGTGTCCACCCGTACCTCGCAGTGGCTGCTGGCGGCGGCAAATTTCTGCAGCGTCTTGCGCAGCGAGCGGTGCAGCCGGAACTCGGCCACCGGCAGCACCATGCGCGGGTCGGGCGCCCACCACAGAATGGGCTGGCCCTCGCTGAACCAGGGGAAGGTGCCCTGCCCATAGGCCGCCCGCAGGTGCTCCACGTCCAGCGATCCACCGGCGGCCAGCAGGCCCGGCGCCGGATCGCGGGGGCCCCAGGCACTGGCCGGGTGGGGGAAGGGGTCATGGGTTTCCAGCCAGGGGAGTTGGGCGGGCATGGGGGCAGGGGTTGCGAAGGGTGGTTTGTTGGATTGTGCGGCAACATCCGGTTCCACCGTGGCGCGGGCCGTGTGCGCTATGTCGGCTGCAGGCGACAGATTTCCTGCTGCATCGCCATGGCATGCGCCATCCGGTGCCAGCGGCCTGCACAATGCCGCGATCACATGACAGGAGAGGGATCCCATGCGCCGTGGATATGGATTGGCATTGCTGCTCACCGTGCTCGCAGGCTGCCAGAAGCAGGAAGCACCCGATGCTTTATATGAGCGTTACTACCAGAAGTCGGCCAGCGGCATTGCCACCCTGGAGGAAGAAGCCCATTTCTATTCCGCCAGGAAGCGCGCCGATGTAGAGCAGAAGATTCCCGCGATGATGAAGATGATGGGAAAGACGCGCGACGATGTAGCACGCGTCTATCTGGACATGTCCCAGACACTCGCGCGGTGCAAGAAGATCGAGCTGGCTGGGCAGAGCGTGTCTGGCAACGTGGCCGAGCTCACCTACCGGCAGACGGACGTGTGCGGCAGCACTTCCACATCGCCAGAGAGCCAAAAGGTGCGCCTGGTTGACGAGGACGGGTGGAAGATCGACCACGTGGAAATAAGCCTGTAGACCGCCTGGCCGGCGCGGGCGCTACTTGCGCCGGTACTCGCCCACAAAGGTCACGTGCATGCCGCCGCAGCCGTCATCGTCCTTCACGGCCAGTCCACCGCGCTGCAACGCCAGCGTAGCCGTGCAGCCATCACCGTCGTACGCCAGCAGCCCGTTGCGCAGGGTGCCCACGCCCCGTATCTCGCCCACGTTCACCTGCCCGTTGGCGGCGTTGGGGCCATACCAGACGGCATCGCCCGCCAGGTAGACCTTGCCGTCCTGCAGGCCGACGATGGCCAGGCTGGCGCTGTCCTTGTCGGGCTTGCCCTGGAGGTAGCGGGTGTATGCGCCATTCCACTTGGCGCTTGCTGCGGTGGCGGGCGCAACGCTGTGTAGCAGGGCAATGCGGCCTGCGAACTCCTGGCCCAGGCAGCGGGCGTTTTTGCACTGCGTGACCTCATAGGATTGGAGCCATTCGCGCTGCCACTGCACCAGCTGCGGCCGGGCTTTGGAGCGCGTGATGGCCTCCTTGAAAGCAGTGTTGAGCTGCTCGTCCAGCGCGGAGAGCGGGGCATCCGAGCAGATCAGCTTTTCCATGGCCGAGCGGGCCTTGGCGCAATCGAAACTGGCAGCGCTGGCCAACGGCGCCAGGGCTGCGAACAGTGTCGCCAGGGCAAGGCGCAACAAGGGCTGGACAAGGGTGGTCGGCATGGCGGGGTTCCTGCTCGGTGAGAGTTTGCGCGCGAATCGTGCGGCTGGCAGAAATCATACGACCCCGCCAGGCCAATTGCCGCTTGACACAAGCGCATGCCAAACGCACGCTACGGCCCCGCACCAGCGATCCATACCAACAACCAACCATTCGGAGAAAACCATCATGATCAACAAGCGTGATTTTGTCGCCAGCGTCGGCTTGGCAGGGGTGATGCTGCCGGCTGCCAATGCCATCGCAGCCCCCGGCAACAAAGCCGGCAATGCGCAACCCGTTCTGCTGACGGTGAGCGGCGCCGTCGGCAAGACCAACCGTGGCGCGCTCGACCCCGCCATCGACCAGATGATGGGCAAGCACAGCATCCAGTTCACCAAGGCCTTCGCGTTCGACGCGGCCGCGCTGCAACGCCTGCCTGCAGTGACCATCAAGCCCACGCTCGAATACGACGGCAAGCCCCACACGCTGGAAGGCCCGTTGCTGGTCACGGTGCTCGAAGCCGCTGGCGTGCCGCGCAACAGCAACGTGCAACTGGGCCTGCGCGCGGTGGATGGCTACAACGTCGCCATCAGCCTGGCCGATGCGGCGCAGTACCGCATGATTGTCGCCACCCGCATCGACGGCCAGCCCATGGCGCTCGGCGGCTTGGGGCCGCAGTGGGCCGTGTACGACGCGGACAACGTGGCCCCCTTCAAGGACAAGCCCGTGAAGGAACGCTTTGCACTGTGCCCCTGGGGCATGTACCACATCGACGTGAAAGCTTGAGCCTGGACTTTGATGCCGGCATCTCAGAAAGTCCTCTATAGGTGTCATCGCATCCCTTCTCAGCGGCAACTGGTGCAGGCAGGCAGCAAGAGTCGTCGGGCCAGACGCAGCAACGACGCCAGAAGAGTTTTGTCAGCCGTTTCTTAGCGCGTCTTGTCGTCGGTCTCGCCCGTTACGCCGGTGCCCTGCCGTGATGCCGGTTTGGGGTTGGAGTGCTCTTCAATGGCGCCCAACCGATGCCCCGATGGGTCTACCGCATCCACCGGCCCCACCCCTGGCTGCTCTCCGCCGGGCCGGTTGGCGTACGCTGGTCCGGGCGTGCCGCTTTCGTCTTTCAAACCATACTGGTTATAGCCGGGCTTGGGGGTGTTGCTGGGCATGGCGTGCTCCTGGGGATTGAAGCCTTCATGCTAGGCGCGCTGCTTATGGCAGCTTGTAGGACCCTGTCGGCTGCGCCGGTGCTCGCCGTCCTGCCAACGCTTTGGCAGCATGTGGTTCGCATGTGGTTCAGTTGCTGCGCAACAGCACCACGGCGTAGGTGCAGTCCGCCGCCGTCTCGTTGCTGAACACGCAGTCCGCAGGCGGCCCCAGCTCCAGGCAGTCGCCCGCGTCCATCGCATGCCGGGTGTCGCCCTCCATGAACACCAGCGAGCCGGCCAGCACCCAGATGAGCTGCCGCTTGGCCGTATAGGCCGCTGCAGGCATTGGCACCCGCGCGCCCGCAGGCAGCACCACCTGCACCAAGTCCAGCGGCAGGTCGGAGGGGGGCGACACATGCGTGCGCACATAGCGGGTCTGCGGGTCAGTCCACACCGGCTGGTCGGCCCGGCGCAGCAGCCGGCCCTCCTTGGCCTCGGCGCGGGCGATCAGCTGCGACATGCTCAGCCCGAACGCGCCCGACAATCGCGCCAGCAAGGTCGCCGTGGGGCTCGATTCGCCCCGCTCCAGCTTGTGCACCATGGCCCGAGACACACCCGAGTGCGCCGCCAGGTCGGTCAGCGACCAGCCCCGGCCCTCGCGCTCAATGCGCACCCGGGCACCGATGCGCTGGCTCAGGTTATCGACTGCGGCATCTACTTTGGTGGACATGTGTTTCATCATGGTGGACAATAATCCACCAAAATACCTTATTCGTCCATCATAGTGGATGGCGAACCCTGCAACCCCTGACAGCCATGACCACCCTACAGATACGCGATGCCCATGCGGGCGACATCGAAGGCATCCTCGCCATCTACAACGACGCCGTGGCCAACACCACCGCCATCTGGAACGAAACCCTGGTGGACACCGCCAACCGCGCCGCCTGGCTGGCCGACCGCCAGCGCCTGGGCTACCCCGTGCTCGTCGCCATCGACGACCAGGGTGCCGTGGCCGGCTACGCCTCGTTCGGCGACTGGCGCGCCTTCGACGGCTACCGCCACACCGTCGAGCATTCGGTCTACGTGCACCAGAACGCCCGCGGCGCAGGCCTGGGCAAGCTGCTGATGCAGGCCCTCATCGAGCGCGCCCGCGCCATCGGCAAGCACGTCATGGTCGCCGGCATCGAGGCCGGCAACACCGCATCAATCCAGTTGCACGAGCGCCTGGGCTTCACCCAGGTGGGCCTGTTGCCCGAAGTGGGCACCAAGTTCGGCAAGTGGCTGGACCTGGCCTTTTTGCAGCTTAAGCTGGATGCGCGGACGGATCCTGATGGGGCAGGGCGGGGCGGCTGACCCGGCCTGTTGTTGATCCCTGCGGATTGGCATTCGCCTGGATAACTAGGCGGGGCGCCGCAGACAGTGCTGCTGCACGGCAAGGCGCTCCAACGACGTTAGCCGGTCGAATGAAAAGCCGTATCAGTCGTCTTCTTGGGCGCTGATTTCGGGGAAGAGTATTTCCGTGTACCCAAACTGCGTAAAGTCCCGCACCCGCATCGGGTACAGCTTGCCGATCAGGTGGTCGCACTCGTGCTGCACCACCCGGGCATGGAAGCCATCCACCGTGCGATCAATCGGGTCGCCATACAGATCGAACCCTGTGTAGCGTATTCGCGCCCAGCGCGGCACCTTGCCCCGCAGGCCCGGCACCGACAGGCAGCCCTCCCAGTCCTCTTCTTCCTCATCACCCAGCGGCGTGATCACCGGATTGATCAGCACCGTGGGTGGCACGATGGGGCGACTCGGGTAGCGCGGGTTGCGGTCGTTCGAGCCAAAGATCACCAACTGCAAGTCCACCCCGATCTGCGGCGCCGCCAGCCCCGCCCCGTTCACGGACTGCATCGTCTCCAGCATGTCGCGCACCAAGAGGTGCAGCTCGTCCGTATCGAATGCGGTCACGGGCTGGGCCACGCGCAGCAGGCGCGGGTCGCCCATCTTCAGGATGGTGTGTATGGTCATGGGGCTGGAAGCAATGAGTGGATGAATGCTTGCTGTCATCGAGGTCGGCCACATCATGCCGCAAGGCCGCCAACCCCGCAGCCAAAGGGCCCGCGAGCCCCTTGCCACCCGTGCATGTTCCGCGCGGAACACAGCCCGATGGCCAAGATCATCGCGCCGAGTGGAAAACGCCCAAGTTTTGTGTATATAATCTAAGTCTTGATGTTCCTCGATAGCTCAGTTGGTAGAGCGCCGGACTGTTAATCCGTAGGTCCCTGGTTCGAGCCCAGGTCGAGGAGCCAAAAATTCAGTGCCAGGCCCTGCATGTGTACGCGGGGCCTTTCACTTAGTCAGCCGATGAGCAGGCTGGCTGGTCAGTAGATAGTGCAAGTGTCAGTACCAATCATTCCTCGATAGCTCAGTTGGTAGAGCGCCGGACTGTTAATCCGTAGGTCCCTGGTTCGAGCCCAGGTCGAGGAGCCATTCATTGGCAGTAAAAGGCTACCCTTTGCGGGGTGGCCTTTTTGCTTTGGGGTCGCACATCATCGCGCACCTCGATGCTGCCATCTTGGGTGGACGGCTGCAGGCATCGATGTCGGTGCTGAATTTGACGGATGGGATTGGCTCTGATCCGTCCTTGCGCATGCCGGCATGTTGCCGCTCTGGGCGCCCGGGCTGCTGTCGTTGCTGGTCGCCTCTAAGGCGACACAGGCCGTGCTGCATTCGCTGCCTTGCTGGCCTCGATCTCCTTGTCGCTCTTGGCTTGGGCATCCGGGGTAAGAAAGCTAACCCAGCACTTGGTATCGCACTGCATCCTGATCCGAACCTCTGGCGCGGACCAAGTGGCTACGCCTTGTCCCGGTTTCATGGAGGTCTTTTGAGGAGCGCCGAACCGGGCGCCAATGGACTGGACGATCTCGTTCAACCGGGAGGCGTCGCGGGTCTCCACCGTGATGTCTTCCAGCACCAAGCCCTTCGTCACGGTGAAGTTGAAACTGGAATGCTCGGCCCAGCTCGGTAGCTTGTCCTTCTTGGCCAGGTGCACCATGCCCATCCGTCCCCCCTCCCTGGTCACGAAAGGCTTGCCCACCCAGCAATTCGTCTTGGCCAAGTCGGTATTGAACGGGCAGATAGGTAACTGCGCCACCTTGCTGCCCAGCGGCAGGCCAAACACGGTGAAGGGATCGGCAGCAGTGGCGCTACCAGCGGAAAGCAGCACCGCAATGCAGGCCAGCAGGGTATGTCTCGTTTTCATGGCTTGCGACTTTAAATCAGATCACGCAGTGGACAAAGGCCGAAGCACACTGGCAATTCATTTCATGGAGACATCGCGCCAGATGCAGGCTGGTGTGCCACTGTTCAATGAGAACAACAAGATCGAGCGCCACCTGAACGAGGACGAGCTGCAGCGCCTGTTGGGTGTTCTGCGGACCGATGACAACAGGATGGTGTGCCACATCGCGTTGTTCCTGTTGAGCACCGGGGCGCGCCTCAACGAAGCCCTGCAGGCCAAGTGGGGGCAGATTGATCGGGGGCAGCGGGTGTGGCGGATTTCAGCGGAGCATTCCAAGTCCAAGCGGATGAGGTCTGTGCCATTGAATGACTCCGCGCTGGAGGTGCTCGATCAGTTGTGTACCGAAGGGAAGTTCGCCAACCTGTTCATCAACCAGCAGAGCGGGCGGCCCTACACAACGATCATGAAGGTGTGGACCAGGCTGCGCGAGAAAGCCGGATTGCCGGACCTGCGCATCCATGACCTGCGCCATCAGTTCGCGTCGTTCTTGGTGAACAGTGGAAGGTCCTTGTACGAGGTGCAGCAGATCCTCGGGCACTCCGATCCCTCGGTGACCCAGCGGTACGCCCACCTGGACTCTAGGGCGCTGCAGGAGGCTGCGAACAGTGCGTCGGTGATGCTGAGGGCGCCGGTGAAGCTGAAGCTGGCGGCGTAGCGATATGGGGGCCTCTGGTGCGTTCTCCTGGGGCGTGCTGGAGGCCTTGCCAATGAGTCAAAAAGATTGTTTGTCATTTCAACTTACTTTGTTTTGCATCTGTGGCGAACTGCGTTTATGCTGCACAAAGGGAAGAGACTTCGCTTGCCTGAGGAGATGAGTTTATGAGATTAAAAAACGCACGAATTACAAATTTTCGAGGTATTATAGATACCGGTTGGTTTGAAATAGAAAATAACAAGACGATTATAGTTGGTCCAAACGAAGCTGGTAAGACAGCTGTTCTTCAAGCACTTCAGCAAATTAATCCGCCCAAAGGGGTGGCAAAATTTGATGCTCTGCGCGACTATCCTCGGTCAAAATACAATGACATAACTACCGGTAAAGTAAATCCTGCAAATGTCACAGTTGCCGAGGTGGAGTTTTTATTGGACGATGCAGATCGTGCCACATTGCCATTGTCAATGCGGAACGTAGGCTATCGGTACGGCAGAAAATTAGACAACAATGCTTGGCACGAGCTTATTGGCGCACCTCCGTTGCCTACTTATGGCTCAATCTCTAAAGATCTAATTCGGTTGTCGGCTCATGCGGACTCTCGTGCTGAAGCGCAAGGGCATACCGATGTTCTCCCAAGCGCCGAATTGTCGTCTATAACAAACGGCTGGATGCCGGACGTATCCTTGGATGCTGAACATGGGGTTGTTATAGGAACTTGGTTGGATAAAATTCTTCCATTAATAGATGAGAATAATTCGACTGAAGAAAAGCGATTCGATAGTCTTAAAGCGGCAACAGTTACGCATTTGGAGAAATCCGCTGCATTGAAAGCACTTGCTGCGCGTAGGCCAGTTTTTGTTCTCTTCAATAATTATAATCGTGTGAGGCCCTTAATTCAATTGGATCATTTGGCGCAGCGGCTGGAGACAAATGTTCTCGATGATGATCAATATGACTATGGAAATGCATGTCTGTTAAAACTCCTTGGATTTACTGCGCAAGAGCTGTCAGATCTCGGCAGAACGAAATCACCCGCTGAAAATGATTCAGATGGGCTTCAAAAGTATCGAGATCAGCTTGACAAGCGGGCCTATCAACTCAATGCGGCTAGTGTAAAGCTCACAAGTGAAATTCGCTCGGTGTGGCGTCCAAGACAGGGGCGTGCTGAAGCCGAAAAGCTACGTATATACGCAGATGGCCAATACTTGAAAGTGGTTGTAGAAGATGAGCTTGGAGTCGATATCGAACTGCACCAACGCTCAGAAGGCTTCCAATGGCTAGTGTCGTTTTTTGTGGTGTTTTTTGCGGAAGCCTCTGATAAATACGAAAATGCAATATTGCTACTTGATGAGCCAGGCATGTCATTGCACGGGCTTAAACAACGAGAATTTCAATCCACACTAACTCGTCTATCCGAGGAAAATCAGACGATATTTACCACTCATTCACCCTTTTTGGTCGGTTCCGGTGAGCTCGATTTAGTGCGGGTAGTGGATATGCTCGATCGAACCTCCGGGACCAAGGTACACACAACTGTTAGCTCCGGTGATCCGGCAGCGCTCTTACCGCTCCAAGAGGCCTTGGGCTATGACTTGGCACACAGCTTGTTCACGCAGGAGCGCAATCTTGTACTTGAAGGTCTGACCGATTATTGGTACATAGAAGCAACGGCCGAACTCTTGCGGACCGATGGTGGTGCAAATTTAAATGAGAAGATCGCTCTCGTTCCCGCCGGTAGTGCGGGTAAAGTAGTGTACTTTGCTACGATTCTCCATGCACAAAACTTCAAAGTAGCCGCATTATTGGACTCCGACAGCGCTGGCGATCAAGCGGCAAAGCAAGAGACACTGATTCACACTTTGGGAAATAAGTGCATTTTGCGAACCAAAGATGCTTATAATGGTGTCGTTGCTAGCCCTGAAATCGAAGATATTCTACGAGAAACTCTAATTAATATTGCGAAAGACGCTTTTGGAATTGACGTTAGTTCGGAGTCAGCAGCCCAACCGACCCGTCCTATTGTTGATTTATTTCAGTCCATGGGCGGGGGGGTCTCAAAGTATAAATTGGCAAAGGCCTACGTCCGCTGGGCAAGAGATCACTCATCTAGCGATCTACTGGAGAACGAAAGAGATCAGTTTAAAGTGCTTATTGATAAGATAAATAAAGCGTTGAAATAGGGAGGGTGATCTTAGTGAATAGATCAAATTTCCGACCCCAGCAGCCCACTGCGCACCAGTAACGCGCGCCCTAATGCACAGTGGGCATTACTCACACACTCGTTCCGCTATGTAGCGGCCTGGGGAGTTGCTCGTTGTCAGCATGACTGCTGAATCCCTCAATACTACACCATGTTGACCCATGACGTCCCTACTAGTTTGGTACGCAGCTGACAAAAAGAAGGTGGCAGGATTCCGTCCCGCATCGGTCTACATAGCAACCGACAGCCTGATCACCTGGAAAGACGAAAGTAAATGGCCGCATGGGAAAAAGGTCTTTGCCGCGAAGAGCTCGCCAGACATCTTTGCATACTGCGGTGACAGATTGTTTGCCGCTCATGTTCTGGGACAGGTTGTGGCAGCTATAGATTCCGGCTACTTGTTCGCTTACGGAGAGTCTGCAGCCGAGCGCATGAGCAAAGTGCAGCAGACGCTTCGAATGCTCTGGAAGACCTATCCTGAGGCCCAACAAGACGATACTCACATCGTCCACGTTACAAGAGATGGGGAGGGAGTAGATTGTAGATTCTTAGTGCAGAAGCATCACTTTCAACCAAGAAAATTGCCCCACAGTGGCCTAGTTATAGAGGCGCCATCTGGGCAAGTCTCGGCGCCGCTCCTAATGCTCGGATCTGGTTCGAAGGTTGTTCGAAGTCACATCGAGGAGTGGAACAGGCAATATGAGAATAGACACACAAGTCGTTCTATATTCTCTGCGTTTTGTGAATCTTTAGAGAGTGGAATAGATGAAAACACCGGAGGCGCCCCGCAATTAGTAGGTCTATATCGGGTCGAAGCAGGCAGGAGCTTTGGTGTGATCTGGAAGAATGATCGATATTTTGATGGTTTACGTACCCTTCCAACGGCCAACAAAGATGGCGTTGCGTGGCGGAACAACACGTTCGAAATTGCAGACCAGACAACTAAGCGACGGGCAGCCGGGGCAGCCGTGCACCATCGAAAATATGACTTCATACAGCAAAAAGCGGTTGAATGAGATCTCTTGTCACTTGCAAACGGCATCAGCGCGGAGCGATCAGAATTGCTCACTCGCCATAGTCGGGAAAAGCTCGGCTGGGATGCGCCTAACTCGTTGATCTAGATCGGGTTTCCCCCTCGAATGAGGCCGCGCATAGCAGTCCGGGTCGGCATAGGGTCGGCTGAGGAATGGAGGCCCTGAAGGATAGCGAAAACCCCTTCCAAATCTTCAGCTTACGAAGGGGCACCCCGGCCCGTGATCTGGACTGTTAATCCGTAGGTCCCTGGTTCGAGCCCAGGTCGAGGAGCCATTAATTGGCAGTAAAAGGCTACCCTTCGCGGGGTGGCCTTTTTGCTTTGGGGCGGCGGTTCATGCTGGTCATAGGACGCTGCGATGGGGCGCACATCACCGGGTGATGGCTGAGGGCATCGCGGGTCGGTGCGGTTCGGCTGGCTCGGCTGCGAAGGTGTTGCGTGGCGAGGCTCCGAGAGCTGCTCGGATCTGCGAACTCTCGGCCATGGGTTGATGATGGGCGGCATCTGCGGGTGCTATGTGCAGGTCTGGGTGGGCCTCGATGCTGGGGTGGCCTGGGCGGGGCTCATTGGGGTGATAGATGGCAGGCGGAGGGATGCTGTGTCCATCGATGGTCGCTATCGAGAGCTTTAAGGGGGCGGCACTAAGCCGACCGTCATCGCGTCGCTCGACAAATTCTTCGATGCCACATTTCAACGACCAACTGCTGATCTCCACGTTGAGTCGACAGCCTTTTTATCCTGGCTGCTATCAGGGTTGTTGATCTACACTGGTGCACACAACGGAGGAGGCTACCAATGGCAGATAAGCATCCCTACATGTCGGGCTCTGGCGGTGTAACGCAGTTGGTTGGGCAACTTCGAAGGGCATTCCCTGCGACCGTTACAGCTGACACCCTGAAGAAGCTTGGCATTGCTCCTCAGAATGAGACCTACGTGCTGAACATCATGAAGTTCATCGGGGTTTTGGACGCGGCAAACAAGAAAACCGCCGCAGCGAGCCCGGTCTTTAACAAGCACGATGACGCCGAATTTCAACAAGAGTTTGCGAAGCTCGTGGCCGCCCCGTATCACGAACTTTTTGATCTCCATGGGGAAAATGCTTGGACACTTTCCGTGGACAAGTTGATCTCGTTCTTCAGGAATCACGATGGCACCAGCGACGTGGTAGGCAAACGTCAGGCCACGACGTTTCAGACGCTTGCCCGCATTGGTGGGAAATTAAGTGAAGCGGCTACCGTAGTTGCGAAGTCTCCTGCGAGCAACGGTAGCGTGAAGATAGCAAAAAAGGTGGCTCCTTTAAAGAAGGCGATAGCTCCCGTCCTTGCTGAGGTGGAAGTACCATCCCCTGCACCTGGTCTTAGGGCTCAATCGCCAGCCCAAGTGAATGTTGGTGGTTCAGCATCAGTTGGCCTCACAGTTCGGATTGAAATCAACCTACCTTCCGGTGGCGATCAAGCGACCTACGACGCGATTTTCAAAAGCATTCGTGAGAACCTCTTGAATGGCAACCCTAATTGACCTATTCGAACAAATCGTCAGACGGAGTCCCGCGCGGGAATCGGTGGATGAAACGGTACCCACCTTCAATGGAATGCCCGTGCATCCGTTTGAACTTCGTAATTTATACCCTGGACTTCCAGTAAAGGTTAGAAAGCTATTCGATGATGGGCATGGGGCGGAAGCAACTTTCCACGCCTTCAAATTCGTGGAAAAAGTGGTACAAAATCACTCTCAAAGTCCTCAGATAGGTGAAAAGCTAATGATGGCCGTCTTCAATGAGGCCGGTCCGATAATGAAACTGAACACACTCTCGAATGCCAGTGAGCAGGATGAGCAGCGAGGCTATCGATTCATATTTTCTGGCGCTATTGTTGCTATTCGCAATCCTGGCGGACATGAAATTACATTGAGTGATGATCCGGACGTGTGCCTCGATCATCTTGCTTTCGCGTCTCTTCTCTTGAGGCGCTTGGAGCGTTCTGGATATAAGTAACTAGCAATTAATTTTAGTTGACTTTCAAATTATTTCTATATGCCTCTTAGCTCAAGTACGTTAATTCACTTTACAAACGACAAAGATGCCCTGAAGGGTATTTTGCGCGAGAATTTTAAAATTCATTATTGCCGTGAAAATCTTATGCTTGGGGCGGCTAATCTAGAGTTTCTTGTTCCTATGGTTAGTTTTTGTGATATACCTCTCTCTCAGGTTAAGTCTCACATCGAAAGCTATGGGAAGTATGGTATTGGTCTAACGAAGGATTGGGGGATGAAAAACCGGTTGAATCCAGTGCTGTATATGGCCGCTGGGTCCAATCTTTCGCATGATTACGAGCGTGCATTCAGCAGCTTTATCACTTCAGATGATAGTCCTTGGACTAGGGATGAACAGTCGCTAGCGAATATGCTTCGGTACATGAAAAATTATGAGGGTGACCTTGTTCGGACTGCGGGGCAAATAGATAATTATCGATTTTCCGATGAGCGAGAGTGGCGCTATGTCCCTCCAGTCGAGACTGCTTGCGATATGCTAGTGCTTCACGATGATTCGGATGCCAATTTCCGCATAAATCTTGATGAAAAATTGAAAAATCTTCGGCTGAATTTTGAGCCGAACGATATTAAGTACATTATTATTCAAGATGACTCCGAGATTGAGGAGTTTTTCAGCTACCTAGGGAAGGTGAAGGGCAAGTATGCTCATGAGGATGTTATCCGTCTAACAACTCGAATACTCACTACTGAGCAGATCTATCGCGACATATAAGCTTAGAGTTAACGTTAATTTAAATGCAGCCGATTGACGTTCGTAAGCAGCTCCAATTGGATGCTGCACAGGAAGTCGGAAGAATCTTTTTTGAGTATTCCCGTTTGGATTTCCTCCTATGGCTGACGCTGCGTGACAACGGGGAACCACTGGAGCGCGCCGAAAAGAAAATCGCTGAATTCCATACGGCCGAGAAGATCAAAAGGTTGGGGCAGCGTTTGCAAAAGGAGCTAGCTGGCGACGCAAAGCGTCTGCAACAAGCTGAAGATTGGATCTCGCGAGCAGAAATGGTTCGTGAGCATCGCAACAGCTTCGCGCATGGACGATGGATCCCCGAGGCGAATGGTCTCTTGGTGAACGTCACAGTCTCTCGCAGCACAGGTCAACAAGAGTCGAAGACATACACAATCGATCAACTTGTGCTTGTACGTTCGGAAGCTGAGGCGCTTCAGATTGAACTCAATAAATTGCGGAAGGGCTGGCAGCTGTAACGTTACTGGCCGAACTACTTGCTCTGTGCATTCGATACTACAGCCGTCTTAAATGACAAAGGCAGAGCGGTCCTTGTCAGCGATCCACACAGGAGCACGGCCCCGACCCGTCCAAGTAGCTCCCGTCGCGGGATCACGGTATTTCGCCTCAACCTTCGTGCCCTTGGCGCTGGAAGCCTTCCTGGCCTTGGCGCCGCCGAACACATCCTCGGAAGTCAGTCCGAACTCAGCGATGAGGGCTCGTGCTTCGGCGACTGCGCCTGACACCTCGGCCTTGCGGGTCTCCTCGATGAGTCGGTCAAGTTCGGCTTTGCGGGCGATGAGGGCTTTGTAGTTGGACACTGTTGACCTTAACGTAGTTCAAAGGTTCAGTGTAGCTGATGCCCAGTTAATTACAACTAACGTCGGTGTTGGAGCAGATGCTTTAGCTTTTAACTTTGGCTAGGGTGCTCTAGTTTGCATATTAATTGGGTTCGAGTCTGTCTTTGATCATGCGGAGTACATCCTCAGACTCTTTGACAATGCGATGGGAAACCACCGGATTTGCACCATGCACGATTGAATTTCGAATCGTTATTAATTCGCGAATTTTGGCAAAGATTTCTTCACTTATTTTATTATTCTTGAATAATACTTCTGCCAATCTCCAATTTGGCAGTCTTTTTCTTGCTCTTGCCTGCGGGCTGATGACAGCACTGTATTCATAAGCTTGACCGTGATCGACAAGTATTCTTTCAACCTCATTAAAATTTCGTATGAAATCTCCGAGGCTTCCTTGTTCATCTGCATCCATAGAAGGATCGAGATTTTCTTTTATGCGGTCGCTAGCGCGTTCGAGGGCTTTGGGGTCGATAACTTCAAATATAAATATTACAATTGCAATGAGACTGAATGCGAAGGCGGTTTGGCCTGCATTAATTAATATGGAATTTAGCAAGCCCGGGCCGATGGATTCGGTGGAGATTATTGAATTTCCAATTCCAATCGCGGTACAAACCAATATCGTAATAAAAACCAGAAATCGATAATACCTGTTTTTCAGTTCTCGGGTTGACGCTTCTCTTGTATCGTCTTCTATTTGCTCCCTGTTGAGTTCATTGATGAAAAATACCAATCCAGTCAGTGTTAATCCGTAAATAGCGGATATTACTTGGCTGGATGTTGAGAATAAATATAGTACTTGATTCTCATTTAGAGTCAGTGTTCTGTACTTCCAACCCACATAGGAGCTAATGGCGCCCGTTGTGACGAAGCCAATGCTAAGTAGTAATATTTTCCAGCTAAGAGGCCAGCTGCTTTTGGTAATTTCTTTGTTGGATTTGAGTGACATGCTAATCACGACGTCGTCAGTTGCACCCGAATGCGTTGCAAGTCTTGTTGTAGCTGTTCCCGCGGCTATCAGTTCCTTGATAGAACGTTGATCCGCCAACTGAAGTGCTTGAGCCCGACCAAGAATTCCCATTCGCTGCGGAGCCGTTGTGGAATGTCATGTTCCCAACGGTATTGCTGGTCTGATTCCAGTTGGTACCGTTCTGGATGTTGTACCCTTGCATCTGGGTGGTGTTGCCGTATCGCTGGACGGAGTAGGTGTTGCCTTGGTTGTCCGTGCAATTTTGAAATGCCCCGGTACCGAAACAGGCCGCTGATGCCGTCATGGGTAAGGCGATTGCTGCCGTGACGAGGAGTGATCTCATTGGTATCTCCGTGTGCGGCATGATGCTGGGCCGCTGGCCAGACGCAGCTGCGAAGCCACTTTGTATCAACATGCTACAGAGAGTGCGTGAGGTTGCAAGTTTTATTTGCCCACTTCATCCATTTGGGCTGCTCAAAAAGGCGCTCTAGACACAATCACCTCGGCGCGCCCCTCACCCTGGAACACCACCTCACCGGTCGCAATGACCATCACCGTGCACCACTCCCCGTGGCGCAGCACTTCGTAGTGATCGATGGGCAGCGGCAGCACTCGGTCATCCACCACGACACCATTCTTGACCGGGACACGGAGCAGGGTGGGATGGCCCCTGGGGATGTTCTCGTCAGCACCGCCGACCCACAGGTGCCTATTTGGATCGGTCGATTTCACAGTACCACTCCTGCATGTACCAAACGCGGTCTATCCGCTCATACCCAATGAACCGGATCATCCCCGCAGTGAGGTAGGTCACCCGGGGCTCATACAGCTTCGGGAAGCCTGATCCCAGGGCCTCAAGCACCTCATAGGTCTTGTCCTCGCCCACCGACTTCTCGTGCTTCAGCCACAGGTCTCCATAGCCCCGCCGGCGCACCGGGATCTGCAGCTGCCCCTCATCTCTTATCAACATGACCTTCACTCGCATGGGGATGACTGTATCGGAAAATACTGTATTTATGTACAGTGTTACACCATGTGCACCCGGTACATCCCACCCCAGGAACGTGACATTGAGCGTGACTGGCACATAGGCAACCGCAACCCGTATCGCTGGTGGGAGGAGGTGCTACACCCCCAATACGAGGGCCCTTTCGTGAGGAGAGCACCCGGTGGTGGCGCCAGGCCCGTTGAGCTGGTCATTGGCCAATGGGGGCTTATCCCGGGCTTCTCCGCGACACCCCGGGTGGCCTTTACCACGAGTAACGCCAGGTCGGAGGAACTGCTGCACAAGCCGAGCTACCGGCATCCGTGGCTGCGCGGGCAGAGGTGCCTGATACCCGCTGTGAGCTTCGATGAACCGTGCTGGGAAACCGGAGCGAATGTGTGGTGGCGGTTCCATCGCGCTGACGGTCGGCCGTGGGCGCTGGCGGGCCTATGGAACACGTGGATTGATCGAGCAACGGGGCAGCCCTTCGAGAGCTATTCCATGCTCACCGTCAACGCCGATGACCACCCGGTGATGTGTCGCATGCACAAGCCCAAGTTGGACCCGACGACCCGACGACCACGGGCGCACCAGGACAAGCGCAGTGTCGTTTCCATCGAGGCCCGGGACGTTGGCGCATGGCTGTTCGGAACGGTCCAGCAAGCACAGCTACTGCTCACACCACCACCGGTCGAACACCTCAAAGGAGAGCCCCACCATGCCATACACGATCTCGATCTACGCACCACGCCTCAACTGTTCGCCTGAGACCCTGGAGCGGGCGAAGGCAGCCGCTATGGCCACGCTGGAGAGAATGGGCGTGACCCTTGAGCAGGCCATGGACGCGCGCTTTGAAATGGAGTGCTGGGACGACCTGGGCTGCCCCGATGACCACAACTTTGCGGATGTGGACGGCAAGCGCTTCGATGCCTTTCACGCGGCACATAAAGCAGCCATGGAGGCCTGCGGAGTGAGGTTCGATGACGGTGTGTTTGACATTGGAATAGATGAGGTGTCCCCGACTCCGCAATGGGACAGCCAAGTACCGGCCCGCGTGTTGTCTGGCCTTTTGGCGTGATCTGCCGCTCCGTCGTCCCGATGCGTCGTGTCTGATCGTCAGGTCGTCGGGCGAACCAAAGAGTTTTCGAGCAGGTGCTGCCGGGCTTTGCGACAGACAGACCGCAATCCGGTCAATTGTTGTCGATGACCGAAAAGCTCGCCGTCTGCCGCGTGATCAAGCCATTGGCCACGATGAACGTGTCCGTTCCGAACTCCACCTTCAACGCGGCAGACTCGCACGCCCATTCCACATAGGCCAAGTCTTCGTGGACTACCGCCACCTTGGTGCGCCAGGCTGCGTCGGGCAGTTCATGGATCAACTTGGCATACATCGATGCAATTGCTTCGGGGCCATGGTAGGTGTTGCCGTTGGCGATAACCACAGCGTCCGGTGCGTAGTGGGTTGATACCTTGGCGGCGTTCTGCTCGCCCAGAGCGGCTTCGTGGCTGTCAAGAACTTGTGCGGTGGTCGGCATGAAGCGGTTTCCTTGTATGCAGATGGGTTGGTCGGTTGGGTTGAGCCCTGGCCAGGGTGGGCCTGCCAGGGCATACCTGCCTGGATCAGGCAACCGAAATCACTACTTTTCCGCGGATGGGTTGGCCATCGACTTCGCCTCGCTCCAGGGCGGTGTGGGCTTGCGGGATTTGCGCCAGCGAGAACCTGGCGCCAATGACCGGGCGGATGCGCCCGCTTTCCAGCAGCGTCTTCAATGCCTGCAGCTTGCCCCGGTTCTGGCGGGTGAAGACAAAGTGGTACTCGGCGTTCACGCCCCATGCGGCGACAAGGTTCTGGGGCGTGGCCAGGTCCACCAGGGTCACGACCCGGCCGCCATCGGCGAGCACGTGGGGCGACTGGCTCAGGGTCAGCCCGCCAATGGTGTCGAGCACCACGTTCACCCCCTGGCGCCCCGTCAGTGCGGCGATCTCTTCGGTGTAGTTCTTGCCGGTGAAGTCGATGGCATGGTCCGCGCCCAGTTGGCGCACGAACTCCAAGTCATGGCCCCTGCTGGTCGTGTACACGGTGGCCCCCATCGCCTTGGCCAGCTGGATCGCGATGGAGCCGACGCCGCCCGCTCCGCCGTGGATCAGCACGGACTCGGCCGGGTGCAGCTTGGCGCGAGTGACCAGTGCCTCCCAGGCGGTGCCGCCGACGAGGGTGGTCGAGGCGGCTTCCTCGTGCGACAGGTTTGCCGGCTTGTGGGTCACCAGCGTTTCGGGAACCACGTTGTACTGGGCATACGAGCCCCCTTTGGGGCCAAAGATCTTGGGGGTGTAGAACACCTCGTCGCCCACTGCAAAGCCTGTCACCCCGGGGCCCACTTTTTCGACCACGCCCGATACGTCGTGGCCGATGATGGCGGGCAGGGGCACATGGTCGGGATAGTCGCCTCGGCGAATCTGGTAGTCGAGCGGGTTGATGGCTGTGGCCATCACGCGCACCAGCAGCTCGCCGATGCCCACTTCGGGAACTGGCACATCCTGCAGCTCGAAGCTGTCGGGGCCGCCAAATTTTGTCAGAACGATTGCTTTCATTTCACTGTCCTTCAGTAACGGTTGGGCTGGGGCAGGTGGCGTGTGACGGCCATCTGCTGCACGCTGGTGAGCGCCTGAACGGCTTCATCAGCAGCGCACAGGCCCTATTGTCATATCGATGTTTTGCGAAATGACGTTGCGTTGAAATTGCCCACGCTGCATTCAGGGCCTACGTGTGCGCGGGGGCGTGGTGGGTGCCTTCTCTGGTAGGGCGGCCGGTTTCAGAACCCTCGGCTCCGCACTGGCCTCAGCAAGCTGCTAGAGTCGTTTCCATCTTCGGCATGGCAGCCCATGGCATGCGAAGCAGCCCTGAACCCGCAGCCGAGTGATGAACGAAGAACAGCTACCCCTCATACAGATTCTGGATGTCCTGGCCAACGAGCAGCGCATGGAGATCCTGCGCAAGCTCAAGTCGCCGCGCACCAGCTTTCCGCCCCAGGACGAGGGTGATCCCGTGCAGGATGGCGTGTGCGTGTCGTCCATCCAGGCGGGCCAGGGCCTGGCTTTTTCCACCACCTCCAAATACCTGGCAGACCTTGCACGCATCGGTCTGGTCACCGTCAAGCGCAGCGGCAAGTGGTCTTACTACAAGCGCAACGAGAGTGCGATACGGGCGGTGGTTGCCCGGTTGAAGACCGAACTGTGAGCTTGGGGGGGGGGCGGCCGTGGGTGGCCGCTGGGCGCTGCAACCGCTACGATTTGGTCTGGCCGGCGATGCACAGGAGAACATCCATGATCCATCAAGGACTTGCAGCTTGGAGGCGGGCCGCATGGCAGGCGGGCTGCTGCATCGCCTTGGTGGGCAGCGTCTGCACAGCCGCATCCGCCGCGGTGACCGACGGCGATCTGTTCGGCCACCGCCTGGGCACCCGCCTCGCGACGACCCCGACCACCATGGGCTACTGGAGCCAGGGGCGGGCCATCATCATTGTCGACAAGCCCGAGATCCCGCCCGAGTTCGAGAAGCTCGAACTGCTCACCACCCCCAAGACCTACACCATCGGCAACATCTACGCGAGCAAGAGCCTGCCGGAGCGAACCGCCGCCTTCTCCCTGGCCGAAAAGTACAGAGACCTGTTGCCCACGCTCTACCGTGGGCCGTGCGTGCGTGAGCGGGATGGTTTTGGCGGGGTGGTGCTGGACATGCGCTGCGGCCAGTACCAGTTGACCATCCAGATCTACTCACCGGATCGGCAGAACCCCAATGGCTTGTACACGGTGCAGATCGGCTTGACGATGGCGAAGGAGACGCGGGTCGGCTATGACTGGCAGGTGCTGCTGGACGAGGAGATGGACGCCGTGGACAAAGAGGGGCGCCAGCGCCGGCTGGAACAAGCCAAAAAGGACCGCAGCCTGCGCGGCTTTCCTTAGAGCGGCCAACAAAACTCTTCTGGCGTCGTTGCAGCGTCTTGTCGTACTGCTCGTACTGCCTGCGACGCAGCGCCTAGCCAGAACCGCTTCGCTGAGTTCTGTTGTCCGCTCTTAGCGGACCTTGCCGCGTGCGGGTTGGAGTGCCTTCAACGCCGCCACCGTCTCCCTCAACCCCCGGTGCAGCCGCTTGTCCTTGCGCACCACCACGGCCAGGGTGCGGGCCAGGGGCGGCGACAGCGGCCGCACTTCCACGGCACTGCCATGCGTGCCCTGCACGGCCATGCCGGGCAGCACGGCGCCGCCCAGGCCGGCGGCGACCAGCTCCTTGATGGCTTCCACGCTGCCCAGCGACATGGCGGGCTGCAGGGCCACGCCTGCCTGGGCAAACCAGGCGTCGGCAATACGGCGGGTCTGGCCGCCGGGCTCGAACAGCAGCACGGGGTGGCGGGCCAGGTCGGCGGCGGTCACCTTCCTGGGCAGGGCGGTGCCTTTGGGCGCGATGGCGACGAATGGGTCCTGCAGCACGGGCGTGACGTCGAGCATGCGGCCGCTGGCGGGCAGGGTGACCAGGCCCACGTCCAGCGTGTTGTCTTCCACGGCCTGCACGATGTCGGCGGTGTTGCCGGTGCGCACGGTGATCTCCAGGCCCGCAAAGCGCTGGCGCAGCGCGCCCAGCACCGGTGGCAGCAAGAAGATGCAGGCCGTGGCGCCCGTGCCCAGGCGCACGCGGCCTGCCGTGCCGCTGGCGTGGTGGGCCACGGCGTGCAACGCGTCGGCCACGGCGGCGTCAATGCGGGCCACGTGCACCAGCAGCTCAGCGCCCGCCGCAGTGGGGCGCAGCACGCGGCCCACGCGCTCCACCAGGGGTGTGCCCAGGCGCTTTTCGAGCTGGCGCACCTGCAGGCTCACGGCGGGTTGGGTCAGGTCCAGCCGCTGGGCGGCGGCCGAAAAGCTGCCCAGTTCGATGGCGGTGGCAAAGCCGTGCAATTGGTCGAGGTTGATGCGTTCCATGCCAAAGAATTTCTCATACTTTGCATAAGGTGTGAAAGCTTCTTTTATGGGCTGTGGCGCGCCACACTGGCGCCATGCATTCCTCTTCAGCGCTTACTTCGCCACTTTCCTCCTCTGTCGCGGCGCCGCATGTGCGCGATGCCGCCGACGCCGATCTGCCCGCCATCGAGGCCATCTATGCCCACCATGTGCTCCATGGTCTGGCCTCGTTTGAGGAGGTGCCACCCGACGTGGACGAGCTGCGCACGCGCCTTGCCGCTGTGCGCGCGGCGGGCCTGCCCTACCTGGTGGCCGAGGTCGATTGCGCGGTGGCCGGCTATGCCTATGCCACGCTGTACCGCCCGCGCTCGGCCTACCGCCACACGGTGGAGGACTCGGTCTATGTGGCGCAGGGCATGGCAGGGCAAGGAATTGGTGCGGCGCTGCTGGCTGCGCTCATCGCGCGCTGCGAGGCAGGGCCCTGGCGCCAGATGCTGGCAACCATAGGGCAGGGCGATGGCAATGCGGGCTCCATCGCGCTGCATTCGCGCATGGGCTTCACGCGCATCGGGGCCCTGCGGTCGGTGGGTTTCAAGCACGGGCAGTGGCTCGATACGGTGCTGATGCAGCGGCCCCTGGGCGTGGGTGATGGCGCACTGCCCGCGAGCGTGGCTGCGGCCGGTGCGTGATGGTGGCGCCTGGGCAGGCTCCGTAAACGACAACGCCCCGGCACAGGCCAGGGCGTTGTCGGTTGCTTCAGGGCGCTTACTTCGGTGCGAGGCGGATGGCGCCGTCCAGGCGGATCACTTCGCCGTTGAGCATGTCGTTTTCGAGGATGTGCTTGACCAGCTTGGCATAGTCCTGCGGCGTGCCCAGGCGGCTGGGGAAGGGCACGCCAGCGGCCAGCGCGTCCTGCACTTCCTGGGGCATGCCGAACAGCATGGGGGTGCCGAAGATGCCGGGGGCGATGGTCATGTTGCGGATGCCGTTGCGCGCGAGGTCGCGGGCGATGGGCAGGGTCATGCCGACCACGCCACCCTTGGATGCGGCGTAGGCGGCCTGGCCGATCTGGCCGTCGTAGGCAGCCACGCTGGCGGTGGAGATCAGCACGCCGCGTTCGCCGGTGGCTTCGGGTTCGTTCTTGCTCATGGCTTCGGCGGCCAGGCGGATCATGTTGAAGCTGCCGATCAGGTTCACCGTGATGGTCTTGCTGAACACGGCCAGCGCGTGCGCGCCGTTCTTGCCCACGGTCTTTTCTGCGGGGGCGATGCCGGCGCAGTTCACCAGGCCGGCCAGCTTGCCCAACGACACGGCCTTGGCCACCACGGCCTGGCCGTCGGCCTCGTTGCTCACGTCGCACTTCACGAAGGCGCCGCCGATGTCCTTGGCCACGGCTTCGCCCTTGTCGGCCTGCATGTCGGCAATGACCACGGTGCCGCCCTGGGCGGCCAGCATGCGTGCCGTGCCTTCGCCCAGGCCCGATGCGCCGCCGGTCACGATGAATACCTTGCCCTTGATGTCCATGTGCTGTCTCCTGAAAAGTAAGTGACGTTAACGTAAACGTCAATTATGACTTAGCCAGCTACAGGCACAAAAAAGCCCGGGCGCTGCCGGGCTTGATCGGGGTGCCACCGGCCAGGGCCGGGGCCGGGTGGTGGGCTTACTGGAAGCCCACGCGGTCCAGCATCTGCTGCACCTTGGTCACGTTGGCGCCCACGGCGCTGATCGGGATGGTTTCGCTCTTGAACGGGGCATTGCCCGTCATGGCCTTGAGCGCCGGGTTGTCGATGTGCAGGCCCTTGGCGGCAGGCCACTCGTTGTTGCCGTTGGCAAAGTAGTTCTGCGCTTCGGCGCTGGCCAGGTACTCGAGGAACTTGATCGCATTGTCGCGGTTCTTGGCGTTCTTGGCCACGGCGCCGCCGGCGATGTTCAGGTGCGTGCCCCACGATTGCTGGTTGGGGAACACCACGCCCACCTTGTTGACCACGGCCACGTCTTCGGGCTTGCCCGAGCGCATCATGCGCGCCAGGTAGTAGCTGTTGGTGACGGCGATGTCGCATTCGCCCGAGGCCACGGCCTTGATCTGGTCGGTGTCGCCACCCTTGGGGGCGCGGGCCAGGTTGCCCACCATGCCCTTGAGCCAGGCCTCGGCCTTTTGCTCGCCCATGTGCTCGGTCACGGCGCCGAACAGGCTCAGGTTGTAGGGGTGCGAGCCCGAGCGGATGCACAGCTTGCCCTTGTTCTTGGGGTCGCCCAGTTCCTCGTAGGTGTCAACGTCTTCCTTTTGCACCTTGACCTTGTTGTAGACGATCACGCGGGCGCGGGTGGACAGGCCGAACCAGGCAATGCCGCCATCGGCCGCAGGCATGCTGCGCAGATTGGCGGGGATGGCGTCGCTCAGCACCTTGGACTGGATGGGCTGGAACAGGCCATCGACCTCGCCCTTGTACAGGCGCGCTGCGTCCACCAGCAGGATCACGTCGGCGGGGGAGGCGGTGCCTTCGGCCTTCAGGCGCGCCAGGATGCCGGCGTCGTCCGCATCCACGCGGTTGATCTTGATGCCCGTGGCCTTGGTGAAGCCGGTGTACAGCGCTTCGTCCGTGGAGTAATGGCGCGCCGAGTACAGGTTCACCACCTGCTCCTGGGCAGATACGGCGCCAGCGGCTGCGGCCAGTGCGCAGGCGGTCAGCAGGGCTTTCACGGTCTTCGACATGGAATGCATCTTTCGAGGTGTAACGACGGTGCGATGATAAAGCAAACGCGAATTATTCTTAATAAAACCAAGGGGGAGGGATGGATTTGATGCCGTGCCCCACGGGCGTGGATCCATCCATGGCAAGCGAAATCGCAGGCCGCCTGAATGCTATCAAATGAGGAGCAAACCAGGCAAAAAAAAGCCCGGGGTTACCGGGCTTTGAATTGGATCCAGGAAACGGGGGTTTCGAGAGGATCCAAGGAGACAACTGGGGGCCCCGAACTGTGTTCCGGGCCATGGGTTGAATTATCAGGGTAATCCCTGCGTTGCGCCTAGAGTCTGCACTCCAGACGCGATGGATGGCTTAGCGCTTGCGGGGAGCAGCGGTCTTCGCGGCGTTGGCAGCGGTGCTGGCCACGGCGTTGAAGTTGGCTTCTGCCACGTCCGACGCTTGCTTGACGGCCTTTTGAACCGATTCAAACGCGTTGTTGGCAGCAGAGACGGCGCTCTTCATCACGGCCACGGCGGTTTCGGAACCGGCAGGGGCGTTCTTGGCAGCGCTGTCGACCAGGTTGGTGAAGCTCTTTTGGGCGTCAGCAGCTTGCGATTCGATAGCCTTGCCGAATTCGGCTGCGGTGCCCGACGAGATGTCGTACAGGTGACGGCTGTAGGCAGCGGTCTTTTCAGCCAGGGGCTGGAACAGGCCGGCTTGCAGGGCCAGCAGTTCTTGTGCGTCCTTCACGCCCAGGAAAGCCTGGGTGTGGGTGGAGGCTTCAGACAGGGCAGCGCGCGAAGCGGTCACGTTCAGTTCGACCAGCTTTTCGACGCCTTCGAAAGCCTTGGTGGTCAGACCAAACAGGGTTTCGATGTTGGCCTTGTGGGATGCCAGAATTTGTTCAGCGGTCAGCGACATGTCATATCTCCTAAAAGTAAGGCCCGGGGGGCCGAGGTGGTTTACAGACAATCTGCGCTGTCGTTGACCTGGTGAGTCATGTTGCAGTGCAGCATGGGTTGAATTTTAGGGACTTGGTGGATGATTGCAAGTGCTTTTTGTTGCGATGCAGCAATTTAGAGGTGACACCCCAACACCGCCGCCGTTGCCACAATGGCGTCATGCATGCCTATTACTCAGACCAGTTCGTGCTGCCGCTGCCCGAGGGCCACCGTTTTCCCATGGCCAAGTACCGCCTGTTGCGCGACGCCGTGGCCGCACACCTGCCCGGCGTGGCGCTGCAGGTGGCGCCGCCCGCGTCCGACAGCGAGCTGGCCCTGGCCCATGCGCCGGGATATATCGACGCCATTGCCAACGGCACCTTGCCGGCGCCCGCGCAGCGCGAGATCGGCTTTCCCTGGAGCCCGGCCATGGCCGAGCGCGCGCGCCGCTCGGTGGGCGCCACCATCGCCGCCTGCCGGGTGGCCCTGGGCGGTGGCGCGGGCGGGGGCATCGCCGGCAACCTGGCCGGCGGCACGCACCACGCCTATGCCGACAAGGGCAGCGGCTTTTGCGTGTTCAACGACGTAGCCGTGGCCGCGCGGCTGATGCAGGACGAGCATGCGCGCGCTGCCTCGGCCATGGGCGCCAACCCGCTGCCGCTTCGGGTGGCCGTGATCGACCTCGATGTGCACCAGGGCAACGGCACGGCGCGCATCTTCCAGGGCGATGACTCGGTGTTCACGCTCTCGCTGCACGGCGCGCGCAACTTCCCGTTCCGCAAGGAAGCGGGCGACCTGGACGTGGAGCTGCCCGACGGCTGTGGCGACGACGACTACCTGCAGGCCCTGGAGCAGGCGCTCGACACGCTGGACCAGCGCTTCGCGCCCGGCTTGGTGCTCTACCTGGCCGGGGCCGACCCGCATGTGGGCGACCGCCTGGGGCGCCTTCACATCAGCCACGACGGCCTGGAAGCACGTGACCGCCGCGTGTTCGACTGGGCCTGGCAGCGCCGCGTGCCCGTGGCCTTTGCCATGGCAGGGGGCTACGGCACGGACATTGCCGACACCATCAAGGCCCAGCTCACCACCTGGCGCGTGGCCCACCAGTACCAGCAGCGCTGGCAGAATTTATTGCAACCCTCTGTTTGACCATGACCGATACCGCTTCTTGCGCAGCCACCGCGCGGCCCGCACCGCAGCCGCGCAGCGCCTACCGCGCCTTCCGCTCCATCAGCACCCGCTGGGCAGACAACGATGTCTACGGCCACGTGAACAACGTCGTTTACTACAGCTGGTTCGACACGGCCGTGAACGCGCACCTGATCGAGCAGGGCGTGCTCGACATCCACGCCGGCACCACCATTGGCTTGGTGATCGAGACGCAGTGCAACTACTTCGCGCCGCTGGCCTTCCCGCAGACGGTGGAAGCGGGCATCCGCGTGGCACGGCTGGGGGGCTCCAGCGTGCGCTACGAGGTGGGGCTGTTCGCCGAAGGCGAGCCGCTCTGCGCTGCGGCCGGGCATTTCATCCACGTGTATGTGGACCGCACAACGCGCCGCCCGGTGCCGGTGCCCGAAGCGCTGCGCCAGGTGTTGCAGGCACTGCAGGTGGCCGGCTGATCCAGGCCGTCCGTCCATAGGCGCAAACCCCGGGCGGACATGCTCTGCAGCAAGGCGCCCGATGGCCTACACTTTGCGGCTTTGCTGCCCCTGACTGGCGGCGCTCCTTGGGCCATATGCCGCGGCCCGCTTCGACAATGATCATCACCAGCCTGCTCGACACCGACCTGTACAAGTTCACGATGATGCAGGTGGTGCTGCACCAATTCCCCGGGGCGCAGGTCGAGTACCGCTTCAAGTGCCGCAACCCCGGCGTGCAGCTGGCGCCCTACGCCAACGAGATCCGCGACGAGATCCGCTCGCTGTGCAGCCTGCATTTCCAGGACGCCGAGCTGGCCTACCTGCGCTCCATGCGCTTCATCAAGAGCGACTTCGTGGACTTTCTCGGGCTGTTCCGCCTGAACGAGAAGTACATCACCATCACGCCGCAGCACAACGGCGAGATCGAGATCACCATCCGCGGGCCCTGGCTGCACACCATCCTGTTCGAGATCCCGGTGCTGGCCATCGTCAACGAGGTCTACTTCCGCAACACGCAGAAGGTGCCCAATTTCCCCGAAGGCCGCCGCCGCCTGGACACCAAGATCGCCCAGCTGCAGGCCGATGGCCTGTCGGAGCTCAAGATCGCCGATTACGGCACGCGCCGGCGTTTCAGCCGCGCCTGGCACGAGGAAGTGCTGCGCGTGCTGTGCGCGCGCCTGGGCACGGGCGACCGCCGGCCCGGCGCGCCCGTGGGGCCCGGCCAGTTCGCCGGCACCAGCAATGTGCTGTATGCGATGAAATTGGGCGTGACGCCGCTGGGCACCATGGCGCATGAGTACCTGCAGGCCTGCCAGGCGCTGGGCCCGCGCCTGCGCGACAGCCAGGTCTTCGGCTTCGAGGTGTGGGCCAAGGAGTACCGGGGCGACCTGGGCATCGCCCTGTCCGACGTGTATGGCATGAGCGCCTTCCTGCGCGACTTCGACCTGTATTTTTGCAAGCTGTTCGATGGCGCACGCCACGACAGCGGCGACCCGTTCGCCTGGGGCGAGCGCCTCTTGGACCACTACCGCAAGAACCGTGTGGACCCGCTGACCAAGACGCTGATCTTCAGCGACGCGCTCACCGTGCCGCGCACCATCGAGCTGTACCAGCAGTTCCGTGGCCGCTGCCAGCTGGCCTTCGGCATCGGCACCAACCTGACCAACGACCTGGGCAGCCCGCCCGAGCACGAGCCGCTGCAGGTGGTGATCAAGATGACGCAGTGCAACGGCCAGCCCGTGGCCAAGCTGTCGGACACACCGGGCAAGGGCATGTGCGACGACGAGAAGTACCTGGCCTACCTGCGCCAGGTGTTCGACATTCCCGCCAGCGCCTGACCGCTCTGCGCCAGCGGCGCACCCCGATTTTTGAGTTGATGGAGTTATGCGTATGAAGATTTCACGCTGGCTGGCCCTTGCGGGCCTTGCCGCGCTGCCGGGCATGGCCATGGCGGCGGACATCGATGGCAGTGCCTTGTCCGTGCTGTGGGGTGTTCCGTTTGCCGGCCTTCTGCTGTCCATCGCCCTCATGCCCTTGCTGGCGCCCAGTTTCTGGCACCACCACTTCGGCAAGGTGGCGGCCGCCTGGGGGCTGGCCTTTCTGGCGCCGTTTGCCGTGATGTTCGGTGCCCCGGCCGCAGGCATCAGCCTGGTGCATGCGCTGGTGGCCGAGTACATCCCGTTCGTGATCCTGCTGACGGCGCTGTACACGGTGTCCGGCGGCATCTACATCCGTGGCAACCTGCATGGCAGCCCGGGGCTGAACACCGCCATCCTGGCGATCGGCGCGGTCCTGGCGAGCTTCATGGGCACCACGGGCGCATCGATGCTGCTGATCCGCCCGCTGATCCGCGCCAACGACAACCGCAAGCACGTGGCGCATGTGGTGGTGTTCTTCATCTTCATCGTTTCCAACGCGGGCGGATCGCTCACGCCGCTGGGGGACCCGCCGCTGTTCCTGGGCTTCCTCAAGGGCGTGGACTTCTTCTGGACGGTCAGCCACATCTTCCCGGAGACCTTGTTCCTGGTGGGCGCGCTGCTGGCCATCTTCTACGCCCTGGACTCCTGGTACTACCACCGGCGCGAAGAGACGTTGCCGGTGGACCCCACGCCCGACAGCCGGGCCATCGGATTCGACGGCAAGCTCAACTTCGTGCTGCTCGGCGTGGTGGTGGCGCTGGTGCTGGCGAGCGGCTTCTGGAAGTCGTCCGTGGCCTGGACCATCGCCGGTGCCGAGGTCGGCCTGCCCGGGCTGATGCGCGATGTCGGCCTGATCGTCGTGGCGCTGGTATCGTTCAAGCTCACCCCCGCCCAGGTACATGCGGACAACCAGTTCGGCTGGGGCCCGATGCAGGAGGTGGCCAAGCTGTTCGCGGGCATTTTTCTGACCATCATCCCGGTGATCGCCATGCTCAAGGCCGGCGTCAACGGCCCGTTCGGCGCCGTCGTCTCTGCCGTGACGCGGCCCGACGGCTCGCCCGACCCAGCCATGTACTTCTGGGCCACCGGCGCGCTCAGCTCCTTCCTCGACAACGCGCCCACCTACCTGGTGTTCTTCAACACCGCCGGCGGCGACCCGGCCGTGCTCATGACCACGCTGGCGCCCACGCTGGCCGCCATCTCGGCGGGCGCGGTGTTCATGGGCGCCAACACCTACATCGGCAATGCGCCCAACATGATGGTCAAGGCGATTGCCGAAGACCGCGGCGTGAAGATGCCCAGCTTCTTCGGCTACATGCTGTGGTCGGGCGGCATCCTGGTGCCGCTGTTCGTCGTGATGACCTTCATCTGGTTCCGTTGATCTGGAGATCGAACTTTCATGAGCAAGCCCCGCATCCTGGTCGCCCGCGCGATCTTCCCCGACATCGTCGAGCGCCTGCGCCAGCACTTCGAGGTGCAGGACAACCCCGAGGACGTGATCTGGACCCCGGCCGAGCTGGCCGAGCGCCTGGCCGACAAGGACGGCGCCTTCACCACTGGCAGCCAGCGCATCGACGCGGGGCTGCTGGCCGTCGCACCGCGGCTGCGCATCGTGGCCAACATGGCCGTGGGCTACAACAACTTCGACGTGGACGCCATGACCGCCGCAGGCGTGCAGGGCACCAACACGCCCGACGTGCTGACCGAGACCACGGCCGACTTCGGCTTTGCGCTCTTGATGGCCACCGCGCGCCGCATGACCGAGAGCGAGCACTACCTGCGCGCCGGGCAGTGGACCAAGTGGAGCTACGACATGTTCTCGGGCTCGGATATCCATGGCAGCACGCTCGGCATCATCGGCATGGGCCGCATCGGCCAGGGCATTGCGCGCCGGGGCGCGCACGGCTTTGGCATGAACGTGGTCTACCACAACCGCTCGCGCCTGTCGCCTGAGCTGGAGGCCGAATGCAGGGCCCGCTACGTGGGCAAGGAAGAGCTGCTGCGCACGGCCGACCACGTGGTGCTGGTGGTGCCCTACACGCCGGCATCGCACCACACCATCGGCGCGGCCGAGCTGGCGCTGATGAAGCCCACGGCTACGCTGATCAACATTGCGCGCGGCGGCATCGTGGACGACGCGGCCCTGGCCGTGGCCCTGCGCGAACAGCGCATCGCGGCGGCGGGGCTCGACGTCTTCGAGGGCGAGCCCAGCGTGCACCCCGATCTGCTCACCGTGCCCAATGTGGTGCTCACCCCGCACATTGCCAGCGCCACCGTGCCCACGCGCCGTGCCATGGCCAATCTGGCGGCGGACAACCTGATCGCGTTCTTCGAAGCCGGGGCGCCGCTGACCCCTGTCAACACCCCTGTGCCACGCGCACGCTGATCCGTTTTTGCATACACAATAGCCGCCTGCCACCGCGCACCGCATCGGTGCGCAATCTCCTAGCCAGGCTTCTTTTTTGACTACCGACACCCTCATCCTGCTGGCCGCGCTGGCCCTTGTCCTGTTGCTGCTGGTGCTTGTGCTGCTGCGCCGCCCGCGCGTTGATCTGCCGCCCGAGTTGGCCGCCCGCCTGCAGGCGCTGGAGCAGACGGCCCAGGCCACGCAACTGGCCGTGGCCCGCAACGACGGGGCCATGGAAGCCCTGGCCCAGCAGATGCGCGGCTTCACGCAGACCACGCAGGCCACGCTCGAAACCGTGCGCCACGCGGTGGACGAGCGCCTGGCCCAGGCCGTGACCGAATCGCGCAATGGCCGCGCCGAGCTGCTGGCCGCGTTCGGCGTGTTCGAGGGACAACTGGCCAAGCGCTTCGACGGGCTGCAGCAGTCCGTGGCTGGCCGGCTGGAGGAAAGCAGCAAGGCCCTGCTGGCGAACCTGGCGCAGGGCCAGGCCGATTCGGCCGTGGCGCGCAAGGAGCTGTCGGACACGCTCACCGGTTTTCGCACCGAGCTCACCACCACCACGGCCGGGCTGGCGGCCGAGAGCGTCAAGTCGCGCGAGGCCATGGCCGAGAGCGGGGTGCTGTTCGAAAAACGCATCCAGGAGCGCTTCGAGGCGCTGACCCTGGCCACGCGCACCACGCTCGACTCGCTCAAGGGCGACATCCAGAGCCAGCTGGGCACCATGTCCGGCGCGCTCAAGGACCAGCTCGAAGCCAACGGCAACCAGATCCGCCACCAGTTCTCGGTGCTGCAGGACGCCGTCTCGCAGCAGCTCACCGGCATGCTGCAGGGCAGCCAGACCAATGCCGAGCAGTTGCGCAACGCGCTCAACGAGCGCCTGGCTGCGATCCAGGCCGACAACTCCACCAAGCTCGAAGAGATGCGCCGCACGGTGGACGAAAAACTGCACGCCACGCTGGAGCAGCGCCTGGGCGAATCCTTCAAGCTGGTGAGCGACCGCCTGGAGCAGGTGCACAAGGGCCTGGGCGAGATGCAGACCCTGGCCGGCAGTGTGGGCGACCTCAAGCGCGTGATGACCAATGTGAAGTCGCGCGGCACCTGGGGCGAAATGCAGCTCGGCGCCATCATCGAGAACGTGCTCACGCCCGACCAGTTCGCGCGCAACGTGAAGACCGTGCCGGGCAGCGACGACCTGGTGGAGTTCGCCATCCGCCTGCCGGGCAAGAGCGACGAGCACCCCGTGTGGCTGCCCATCGACTCCAAGTACCCGGTGGAGCAGTACCAGCGCCTCATGGACGCGCAGGACGCAGCGGACAAGGGGCTCATCGCCTCGACCGGCAACGCCTTCGAGACCTCGATCAAGCTTGAGGCGAAGAAGATCTTTGCCAAGTACGTTTCGCCCCCGCACACCACCGATTTCGCCGTGCTCTACCTGCCCACCGAGGGCCTGTTCGCCGAGGTGATCCGCCGCCCCGGCCTGGTGGAAGCGCTGCAGAACGACTGCCGCGTGATGATCACCGGCCCCGCCAACCTGGCGGCCATGCTCAACAGCCTGCAGATGGGCTTCAAGACGCTGGCTATCGAAAAGCGCTCGTCTGAGGTCTGGAGCCTGCTGGGCATGGTCAAGACCGAGTTCGCCAAGTTCGGCGACGTGGTCGAGGCCACCAAGAAATCCATCGACTCGGCCGCCAAGCGCTTTGAAGAAGTGGGTGTGCGCACCCGCGCCATCCAGAAGCGCCTGCGCGACGTGCAGGACCTGCCCGCACCCGATGTGGCAGGCGTCCCCGTGCTGCGGCCCCCGATGTCGGCGGCTGACGCGCAGGACGAGCTGCTGTGAACGCGGCGCTGGCCCGCCTGATCGCCGGCCAGATCTGCGTGCACGCCTGCATGGCGGGCATGCGCCTGGCCGCCCCCCTGCTGGCGCTGCGCGAAGGCTACAGCGCCGCCGCCGTAGGGGTGCTGCTGGCCTTGTTCGCGCTCACCCAGGTGTTCCTGGCGCTGCCGGCCGGACGCTATGCCGACCGCCATGGCCTCAAGCGCCCGGTGGGCTATGCCGTAGCCGTGGCCACTGCGGGCGCTGCAGCCGCGCTGGTGTTCCCGGTGTTCCCCGTGCTGTGCCTGGCGGCACTGGCCACCGGGGGCGCCACGGGCGCGGCCACCATTGCGCTGCAGCGCCATGTGGGGCGCGCCGCGCACGATGCCACGGCGCTCAAGCAGGTGTTCAGCTGGCTGGCCATCGGGCCGGCGGTGTCCAACTTCATCGGGCCGTTCTGCGCCGGGCTCATGATCGACCATGCCGGCGTCATCGCCGGCGACACCCAGGGCTACCGCGCTGCGTTCGCGCTCATGGCGCTGCTGCCGCTGGCCACCTGGTTCTGGGTGCGCGACACGGTGGAGCTGCCCCCGGTGATCGCTGCGGCCGGCGGTCCGCCCCAGCGCGCCTGGGATCTGATGAACGAGGTGCCGTTCCGGCGCCTGCTCATCGTCAACTGGATCCTCTCCTCGTGCTGGGATGTGCACACCTTCGTGGTGCCGCTGATCGGTCATGAGCGCGGGCTGTCGGCATCGGTCATTGGCTCCATCCTGGGGGCGTTTGCGATTGCCGCTGCGGTCATTCGCGTGCTGATGCCCCTGGTGGCCGAGCACCTGCGCGAGCGCGTGGTGGTGGCCGCGGCCATGGTCGCCACGGCGGCGCTGTTTGCGGTGTACCCGGTGATGCCCACCGCGCTCACCATGGGCGTGTGCTCGGTGCTGCTGGGCTTTGCGCTGGGTTCGGTGCAGCCCATGGTGATGAGCCTGCTGCACCAGATCACGCCCTCCCACCGCCATGGCGAGGCGCTGGGCTTGCGCCTGATGGCCATCAACGCATCGAGCGTGCTCATGCCCATGCTGTTCGGCACCGCCGGTGCCGTGATCGGCGTGGGCGGGGTGTTCTGGGTGGTAGGCGCCGCCGTGGGGGCCGGTGCGCGCCTGGCCTGGAACATGGGCAAGCCGCAGGCCGTGCACTGATGGCGGCCCTTTTGTAAAAAAACGCCTGTGCTGCTGAAATCGGAGTAGATTTCGGTAGCGTCTGCTCACATCGTTTGCAAAAAGCTGCATGGCCGGCCCAACTTTGGGGTGCCGGCCTGGTGGCCTTGCGGCTCTCTCGGGGCAAGACGCCCAACCCGCATGAGGAGACTTCCCATGGGTGTTTTTCGTCTCGCCCGCTGTGGCGCGGGGCCGCTGGCCCTCTCATCCCTGCTGTGGCTGGCGCCCGTGGTGGCGGCGCAGGCCGACGCGCTGATCGGCCAGGCGTCAGCCCTGGTGCAACGTGGGTCTGCCCGCGAGGCCTTTGACCTGCTCGATGCGCAGGAGGCGGCCCGCGCGGGCGACCCCGCCTTCGATGCCGCGATGGGCAGCGCCGCCCATGCCGCAGGCCAGTACAGCCGCGCCGTGATGGCCTGGGAGCGCGTGGTGGCCGCACAGCCGGACAACATGGCTGCGCAGGTGGCACTGGCCCGTGCCCTGTATGCCGTGGGGGACCAGCGCGGTGCGCTGGCCCTGTCCGAACTCGCCCGGTCACAGGGCATACCGGTGGATGCAGCACTCAGCATCGACCAGTTCCTGGTCTCCTACGACCGGGCCGCAAGCGATGGCGGCTCCAGCCTCAAGGGCTATGCCGAGCTGGCGCTGGGCCACGACTCCAATGTGAACGCAGGGCCGGCCTCGATGCTGCTGCCGTCTCCGGTGCCGGGCACGCCGCCATGGACGCTGGCGCCTTCGGCCCTGGCGCGGTCGACCGATTTCCTGGCGGCGCTGGTGGCGGTGCGCGGGCGCTACGTGATGGACGCACGCTGGTCCCTGGTCGGCGCTGCGGCAGGCACGCCGCGCCGCAACGAGGGCGGCGCCGGCGCATTCGATTCCGACCAGCTCGATGCCAGCGCCGGTGTGTCCTGGCGCTCGGAGCGCCATGAATTCATCGTGCAGGGGCAGGGCGCCTACTACGCGCTCGATGGCACGCGGCTGCGCAGCATCGGCGGGGTGCTGGGCGAGTGGATCTACCGGCTCGATGGCTTTCGCCAGTGGGGCAGCTTTGTGCAGTCGGCGCGCCTGCACTACCCCACGCAGCCGCTGCGCGACGTGCAGCGCACGGTGCTGGGTACCACCTACGCCCATGTGTTCCGCGAAGGCAGCGTGGCCTATGCGGGCGTACATGGCGGGCGCGAGGAGCCCGACGCGGCCGGTGTGGACTACCTCGGCCACCGCCTGGTGGGCGTGCGTGCGGGCGGGCAGCTGGCGCTGGCCCGCAACTGGGCGCTGTTCGCCAACCTGGACTGGGAGCGGCGCCGCTATGGCGCGGCCGACCCGTTCTTCGCCGTGGTGCGGCGTGACCGGCAGGTGAATGCCTCGCTGGGGGTGTCATGGGTTCCCGCCACGGCCTGGCGCATCACGCCGCAGTGGACCGGTACGCACAACGATTCCACGCTGCCAGTCTCCGAATACCGGCGGCGCATCTGGTCCGTCACCGTTCGGCGCGAGTTTTGAACACAGAAGAGGTGCAGCCATGAAAACCGAACCTCGCCTGTCCCGTATTGCCCTGCTCATGGCCATGGTGGCCGCCTGGCCGGCATCGGGCCTGGCTGCGGCTGGCCTAGTGCAATTTGCCACCGGCGAGGTCAGCCTGCGCCGGGGCGATGCCACCAGCGGCGTGGCCAAGGGCGCCGAAGTGGACACGGGCGATGTGCTCCTCACCGGCAGTGCGGGGCGGGCCCAGATCCGCTTCACAGACGGTGGCCTGGTGGCGCTGTACCCGGATTCGCAGTTCACCGTGACCCGGTATTCCGACAGCGGCGACCTGGCGCAGGACGGCTTTGCGGTGACCTTGCTGCGCGGCGGCATGCGTGCGATCACGGGCCTGATCGGCAAGCGCAACCCGGGCAGCTACAAGGTCATCACACCCACCGCCGTGGTGGGTATCCGGGGCTCGGCCTTCCTGGTGGGCTTCAATGCGCAGGGCCAGCTCACGGTGGCCGGCGAACAGGACGAAATCGAGGTCTGTACCGAGGCGGGCTGCGTCGGCGTGAAGGCCGGCGAGGCGGTGCTGGTGCTCTCCAGCCAGAAGCTGCCGGTGTACACGAACACGCGCGCACTGCTGCCCTTGCCCGCGCTGCCCCTGCCGCAGATGGCGGGCGATCAGTTGGGCGGCGATGGCCACCGCACCAGCGTGTTCGTCATTCCGCCGCCGCCACCACCTCCTCCTCCCCCACCGCCGGTGCACGTGCCGCCTCCGCCGCCGGTGGTGGATCCGGTCGTGCCCTTGCCACCACCTCCGCCGCCACTGCCACCGCCAGCCCCTGTTCCGGTGCCACCACCGCCGCCACCTCCCCCGCCACCGGGGCCGGTTCAGCCGCCGATACCTGCACCGGGTCCTGCGCCGGTACCGGTGCCGCCTCCGGAGGTCGTGCCTGCGCCGCCACCGCCCAGTGCCGGCACGGGCACCACGCCAGGCGCCACGACGACACCGCCCGCCACAACGCCACCCCGACCCGTGCCGCCGCCGCCCACGTTCACGCCCATCTTCGTGCTGCCGCCAGGGGTGATCTTGCTGCCTCCGTCACCGCCCCCGATACGCTGATTCCGTTCCAGCAGAGCAGGCTCAGTGGCGCTCACCACTTGACGGCCCCATGGGTTGCCGCTGCCGCCCCCGACCGCGCCGGGGCGCGAAGCGTTCAGATCTTGTAGAACGACTTGATCAGGTCCCAGGCTTCCTGGGGGTCGTCGGTGTAGTGAAAGAGCTTCAGGTCCTGCTCCGAGATCGTGCCTTCTTCCACCAGCACGTCGAAGTTGACCAGCCGCTTCCAGTAGTCGGTGCCAAAGAGCACGATGGGCACGGGCTTGGCCTTGCCGGTCTGCACCAGGGTCAGCACCTCGAACAGTTCGTCCAGCGTGCCGAAGCCGCCAGGGAAGGCCACCAGCGCCTTGGCACGCATCATGAAATGCATCTTGCGCAGTGCGAAGTAGTGGAACTTGTAGCACAGCGAGGGCGAGATGAAGCGGTTGCCGCTCTGCTCGTGGGGCAGGGCGATGTTCAGGCCCACGTTGAGCGCGCCCACGTCGTGGGCGCCGCGGTTGGCGGCTTCCATGATGCCGGGGCCGCCGCCGGTGCACACGTAGATGCGGTCGGCCGGCGCATTGCGTTCGCTGTGCTCGGCCACCAGGCGGGCGAACTGGCGCGCCAGATCGTAGTAGCGCGCATTGCGCACGGCCTGCCGGGCCTTGGCAATGAGGGCCTCGTCGCCGCTGGCCTCGGCTGCGGTCAGCTGTTCGGCGGCCTCGTCGGGGGCAACGAAGCGGGCGCTGCCATAGACCACCACGGTGCTCTCGATGCCCTGCGCGGCCTGGCCCAGGTCGGGCTTGAGCATCTCCAGCTGGAAGCGGATGCCGCGCGTCTCGCGGCGGAACAAAAATTCGGGGTCGGCAAACGCCAGGCGGTAGGCATCGGCATGCAGCGGGTTGCCTTGGGAGGCATGCGTCTGCAGTTCGGCCCAGGCATCGGCCAGGCGGCTCTCGTTGAGTTGGGTATTGGCGTCCATGGGGCCATTGTGCCGAGGTTCCATGGCAGTTTCCGGTGCAGGGTCGCTCTTTTGTGAGGAAATCCGACCCGCCTGCAAGGCAGACCTGGCGGATCAGGCGCGCTGGGGCAGAAACCAGGTGGCGCTCTGGATGCCCAGCACCGTGAGTACCAGGGAGCCCGCGACATGCAGGCCTGTTGTGCCCAGTGCCAGCAGATAGCGCTGCTGCATCAGCATGGCCACCACCTCGGCCGAAAAGCTGGAGAACGTGGTGAGCCCGCCCAGGAAGCCCGTGACCAGCGCCAGGCGCCAGGCCGGATCAAGCTGCGGCAGGGCCTGGAGCACCGCCACGGCCACGCCGATGAGGTAGCCGCCCACCAGGTTGGCCGCCAGCGTGCCCCAGGGCAGCACCGAAGCGCCCGTGGTCAGCCACAGCCCCAGCCGCCAGCGGGCAAGTGCGCCCAGGCTGGCTCCAATGCAGATGGCAAGAATAGGCAACATGGCGCCAATGTACCAGCGCGGCGGCAGCGCGTTCAGCGCGTCGTTGCCATCTGCTGCGGCAACCAGGTGACGATGCCCGGGAAGATGTAGATCAGCGCCACGGCGCCGCACATGAGCAGGAACATCGGCATGGCCGTCTTGGCGATCCAGGGCAACTGGCGATTGGTCATGCCCTGCAGCACGAACAGGTTGAAGCCCACCGGCGGCGTGATCTGAGCCATCTCCACCACCAGCACGATGAAGATGCCGAACCAGATGGGGTCGATGCCAGCCGCCTGTACCGTGGGCATGAGCACACCCATGGTCAGCACCACCATCGAGATGCCGTCCAGGAAGCAGCCCAGGATGATGAAGAACACGGCCAGCGCAGCGATCAGCTGGGCCTTGTTCAGCCCCAGCGACGCGATCCATTCGGCCAGGTGCCGGGGCAACCCGATGTAGCCCATGGACAGCGTCAGGAAGGCGGCGCCCGCCAGGATCAGTGCGATCATGCAGTACAGCCGCGTGGCCCCCATGAGCGAATCCCTGAAGGTGCTCCAACTCATGGAGCCCTGTACCGTGGAGAGCACCAGCGAGCCGACCACGCCCACGGCTGCGGCTTCGGTGGCGGTGGCAAAGCCGGTGTAGATGGACCCCAACACCGCCACGATCAGCAGCACCACCGGAATCAGGCTGCGCGACTCCGAGAGTTTCTCCATGAACGTCATCTTTTTGTCCGCAGCGGGAACCTGGTCGGGATTGCGCAGCGCCCACACCATGATGTAGCCCGAGAACAGGGCCGCCAGCAGAATGCCCGGGAATACCCCCGCGATGAACAGCTGCGAGATCGAGACCTCGGCCGATACGCCGTAGACGATCATGATGATCGATGGCGGGATCAGCAACCCCAGGGTACTGGCGCCCGCCAGCGTGCCTACGACCATCTTTTCCGGGTAGCCCCGTCGCGTGAGTTCGGGCAGCGTCATCTTGCCGATGGTGGCGCAGGTGGCGGCGCTGGAGCCGGAGACGGCCGCGAAGATGGTGCAGCCCACCACGTTGGTGTGCAGCAGTCGCCCGGGCAGCGACTGGACCCAGGGTGCAAGGCCCTTGAACATGTCTTGCGACAGCCGGGTGCGGAACAGGATTTCGCCCATCCAGATGAACAGGGGCAGGGCCGTCAGCGTCCAGCTGGAGGCCGAGCCCCAGATGGTCACTGCCATGGCATCGCCCGCAGGGCGCGCGGCAAACAACTGCATGCCGATCCAGGCCACGCCGGACAGCGTGAGCCCTATCCAGACACCGCTGCCCAGGATCAGGAACAGCGAAAGAACCAACAGGCCGGTAATGGCGATATCACTCATGGGGGCGGCCTTGTGTCATTCGTTTCGCAGGGCTTCGCCAGGCGATGCCTGGCTGCGCCTGTCCAGGATCTCGAGCACCAGCTCGTCGATGAAGGCGATGGCCAGGATCACGGTGCCCAGGGCCATGGCGATCTGGGGGATCCACAGTGGTGTGGCATCGTTGCTGGTGGATATGTCGTGGAACTCGTGGGACTGCCAGGCCAGCTTGCAGCTGTAGGCGGCAAACAGCAGCGCCAGCAGGCAGGCGATGGCCAGCGCCCAGATCTCGAAGGCCTTCTTGGCCTTGCCCTTGAGCGCGTTGAGCAGCAGGGTCACGCGGATGTGCTCACCCCGCTTGAGCGTGTGCGCCAGCGCCAGAAAACCCGCTGCGGCCATCAGGTAGCCGGCATAGGCATCGGCTCCGGGGACGTGGAAATGCAGCTGTCGGCTGACGATGGACAGCAGCACCATCCCCAGCAGGCCAACCATGAAAAGCGCCGCCAGTGCGGCGGCGCTGTCGTACAAGAAATCAAGCAGTCGGCGCATGTCGGCGGCTTGCTTACTTGCGATATGCGTCGATCAGCGCCTTGCCATCAGGCCCGGCTTTTTCCAGCCATTCCTTGAGCATGGTGTCGCCCACCTTGGTCATGTCCGCTTTCAGTGCGGCGGGGGGCGGCAGCACATCCATGCCGTTGGCCTTGAGCTTGGCCAGGGTGTCTGCGTTGACCTTGGCACTGGCCGCCCAGCCGCGAGCCTCGGCATCGGCGCCCGCCTTGCGCAGGGCGTCCTGCAGGGGTTTGTCGAGGGCGTCGAAGGCTTTCTTGTTGACCAGCACGGCGTTCTTGGGCAGCCAGGCCTGGGTGTCATAGTAGAACTTGAGGTGTTCGTACAGCTTGCTGTCCACGCCGGTGGCGCCGGAGGTCATGGTCGACTCGACCACACCCGTGGCCAGCGCCTGCGAGAACTCTGCAGCCTGGACGGTGACGGGTTGCGCGCCCACCAGTTCGGCGATGCGTGCAGTGGCCGGGCTGTAGGCGCGCCACTTGATGGCCTTCAGGTCGGCAGCGCTGGCCAGGGGCTTTTTCGTGTAGATGCCCTGGGGTGGCCATGCCACTGCATACAACAGCGTCATGCCCTGCTCGCCCAGCTTCTTTTCCAGGAAGGGCTTTTGCGCGGCGTAGAGCTTCTTGGATTCGTCGTAGCTGTCGGCCAGGAAGGGCAGGCCATCGACGCCGAAGAGTTGCCATTCGTTCTGGAAGTTGGCCAGCAGGATCTCTCCCATCTGTGCCTGGCCGCCTTGCACGGCGCGCTTGATCTCAGGAGCCTTGAACAGTGCCGCATTCGCATGCACCGTGATCTTGAGCTTGCCCCCCGTGGCCTTGTCCACATCGGTGGCCAACTGCATCATGTTCTCGGTGTGGAAGTTGGTGGCCGGATAGGCGGCCGCCAAGTCCCACTTGGTCTGGGCGAAAGCCGAGGGAACGGACAGAGTACAGGCCAGGGCCAGCGCAGTGAGGGGGAGGATTCGACGCTTCATTGATAGCTCCGCAAGGTAGAAAACGGGGGGTATGCCACTGTATAGGAAGCAATTCGTTACGGCATAGGTGTTTGCCTGAACGTTGACAAATTGCCAACAAATCATTGGTGACTTGCCTACAATGAGCGCATGCACATCCCGTGCCAGTTTCGACTTCTGCAAAGGCGCTTTCCATGAAACCTGCGGCCCGGGCCAAGGGCGATTCCGGCCCCATCGTCTCGTCAGCGCACCTGGTGTCTGCGCAGAGCGCCGAAATGAGCGAGTTCGAGTTCGGGCTCATCGTCGCGGGCAATGCCTTTCATCGCTGGGTGGTGCACTGCATGTCCGCCGCGGGCCTCAAGGACCTGACACCGCTGGACGTGGTGGTGCTGCACCATGTGACCCACCGGGCGCGTGACAAGCGCCTGGCCGACATCTGCTTCATCATGAACGTGGAAGACACACACTTGGTGAACTACGCTTTGAAAAAGCTGCAGAACCTGGGCGTGGTGGCCTCGCAGAAGAACGGCAAGGAGGTGACCTATGCGGCCACCGATGTGGGCCGGGCTTACGTGCAGCGCTACCGCGAGATCCGCGAGCGCTGCCTGATCGATGCGCTGCATGCCGACGATGCCCTGAACCGCGACATCGGCGAGCTGGCCCGTTTGCTGCGTGTGCTCTCGGGCATGTACGACCAGGCAGCACGTTCGGCAGCATCCCTGTGATGGCCGTGTGCGCTGTGGTGGTGCATGTTCATCCACTTCAAGGGAGCATTTATGTCTGTGCAGCGACGTGATTGGCTGGGTGGCGCAGGTGCCACCGTATTGGGCGGTTGCCTGGGTCTGGTGGGCGTGGGTGCGCGCGCCGCGATGCAATGGAAGCTGGCCACTGGCTACAAGCCGGAAACCTTCCACACCCAGAATGCGGAACTTTTCGCACAGGACGTTGGCAAGGCCTCGGGCGGGGAACTGGCCATCGCCGTGCATTCCAACAACAGCCTGGTCAAGCTGCCCGAGATCTTCGGGGCGGTGCAGTCGGGCAAGGCCGAGGCAGGCGAAGTGCTGATGGCTGGCATCGTCAAGGACGTGCCCCTGGCCGGGGCCGACTCGGTGCCCTTCGTGCTGTCTACCTACAAGGATGCGCGGCGCCTGTGGCAGTACCAGGCGCCGCTGATCGAGACGGCTCTGGCCGCCAAGGGGCTGGTGCCGCTGTATGCCGTGGCCTGGCCGCCGCAGGGCCTGTTCTCGGTCAAGCCGGTGCGCACCAAATCAGACTTTCAGGGCCTGAAGATGCGCACCTACAACGCCACGACGGTGCGCATTGCCGAGCTCCTCGGCGCCACCCCGGTGGATGTTGCCACGGCAGACATTCCCAAGGCCCTGGCCTCGGGCCAGATCGAAGCCATGATCACGTCGTCGGCCACCGGGGCCGAAAGCCAGGTGTGGACGCACGCCAAGTTCTACTACGAGCTCAATGCCTGGATTCCGAAGAACATGGTGTTTGCCAGCAAGAAGGCCATGGATGCGCTGTCGCCCGCGGCGCGCAAGGGGCTGCTGGACTCGGCCAAGGTGGCCGAGGACCGGGGCTGGACCATGAGCGAGGCGGCGATGCGCAATGCCGTGGGCGACCTCAAGTCCCATGGCATGGCCGTCGAGCGCCTGTCGCTGGACCTGGGCCGCGAGATCGGCCGCCTGGGCGAACGTTTTTCACGCGAATGGGTGCGCACCGTCGGTAACGACGCCACCCGATTGTTCATTCCTTTCTACACACAGACTTCATGACGATGGCATCTTCCGCCTCCACCCACCCCGCACGCTGGCAGTTCTGGATCGACCGCGGGGGCACTTTCACCGATGTGGTCGGCAAGCGGCCCGACGGCAGTCTGGTCACGCACAAGCTGCTGTCCGAGAACCCCGAGCAGTACAAGGACGCGGCCGTGGCCGGCATCCGCCACCTGCTGGGCCTGAAGGCGGGTGAGCCGGTGACGCCCGAGGTGGTGGAGTGCGTGAAGATGGGCACCACGGTGGCCACCAATGCGCTGCTCGAGCGCAAGGGCGAGCCCACGCTCCTGATCACGACCAAGGGCTTTCGCGATGCGCTGCGCATCGCCTACCAGAACCGCCCGCGCCTGTTCGACCGCCACATCGTGCTGCCCGAGCTCTTGTACACCCGCGTGATCGAGGCGCAGGAGCGCATGGGCGCGCATGGCGAGGTGATCGAGGCGCTGGACGAGGCGCACCTGAAGGAGCGCCTGTGGGCCGCCTATGACGCCGGCCTGCGCAGCGCGGCCGTGGTCTTCATGCACGGCTACCGCTACACCGCGCACGAGGAGGCGGCCGCCCGCCTGGCGCGCGAAGCCGGCTTCACGCAGGTGAGCGCATCGCACGCCACCAGCCCCATGATGAAGCTGGTGAGCCGCGGCGACACCACGGTGGTCGATGCCTACCTCTCGCCCATCCTGCGCCGCTATGTGGAGCAGGTGGCCAGCGAGATGCCGGGCGTTCCGCTGTTCTTCATGCAGTCTTCGGGCGGCCTGACCGACGCGCATGCCTTCCAGGGCAAGGACGCCATCCTATCGGGCCCGGCCGGCGGCATCGTCGGCATGGCACGCACGGCCGGCCTGGCCGGGCACCAGCGCGTGATCGGCTTCGACATGGGCGGCACCTCCACCGACGTGAGCCACTATGCGGGGGAGTTCGAGCGCGAGTTCGAGACCCAGGTGGCCGGCGTGCGCATGCGCGCCCCCATGATGAGCATCCACACCGTGGCGGCGGGCGGAGGTTCCATCCTCGGCTTCGATGGCGCACGCTTTCGCGTGGGCCCCGAGAGTGCCGGTGCCAACCCCGGCCCGGCCAGCTACCGCCGCGGCGGCCCGCTGGCCGTGACCGATGCCAATGTGATGGTCGGCAAGATCCAGCCGGCGCACTTTCCGCGCGTGTTCGGCCATGGGGCCAATGAGGCGCTCGATGGCGACGCCGTGGCGCAGAAGTTCGCCGACCTGTCGCAGCAGACCGGCCGTGCGGGTGAGGACGTGGCCCACGGCTTCATCCAGATCGCCGTGCAGCAGATGGCCAATGCGATCAAGAAGATCTCGGTGGCGCGCGGCTACGATGTGACGCGCTACACCCTGCAGTGCTTTGGCGGGGCGGGTGGGCAGCACGCCTGCCTGGTGGCCGATGCGCTGGGCATGACGCGTGTGTTCGTGCACCCGTTGGCGGGCGTGCTCAGCGCGTACGGCATGGGTCTTGCGGACCAGAACGTGATCCGCGAGCAGGCAGTGGAGTGCAAGCTGGCACCCGAGGCCCTGGCGGGCATCGAGTCCACGCTGGAGCGCCTGGCCACGGCCGCGCGCTCCGAACTGGAGCAGCAGGCCGGCGACGGCACTGCCACGGTGCATCGGCGCGTGCATGTGCGCTATGAGGGCAGCGACTCTGCTTTGATTGTTCCATTTGGCAGCATCGAGGCCATCACGGTCAGCTTCGAGGCTGCCTACCGCCAGCGCTTTGCTTTCCTGATGCAAGGCAAGGGCCTGGTGGTGGAGGCCGTGTCGGTCGAGGCCGTGGTGCCGGGCGATGCGCCCGAGGAGCCGTGCCATGCCCTGCAGCCCGCGCGCGAGGTGCCGCGCCGCAGCACGGTGCGCATGTACACCGGCGGCACCGACGGCGTGGCCGCCTGGCATGACGCGGCCCTGGTGGTGCGCGAGGACTTGCGCCCCGGCGACGTGATCCCCGGCCCGGCCATCATTGCCGAGAAGAACGCCACCACCATCGTCGAGCCCGGTTGGGAAGCACAACTGACCGACCTGGACCACCTGCTGCTGGAGCGCCGCGTGGCGCGTGCCGTGCAGCACGCCGTAGGCACCACGGTGGACCCGGTGCTGCTCGAAGTGTTCAACAACCTGTTCATGAACATCGCCGAGCAGATGGGCCTGCAGCTGCAGAACACGGCCTACTCGGTGAACATCAAGGAGCGCCTGGACTTCAGCTGCGCACTGTTCGACACGGCGGGCAACCTGATCGCCAATGCCCCGCACATGCCGGTGCACCTCGGGTCCATGGGTGAGAGCATCAAGACCGTGATCCGCGACAACGCGGGCCGCATGCAGCCGGGTGACGTGTACGTGCTCAACGACCCGTACCACGGCGGCACGCACCTGCCCGACATCACGGTGATCACGCCGGTCTATATCGGTGAAGAAGCCGAGCCCACCTTCTACGTGGGCAGCCGCGGCCACCATGCGGACGTGGGCGGCATCACGCCGGGCTCCATGCCTCCGTTCTCCACGCGCATCGAGGAAGAGGGCGTGCAGATCAACAATGTGAAGCTGGTCGAGCGCGGCGTGCTGCGCGAGGCCGAGATGATCGCCTTGCTCGAGAGCGGCGAGTACCCTTCGCGCAACCCCCAGCAGAACATGGCCGACCTGCGCGCGCAGATCGCCGCCAACGAGAAGGGCCAGCAGGAGCTGCGCCGCATGGTGGGCGAGTTCGGCCTCGATGTCGTGCAGGCCTACATGCTCCATGTGCAGGACAACGCCGAGGAATCGGTGCGCCGCGTGATCACGCGCCTGAAGGATGGCCAGTTCACCTTGCCGCTGGACAATGGCTCGCAAATCACCGTTGCCGTGCGTGTGGATGCCAAGAACCGCAGTGCCGAGATCGACTTCACGGGCACCAGCGCGCAGCAGACGCACAACTTCAATGCGCCCACGGCGGTGTGCATGGCGGCCGTGCTCTACGTGTTCCGCACCCTGGTGCAGGACGACATTCCGCTCAACGCAGGGTGTCTGAAGCCGCTCAAGGTCATCATCCCGCAGGGCTCCATGCTCAACCCCAATCCGCCGGCGTCGGTGGTCGCAGGCAACGTGGAGACCTCCACCTGCATCACCAACGCCCTTTATGGCGCGCTGGGCCTGATGGCGGCGGGGCAGTGCACCATGAACAACTTCACCTTCGGCAGCGAGCGCTACCAGTATTACGAGACCATCTCGGGCGGCAGCGGTGCCGGCGGCGTGTGGGATGCCTCGGGTGCGCTGGTGGACGGCTTTGCCGGCACGAGCGTGGTGCAGTGCCACATGACCAACTCGCGCCTGACCGACCCCGAGGTGCTGGAGTTCCGCTTCCCCGTGCGCCTGGAAGGCTACGAGATCCGCAAGGGCTCGGGCGGCGCGGGGCGCTGGGCGGGCGGTGACGGCGGTGTGCGCCGCGTGCGCTTCCTGGAGCCCATGACGGCCAGCATCCTCTCCAATGGCCGCCACCACGGTGCTTTCGGCATGGCCGGCGGCTCGCCGGGGGCCGTGGGCGTCAACAAGGTGGTGCGGGCCAATGGCAAGGTGGAAGCTCTGGACCACATTGGCCAAGCGCAGATGCAGCCCGGCGATGTGTTCGAAATCCACACCCCCGGGGGTGGAGGCTTCGGAACCCCGGGCTGACCGCCGGGGCCTACAGGTCCTTGCGGCCGGCAGGCGTGACGCTGCTCAGGCTGGGCGGCACGTCCTGCCCGGCCTGGCGGGCCCGGAAGAGGGCTGCGCGCATCAGGAAGATCGAGGTCACCGGCACGGTGACCGCCACGAAGCCCGCGATCAGCAGGGCGTGCAGTGCCAGGCTGCCGTCCGCGACGGAGAAATAGATCACGGTGGCATGCATGATGCACCAGCAACCCATGGTGGCAGCGATGGACGGCGCATGCAGGCGCTCGAAGAAGGTCGGCAGGCGCAGCAGGCCGGTGGCGCCGAGCAGGGCCATGCCCGCGCCCAGCAGCACCAGGGCCGCCACCACGATCTCCAGCCATAGGGGCAGCAGGGCGGTGGTGTTGGTCATTCGATCACCTCGCCGCGCAGCAGGAACTTGGCCATGGCCATGGACCCGACGAAGCTGAACAGTGCCAGCAGCAGTGCCGCCTCGAAGTAGTTCTTGCTGCCGTACAAGAGGCCCAGCACCAGCATGAGCAGCATGCCGTTGAGGTACATGCAGTCGAGTGCCAGCACCCGGTCCTGCGCCGAGGGGCCCTTGAGCAGGCGGGCCAGCGCACAGCCCATGGCCAGCACCAGCATGAAGAGGGCGGCGGGGAGCGCCCAGTCGAGGATGGGGGTCATGATTCGAATATCTCCATGAGGGGGTGCTCGTAGCGCCGCTTGATCTGGGCAATGAACGCCGCTTCATCGTCCACCTCCAGCACGTGCAGCATCAGCATGCTGCGGTCCACCGAGAGTTCGGCCCAGGCCGTACCCGGGGCGATGCTGACGATGACGGCCAGCACCGCAAGGGCATTGGCATCGTGCAACTCCAGGGGAATCTGCACGAAGCCCGAGGGGTGGCGCCTGCGGCCGGGCGACAGCAGCAGCCGGGAGACGGCGATGTTCGATTGCACGGTGTCGGCCATTACCGCGAGCGCCAGTCGCAGGACGGTGCCCGGCGCGCGGATGCGCACGGGCAGAGGGCGCAGGCCGGCCGTGAGCAGCGGTATGGCGAGCGCGAGGACGCCGCCCAGCACGATGTGGCCGGCGCTGACCGAGCGGTTGAGCAGCAGCCACAAGGCGAGCAGCGCCAGCGACAGCAGGGGGGCGGGGAGGATGCGCTTGATCATCACTGCGGCCTTCCGTTGGCGCCCGGTGCCGTGCCGGGCGGGTTGGGGACGGGCCTGGCGGACATCACGGCCTGCACATAGGTGCTGGGCGCGTGCAGGGCATCGGCCGTGGCCTGGGTGTAGCGCATCACGGCGCCGGCCTGCCAGGTCAGCAGCGCGCAGCCGGTGAGCAGCAGGGCAATGGGCAGGCCTTCGAGCACCAGCAGCTTGGGCGACGCACGCCCGTGCGATGCCCAGAAATGCCGTATGCCGGCACGGGTGAGTGCAATCAGCGCCAGCAGGCCCGTGCCCACCATCAGTGCCAGCAGCGCCCAGCCCGCAGACCCGAGCACGAAGCCGCCCGATGGTCCCAGGCCCAGCGGGTTGAGCAGGGCATGGATCATCGCGAACTTGCCCACGAAGCCGGGCAGCGGCGGCAACCCGGCGATCACCAGGGTGCAGGCCATGAAGGCCAGGCCCAGGAAGGCCACGGCGGCGGGGATGACCCGTCCGATCAGCACCTCCTCCTTGTCGTCCAGGTTCAGGCCCTGCGCGGGCACCAGGTCGGGGGTGAGAAAGGGGGCGTCATCGGTCTGCTCGTAGGGCGCGAGGTTGGAGCCATCGTTGCGCCAGCGGTCGATCAGGTCGGTCAGCAAGAAGAGGGCGCTCACGGCCAGCGTGGAGCCCAGCAGGTAGTACAGCAGCCCGGCCGTGAGCAGGGTCTGCCCGAAGCCCAGGGCCGCAAGCAGCGTGCCCGACGAAAGGATGGCCGCGTAGCCCGCAAGGTGCCCCAGGCGCTGCGAGCCCAGCATGCCGACGGCGCCAAAGGCCATGGTCACCAGGCCCGCGCCGATGATCCACTGGCTGCCGAACTGGGCCGAGTCGCCCGCATCGCTGCTGAACATCAGCGTCCACAGCCTGAGGATGCTGTACACGCCCACCTTGGTCATGAGCGCGAACAGCGCGCCCACCGGCGCGGTGGCCGCGCTGTAGGCCGGCACCAGCCAGAAGTTGAGCGGCCACACGGCTGCCTTGATGAGGAAGGCCACTGCCAGGATGCCGGCCGCCGCATGCAGCAACCCCCGGTCGGACGGGTCGATGCCCGCGATGCCGCGCGCCAGGTCGGCCATGTTCAGCGTGCCGGTGATGCCGTAGAGCATGGACACGCCGATCAGGAACAGCGACGAGGCAGCGAGGTTGATGGCGATGTAGTGCAGGCCCGCCGACACGCGGGGCCGGCCCGAACCATGCAGCAACAGGCCGTAGGAGGCCGCCAGCATGATCTCGAAGAACACGAACAGGTTGAACAGGTCGGCCGTGAGGAAGGCACCCGCCAGCCCCATGAGCTGGAACTGGAACAGCGGGTGGAAGTGCACCCCCGCCTTGTGCCAGCGGGCCACCGAGAACAGCACCGTGGCCAGCGCCACCGTGCTGGCCAGCACCAGCATCATGGCCGAGAGGCGGTCGAGCGCCAGCACGATGCCGAAGGGCGCCGGCCAGTTGCCCGGCAGGTAGACCCCCAGGCTGGTCTGCACCCCAGGCTGCTTGGCCTGCGCCAGCAGCAGCACGGCGATGACCAGGCCGAGGAAGGTGGAGCCCACGTTCATGGCCACCTTGGTGCGCTGGCGCTCTTCGCGCAGCAGCAGCATGAGGCCGGCCGTGAGCAGCGGTAGCGCGATCGGCGCCAGGATCAGGTGCGGCATCAGCAGCGCCGTGACATGTGCAGTCAGCTCGCCCGTCATGGCATCTCCTGCGCGTCTTTGGCGCGCGTGCCGTCCACATGGTCGGTGCCCGACATGCCGCGCGATGCCAGCAGCACCACGAGGAACAGCGCCGTCATGGCAAAGCCGATGACGATGGCCGTGAGCGTGAGCGCCTGGGGCATGGGGTCGGCGTAGTGGGCCAGGTCCTGCGGCAGGCCGGCCCGCAGGACCGGCTCCTTGTTGATCGCCAGGCCCAGGCGGCCCATGCTGAAGATGAACAGGTTCACGGCGTACGACAGCAGTGCCAGCCCCATGATGACCTGGAAGGTGCGCGGGCGCAGCAGCAGCCACACGCCCGAGCCGGTGAGTATGCCGATGGCCAGGGCCAGAATCAGTTCCATCAGAGGGCTCCTTGGGCAGGTTGGGCGTTGGGTGGGGTGGTGGCGACCGATGCGGCCGCCATGGCAGCGGCCTGCTCCTCCAGCGCTTCCTCGGCAGCGCGGGCGTTGTAGCGGTGGCTGCGCACCGACTGGTGGGCAATGGCCGTGAGGATCAGCAAGGTGGATCCCACCACCAGCGTGAACACGCCGATGTCGAAGAACAGGGCGCTGGCCACGTGCACCTCGCCCACCACCGGCAGGTGCAGGTGCGCCGTGTGGCTGGTGAGGAAGGGGTAGCCCCAGAACAGCGCGCCCAGGCCTGTGGCCAGGGCGATCAGCAGGCCGGTGCCGATCCAGCGGCGCGGGTACAGCGGCAGGTGGGCTTCGACCCAGGAGGTGCCCGAGACCATGTACTGCAACACCAGCGCTACCGAGAAGACCAGCCCGGCCACGAAGCCGCCGCCCGGTTCGTTGTGCCCGCGCATGAACAGGTACACCGCCACCAGGGTCGCAAATGGCAGCAGCAGGCGCACCAGCACGGCGGGCACCATGAGGTAGCCCACGGCGGTGTCCATGGTCTGGCGCGGGTTGGCCAGGTCGGTGGCCACGTCGGCCGGCACGGCGCGCTGCTGGGGCGGCAGGTCCATCACCTCGCGCGCCGGGCGAAAGCGCCGCAGCAGCGCATACACCGTGAGGGCCACGATGCCCAGCACCACGATCTCGCCGAAGGTGTCGAAGCCGCGGAAGTCCACCAGCATCACGTTGACCACGTTGGTGCCGCCGCCGTCGGTGAGCGCACGCTCCAGGAAGAAGGTGGAGGTGCTCTCGGGGAAGGGCCGGCTCATCATGGCAAACGACAGCAGCGCCATGCCGCCGCCGGTGAGCAGGGCCAGGGCCATGTCGCGGTAGCGGCGCAACTGCGTGCGGCGCTCCTGTGCCAGCGTGGGCACGCGCAGGCTCTCGTCGCGCCGGGGCAGCCAGCGCAGGCCCAGCAGGATGAGGATGGTGGTCACCACCTCCACCACGATCTGCGTGAGCGCCAGGTCGGGTGCCGAGAACCACAGGAAGGTCAGGCAGGTGCAAAGCCCCGCGCCGCCCAGAAGCGTAAGGGCCGCCAACCGGTGGTACTTGGCTTGCCAGGCAGCGGCCACCGCGCACATGGAGCCCAGGAACCACAGCACCGCGAACGCGGGCGACAGCGGCAACTGCTCGCGCGCACCGATGGGCAGGCCGCGCACCCACAGCGGCAGCGTGCCTGCCACCAGGGCCGCAGCCACCAGCCACAGCATCTGCCATTGCAGGCGCCCGGTGCCCAGCAGACGCCGGCCGTTGCGCCCGGCCAGCGAAAGCCGCGCCAGGGTGCGCTCAAACAACTGCTGACCGCTGATGTGGCGCATCAGCGGTGGTGCGTCGAGCGCGCCGCGCGCACGCAGCCAGCGCAGCAGCAGGTACAGCGCAATGCCGCCCGCCAGCGCCACCAGGCTCATCACGAACGGGGTGTTGAAGCCATGCCAGACCGCCAGGCTGTAGGTGGGCAGCTCGCCCCCCACCACGGGCCGTGCAGCGGCCTGAAGCACGGCGCCCACGGACCAGGCAGGCAGGGTGCCCACCACCAGGCAGGCCAGCACCAGCAGCTCGACCGGCACGCGCATCCAGTGCGGGGGCTCGTGCGGGGTACGGGGCAGGTCGGTGGCGGGGGGGCCCCAGAACACGTCGACCGTGAAGCGCAGCGAGTACGCCACGCTGAAGATGCCGGCCACAGTGGCGGCCACGGGCAGCAGAACCTCGAGCCAGGGCACGGTGTTCACGAACACCGTCTCGGCAAAGAACATCTCCTTGGACAAAAAGCCGTTGAGCAGCGGCACGCCCGCCATGGCGGCACTGGCCACCATGGCCAGCGTGCCGGTGATGGGCATCATGCGCACCAAGCCCGACAGGCGCCGGATGTCGCGCGTGCCGCTTTCATGGTCGACGATGCCGGCCGCCATGAACAGCGAGGCCTTGAAGGTCGCGTGGTTCATGATGTGGAACACCGCCGCCACGGCCGCCAGCGGGCTGTTCAGGCCCAGCAGCAGGGTGATGAGGCCCAGATGCGAGATGGTGGAATAGGCCAGCAGCCCCTTGAGGTCGTTCTGGAACATGGCCGCATAGCCGCCCACCAGCAGCGTGCACAGGCCCGCACCGCCGACCAGCCAGAACCACTGCTCCGTGCCCGCCAGGGCCGGCCACAGCCGTGCCAGCAGGAAAACGCCAGCCTTGACCATGGTGGCGGAGTGCAGGTAGGCCGACACCGGCGTGGGCGCCGCCATGGCGTTCGGCAGCCAGAAGTGGAACGGGAACTGGGCGCTCTTGGTGAAGGCGCCCAGCAGGATCAGCACCAGCGCCGTGAGGTACAGCGGGTGTGCCTTGATCAATGCACCCGCGGCCAGCACATGATCGAGGTCGTAGCTGCCCACAATGTGGCCCAGCACCAGCATGCCGGCCAGCATGCACAGCCCGCCCGTGCCGGTGACGGTGAGCGCCATGCGCGCCCCGCGCCGCGCATCCTTGCGGTGGTGCCAGTAGCCGATCAGCAAAAAGGAGAACAGGCTGGTCAGCTCCCAGAACAGCGCGATCTGGATGATATTGCCCGAGAGCACCACGCCCACCATGGCGCCCATGAAGGCCAGGAAGAACGAGAAGAAGCGCGGCACCGGGTCGGCCGCCGACATGTAGTAGCGCGCATACAGCACCACCAGCGACCCCACCCCCAGCACCAGCATGCAGAACATCCAGGCAAAGCCGTCGAGCCGCATCACCAGGTTCAGGCCCAGCGCGGGCAGCCAGGTGATCTCCTGGCGCAGCACCTCGCCGCCCGCGATCTGCGGAAAGTACAGCGCCGCCTGCACCGTGCAGAACAGGGCGATGAGCCCGGCCAGGGTGGACTCGGTGTTGCGGGCGTTGGCGGGCAGGATGGCCGCCAGAAGACTGCCGATGAAGGGGAGAAGGATGAGGGTGATCAGGGGCATGCCCGAATGATTTTAGGGCGTGCCTCGAAAGTCCCTTTGTGAAGTCTGGAGAGGCGGCGCCTTCGGGGGCTGGCGACGCCCATGAAAAAGCCCGCCGAAGCGGGCCTGTACCTGGGTGCCAAGTGGGCGCTGCCTGTTACTTGGCTGTACTGGCTGCAGGGGCTGCGGGCTCGGCGGCCTTGTCCTTCTTGGCCTTGGGCTCCTTCTTGTCCTTGGCGGAGGATTTTTCCTTGGCCTTGGCATCTTCTTTCTTCTTGTCGGCCTTGGCCTGTGCGGCGGCGCTGAAGCGCTTGCCGTTGACCGTCAGGCCGTCGGCCGAGAACTTGGCCGCCGTCTTCTCGCCCACGCCGCCGACGCGGCCGATGAAGTCGTTCCAGTCCTTGAACTCGCTGGCCTTGCGCTCGTTGATGATCTTCTCGGACATCGCCGGGCCGATGCCCTTGATGCCGTCCAGTTCGGCCGCGCTGGCCTTGTTCACGTCCACGGCGGCAAATGCGGTGCCCGCAAACAGCAGGGCGATGATGAGCAGGAATTTCTTGAACATGGATACGACTCCCTCGGTGTTGTGGTGCCGATCATCATATCGGTCGGCGCCCGGGGATCAAGTCGCTTGTGCCACCGCTACAGTTCTTCCACGCGCCGAGCCGGGTAGCTGTCCCAGGTCTGGCAGCCCGGGCATTGCCAGAAGTGCTGGCGCGCCTCGAAGCCGCAGGCCGCGCAGCGGTAGCGCGTGAGCGGCTTGACGGCGTGGTCCAGCGCGCGCTGGACCTGCGGGTGGAAGGACTCGTGCTCCAGCTTTTCGCCGGCCAGCCACTTGGCGGCGGCCACCAGGGATTTCTCCTTGTCCAGGTGGTCCACATAGCGCTGGCGGGCGCCTTCGCCTGCGCCTTGGGCTGTGTCGATGGCGACCAGGCTCTCCAGCACGTCGAGCGAGGGCGCGCTGTCGTAGTGTTCCTGCAGCAGTGCCTGGGCTTCCGTGCTGCGCCCGGTGCTGGCTGCGGCCTCGACCATCAGCGGTGCGGCCAAGGGCAGGGCGGCAGGGTTGTGTTCGCCCAGCGCCTTCAGGGTGGCCAGCGCGGCCGCAGGCTGGCCCATCAGGTGCTGCAGGCGCGCCATGTCGATGCGGGCCCGTGCGGCGCCCGGGGCGGCGGTCACGGCCTGCTCCAGCAGAGCCAGGGCGCCGGCATGGTCGGCCTTGCTGCTGAGCGCCGCCGCCTGCTCGCACAGGTAGTGCGCCTGGCGGGTGCTGAAATCGCCCTGGTCGGCGTCGTGCATCTTGCGCGCAATGGCGGTGGCATGGGGCCAGTCGCGCGAGCGCTCGTAGATGGCCAGCAGCGCCAGGCGGGCCTGGGCCTCGAAGGGCGTGCCTTCCAGGCGGTTCAGCGCGTCTTCTGCACGATCAAGCAGGCCGGCCTTGAGGAAGTCGAGCGCCAGGGCGTGCTGGGCGCGTTCGCGGTCGGTACGGCTGAGGTCGCCGCGCGAGAGCAGGTGCTCGTGCACGCGCACGGCCCGGTCGTACTCGCCGCGGCGGCGAAACAGGTTGCCGAGGGCAAAGTGCAGCTCGGAGGTGTCGGGGTCGTTCTGCACGGCCTCGATGAAGGCATCGATGGCCTGGTCCTGCTGCTCGTTGAGCAGGAAGTTCAGGCCCTTGAAGTAGGCCTTGGGTGCGCGGCGGTTCTCGGCACGCAACTGGCGCAGGTCGAAGCGCGATGCCAGCCAGCCGAGCACGAAGGCCAGCGGCAGGCCCAGCAAAATCCAGCTGAGGTCAAATTCCATGGATGGGCGGCATCTCGGCAGGTGCGGCTTCGGCGGGGACGGCGGCCTTGGCGGGGGTGGCGGGTGGGGCCTGCTTGAGGGCCTGGCGTGCCACGCTGCGGTGCTTCCACCAGCGCGGCACCATGCCCAGCACGCCCACGATGAGGCCGGCAGAGAAGGCCGTGAGCACGACCAGCACCAGCGGCGCGCGCCACTGCGTGCCGAAGAAGAAGTGCACGGTGGCGTCTTGCTGGTTGTTCAGCGCGAAAGCGAAGAGGGTAAAAAAAATGGCTGCCTTGAGCAGCCACAGGAGGTATTTCATGGGGCTCCCCGGTGGTGGGGAGATTCTACGGCGCCAAAATGGTGTGCACCCCCATGGGGAGTGTGCCATCTGGCAGCGTCGCGCCCGTCTGGTGCGTCAACCCGACGTGCCAGTGCCTTTCGCGGGGGCCTGCACCACGGGCGTGCTGTCTTCCATTTCCGCTGTGCGCTTGTCCACGGCTTCGCGCAGGGCCTTGCCTGGCTTGAAATGGGGCACGCGCTTTTCCGGGATCGCCACGGCTTCGCCGCTGCGTGGGTTGCGGCCCATGCGCGGTGGACGGTGGTTCACCGAGAAGCTGCCAAAACCCCGGATCTCGATGCGATGGCCGCGCACCAGCGCGTCGCCCACCGCGTCAAGAATGGTCTTGACGGCGTATTCGGCATCGCGGTGGGTGAGCTGGCCAAAGCGGGCGGCCAGTTCTTCAACAAGGTCAGAGCGGGTCATGGCGTCAATGTAGGGGTGAATGAGCAGCGGGCGCACTAGGCGCCCGCTGACTGACCTTCAAGGGGTCAGATTATCACTTGTCGGAGTTGTCCAGCTTGGCGCGCAGCAGGGCGCCCAGGCTGGTCGTACCGGCGCTTTCGCGGCTCGATTGCTGGCTCAGGTTGGCCATGGCGCCTTGCTCGTCGGCCATGTCCTTTTGCTTGATCGACAGCTGGATGTTGCGGGTCTTGCGATCCACATTGACCACCACAGCGGTGACTTCGTCGCCTTCCTTGAGCACGTTGCGGGCATCTTCCACGCGGTCGCGGGAGATTTCCGAAGCGCGCAGGTAGCCCACGATGTCTTCACCGAGGTCGATTTCAGCGCCACGGGCGTCCACGGTCTTGACCTTGCCGGTCACCGTCTGGCCCTTGTCGTTCACGGTCACGAACGTGGTGAACGGGTCGCCGTCGAGCTGCTTGATGCCCAGCGAGATGCGTTCGCGGTCCACGTCCACGGCCAGCACGATGGCTTCCACTTCCTGGCCCTTCTTGTAGTTGCGAACGGCGGCTTCGCCAGGTTCGTTCCACGAGAGGTCGGACAGGTGAACCAGGCCGTCGATGCCGGCAGCCAGACCCACGAACACGCCGAAGTCGGTGATCGACTTGATCGGACCCTTGACGCGGTCACCGCGCTTCGTGTCCTGTGCGAATTCTTGCCATGGGTTGGCCTTGCACTGCTTCATGCCCAGGCTGATGCGGCGCTTGTCTTCGTCGATTTCCAGAACCATGACTTCGACTTCGTCGCCCAGCGAAACCAGCTTGGCGGGAGCGATGTTCTTGTTGGTCCAGTCCATTTCGGAGACGTGCACCAGGCCTTCGATGCCCGGCTCGAGTTCGACGAACGCGCCGTAGTCGGCAATGTTCGTGATCTTGCCGAACAGGCGCGTGCTCTGGGGGTAGCGGCGGTTCACGCCCATCCATGGATCGTCGCCCATTTGCTTCAGACCCAGCGAAACACGGTTCTTTTCGGTGTCGAACTTGAGGATCTTGGCGGTGATTTCCTGGCCAGCCGTCACCACTTCCGATGGGTGACGCACGCGGCGCCATGCCATGTCGGTGATGTGCAGCAGGCCGTCGATG
>Ga0308157_10000894_pt1 | contig 76552 bp, 65 predicted proteins | sample PhyBR1_FD_201035 | JGI IMG/M metagenome (GOLD analysis project Ga0308157, IMG submission 201035) | Phyllosphere microbial communities from UC Gill Tract Community Farm, Albany, California, United States - DLSLB.R1 | ecosystem: Host-associated > Plants > Phyllosphere > Unclassified | place: USA...
CTACGTGACCGATGGTACCAATGTTCAAGTGTGGTTTGTTACGATTAAACGTTTCCTTTGCCATGATTTAATTATTTATTTAATTATTATTTAAATTTTCGGTGCGCAAATATAGTGAAATTTTGTATATTGAAAATCTTTTTTTAACAAAAATCCTCAACTTACAAATTTCGCAGCTTACGGCGCCATTTTCCAATTAAAATATTGGACTGCAAATTTAGGAAAAATTATTTATTTATAAAAGAGTGAATAATTAATTTACAGAATATTAACGCGGTGCACTCTTTTTTCAAATATAACGTTTGGATCAGCATCAACACAAATCAACAAGCACTCCTTAAAAATAAAAAAAATCTCCTTGCTAAAAAGGAGATTTCAACAGAGCCAACTATGAGATTTGAACTCACGACCTCTTCCTTACCAAGGAAGCGCTCTACCCCTGAGCTAAGTCGGCAAAATTTTAAAAAAAAATCACAAGCCGTTGTTGGTTGTGATTTCTTTGAGCGGAAGACGAGGGTCGAACTCGCGACATTCAGCTTGGAAGGCTGACGCTCTACCAACTGAGCTACTTCCGCATTTTGTTTCGAAAATTGTTGGTAAACGGTTTGCAAATTTAAAACAAATTTTAAAACCAGCAAAACGTTTTTTTATAAAATGTGGGGAGAGCAGGATTCGAACCTGCGAAGTCGTAAGACAGCAGAGTTACAGTCTGATCCATTTGGCCACTCTGGAATCTCCCCAATTTTACAAAAATAATGAGCCTCCAGAGGGACTCGAACCCACGACCTGCTGATTACAAATCAGCTGCTCTAGCCAACTGAGCTATGGAGGCAAATAGATTTCAAAAGAACGCTTATCTCTTTTTGCGAGTGCAAATATAAGGGAGTTTTTTTGAAATCTACAAATTATTTTGCTAAAATTTTGAATATTTTTTTTACGCCAATTCTTTTTTCTTGATTAGCAGCTTCTTAGCAACTTCAGCACATTGATCCAAACTTTCTTCAAAGCTGGCAGTTGTCTTCTTTACCACGATGTCGTCACCCGGAACCGCGAGAATAATCTCTGCAGTTTTATTTTCTTTGTCTGATTTGTTCTCAACTTTAAGGTAAACTTTGCATTCTACGATTTTATCATAATAGTTTTCTAGTTTGTTTAATTTCTTTTCAATATGTTCTTCGAGCGGTGCGTGTGGAGTCAATCCCATTGACTGTACTGAAATTTTCATAAATCTACATTTTTTTTGGCTCTAGGATGAGCACTGTTAAACACTTTTTTTAACTGTTCTATATTGGCACTGGTGTAAACCTGTGTGGAAGCTAATGATGAGTGCCCCATAATCATCTTCACTTTAGAAATTTCAGCCCCATATTCCAGAACATGAGTTGCAAAACTATGTCTTAAAATATGAGGGCTTTTTTTCTTCTTCGAAGTTACAAGACTAAGATAAGTATTAACTGCAGAATAAACAAATTTATCATTCAGTTTTTTACCTTTTGCATTGATGAAGAAGTATTCTTTATCCGCTTCCAGCGGCTTTCTACTGGGCAAATATTCTTCCATTACCGACGAAAGCTTTTTAGATATAGGAATAACCCTTGCCTTGTTTCCTTTCCCTATTACTTTTATTTCACCTTTACTGAAATCAACATTTTCCAGAAGAAGATTTACGAGTTCTGCACGGCGGATACCGGTTTGATAAAGCGTTTCGATAATAAGTTCTTTTAGCAGACTTTTTTTGAGTGGCTTATTTATTTGCAGCTGCTGATGAGCCATCTCCTCTTCAGAAAATGGAATTTGTTTTTCAGCATAAAATTTCAGCGACTGAATGCTTTCCAGCGGAGAATTTTTGATCTCTCCGACTTTAAGCAAGAACAAATAAAAACTCCGCAACGAAGAAAGCTTACGGTTGATAGACCGTTTCGCGATTTTTTTTTCGCCCAGATGAACCATAAAATTCCTGATGATTTTTTTATCAACCATTACCAAATCCTCATGAGCCTCAGTCTGCAAAAGAAAAGCAGAGAAATCCTCCAGATCTTTTCTGTACGAGATGAGCGTGTTGGGAGAATACCGTTTTTCGACAGCAATATATTCTAGAAATCTTTCTAACATTATGGTATAAAACAAAAAATCACTTTCCAAATATAACTATTTGAAAAGTGATTTAGATATTTCTTAAAGAAAAACTTTTTATGCCTGCTCTTCGCGGCTTGCATTTTTCTGCTTATAAGCAGCTTTCAGCTTTGCCTGTCTTGAAGTTACCGACGGTTTTAGGAACTGCTGTCTGCTTCTTAAAGCTCTTACAACTCCTGTTTTGTCAAATTTTCTTTTGTATTTTTTTAACGCTCTGTCGATAGCCTCGCCATCTTTTACTGGGATAATTAACATAATTTACATCTCATTTTGGACTGCAAAAGTAAGATTTTATTTTTAAATGACAAATTTTTTATTACTTTTAGGAATATTTAATTTTAAATGCAGCAAAAAAATTACAGAGTCATCAATGCCTCAGCAGGTTCGGGTAAAACCTACGCGCTGGTTCAGAATCTTTTAACGATTTGTCTTAAACATCCTTCGCAGCCCGATAAAATTGGTAATATTCTGGCGCTGACCTTCACCAATAAAGCTGCCAATGAAATGAAACATCGGATTATTGACTGGTTGAAAAAATTTTCGATGCGGGGCTATGAAACCAATCAGGACTTGATCAATATCCGGGAGAAACTGAAAAACGACGCCTATCATCTTACACTTGAAGACATTCATTTTCGTTCCAAAAAAATTCTGGATTATGTTCTGCATCACTACTCTACATTGAATATTGGCACTATTGATAAATTTAATTCCCGGCTGGTAAGAAGTTTTTCTTATGAACTTGGATTGGCACAAAACTTTAACCTCGAAATCAATTCTGAACCTTTCCTGATAGAAGCCGTTGAGAAGATGCTTGAAAATATTGGTGCAGAAAATGAGGTTTCTGAAGCCTTTATGGATTACGTAAACTACAGTCTGGACAATGATGAAAGGGTGAACCTGAATAAAACACTCTATGCTTCCGCTAAAGAATATGTGCAGGATAAACATTATTTCCGGTTGGATCAAAACAAAGATTTCGATTGGCTTTCCTACGAAAAATCTAAGAAAAACCTCCGGGAAGACCTTAAAAACCTCAGAACGGATTCTATCAATATTATTGAAGAAGTCAACCAGCTTTTAAAGGAAAAAAATCTTGAAGTTGCAGATTTTGCAGGAGGAAACAGCAACAGTATTGCAAAATTTTTCAATGAAGCCCGGAAGTATTATCATAAAGAACGTCCCGATTTCCCTGTTCCTGCAAATGAGGAAGGCGCACTGAATAAATTTCAGGCCGGCGCATCGGGTTCGGGCAAAAGCAGACAAAGCGATATTTTAGAGATTATTGATTATTTAATCAGTCAGCGGCGAAAACTCTTTCAAAACTATATTCTCACAAAGAAAAAAGAGAAAATACTGCAGGCAATTTTACCGCTGAAAGTGAACAAAGATATTCAGGATAAACTTGCGCAAATAGAAGAAGAAAATGATGTTGTACTTCTCTCAAAATTCAACATTCTGATTCATGAAAATCTTCGGGAAGAGCCTTCATCATTCATTTATGAAAAAGTAGGAACCAAATTCAGCCATTATTTCTTTGATGAATTTCAGGACACCTCATTTCTGCAGTGGCAAAATTTTATTCCGCTGCGCGATCACGCGACCTCTTCGCAGGACATGAGTTTTACTGTGGTTGGCGACCCCAAACAGAGCATCTACCGTTTCCGGGGCGGAGACTCGCAACTCATGCTCGATATCATCAACAAAAAAGAACAATCGCTTGTTCATGCGGAATTAGAAAATCTGGAAAACAACTGGCGAAGTGCCAAAAACATTGTTGATTTCAATAACCAACTGTATCTTTTCCTTTCCGGCAACACCCAGGCCGAGCATTGTGAGATCTTCGGAAGCGGATCCCAGCAGACTGCAAAATCTAAACTGGAAGGCAAAGTGCGGATCAATTTAATTGAAAACACTACGAAGAAAGTTTTCTACGAAGAAGTCGCAGAAAAAATGCGGGAAGACATACAAAGTTGCATTGATAAAGGCTTCAAACTTTCGGATATCACGATTCTTTGCCGCGGAAATTTCGATATTTTCAGTTTTTCGCAACTTTTAGGAAACGCAAAAATCACATATCAGGGAAAAGAAGATTACATAAAAACCATTTCAGAATCGGGCTTAACGCTTAATTTGTCATCAACTCTGCTGGCGCTGACAGAATTTCTAAGATGGGAACAGAACCCTAAAAATTATCAGTTTCCGGTGAAAATGCTGTATTATCTGAAAGTTTTAGGAAGAATACATGTTAAAGACTTCAGTGCTGAAATGATGGAAATGCTTACGCTGAAAAACAAAGCCGAAATGCAGGAATTCATCGCCAAAAAATATGATTTACAATTGAGCAGCAAAAACTTACTGCAGCTGAATCTTTATAATTTTGTCGAACATTTTCTGCAGGAATTTTCCGTACAGAATAAGGAGACCGATTTTCTTTTCAATTATTTGGAAATGCTTTACGCCTATTCGCAAAACGCCGCTTCTACTCTGAAAGATTTTATCCGTTATTGGGACGAAGAAGCAAATGCCACCACAATTCAGGCTTCCGAAAATCTGGATGCAATAAAGATCATGACGATTCACAAAGGAAAAGGTTTGGAGTTTCCCGTGGTTTTTCTTCCAATGAAAAACGAACATAAAGATGCAAAATTCAGCAACTGGCTTGATATTGACGCTGAAAACGGCCTTTCGTCGGTAAATATCAATCCGTTCGGGAAAGAACTTGAAGCTTATGATGAAAACATGGCAAAGTTTAATCAGGAAAATATTTATCAGAATAAAATCGACCGCTACTGCCTGCAATATGTGGCTACGACGCGGGCGGTTGAAGAACTGTTCTTTTATATCGAAAAGCCCAACAAGACAAGTAACAACCTTGAAATTTACGAATTTCTGGAGCCAAAAATCCCCAGGAATGAAAACGGCGAACCACTTTCTTCTTTTGATTTATATAAAGTTGCTGACGAAAACCAACAAAGAAGGCAGAACGTTACAGGTAATGAAAACAGGACGAAACCCATACTTTTTAAAAGCGGACAAAAAAACAATCCGGCCGCTATAAAAATTGCAACTCCCTCCAAGAATTACCAGAACAGGGTCGAAAAAGTGCGCACGGGGATTTTTACGCACGAAATTTTATCCAAAATTAATTCAGAACAAGACGTGGATCGCACCCTCGAATCCTATGTGTTGGAAGGAATTATTACCTTGGAAGAAAAAGAAGAGATTCATCACCGGATTTTAAGCATCATTAAAAACGAGAATTATTCGAAATACTTCACCGAAAATCAGGTTGTTATTAACGAAAAAGACATGATGATTTCTGAAAACGGCGAGTCGAAGATTTACCGGCCAGACCGGCTGATTGATACCGGAAACGGTTACATCATTATCGATTTTAAGACCGGCGCTGAGCAGGAAAAACATCTTGTGCAAATAAACGAATACAAATCTATACTCGAAAAACTCGGTAAAAAAGTTCTGGAAACCCAACTGATTTATGTATAAAAAAATCCTGTCTCAGAAACCGAGACAGGATTTTATTTAAATCTAAAATTTACTTCTTTACCGCAGTTATCACCTGTGCTTCCTGTTTGGTGATATTATCGAAGATCTGCGTAAATGCTGGATAATATTCTTTCGGGAATACTGAATCGTCAACCTGAGTAGTGGTCTCAACTGTCAACTTATTTCCGTTTTGCGTAACCTGATACGTGTATTGTAGTGCATTATCCTCTGTACGAAATTTCTTCGATTTGGGCACATTTTCAAAAACATAGCCATCCGGGAGGGTAATCGTTACCTTTTTAATTCTGTCGTAAGCTGAGTAAAACTCAAGAGGTGCAATTCGCGGCTCTTTTTGGTCGAAGTTATGTGTCTGGGAATAAAGAAAAAGCAAAGGATTAAATACCATTTTGCCACCCAACACATCAACAAAAGTATCTGAACTGAAATCGAAACTGGTTTCAAAATCGTTATTTTCCTGAAGGCCGTGTTTCAAATTCGTAAAATTGAAACGGTAATCGTCTTTATAGGATTTTGTAAATTTTTCTTTGTCCTCCGTAAATCTTTGGTTGGCCACCATTGAATACAGTTTTGTGTCCCGGTCCGAAAATTTACCTTCGAAAGTGCCATCCGGTAAAAGTTTGGCATCAACTGTAAGCAAAGTTTTACTGGTTTCAGGGTAAAGGATATTAATTTGCTGTGCAGTTTTTTCACCCATAACAATTCCATAATAATTCAGGGCTTTAGGTGCTACCATATTAATTTCGCTCTGTTTTACAGTACCATCGGCAAGGTAAATTTTATCCTTATCTTTAAATGAGGCCAAAACATAGTTCAACTGAGCTATTGATGGGTTATAAGCAAGCAAAATTCCCTGATTTACAGTGGAAAGCACTACAGGATCCGAACTAATGCCCGCACTTTGGAAAAGCATGGTCAAAAGAAGGTTAATTTCTGCAGAATTTCCAACTTTAGTATTGATTAGGTTTTTGATTCCTTTGTCGCAAAAAACCGCATCTTCTTTGTTCCAGGTATAATTCTTATGAACATATTTCAGGATTGCATCTGCCCGCTGAAGCGTTACCGGAATCGATTTAATTTCCTGTGGAAGAAGGTCTTTCACCAAGTTGGTTTTCTTGAGTTCTGCACCAAAATCATCGTTTGCGTAAAGTCTTTCCTGAATATCCTTCCAGGTGTTTGCATAAGACTTATATACGTTATTAAAAAGTGTGGAATTAAGTTCTGCCTTAATGGAAGTTTTGTAATTGTCGTTATTTAAAACATATTTCTCTTCTTTATATGGCGCAACCTTCTCATAAGCAAATCTATACGTTTGATATTCATTACCATAAAGCGGTTTTTTCTCTACCAGCCTGTGAGTTGGGTTAAGACTTCCTTTATAATTAATGGTATAACCTAGTGGGACAGGGGCATCCAGAACATATTCTACATACCGGATCGGGATTTCCTCCTCAATAATAATCCGGGGCATAGATCCCAGGAATGGAGTGATAATGGTGTAAGAATATTCAACAACAGACCCGTTTTTCACATTCGCAAAAGCAAATTTGGTAATATCGTAGTTTCGGTCTTCTGTTGATTTATATTTTTCGTCTTTAGCGATTTTTGTGCTTACTGTTTTTCCATTTTCGTGGTTATAAGTATTTGCTTTGAGGTCGGCTAAAGTTTCGCGAGTACCTCGGCGGTCATCATAAATACTTACCTTGTGATCCAGATAATCTGAGGCATTGTCTTTATTATAAATTTTAATCCTGCTGAATACTTTTTGGTGCAGTGTTCCGTCGTAGTCAATCCGGAAATGTACGGACCGGTAAAGGATTTCTGCGGGTGCATCTGAAACTTGTGTAGATTTTTCGCTTTTCAGATCTTCATCTGAAAGTTTTGGATAAGTTAGGAATTTATGTTGTGCACCCAACAGTCCTGTTACTGAGAATGCAAAACAAAGTAGAATTTTCTTCATTATTGTTTTGTTAGTAAGATTTTAGTATTGTCGCGGCTGGCTGTCTGTTTGCGGAACGCCAGGTATTCTTTGTATTTTTCTTTTGGATAGAGTCCTTTGTTGATCGTTAAAACTCTTTTTACAAGCAGTTTACCATCTTTCGTTGTGAAATCAATGGTGTAAGAGCCAAACTCAGTTGTAATTGAAGATGATTTTGGGATTTCAGCAAAAATATAGCCTGCCGGAATAATGTATTCAATTTCATAATCATCCTGGAAGGGAAATGAATTCTCGAAGGGAAGTTTCCTTTCATCATTTGAACTGAACATTACCGCCTCATAAAACGGCATCACCGGAAAGAAAAGATCATTGCCAATTTTTTTTGAGAATCCGTTAGCTTTCAGGGAAAGGTCGTAACCAATCTTTCCCTGGTCGCGGTCGTTTTTAAGGTTATTCACTTTCAGTTCATCAATTTTTAAATTGTAATGTCGATTTTTAAGGGTTTCCTGGATCTCATCGTTTTTCAAACCTAAAAGTCTCAAATTGCTGTCGTACTGTCCACCGGAAAATTCAAACCTTGCATCCGAAGAAACCGCTCCGTCGGCTCCCAAGAAAATCTTTGCGTTCAGTTTTTCCATGCTCTGTTCCGGTTTGTACACAGGCGTATCAACAATCTGAATTCCGTCTTCTTTTACTGCCAGAACATTGCGGTGATGAGAAGTAAAACTCAGGTGATTAAATGCATGCTGCTGCGAGGTATTTTCGAGCCAAATGGTTTCTTTCTCTGTTGGAACCATTAAAATGGCATGGTTACCCGACATTCTGGGAAAGTCTTTATCGAAAGTAATGACAGAATAATCATCATAAATCACTGAAAAATAAGAATTTATTCCGGCTGCTGCAAGCAGCGTGCGCATATAATTGGTAAGTGCCTTGCAGTCGCCGTATCCTTTTTTGCTTACCTCTGCTGCAGGCATGGGCTGCCACCCGCCGATCCCCATCGCAATCAGAACATAACGTGTTTTGTTCTGCATATACTGATAAATGGTTTTTACTTTATCAGAAGTGGTTCCCGATAGATTTAAGGCCTGCACTTCTGCCCTGATTTCCGGTGTAATTTCTGATACCGGATTAATAAGCTGGGTGTAGTACCATTTCCCAAAGCTGTTCCAGTCGGTCATATTACCCTCTTTACCTTCAAGTGTAAACTTTTCCGGAGAAAACTCCACCTGAGGAACTAAATAGCTTATGCTGGGTGCAAGATCTTCATGTTTAATGGCTGGGATATTCTCGTAAGAATATTTCATCACATTTCCTTCCGTGGAGTGTGTGAGTTTCGCCAGAGGCCGATCGGTAACCTTTGTACGGATATTGATTCCAGAAGTATTATTCACGGTGAATGTTGACTTTTCAACCGACATGTCGTACGAAGTAACCGGCCTGAAATAATTCAGATACACCGTATTGGAAGTTGTAGTTTCATAATACGATTTTACGGTATAAGGATATTGCGAAGACATCGGCCTTAAAACCAAAATCCTGTCATCTACATACAAAGCGGCGCTTGGATTATTGGTATAATCGTTAAAATCTTTTTTCGAATAGGTTTTGCTGAGTTTCCCTGCGGCATCATAAACCTCTACTTTAATGCTCCCGACTTTAGTATTGGGATTGTAGGGTATTAATACGGTGGAAAATTCATCTCCGGCACTGTTTAGAATTGTAACAGCATGGGTTTGTTTAATATGCAGCTCTTTAACCGATTTCAGCACATAATCTTCAGCACTCTCGCGAACGACTGCATTAGCATTTTTTAGAAGATTTTCGGGAATTAGTGACGCATTATAATCCTGAGCAAGAAGGGTAACGTACAGCAGTGCACACCACAGTATGTAAAATTTTTTCATTAAAAATTATTTTGTGATTAATTTCCTGCATCCGGCACAAACACGCGTTGCTTAAGTTCCTGATCAAAAAGATACATCGCCGACGGATTATCGTACACCATTTTTATTTTGGTGACAAGCTGCGAGGCATTTGCTTCTTCTTCTACCTGCTCATTTACAAACCACTGCAAAAAGGAAACGGTTGCAAAATCGCCTTCTTCATTCGCGTTTTTCAGAATATTGAAAATACTTTTGGTCACAATTTTTTCATGCTCCAGTGCTTTTTCGAAAATTTCTTTTGCATCGGTAAATTCATGCGGTGGTTTTGGAATTTCGCCCAACACAATTTCTGCACCTACATCAATCATATAATCGAACATTTTATCTGCATGCATGAGTTCTTCTTTACTCTGAACGCGGAAATAATTCGCAATACCATCCAGATCCCGGGCAGAAAACCATGCCGACATGGATAAATAATATTGGGCAGCATACTGTTCCTTAGCAATTTGGTCGTTGATCAACGCGCCAATTTTTGTACTTATCATAAATAATGTCTTTTTACCAAATATAGATAATAAAAGTGTATGGGACATAAAAAAAGCGAAAAAATAAATTTTTCCGCTTCCCTTAAAAATTAAAATTATGAACTATTTTGTAGCAGACATTTTTTTCATTTGATGCTGCTGCATTTTTTGTCTCTTATTCTGCATATTCTGCTGCTTTTTTGCTTCCCATTTTGTGTACTGTTCAGGGGTGAGTATTTTTCTCATTTCAGCATTCCATTGTTCCTGTCGGGCTTTCATCGCTTCCATTTTTGCTTTTCTTTGTTCCTGCATCTGTGAAGCATTTTGTTTTCTCTCGGCCATTTTTTTATCCTGCAAAGTTTTTATCTGAGCTACCTGAGCATTGGTAAGATTAAGTTCAGCCTGCATCATCTTCAGTTTTTCCTGTCTTTTCTGCTCCATTTGTGCTGGGTCTTTTTTATTCATCATCGGCGTTTGCTGGGCCATTGCAAAAGTTCCCATTACTACGAAAGCTGCACTAAAAACAATTTTTTTCATTTCGATATTTTTTGTTTGTTATTTGATGGTTTGATAAATTAAAACTGATCAGGTTAAAGATTTTAATCATAATTTTTTGTTAAAGCTTTCATAACCATACTTTTCTATTATATTTCTTATGATATATTCAGTTACGTCAGGAAAGGAAATCTCAACACGTTCATTGGAGGCTACCCAATTTTTTAATTTTTCCAGAAAGGTATTTTCTTTCCAAATAACGGGAACGCCGAGTTTTTGTAAAGCCAATGCATTGCACTGCTGTTCATACTGATGATGCATGGGTACTGTAAGTAACTTTTTACCGAGATACAGTGCTTCAGCCGGACCTTCGAAACCGCCACCGGTTAAGAGTCCTTCACAGCTGGCTAATGATTCCTGAAACAAAGCATTATTTATTGGGAAAACTTCAGCATTGTGCTTACGGTAGTGATGTTTTGAATGTTTTGAGAAAATCTGCCAGTTCGAACCTGGGATTTCTTTAACTTTATCGAGAATAAATTCATCGGAATAGGCCGGAAGATAAACGGTGTAATGACCTAAATTCTGTGGTTTCAGATTACGTATTTCAGTTCTGATGACAGGAGTGTGGATATAGTCATCGTACTTTTCAAAATGAAATCCAATATAATCAGTTGCTGGCGCGTAATGATCCATAATTACTTTCCCCCAGTGAAAACCACGGATTTTCGGGGTTTTAGCTGATAAATACGCAGACTGATGGCTCATGCCCAAAGATTTTTTTCGGTAGAGTTTACAACTCCAGGCACATACCGGCTCAAAATCATTTATCACTAAATCGTATTCGCGTACCGGAAGATTTTTTACGTCTTTAATGAACTGTCTTAAATTAAAACGTTTCCACGTCTCCCGAAAGTCGACTCCGCCTTTGTTCCCAAAAACAAAACCAAATCCGTCAAATCTGTATTTTACTTCGGCATCGACATCAACTTCTGCCTGGGTTCCACTGATGAGTATGTCTACTTCACCGTATTTTTTAAGATAAGGTAAAATCTCGCGCGCACGGGTTACATGCCCGTTTCCTGTGCCCTGAATCGCATATAAAATCTTCATCTAACAAATTTACAAGTAAATGAAATCCACAATGTTGTAATATAGAAAGTTCACAAATATTTAAAACAAAAAAGAGCGCACATGTGTACGCTCTCTATTATCTATCTGATCAGTCTGACTTTACTTTGACATTACTTTGACTTTCCTTTTCCCTTAGAATTTCCTCTAACGTGAAGGTGCGAACCGTCATTTAATTTTTTTCTTCTCTCGTATTCCTGCATCGATTTGGTATTTACCCCATTATTTGTAACGGATTTTTTCGATTTAATGGTATTGTATTTCTTTACCTGTGTACTTTTATAATTGTTTTTATTCCTATTGTACACCGCTACAGGATTCTGACCTTTATAGTATTTGTTCTTGAATTTTTCATATTTCGCCGGTCCCATAATTCGTTCGATGGATCTGTAACGGTCGACTCTCCATTGGTCAGGGTTACTACCGTACGCGCGGTTCCATGAGTTATAATCCGAGTACTGATTATTTAATGCAAATAAGTCTGCTTTTTGCTGCGGACTCAGCAATAAATTTGCTGCGACAGTCTGCCAGTTTACATCAGTAATACTTCTTCTATAATCATTATAATAATCTGACTGCGAATAACCCAAACTGAAGATTCCTAAACTTAGAATTGTGATTAGCTTTTTCATATTAATGTTTTTTTTGTTGTTATTTCTACAAATATTTCCATTACTGTGCCAAAAATAAAATAAAGAGAGCAGTTCCTTTCGAAACTGCTCTCCATCACTACTAACACTAAAAACTAAAAATTATAGAGAGGTAAGTCTCTTACCGGGGATTCGGGCTGTATTTCCCGGTGTTGCTGTTCCCGGAACCTGATTTCTCAGACTTCCGGAATTACTTTCTATCTTTCTCTGTGGGTCTGTATTTCTTATACCGGAATTACTGTTTCTGAAACCACCGTTATTTCGAGGTGTTTCAGTCTGTGGCCGGATCTCATTATTTCTTGTTGTACCGTTGGAAATCCGTGGCGCAGTTCTCACTGGATTTTCATTACCGTTCCGGAAACCGTTATTTCCTGCACTGTTGTTTGAATTTACATCATTTCTCAGTCCTTCAGATTTCTGCGGATTATTCCAGTTACCGTTTCCTGTTCGTGGGGAATTTTGGAAACCAATGTTCTGTCTTGGATTCGCCTGGTGATATTTCACTTTGTTAATTCTATAACGTTTTACATTGATGTTTTTGTATCGGGGAACCACATAAACATGGGTTACATAATGTTGTCTTCTGTAATTTTGCCAATAATTCACGGGATTGTATCCGTTGTAATAATTATTCTGGTAGATGACATAAACTCTGGGACCTAAAATTCTTTCGAGTGCATAGAATCTGTCATAATACCATCGGTCGGGATTATATCGGTAATATGAATTCCAGGAAGCGAATGTCGGAAACTGGTCATTCAACATCATGATTTGACGAATTTGCCATGGCGACAGGCGATACTGAGAGAAAAACCTGCTCCAGTTTACATCATAAATGCTTCGCTGGTAGTCTCTGTAATAACTCTGGTAGAGATCGTTTCTGTAATAATCAGATGGATATTCGTAATAATAATCTTCCGGAAAATAAAATTCGTCATCGTAATCGTCGTAATAACCATTATTGTTGCTTGGATAATAATCCGGATAATTCTGTGCGGAAATCAATGTTGCAAAAAACACCGAAAGTCCAAAAAGTATTTTTTTCATTTTTTTTAAACTGTTTTTAAGCTGTTCACTACAACCTATTAGAAAAGCATGCCAATTTTCATATTCAAAATCCTTTCAAACGCCTTTATACAGGGGTTTTACGGACTTTTCATATTCGTTTGATTAAAATAAAAAAAAGAAGTTAAAGCAAAAACTCCAACTTCTTTAATAAATATTATAAACTCCTGATTTTCAACAGATAAAAACTTTTTCTTTTCTGTCAAAAATTGTTATTTTTTTAGAAAAAATTTACGCCCGATTAGCATCAGAAATCCAACCTGCGATTTTTCGGTTGAAACCTTCCTTATTCAAAAGGCTTTCTAAACTCAAGTGCATTCTGTACCGCCAATAATGCGGAAATACAGCAGGATTATTAATTCTTTCCTCATCGATATTAGGATTAGTCAGCTCATGATCAGTCGCCAGAAACTCCTGAATCGGAAAAATCGCTAACATCGCATCGTTATAAAGATGCTGTTTCATAATGATTTCAGCGAGTTGTGGCTCAAGGTTCCATGGTGCAGTTCCCGGCTGACCCAACTGCTGATTGAAATACTGTTGGGTTAAAGTACGGTCTTCGTGCCACCACTGGCGAAGCGTAGAACTGTCGTGCGAACTTGCAGTAACCACATTAAGATAAGAGGCATCTTTAGGATTATACCACGGGATGTTATCCGATGGCATACGCTGCACTTTCAATGCTGTAATTCCCAGCCTGTCCATCACCTGTGGAACAGATTCCGGAACCAAACCTAAATCTTCACCGCAAATCAGCATATCGGTGGCATTAAGAATTACGGGTAATTTCTCCATTGCTTTTTCATACCACAGCCCATCCTGTCTTTTGAAGAAATAATCGATATAAAGATCATAAACCGCCTGTTTTTCCCAATTTGGAAGATGAGTAAATGACGAGGTTTTATCAATATTAAACCTCGGGTGATATACTGTTTCCCCGTAAGAATTTTCTTCAGGCAGGAAGAGCACGTTGGCACAGAGGGAAATCAGTTTTTCTTCTGCCCAAGGATGCGGATTAGTTTTAAAATATTCTGTGAGTTTTCTTTGGGTATCAAATTCTTCCTTGAAAGAATAAGTACCGTCGAAATGATTATTCATAAACTGGTTATGAATGTTATCTCTTTCATCACCAAATTCATCCCAAAGAATTTGATCATTGATGAAAGGCTTACAATACCGGTCGTAATAAAAAGGAATATGTCGGGCACTGAATTCATCCATCCTAACCGGAACAGCCGGATAGAAATAACCCAAAATCCCCTGCGTTGCGCTCATCGGCATACGCCAGATTCTGAAAAACCCAAGGATATGATCAATCCTCATCGCATCAAAATACTGCTCCAGCGCTTTGAAACGGTTCTTCCACCAACGGTAACCGTCTGCTTTCATGGCTTCCCAGTTGTACGTCGGGAATTCCCAGTTCTGGCCCAGTTCGGTGAACTGATCTGGTGGTGCACCGGCCTGAAAATCCATTCCGAAAAGTTCCGGTTCGGTCCAGGCTTCCACAGAATATCTGTAGATTCCGATCGGTAAATCGCCTTTTACCGAAATACCGAGACTGTGAGTATAATCAATGGCATCTTTCAGCTGAAGATGCAACTGATACTGTACCCATGCGTGCAGCATCGACGACTCGAAATCCTTACTTTTTGGACTGAAAAACGGAGCTATTTTGCCTGCGATATATTTCTTATGCGTTTTCCAGAGGTTGAAATTTGGCGTATTATATTTGTCGCGCTGTACACAGAAAGCAGCGTAAGGCAAGAGCCAGTCCTCATTATCTTTTATAAATTTCTTGAAACTTCTGTCTTTCAGGATTTCAGGCTGATGAAGATTAAAAACTGCCTTAACAAACTTCCACTTCCCTGAAATCATTTTTTGATAATCGATGAGGCTTAATGAGTTTAACTCTGTTTTCTCTTTCTCATATTCCTCAACGAGTTCTTTCGGCAAAGCATATTCTAAATTCTCGACAGAAAGATACTGCGGGTGGAGCGCGTAAACAGAGATCGCTGCGTAAGGATAAGAATCTGTCCACGAATAGTTTGCTGTGGTATCGTTGATAGGTAAAATTTGCAGAAGAGAAAGATTCGTTTTTTTCGCCCAGTCGGCAAGATTTTTTAAATCCGGAAATTCACCTACACCGAAACCGTTTTCTGTTCTCAGCGCAAACACCGGAACAGCAACGCCGGCTGCGTGGTACATCTCGAAAGATTTAAACCTGAAGAAATGATCGGCTTTAATCTGCAGAATATTTTTTTCCGGGTTTGGTATTGCCCATCTGTTATCTCCGTATTCCAGATCGAAAACCTCGCCGGAATGCCGGTCGCGGAGCCCGTATTTGTACTGAATCATCTGATCAGAAACAATTTCAACCGCTGCTTCCCAAATTCCGAAATCGGTTTGAGCCATATTTACGGATCCATTTTTATCCCAATTTCCAAGCGCGTCACAATTTCCAAGAATTACGAGCTGCCAGTTCTGATGATAAATTGGAGCTTCTAACCTAAACAAATGGGTATGTCTCTTTAAAACTGCATTTTTTTCGGGTTTGAAACCGCTGAGTGTATTTTTAAGGATTTTGTTGTTAAGATAATTCTCCGGAAAATTCTTCAAATTCCAAACATCATAAATTACAAATTCGTCGTAGTTATGAGGTAAATTTAAACGGTGTAAAGAAAATTCTTCGTCCAGAACAGCCTGTGCTTCATCTACAAGCTTATATTTATAGGTAATACTTTTCGAAAAATAATCAACCTCAGCGGTCCAGTTTCCGTTATCGGTATATCGTAAAGGATAAACTTTATCTTCGGTTCCTTCTTCCATCAACAAAATCTGAAGATTTTCTCCCATTTTGGTGCGGAAATTAATATTGAAATACAGTTTCATAACATCGAATAATTTGATGACGCAATTTATGAAATTTCAATATTTTTTAAGGTCAAAATCTTAAATATTTTTAAAGGCTTATATGCTGAAAATCAAATCAATACAAACCTAAAGTTTCAAGAGACAAAAAAACCTTTCCGGCGCTGCGCCAAAAAGGTTTATAAACTGTATTTTTTTAGAATTAATTCAGAGAATACGTCGTTCCGTCTCTTCCGTCTTTCAGCTCAATACCTTCGGCCAACAAGCGGTCGCGGATCTGGTCCGAAAGTTCGAAATTTTTGGATTTTCTGGCCTGATTTCTAAGTTCAATTAAAACCTGAAGCGTTTGATCGAGTTTTTCATTGTTATTCTCCTCAACGTTCTGAAGTCCCAAAACATCAAACACAAAGGCGTTCATCAGCTGTTGAAGTTCTTTTAAATCAGCTTCATTAATGGTTTCTTTCTCATCTTTAAGTTTAAAGATAAAGTTTACTGCTTCGAATAGATATGAAATAAGAATCGGGGAGTTAAAATCATCCGTCAACGCTGCGTAGCATTTATCTTTCCAGGCAGATATGTCGAAACTTGAAGAATCTGACATTTTAAACGCAAATCCTGAAACAATCTTCATGGCTTCCATCAACCTTTGAAAACCTTTTTCGCTTGCCACCATGGCTTCGTTGGATATATCGAGAACGCTGCGGTAATGCGCCTGTAAAAAATTGAAACGTACAATCGCCGGATGGAAAGGCTTTTCGAAAAAATCGTTTTTACCGGAAACAAGTTCCATCGGGAGGATGTAGTTTCCTGTAGATTTACTCATGCGCTGTCCGTTCATCGTAAGCATATTCGCATGTAACCAATAATTTACAGGTTCGGTACCGTTGCAGGCTTTGCCTTGTGCCACTTCACATTCGTGGTGCGGAAATTTAAGATCCATTCCACCTCCGTGGATATCAAATTTTTCACCTAAATACTTCGTCGACATGGCAGTACATTCCAGATGCCAGCCAGGAAAGCCTTCGCCCCAAGGCGAATTCCAGCGCATGATATGTGCGGGTGACGCCGCTTTCCAAAGGGCAAAATCCTGAGGATTTTTCTTTTCGTTCTGCCCATCGAGATCGCGGGTATTTGCAAAAAGTTCTTCAATATTTCTTCGCGAAAGTTCGCCGTAATTCAAGCCGCGGCTGTTATACTCCAAAACATCAAAATAAACAGAACCGTTGCTTTCGTATGCAAAACCTTTGTCCAGTAACTTCTGGGTCAGCTCAATCTGTTCCAGGATATGTCCTGTTGCTGTAGGCTCAATTGTTGGCGGAAGCAGATTGAAGGTGTCTAAAACTTTATGAAAATCTACGGTATATTTCTGAACGATTTCCATGGGTTCCAGCTTTTCGAGACGCGACTGTTTCACAAAACGGTCGTTATCTACATCGCCGTCGTCGGTTAAATGTCCTGCATCTGTAATATTTCTTACATACCGAACTTTATAACCCAAATGAACAAGTGAGCGGTAAATAAAATCGAAAGACATAAAGGTACGCACATTTCCGAGGTGAACATTGCTGTAAACCGTAGGCCCGCAGACATACATCCCGACATTATTTTCGTGGATGGGTTTGAAGATTTCCTTTTCGCCGGAAAGCGAGTTGTATATTTTAAGTTCCATTTTAAGAATGTGGTTTAAAAGGTAATATTTGAATCTGTTAATCAAATTTTGCGTGACTGCCTACGTAATGCAGGAACTCCTGTCTTGTAATCGGATTGGTTCTGAAAATTCCGCTGAGTTCTGCTGTAATCGTAGAACTTGCAGTATCTTTAATCCCGCGGCAATTCACACAAAGGTGTTTCGCGTCTATGATACAGGCTACATCCTTTGTTCCTAAAGCCATTTTCAGGGCATCTACAATCTGCATTGTGAGTCGTTCCTGAACCTGCGGACGTTTGGAATAATAATCTACAATCCTGTTAATTTTTGAAAGACCGATTACTTCGCCGTTCGAAATATAGGCAACATGTGCTTTCCCGATGATTGGCAGAAAATGATGCTCACAGAATGAATACACCGTGATGTCTTTCTCCACCAGCATCTGTCGGTACTTATACTTATTCGAAAAGGTAGAAATTCCGGGTTTGTTTTCCGGCAGCAGTCCACCGAAAATCTCATTCACGTACATTTTGGCCACCCTTTTCGGGGAATCCTTCAGTGAATCGTCGTTCATATCCATTCCTAAAGTTTCCATGATCTGATGAAAATGGTGCTGAATGATTTCTATTTTTTCCTGTGGGGATTTTTCGAAAGCATCTGGCCGCAACGGCGTGTGATCTTTGCCCGTAAACAGGTCGTCGTCGTTATCTATATCGTGATTCATAACTTTTAATGAAACCACAAAATTAGGGATTTAATTTTTGATTTTTGTAATTAGTTTAACACCAAGCGCCACACAGATTTTCAATTAATAGCTGATGATTTAGATTTCTTTAAATAAAAAACTCAGAACCGTAATTCTGAGTTTTAATCTTTTTAGAAACCGCCACCGCTTCCGGCAAAGGTAAATGTTGCCGTTAAACCGGCCCGTACCGTAGACAGCGGGAAGGCTGTAGAGATTTTGTATTTGGTCAACAACTGGTCATAGAAGAATCTGATGTTGAAATTCTGCGACATGTTGTAATCCGCCGAAAGTTTGATGCTCATCATCCGTTGACCGCCTGTTACCTGCGAATCGTTCTGAAGGATATTGGTGATTCTGGTCTGGCTATCTCTCAGGGAGAAATCTCCGCGGATGTTCAGGTCGCTTTTCAGGGTTCTTTCTTTTCCTTTAAAGTTCATCTTCATTTTAAGGTCTTTTAGGATATATCCAAATCCAAAAATATATTCGTTACCCGCATCTTCGGTAAGCGTATGGTTCACAAGACCCAACATAAACATACGGTCGCGGTTATACTGCGCACGGAACTGCATGTTGTTTCTCATGGTAACATCGGCTCCGATCAGCGGTGCGAAAGCTTCCACATAACCGACTTGCGAGAACGTATACGGGTTGAACTCGTTTCCGAAAGCATCTGTCTGCGGTGCTGTTGGATTATTCTGAACATTATAATAATCCACACTCGACTGGATTCCTGAAGCCGTGTACGTAGAACTATAACCGTGAAGGATATCAAATTTCGAGAACTGGCTGTTTACGAAAGGAATATTCTTCAGTCCGGAATACGTTACACGCCAGTTCGGCAGCGGGAAGCCAGATTTTTTTGGATCCGTAAGTTCTCCGTTCACCGTTTTGCCTTCTACGGCAGCCTGGAATGCAGGAATCAAAATATAGGCATCGCCCAAACCTTTTCCGCTGGCAAAATCAACCGGATTGTATACGCCTCCCGACTGCAAATAAATCTGTCTGGCGTTTTCGTACATGGTATCGTAAATACTTTTCCCGTCGCTAAATGCAGTTTTGAATGTCCACGCAGTTCTGGAATATGAAATCATATCCGTACCGAACGAGAACTGGAATCCGTTCGCTGGGTTAGAATCTGCATCAACGTTATAACCGCCCTGGATGAAATTGCTGTTATAATTCTTCAGGAAATTTACATCAATTCTGAAATCATTCACCGGCATAATCTGAACATTGGCAAGGAAATTTCGGTTCTTCAGCTGCGTGTACGGATCATTCATGTAAGGCGAATTCGAAAGCCAGCCGTTTTCAATCACTGTTCTGCGGATATCTGCCTGCGACCCAAGAAGGAAACCATAAGTCGGTCCACCCAAAGTCTGCCCGTAACCGTACCAGTTTGGTGCTGAAAGCAAGCCCGGAAGCACGGTTCCGTTGTTTTCGTTATAGGAAACATCAAGCTGCTTGATCGAAGTTAAAGCATAGGCAATGCTCTGAACCGGATTCAGTTTATTCTTGAATTTATAAGACTTAAAGTTTCTTTTCGCGTTTTTCTTTTGCCATGCCAAGTTGTAAACATTGTTCAGGGAATCGATTTCCTGTTTACGTTTCTGCATTTTGGTATTGATGTTCTGGAAATACTTGAACTTACCGAAGAATTTAGGAATATCAACGCTCGAAGTCGCTACAATATTATTGGTATTCTGGCCAATACTTCCCAAACTTTCGGCAACATTGGTTTCTGGGTTCACAAATCCTGTCATCACGGTACTTCTCGCATTCCAGTTATAGGTAAATCCGTAACCAAGCTCCGCGTTAATGAAGTCGAGATAAGGCAAATACTCGAACGGGAAACGGTAATTCAGCTGAACACGGTGGTTGTAAAGTACCGGTCTTCCTGCACGGAATGGGTCTGCGAAAATCGATTTGGTGTTCATGTCATTTACACTCAAATTATCATTCAGCGTACGCATTGCTGAATTGATTTCCAGTTTTAAAGATTTGGTGAAATTAAATCCTAAACCGTATTGCCAGCCGAAATAGAAGTTTCTGTTTCTGATCACATCAAAATCCTGACCTGTATTTCCGTTAAGAATTGCTTCAATATTACGGAATTCAAGTTCGTTATAATTTCTATCGATTTCTGTTCTGAAAGACAATCTTGTCGGAACCGGATTGAAGTTCACTTCTTTTATAAATCGCAAATATTTATACGATTTCGCCGTGTCGCTCACTATTTTATTAAACGGTCTCAGCACCCAGGGTTTGAAGTTATAATTGTAATCAATATAGCCTCTTAAATACTGGCGGTAATTTTTCTTCGTGTAAACATCTCGGTAATAATCATCGTTGTACACCGTAGTTAACGAAAGGTTTTCCACATCGTAAAACTTCGGCTTTTTGTTGGAATCCATTCTTTCTTTGCGCATGTTTACCACACCGATGCTTCTCTGCTGGGTATAAGTTCTTGCCACTTTCTTCAGCTGTTCCCTGTTCGGTGCTTCCTCGAAAGTTACGTCATTATCCAGCGGATTGTATTTAGGATCTTCGATGGTTTGGGTGTAAGAATAATTTACAGGAATCTTCATTCCAACTTTCTCCGGCAGGAATTTGTCTACATTCACCGTTGTATTCACGTTGAATGCTGAAAGTGTAGATTGCGCTCTCTCGGCCGGTTTTTGTGAAATTCCGCCAAAACCGATTGTAGAGTACGACGCATTTGCATTTACTAAAGCAAAATCCCCCAGATTGAAGTTAACACTTGCATTCCCGGCATAACCGCCTTTGTTCTCGATTTCCGAAAGGCGGATCTCATTCACCCAAAGTACAAGGTCTTTAGAATTCACCTCATCCTTGTTCCGCACACCGAGCATGATGGTGGTGACATTACCCAGACTTGGGCGACCTTTAATGAAGATTTTCTTATTAGGATCAAGGGTTGAATATTCTACATCCTCCGTTCTGTCATCAATCTGAATCTGCGAATTGCCATCACGGCGAAGTTTCGCATCCACAAAATTCTGAATCAAAAGATCCACTGAATTTTCTGCAGGCCAAATTTCCATTGGCGAAGTGGCATTTTTCGGCGTGTAAGTTAAAGAGGTTTCGTATTCGTAATAGTTATCTGTCGCATCGCTACCGAAACGGATGAAGAATTTCGCATTCGGATCCAGTCCGTTACTTTGCGCACCTGCCCTCACATCTTCAGCATGTACAAAAAGTTCAAGATTTTTGTAGCGTCTCATATCCAAAGCCACATTTTTGAAAACCCCGCGCGATGTTTTAGGCTCGATAGGCGCTGTTTTCATGTAAAGTGAAGCTTCGTTCTGTCTCTGTGCACCGGCATTTCCGCTTAAAACCTGTCTTTCGATTCCCGGAGGAAGCACGTAAGGAGGCTGGTTCAGGCCGTTTTCTTCCAGGTTTACACTACCCACATCGAGGTTTTTGTTATCTACAGGATTTACACCTTCTGTATCTGTAGTATTGGTCGCAATATCTTTGGTGTATTTTCTCCAGTCGCTTCTTACCAAATCCAAAGTTCCGAAACGGAGTGTTGCAGTTTGGTCGAAACCTGTTAAAAGCATTCTTGCAAAACGGACATTGTTGAGGATTGAAAGATCTTTCACGCCGCCTTCATTGGCTCCCTGATCAAACTGAGAAACCGGTACTCGGAAAAGATACCATTTATTGGATCCGGTTTGCCCGTTCTGGAATTTTACTTCCACCTCCTTTTCATCCACGATAAATTTCTGTCCTAAAGCAAGGCTGGATTTGTCGAGGTTAATGGTGTATTGGGTATAATTTTCGTTCTGATCTAAATTGTAATCGCGGTTTACATCTTCTGCATCGGGAGTCTGTGTGGCCACTTCCAAGGTGTTGCTCTGGGAGTTTCCTTCCGGATTACGGAAATATTTATAACGTTCCGTAAGCGAAGAAGCCTGCGTTCCCTGAAATTTATCGGAAAGATAAAAGACAAAATCATCACTAGCCGGATCTGGCGTATTGGTTACCGGATTGATGAAATTGGTGCCGAATTTTGCAGCTTCACCAAAAGCGTCCAAACCGTCATACCCTAAATCCTGCGCTGTTCTCTCTTCATTTTCAGTGGAAAAAGCATAAAGGATCGGGAATTGGTTTGGTTGGCTACCCCAGTTTGTTGTCGTTGTATTTGCCGGAACATTCGGAGTCGGCAAGCCGTTTTCGTACTGCAGTTTTCCGTCTTTCAGTACATCTTCTGACACGTTTCCTAACTGAAGCAAAAGTTTAGGATTTGCACCCAGATTATTTCCGTCCGCATAAGGATCCATCATCCAGAATTCAACGTATTCAATGTTTGAGTTGATAAAATTGGATACCGAAATCGGACGCATCAATCCCGCCCATCGTTCCTGTGTGCTTTCGCTGTTCGGGTTTACGTTATAAGGTCCTCTCTCGCTAGGGAAATAAGTAATATCGAACGTGTTGGTATAAAGCTGCTCGCCCGCAACGAAATCCCGCGAATTGTATAATTCCTGAGTCTGAACCCTTCTTGAAGCATGATTTGAAACCGCCTGAGCATTGATTCCGTTGGGTGCTTTGCCACCAATTCCGTAAAATCTTGGGTCGATGTTGTACCAAGTCATTAAACCTCTTCCGTTGCCATGTGCCAGGTTATCATTTAAAGTTGAATTCGAGAAATATGGCTCCGGATTTTTCTCAGGCTTAGAAGCTAAACTCCACATGGCAGGTTCCTTTAAAGAGATCTTGGATGTTGTCTGTTCGAAATCGTCGATGTAAGATTGGTCGCCAATGCCTTTGTTCTGCCCCGGAATCAGGTAAGCGCCTTCCGCCAAAAAACTGAAGTTTGACGGAGCTTCGGTATTTACAAACGGTATTTTATCGGTAAGCCGAGTAAGGAAAGGCAGCTCATTATTATATAAAACATTGAAGCCTGCCATGGTATTGTTCACGGCTTCCTGACCGAAGTTTACCTTTTGTGTTAATGGAGTTTCAGAGTAATTTACCACGGTTCCGCCGATCGTTAAATGTTCATTGAACTTTCGCTCCAAATTAAGGCCTAAAAATCTTTTTCTCTGGGTATTGAAAGTCAGTTGGTTTTCCAGGGAAATATTAATCGCCTGGCCAGACTGTTTCACGGTTTCATTAATTATATTCACCGTTCCGAGCATATAATCTACCGTATAATCAATCCCTTCCTGAAGCTGTACTCCGTTTGCCGTAACTTTCACCGATCCCTGCGGCACATTAATCGCGCCTAAAGAAATCCCCGTACCCTGCGAACCTTTATAACGGCCTTCGAGCGTATATCCTAAAGCCAGGCGGTTTTCGGATGCAACATTTTTGAACTGGTTATAAAGTTCGTTGAAGACAAATTTTGGGTCACTGCTTCCTAAGACACTTTGTAAATACGAACCGAAAGGTTTCGCCTTCGTAAAAATAATTTTTCCGTTTTCCGGATCTACGGTAATTCCCGGAACAAAATCGAAAATTCCGTCTCCGGTTGTGGTTCCGTTCTCCTGAAGGTCATTGTTCATATTGAGACGGTCCCAGTTGAAGAGTTTCAGGAGATTGGTATCCTGCACCGGAGTATTGGGCAGGTAATTTACCTTTCCGTTTTGTGGATCTCTCAAATAAACATTCAGTAAAAATCCGTCCTGACTGATGTCGTTTGAATTTAATGCGTAGATATTCTTCATCATCAAATCCCACATCGGTGTAGTGGTAGTGGTTTTTATATTCGATTTCAGAAGCTTGGTGATGAGAACAGGACTTTCTTCTGAAAATTCCCCGACTTTATACACTTTATTGTCTCCGTTGAGCGTGTAGGTATAGGCAACCGTTAAAAGCTGATTATCATTAAGCCTTTGATTAAGCGATAAATAGCCTAACTGCGGGTGATATCTGAATTCATTCTGGTTAAGCTTTCTGGCTTTTCTGTTGAAGATAAACTGCTCCCCATCGGTATAAGTCTCCGGAGAGCCGTTGGCGTTAGGAAAAGATTGTCCGTTGATGGCATTGTAAGCAGTATTTACATCACGGATTCCAGCTCCGAGACCTACGATTCCCTGATAAAGATTATTCTGCGAGTTGTCGGGATAACCCGAAACGCCTTCACCCAAATCACGGATCCCCAAAATTCCCTTCTGATCTTGAAGATTTCCCGAACCCTGATCCAAAACCCAGGCTTCAATCCTTGTGATACTGATTCTGGAATTGATCTGAGGATAATTAAGCAATGCATTATCGTAAGAATTAAGGAAATAATGCCCAAGATAGTAATGCTGATTATCTTCATAATCAATTGCGTTGAGTTTGAACGTATTCATTACACCACCGCCCTGTGCGATAATGTTACGTGCTTCTCCCTGTTGCTGTGAGAATACAAGGGTTCCAGTGGTTTTACCCAACTGAAATTCAGTCTTTAAACCAAACAGTGATTCAGAACCACGAATAAGGCTTGTAGAAAGCGGCATATTGACATTACCGAATTCTACTCTTTTAATAATTTTATCTTCCCCGCCGGTTGTTTTATCATTTAAACCTTTGCTTTGCAGATCCTTCCAGGTCCCTTTTGCCTGCCACACCAGATTCATCCGGTTTTCGAAAGCGAACCCACTTTGAGTGTCGTAATTAGCTTTAAGCTGCAGATTTTCACCTACTTTACCTAATAACCCCAACTGAATCCGTTGCTGAATATCAATCGCAAAATTGGTTCTGTTCTGAGGTAAAATTAAAGGATTGTCAATTTTCTGATAAAGCCCACCAATATCGAAAGACGCGAAACCCTGTGGAATAATTTCGATTTTATTACCGCCGAATATGGATTCGAAAAGTCTGTTCTTGATATTCAGACTCGGAAGGAGTCCTTTTTTCTCTGCATCGGTTTGGTCTTTTCGGTACCCAAGATTGTTAACCGACGATTTTTCTTTGTAATACTCACTCAGCTGATTACTGAGCATGTACTGGTAATACTCCGCCGAAGTCATTGAAACGGGATTACCAACCACCATATTCCCGATTTTGGGATAGAGAAAATACATGCCGCTGGGAACATCATAAAATGCTTCGTAACGGATAGGGTTTGGTAATGAAAAATCCTGTCTTACTGAACTGCTGTCCGATGGTTTAACCTGTGCGAAAGTGTTCGCAAAAAAGACCATCAGAAATAATAACAGAAAAAACTTATGCTGAAAAAAATTATTCTTCTCCAAATGTTAAATGTTTTTTAAGATTTGCTTTACAAGATCCTCGACTGACAGATCCGGATTTTGCTTCAGGAAACGATCGGCAATCTTCTCGCTCATTTTTTTGGAAATACCCAAAACCTCTACTGCAGATAACGCTTCTTCTTTTACTTTATTATTTACAAATGTAGAAATATTTTCCTCAGAAACCCTGAATTTTTGGACTTTATCACGCAAATCCACAATGATTCTCTCGGCGGTCTTCGTACCAATTCCCTTTACTTTTTGAAGCAGCAAACTGTTATTATTCATAATCGCGGCAGCGATTTCTTCCAGGCTTAGTGAAGACAGCATTATGATGGCAGAAACGGGTCCTACTCCATTAACAGAAATTAACAGGTTGAATAAATCTTTTTCTAAAATACTGTTAAATCCGAAGAGCAAATGCGCATCTTCACGAATAATCTGCTGTATATGCAGAAATGTAGGCTGCCCTAAAAACAGTTTTTCGGAAGTCTGCAGACTGATCCCGACAAAATAACCAACACCATTTACATCGACAACGACTGAGGTAGGATTAAGTTCCTGTACAATACCCTTGAGCGTATAAATCATTATTTATGTTTTGAAGAAGCCAAATATAAGATTTTTAAAATTTTAAACCCGATTGATTTCAGCTTTCCAACAAAAGACATATTTTTTTGCCGGCTTTTATTAAATTAAGAGTAAAACCTTGGATGTTTTACAATGATGAAATAAAAAAAACCGCGGAAAGTCTAGATTTTCCGCAGTTTTTCAATACTATTATGTAATCCTTTATTACTTTTTCATTTCCTCTCTTTTCTGAGCATCCAAAACGGCGATTGTCGCAAGGTTTACAATTTCATCTACGCTTGCACGCATTTGAAGAACGTGAACCGGCTGTTTCAGACCCATTAAAATTGGCCCAACAACCTGCGCTACTTTCATCCCGCGGATGATTTTGTAAGAAAGGTTCGCACTTTCCAGATTCGGGAAGACAAAAACGTTTGCCGGTGTAGTACCGAGTTTGGAGAAGGGATAATCAGAAAGATGGTCTGAATTCATCGCGAAATCCGGCTGTATTTCACCATCTACAATCATTTTCGGATATTTCTCGTGAAGTATGGCTACCGCCTCAGCTACTTTTTTCGAAGTTTCAGAAATTCCGGCGAAATTCTCAAACGATAGCATAGCAATTCGTGGCTCGATAGCGAAAGATTTCACGACGATTTCAGACATTCTTGCGATGCCTACCAGGTCCTGAGCAGTCGGATTCTGAACAACTGAAGTATCCGCAAAGAAAATCGGTTTCTTCTCGGTAAGTATCATCATCATTGATGAAACTTTATCCACACCTTTTTCTTTCTCAATGATCTCAAGCACAGGCCTTAAGGTGGAAGAATAATTTTTTGAAAAACCAACGATCAGTGCATCCGTATCACCATTTCTCAACATCAGTGGACCGAAATAATCACGCTGGCGAACAAATCTTTTTGCTTTATATTCGTTCATGCCCTTGCGCTGACGAAGCTTCCAAAGATCTTCTCTGTATTTTTTACGGTTTTCTTCCTGATCATCGTCTGCAGGATCCACAATCGGAACATCGATTTCGATCCCGAATTTCTTCATCTGCTCTTTGATGTATTTTTTCTCACCTAAAAGTATCGGTTGTGCAATACCTTCTTCGTAAAGAATTTGTGCAGCTTTCAATACATTGTATTCTTCTGCGTTTCCGAGTGTAACTCTTTTCGGGTTCGATCTTGCGCGGTTCTGCATCATTCGGATGAGTTTTTCGTCGCGGCCCATTCTGTCGAGAAGACTGTTTTCGTAATCTTCGAAATTTTCAATCGGCTTACCGGCGATCCCGCTTTCCATCGCAGCTTTGGCTACTGCCATCGATACTTTGGTAATCAGTCGGTTATCGAAGGGTTTAGGAATAAAATATTCTCTTCCGAAACTTAAATTTTTTAAGTTATAAGCCAAAATAACCGCTTCCGGAACTGGCTCTTTTGCTAAGTTTGCAATCGCATGAACTGCCGCAAGCTTCATCTCTTCATTAATTCCACGCGCCTGTACATCGAGCGCACCACGGAAGATGTAAGGAAAACCAAGAACATTGTTTACCTGATTAGGATAATCGCTTCGGCCGGTGGCCATGATGGTATCTTTTCTGGTTTCCATTGCCAGGTCGTACTCGATCTCGGGATTGGGATTTGCCAAACCAAAAACAATAGGATTTTCTGCCATTGAAAGCAGCATTTCCGGTGTCATTACATTGCCTTTTGAAAGTCCGACAAACACATCGGCTCCCTTCAAAGCATCCGAAAGCGTTTCCAGATCAGTTTGTGCGACAAAATCGATCTTTTCGGGAGTTAGGTTTTCTCTTTTATGATTGATGACTCCTTTGGAATCACACATCAGGATATTTTCTTTTTTAAGCCCTAACTCCACGTACAGTTTTGTGCAGGCAATTGCCGCAGCTCCGGCGCCATTAACCACCATTTTCACATCATCGATTTTCTTTCCGGCGATTTCGAGGGCATTAATTAAAGCAGCTGCAGAAATAATTGCAGTACCGTGCTGATCATCATGCATCAGCGGAATATTGAGTTCTTCTTTCAGACGCTGTTCGATGTAAAATGCTTCAGGAGCTTTTATATCTTCAAGGTTGATTCCACCGAAAGTAGGGGCGATTCCTTTGACGATCTCAATGAATTTGTCGGGATCTTTTTCATCGATTTCAATATCAAAAACATTGATATCGGCGAAAATTTTAAACAAGAGCCCTTTACCTTCCATCACCGGTTTTGAAGCTTCGGCACCAATGTCGCCCAATCCTAAAACGGCAGTTCCGTTAGAAATTACGGCCACTAAATTCCCTTTTCCTGTATAATCGTAAACTGTTTTGGGATCTTTTTCAATTTCCAGACATGGGATGGCGACACCCGGGGAATAAGCTAAGGATAGGTCGCGCTGCGAAGAGTGGGGTTTTGAAGGAATGACTTCGATCTTTCCTTTCGGTTCGGTCTTATGATAATCGAGGGCTGCCTGGTTAAAGTTTTTCTCGTCTCTGTTTGTTTTGCTTGACATAATTTTTGGTTTTTCAATATCAGAAACCGGTTTCCCAGATTCTGAATAAGATTTCTGAATAAAATCTCTGCATTAATAATTTTTTCCGGTAGTTAGTTTAACTCCAGAATGTATTTTTTGTGGTAATCCACTAAACTTTCGATTGGTTTCTGCACCACTTTCCCCACGGTTAAGTTAAGTTCTGCGGCTGCGGCTCTTAAAATATCTTCATAAATAAAAGCGATGTAGCCAATAAAATTGATTTCAACTTTCCCTGCTTCGGGATAAGGAAGCACCTGATAATCGAGGAAATTCTTCATCTCATCAAAAACCATATTCTGAAAATAAGGGTGCTTTTTGCGTTCTGCAACAAACTTGTTGAATTCGCCCAAATAAGCATTAGCACGCGGGTTATGATACATTCTTCTAATCGCTTCTTCGATGGTAAGATGATAGGTGCTGATGAAATCGTTTTCTAAATCTTTCGGCAGTTTTTTCATAAAAAAACGTCTTAAGAGATGTTTTCCGAGCGCGCTTCCGCTTCCTTCGTCACCGATCAAAAATCCCAGGGAAGGCAAATCGGTTCTGATTTTTTCACCGTCGAAATAGCAGGAATTGGATCCCGTACCGAGAATACAGATTATTGCGGGAGTACCGTTGTAGGCTGCATAGGCTGCGGCCGTCATATCTTCTTTTACCGTAATTTCTGCATTGGGAAAAGCTTTGGTAAACTCATCGGCTACCTTTTTTCTATTATCGGGCGTTCCGCAACCGGATCCGTAAAAAAAAACTTTTTCGATATGATTTTTAAGGAAGAACAGTTCCTGATTCTTATCAATTTCCTGTAGGATAAACTCAGGATTAATGATATTTGGATTGAATCCCAGTGTTGTGGTTTTCAGATTGGGTTCCCCGGAATTTTCGAGAATTACCCAGTCGCATTTCGTGGAGCCGCCGTCGACAATGGCAATCATATACTGTATCGTTTAATCTGCTAAAATATCAATTTTATTTGAAACACTTTGTTATTTCCTACACAATTTTTGGGTAGGTAATACTCATAAAAAATTTGTACAAAAAAAAGCAATTCAAAAAACGAATTGCCTGAATTATTACTGAAAACCAAAAGGTTATTCAACGTTCTGCACTTCTACAATTTCGGGAGCAAACTGTTTGATGGTGTTTTCAACACCTAATTTCATGGTAGAAAAACTCATGGGGCAGCCATTGCAGTTTCCCTGAAGCTTTACATAAACTACATTGTCTTTAAGATCTACCAATTCGATGTCGCCGCCGTCTTTATTAAGAAACGGCCGGATGCTCTCGAGCGCTTCGAGTACTTTGGTTACGGTTTCTTCCTGTTTTGTTTCCATTATTAATTTTTTGGCTGATAGGTTAAAGGTTCAAATAATAACATGAATCCCAATCAGTTTCCTATTTATTTTTTTGGTGAGCAACCTGCCATGGTTGTAATTTTCACGGCTTCGGTTGGCGGAAGATTTTTGTTTCTTTCTACTAAACTTTCAATCATATTCTGCGCTACAGTTTTATAAATTTCTGTAATTGCAGCTCCTTCCTGCATTGCAGCGGGACGGCCAACGTCGCCTGCTTCTCTGATACTCTGGATGATTGGGATTTCTCCCAACACCGGAATTCCCAAATCTTCTGCAAGATATTGTGCTCCCTGGTTTCCGAAAATATAATATTTGTTATCCGGCAATTCTTCCGGAGTGAAATATGCCATGTTTTCAATCAATCCTAAAACAGGAATGTTGATGCTTTCCATTTGGAACATTGCAATTCCTTTTCTTACGTCTGCCAGCGCGATATGCTGTGGCGTACTTACAATTACAGCACCGGTTACCGGAACTTCCTGAATAATTGAAAGGTGAATGTCCCCAGTTCCAGGCGGCAGGTCGATCAACAGAAAATCGAGTTCTCCCCACGCAGCATCACGAATCATTTGGTTTAAAGCTTTGCTCGCCATTGGTCCGCGCCACACTACTGCCTGATTTGCTCCTGAAAAATATCCTATTGAAAGCATTTTCACGCCGTAATTTTCAACGGGTTTCATCAGATTTTTTCCGTCGATTTCTACTGAAACTGGTTTGGCACCTACTGTATCGAACATCGTGGGAACAGATGGCCCGTAGATATCGGCATCCAAAATTCCAACTTTGAATCCCATTTTGGACAATGTTACCGCAAGATTCGCTGCTACGGTAGATTTACCAACGCCTCCCTTACCGGAAGCTACTGCGATAATATTCTGGATTCCAGGAATTTGTTTTCCTTTGATTAAGTTTTGCTGTACTTCGGAAGGTTCCGGAGAAGCTATTTTCAGTTTCAGTACTACCTCTTCTCCAAATTCTGAGGCAAATGCCTGCTTCATCGCTGCTTCGAGTTTCTTTTTCTCGTGCATTGCCGGAGAATGTGCGGTCATATCGATATACACATCATTCCCCATCACCTGGAAATTGTGCACCAAATCATCTACTTCTATTTCTTTCAGAAATGCCTGAACTTTATCTTTCGTCAACATTATTGTATGTAATAAATTAGATGACAAATTTACGATTTTTTAATTATTTAGAATAAGTAAAAGTAATGATAATTGTTGGTTCATGATTGATGCACCCTTTCTCTTTTATTTGAATTTTCTATCCATACAGTATTATTTCAAGAAATTAATGGGCAAAGATCAAATAAACAGATTGTTTTTATGTTGAAAAAATATTTTTATGTTGAAATTATCAATAAATTTACCTTGAAATTCAATCAAAACATGAAACATTAAAAATCAGTTTATAAAAAATTAATTTAAAATTTAAAAGCATGAATGTCACTTTAAGTTCAAAATTTATTGCAGAAATGCTCGGAACCATGGTCTTGGTGCTCATGGGTTGTGGTAGCGCCGTAATCGCTGGTTCCGATGGAACAACCGGTGTTGGTTTATTAGGAATCTCTTTTGCTTTCGGATTGAGTGTCGTGTCAATGGCGTATGCGATTGGGCATATTTCGGGTTGCCACATCAATCCTGCGATTTCCATTGCAATGGTGGTTGCCGGAAGAATGAAAGCCAAAGAAGCCCTCATTTATGTGGTCGCACAAGTATTGGGAGCGATTATCGGAGCCGGAATTTTATACCTTATTTTCAGCAATCATCCCGGTTTTGAAATGAAACCTTGGGCATTAGGAGCGAACGGTTGGGGAACAGGCTATTTGGACGAATACAATACCACCGCTGCTTTTGTGGCTGAATTTATTTTCACTTTTATTTTCCTGTTGGTGATTTTAGGTTCTACCTCCACCAAAAATATCAATGGCGGTTTTGCGGGATTGGCAATTGGTTTATCCTTAGTTCTCATTCATATTGTTGGGATTAAAGTGACCGGCGTTTCGGTGAATCCGGCAAGAAGCATCGGACCGGCGGTTTTTGCAGGTGGTGAAGCCCTTTCCCAGCTTTGGTTATTTTTGGTTGCTCCGGTTTTAGGAGGCGTAACCGCAGCTTTCGTCCATGGATTTTTAATTGAAAACCCGAAAAGTTTTACAGAATAAAACACCTTAAAGCCATAAAAAAATTCCTGCCGATAAAAAAGCAGGAATTTTTATTTATATGAATTCAGTTCATTAATCAACAACCTTCGCTTCACGACTGTATTTCTTTCCACTGTTGAACGCTGCAGCGATAAAGAAAGCCGCAAATGATGGTAAGAGCCATTCTAACTGATGTTCCGAAAGAGGCAACCAACTTTTTAAAGCTTGAATTGGTTCTACTAAAACACCAAAATTCTCAAGAACAGAAAGCAAAGCAACGAATCCTGCCGTAGCAACCGCAGCGACATAGGGCGTTCTGGAAAAGATGATTTTCCCGAAAAATAAAACGGTAAGAATAAGCGCAAAAGTAATTGGATAAACAAATCCAAGGATTACCACCGCATATTCGATAATTTCATCAACACTTTTAACCGAAAAATAGCCAGAAATCAAGCAAGTAAGAATAACTCCGGTTTTGTAGCCCATTTTTCCTTTTGTTAATTCTTGCAGGAAACTTCCCATCGCAGAGGTAAGCGCAATTGCGGTCGTCAAACATGCCATCGCTACAGCAACAGAGATTACCAAAGTTCCGTTTTTGCCCATTAATTGATGGGAAATATTCAGAAGTAATTCGGTACGCGAAACCTTCTCGGAGAATCCATAACCGGAATGCGCCCCAAGATAAATTAAACCACCATAGATAAAAAGCAATGCTGCCATCGAAATAAGTCCTGCGGCAATGGTAATTTTAAAACGGTCTCTAGCGTTGGTATATCCTTTATCAATTGCTGCAGAAATAATAATTCCTGCAAAAATAACTGAAGCCAGAACATCTAAAGTCTGATACCCTTCATGAAAAGCGAAAACAAAAGATTCCTGGGTTCCAATTCCGGTAACCCTGGAAAGATCAGGCGGATTAATGATTCCCATCACTACGAGAATTCCCAAGCTTAAAATAAGAAAAGGAGTAAGAAAATTTCCGATGATATCTACAATTTTCGATTTGGAAACCGATAAAAAAATAACGACCGCAAAAAAGATGACAGAGAAAAGAACATTATTAAAGCCGGGCATAAGGGGTTTGATCCCAATTTCATAAGTTGCGGCGGCAGTTCTGGGGATCGCGACAAGCGGACCAATACACAGCATGATCAGAAAAGCCAAAACACTTACTACTATCGGATTAACTTTTCGTCCTAAATCTGTAAAAGAGGTCCCAAACAGGACCACGGTAAGTACACCCAAAAACGGAGCAATAATTCCGGTAGTGAAAAAGCCGGCAACAGCCGCGAACCACTCGGTTCCGGATTTCAGTCCGATAAAAGGAGGCAGAACCAAATTCCCCGCCCCAAAAAACATGGCAAAGAGTGCAAAACCCAAGGTTACTGCAGTTCCAAACTTATTTTTCATTGAAATTTTAAATTTCTTTAAAGGTGACTTTAAGTCTTAAGAAGTGGTTTTATAAATCTCCACCATGATTATCGAGCTGTCCTTCCCATTTGGAAACAGAAGACGTTGCAAGGGCATTTCCTAAAACATTCGTCATGCTTCTTCCCATATCGCAAAAGTGGTCGATAGGCAAGATTAGAGCGATACCTTCCGGCGGAATGCCGAACATGGTACAGGTTGCCACAATAATTACAAGACTCGCTCTGGGTACTCCTGCGATTCCTTTTGAGGTAAGCATTAAAACCAAAAGCATGGTAATTTGCTGTCCCAAAGTCATATCGATTCCGTAAATCTGTGCAATGAAAATCGCGGCAAAAGTCATATACATCATACTTCCATCGAGATTGAAAGAATATCCGAGTGGGAGAATAAAAGATACAATCCGGTTGTTACATCCAAATCTTTCGAGTTCTTCAACCAGTTTTGGGAAAACAGCTTCGGAACTTGTAGTGGAAAAAGCAATTAACAAAGGAGCTTTAATCCTGCGTAAAAGTTCGAAAAGGCGGTTTCCTAAAATCAGATAACCTACAATAAGTAGAACCAACCATAGAATACCAAGGGCAAAAAAGAAGTCACGCAGATAAATTGCATACACTTTAAAGATTTCAAAACCATTGGTTGCTACCACCGCTGCAATAGCACCTAAAACTCCCAGAGGTGCAAACCACATGATATAACCCACCATTTTCAAAATTGCGTGTGCACAAATATCAAGAGCACGGACAATTGGCTTTGTATATTCTTCGCCCATATTGGCCAGGGCAACCCCAAACATAATAGAGAATACTACAATCTGAAGCACTTCATTCGTAGCAAACGCCTCGAATAAACTTTTCGGGATAATGTGTTTCACGAACTGTTCTAATGAAAGTCCCTGGCTGTTTGCCACTACTTCACCGGCATCTCCCGCAGCAGGAATAGGAAGCTGCATGACTTTGCCCGGCTCCATCCAGTTTACTAAAACAAGTCCTATCGTAAGTGACACGAGCGAGGCTGTAATAAACCAAAGCATTGCTTTTGTGCCTACCCGGCCTATCATCTTTATATCACTCATCTTGGCGATACCCACCACCAGTGTTGTAAATACCAGCGGAGCAATAATCATCTGCACCAGCCGGATGAAAACAGTTCCTAATAGTTTGATGTTTTTCGAAAATCCTTCGGAGTTTTCAGGGTATTGGGTATGTACGATCCCGCCCATTACTACTCCTACGACAAGTGCAACGATAATGGCGATGAACAGTTTGTTTTGTCCTTTCATGAATTTTGTTTTTGTTGTGGGCACCGCCATTGGCAGTCTTTAGAAACCTGGTTTTGTAAGAATTACAAATATATGTTTTTTTATGGAAAATCATCAACAATCCCCAATATCAGCCAGACATCATAAAAACCGTATCGCATCATTACCAAAACAAAAAACCTCTGAAAAATTCAGAGGTTCTAATATACTGCAATATAGCGCGTATTGTTTAAATAATTTATGCTCTTAAATATCTTGCATAAGCATAACCTTCTTCTCCATCGGCGGTTCTTACTTTCCACCAGTCGTCTGAAGTCTGCTCTACCAAAGTTACAGATTCGCCTTTAGCAGCTTTACCTACGATAGCACCGTCTGTTGAAGGTTCCTGTCTGATATTAAGGTTAGAATCTTCTGTAGCAACGGTTAACGTAGAACCTGATGCCAAACCTGCCACCTGAACATCAACATTGATATCCGAAGCGGAATAAGTAGAATCTATTGCGCCAAGGGCGTTCCACACTGCATCTTTTGCTGCAGTAGAAGCGGCGCTTCCTGACACATATAGAATCCCGTCCTGTTCTACTACCTTAAGATTGGATACTCCGGCTGACTGAGCAGCAGAGATTACTCCTGCGTATTTATCCTGTAATGCACTCATAACTGATTATTTTACGGTGTAATTATAATTAACTTTTCCAGCCTGTAACGCATCAACCGACATTTTAATTTTTCTCGCCTGTTCCGGAGAAACATTTCCGGTGAGGGTTAATTCGCCGTTAATCACTTCTACCTTAACCGAAGGGAAATCCTTAACCGCGTCGGTTACTTTCTGCTGAACTGCAGGATCAACAGCAGACACTGTTTCTACCACCACAGGAGCTTCAATAGTCGCCATATCCATTACATCCTTAATACCCGGGATCGCTTTTAAGGAAGCGATCATTGCATCTTTTGAAGCCTGGTCTGCGAACGTTCCGCTTAAGTGCGCAGTTCCGTCTTTTACTTCAACGGATGCTGTTGGGTTAGAGGTTACTACTGTTGTAGCCTGGGTTTGGAGTTCTGCATCTGTAACTTTCTTTTTACAGGAGATAGAACCGAACGATACTGCGAGCGCTAAAGCCGCCATTGCGATTGTTTTTTTCATAGTGAATTTATTTAATGTTAAAATTGGTTCTCAAATTTAAAAATAAAACCGAAGTTTGATTCTTAATTAAATACTAAAGTTTTCTTAAATTTCTGAATAGCCCCTCCGATTCGGTGGAATCCCCGAGGCATATTCCGACTGTATTATTCTCAAATATACATTTTTAAATTTAAAGTTTCACGGTTTTTCTTCAATGGTGCGAAATGTAAGATTTACCCTTGGCGCAGTCACTTTTTTTGTTGGCGGAAGTCGATGGAGCCAATACGACTGTGTTTCGTCTCTCATCACCAAAAGGCTGCCATGTTCCAAAACCAATTCCACTTTTTCGCCGGTTACTTTATGTTTGAAAGAAAATTTTCGTTCTGCTCCCAAACTCAATGATGCAATGGCTCCGTTTTTCTTCAGATCCTTTTCTGCATCGCTATGATACGCCATCCCTTCGTCGCCGGAATGGTAGAGATTCAACAGGCACGAATTAAAATTTTCGCCAGTATTTTTCTCTACCAACTCTTTCAGAGCAAGAAGTTCTTCCGTCCATCGCAGCGCTATTTTGGTGGTTTTGGAATAAGTGTACTGAAAACCTTCGTCACCATACCACGCCACTTTTCTTTTAGTAACAATCTTTTTTCCAAATATTACGGCTTCATCATTTTTCCAGGCAATATTTTTTAAGAGCTTCCAGTAAAAAAAATCTGCTTTATCTGCATCCAATATTTTGCCATAATAATTCACGGTTCCATCTTTTGGCAGTAAATTAACATCTGGTTCAGCAAGATTTCCGAATAAACTCATCATAGAATTATTTACAAATCAAATTTCTGATTTTTTTTATACATTCGTTCAAAATTAGTCTCAATGAAAAAACTCTTACAGATTCTTCTCATTTTCTGCTTCATCACGTTGTTTGCGCAAAACAGAGCCGATAACACATTCGTAAAAGAAAACTTTATTAAAAAAGAGGTGTATATCCCCATGCGCGACGGCGTGAAATTATTCACTTCAATTTACATTCCGAAAGACATTTCCAGAACAAAAAAATATCCTTTTATCATGCAGCGTACCTGCTACAGCGTCGCTCCGTATGGTGAAAATGAATACCGTGCCGCTTTAGGTCCAAACAAATATCTGATGAACGATAAGTATATTTTTGTTTATCAGGATGTGCGCGGCAGATACATGAGCGAAGGAACTTTCACCAACATGACGCCACAGGTTGAACGTAAAACTAAAAAAGACGTTGATGAAAGTACCGATACCTATGACACGATTGAATGGCTTCTGAAAAACATTGGCAACAATAACGGCAAAGTTGGTCAATACGGAACTTCTTATCCTGGATTTTATACTGCGGCCGGAATTTTGGCTGATCATCCTGCATTGGTAGCGTCTTCACCTCAAGCACCAATTTCCGATTTTTGGAACGACGATTTTCTTCACAATGGTAAATTCATGCTTGGATATTTTCGCACTTTCCCGGTTTTTGGCGTACAAAAAACCAAGGCCGAAAAAGAAGGTTGGTATATGGATTCTTTCATAAAACCTACTTCAGAAGACGGCTTGAAATTCTACCGTGAACTCGGAACTTTAAAGGACGGCTACGACAAATATTACAAGGATAATTTCTTTATGACAGAGATTATGGAACACCCAAACTATGATGAATATTGGCAAAAAAGAAGTCTGCTTCCCCATCTTAAAAACATAAACCACGCCGTAATGACCGTTGGTGGCTGGTACGACGCTGAAGATTTATTCGGACCATTAAACATTTACAAAACAATTGAAAAAACCAGTCCAAAAGCCAAAAATACCATCGTGATGGGACCATTTTCTCATGGCTCTTGGTCGAGAGAAACAGGAAAACATTTCCATAATGAGATTTATTTTGGAGACAGCATTGCCACCTATTATCAAAAGAATCTGGAAACGAAATTTTTCAGTCACTACCTGAAAGGAAATTCCAAAAATGACGCCGGCCTGCCGGAAGCCTTGATGTATGACACCGGAAAAAAAGAATGGAAAGAATTCAAAAGTTATCCGCCAAAAGAATCGGTAAAACTAAACTTTTATCTTGCCGACGGAACCCTGAAAAACAGTGCCTCGAACACCGTTTCTGAATATTACAGCGATCCAAACAATCCAGTTTTAAGTTCGGATAATTTGAAAGATTTCAATGGATTTACGCCAAGAAATTACATGAGCGAAGACCAGCGTTTCGCTGTTGGAAGACCGGACGTCCTAACATTTACGACCGATGTTTTAACTGAAGATATCACATTTGCCGGAGAAATTTTAGCCAAACTTAACATCGCTTCCACTTCTACTGATGCAGATTTTGCGGTAAAGCTAATTGATGTTTATCCTGAAGATTTCAAACAGGCGGAAAAGAAGGACGGCGTTATTTACGGGAATTACCACCAAATGGTAAGAAGCGAAATTATGCCGGCAAGATTCCGCAACTCGCGCGAAAAGCCTGAAGCATTGGTTGCCAACCAGAAGACAGCAGTGAATTTCCGACTTCAGGATGTGGTGCATACCTTCAAAAAAGGACATAAAATTCAGATACAGATTTCCAGCACTTGGTTTCCGCTTTTTACGGTGAATCCTCAGAAATTTTTGGCAAATCCGAACCTTGCGACAAAAGAAGATTATACAAAAGCGTTCATCAAAATCTTCGGCGACAGTTCTATTGAAGCCGATATTTTAAAATAATTTCGTTTTAAAACATAAAAAATCTCTTTCAACGAATTGTTGAAAGAGATTTTTATTTTTTACCACAAAACGCACTAATTAATGTCTGTATTTAATGAATCTTGATTCTTTTTTCTTTCTTCTTTCTTCTTTCCTCTACTTCGAAAGATGATAATACGCCAACATTTTATAATATAATTTTGCAGCAAGGAAAGCAGTTGGTTTCGGCATCGGCGAATCCATTAATTCTACAATATCAAAGGCAACTACATTGCATTTTTCAAAAACTCTTTTAAGCAACTCCAAAGTTGGATACCACTGCAAACCGCCCGGTTCCGGAGTTCCAGTGGAAGGAGCAATTGATGGATCGAAAGCATCCAAATCGATGGTGATATATACATTTCCAGAAACTTTTGCGATAACATCATCAATCCAGTTCGGGTTTGTCGCTATTTCATGTGCCCAAAAACAATTTCCTTCTTGTACATATTGCATTTCCTCTATATCTCCAGAACGAATCCCGACTTGTACCAAATTATGTTTCTGACTCGCTTCAAAAACCGCACAAGCATGATTGGAAGTGCTTCCGTGAAAATCCGGACGTAAATCGGTGTGTGCATCCAGCTGAAGAACCGTAAGATTTTCAAACTTTTCGCCTACCGCGCGAATAGAACCAATAGAAACCGAATGTTCGCCACCGAATAGCGTGAATAATTTATCTTCATGACTCAGCAATTCTTTAGTTTTCTGATAAACCGCTTCTGTCATTGCTTCCGGCGAAGATTTCTCTGTGATCTCGCCTGCAAGGTAAACTCCTTCAAGATAAGGTTCGGTGCCGGTTTCGATGTCGTAAAGCTCCATATTTTCTGAAGCATCAAGAAAAAGTTCCGGACCTTTGTCAGCTCCTTTCCCCCAGGTTGAAGTTCCATCATAAGGAACGGTTACAAGCACTACTTTTGACGATTCTAACTGAGCGTTTTCTTCCGGAATTCCAGCATATGTCTGCATAGGATATTTAAATTTTTAGGTTGAATATTTAAGATTTCAAAGATAAAAAAAACGGTGGTAACTCATGGCAGTTTTCTCACACGTCCGATTTCTAAAAAAAATGATAACTTTATGCAAAACTTCATGTGATGGAATCAAATAATATCGAAAACAAAAACGGAAAGTGGATTTGGGGAATTTTTTACTACAATAAAGAAGACGACAGAATTTTCCCTCCAAAAAGAATTCCATGGATGGGTTGGACCGTGAATTTTGCGAACTGGAAATCGATCGCAGCACTCTTCGCAATGCTCATATTTTTCTATTTTATCATATTCATTATCGGAAAGGATAAGTAATAAACAGCTGCTTATAATACTTACTGCACTTTTTTTACCTTTGCGAAAATAATTGATATGCCGCTAAAAGCAGTTCTTTTCGATATGGACGGTGTGATTGTGGACACAGAGCCGCTGCACCGCAAAGCCTATTTCAAAATGTTTGAAGATTTTGGAATAGAGGTTTCTGAAGAACTTTACACCAGTTTTACTGGCGCTTCCACAAAAAAAGTCTGCAGTACACTGACGGAAACCTTTAAACTCGATGAAACGCACGAAGATCTGGCCGCCATTAAAAGGAACTATTTTAAACATTATTTTGATACAGACCCTGATTTCGATTTAATTCCCGGAGTTAAAAACCTCATCGAACATTACTATGAAAACGGGTTGAAACTTATTCTTGCGTCTTCAGCACACATGAATACCATCAACTGGGTCTTTGAAAAATTCGGTCTTGAACAATATTTTATTGGAAAAATAAGCGGAGCCGATCTTCAGGAATCTAAACCTCATCCGGAAATTTTTATCGTGGCCGCGAAAATGGCCGGTGAAGACAAAGAAAACTGCATGGTGATAGAAGATTCCACAAACGGAATTGAAGCTGCATATTCCGCAGAAATCTTTTGCGTGGCTTACCAGAGTGCACATTCAACCCATCAGGTTTATGACAAAGCCAGCCTGCTGGTTTCAGATTTTACCGATATTGAATTTGAGAAAATTTCTAAATATTTCTAATAAAATTTTAAAAAAAAGAGCAAACTCATGTTGCTCCTTTAGTTTTTTTAGTAACCTAAAAGTTTTAAAACTTCATCCGGTTTCTGTTCTTCGCGGAAGACTTCGTAGGTGAAATTCCCGTCCTCGTCTTTGTTAATGAGGATATGCCTGGGCTGCGGCATCAAACAGTGATGAACGCCACCGTATCCACCAATGGTTTCCTGGTATGCACCTGTGTGGAAAAACCCGATGTACAAAGGCTTTGTATCACTGAAAACCGGCAAATAAATCGCATTGGTATGCTGCTCAGAATTGTAATAATCGTCAGAATCGCAGGTTAAGCCTCCTAAAAATACCCTCTCGTAAGTATCTTCCCAACGGTTCAGCGGAAGCATAATGAAGTGTCGAGAAATTGCCCATGTATCGGGCAAAGTCGTCATGAAAGAAGAATCGATCATGTTCCACTTTTCTCTGTCGTTCTGGCGTTTCTGTGAGATAATTTTATATAAATGGCCGCCACTTTCTCCTACGGTAAAACTACCAAACTCGGTATAGATATTAGGTTCTTCTACGCCTTCTTCCTCACAGAATTTCTTAATCTGAGAAACAATTTCGTTCACCATATATTGGTAATCGTAGTCGAAATTCAAAGACGTTTTAATAGGAAAACCACCGCCGATATTCAGGGAATCCACTTCCGGAGCGATTTTTTTCAGCCTTGCATACACGCGAAGACATTTATACAATTCATTCCAGTAATACGCGGTATCTTTAATTCCGGTATTGATGAAGAAATGCAGCATTTTGAGTCTCGCATTCGGGTGTTCTGCGATTTTTTGTGAGTAATAAGGGATAATGTCTTTATAACCAATTCCCAGTCTGGACGTATAAAATTCGAATTTCGGTTCTTCCTCGGAAGCGATTCGGATGCCGATATTGAAAGTGGTATCAATGCTTTCAGTCAGTTTATCCAGTTCGCGGTAATTATCAAGAATCGGGATAATGTTTTGAAAACCGCTGTTAATTAAATCTGAGATTTTCGCCAGATAATCGTCGGTTTTAAATCCGTTACATATCACCTCCACGTCTTTGCCGTACTTGCCTTTTTCGTAAAGCGACCTGATGATATCCATATCATAAGCCGAGGAGGTTTCCAGAGAAATATCGTTTTTCAACGCCTCTTCTACAACAAAAGCAAACTGGCTCGATTTTGTACAATAGCAATAAGTATAGCCTTTTTTATAATCGTTCTTTTCAATAGCTTCTTTAAACCAGGCTTTCGCACGCTGAATATTGGTGGAAATTTTTGGCAGATAATTAAATTTCAAAGGCGTACCAAACTTTTCGACGACCTCCATCAAAGGAATATCATGAAACTGGAGCGTATTTTCCGAAACGTTGAATTCTTCGGTTGGAAAATACAAAGTCTGATCGATAAGTTCTGAATATTTAATTTTCATTATTGGGTAATCGTATGTAAGTGTTAAAACTGCAAAGTTGGTAAAAAAAGTTGATTTTCAGCGAAAAATTAAGGAGTTTTTGGAGTTCGTTGCTCATCATAGAACAATGAAAATCACAAAACAAATAAGCAGGAATTTACGATTAGTGCGCGACAAATACGACCAGATCACCTTCTTCGTAATGTATAATCACCGTTTCTTCTGCAGCGAAATTTCTGGTACCGATTCTCTTTGAAAGGTCCAGATTTTCGTTTGTCAGCGGCCAGTTTAAACCTTTAGTCGTAATATTCTCTGTAACCGGAAAAGGATAAAGCGAAACTGTTTTCCCCTTCACATTTTCTAAAACCAAAGTTTTAGGTGCGAAAAAATAGGTTGAAAACTCATCAAAAAAAGTGATTTTCAATTCATTTTTAAAGAGGAAAGCTACGGTTAAGTTTCCGAGAAAATGATCCATTTCGCCGCCGCTTGCACCATAAACATCAACTGTTGAGATGCCTTTCTCCCGGATGATTTCTAAAGATTTCTGGAAATCTGTTTTATCCTGATCGGGTGTGAATATAAATTTTTCATCGTAAAGCACCTCATCACTTCCGGTATGCGAATCGAAATCACCGGAAATAAAGTCGAGCTTTTCCAACGGAAAATTCTTATTTTTTAAATAGTGAAAAGCCCCGTCGGAACAGGCAATAAGCGAATAACCAGCGGTATCGGGAAGATCTTCGGGCGGTATCCCGTTAATAAAAAGCAGGGCTTTATCTGTCATTGGGATTCCAGTATTCTTCGGATTTATTATTGATTTTCGACATATATCTTGCCAATACAAAAAGGTAATCCGAAAGGCGGTTCAGATATTTGATGAGTTCGGGTCTCACTTCTTCGGATTCATTGAGAAAAACCAAACTGCGTTCGGCTCTTCTGCAGACGGTGCGGCAAATATGCAGGGAAGTTGCGGCTTTTCCTCCATCGGGAAGGATAAAATACTGCAAGGGCTGCAGTTCTTCCTCAAAAGCATCCATCCAGTTTTCGAGTTCTTCGATTTCGGTATCAGAAATCATTAATGCCAAGCGCGATTTTCCGTTGGCTAAAGTAAGTTTATCGGTAGGCGTCGCAGATTCAGAACCTACCGTAAATAAGTCAAACTGAATTTTCCTGAGCTGTGCCAAAACTTTTTCATCTTTAATTTCAGTTTTTGCAAAACCAATAAATGAATTGAGTTCATCGATTGTTCCGTAGGATTCAACTCTCGCTGAGGCTTTGGAAACTCTGGTTCCGCCATATAAAGCCGTTTCGCCTTTGTCACCCGTTTTGGTGTAGATCTTCATAAAATAAGTTTTAAAAAATTGATTTTTGTTTGCAGAATATCAGGCAGTCCATTTTTTAGATTTCTTCATGTACCTGACCATATCATCAAAAACGCCCGCTACTTTATCATTGAACTCAAAATCATTCAGTTGATCGAGTTTCTCGCGGAAAACTTCATCACTATTTTGCGTTTTGGACATGATCTTTATTTTTTACTCATTCAAATATAAAGATTGCATCGCATTATCTGCACAAAATTCTGAACTATTGAATTTTATCCAGTATAATCTTCCACAAAACCCGGTTATAGCTTCTGAAGAAATTGATATGTCCGACCTGTTTTTTTGGGGATTCCGAGACTTTTATTTCCCGGTAGGTTTTCTTCATATTAGGATATGAATTGTTCATCAGACTCTCCATCCCCTTCATCGTCACCCATGAATCGTCTTCTGCGTGAATGATAAAAGCTTCCTGATTTAAATCCTTCGAGTGATCTTTTTCAATTTTTTCATAAAGCCTGCCGGTGGATTTTTTATTGAGAATCAAGGTGCGCCAGTCATAAGCGCTTCCTTTTGGTAAAGATTCGCCCAAACCAAACCGGTGCGCCGGAAAATATCCCTTTAAAATTACCGTTACCGGAACCGCAATGCCAAATCCCAGCGCTGCAGTAACCGCAACCCGCCAGGAAAGATGACCGATATAAGCGTCCTGGGTCGCTACGAAAATAAATTTACTGAAGATTACTGAATCTTCATTCATTCCTAAAATCAGCGCACCTACAGAATGACCGAGACAGAATTTGGTGTAATCCGGATAATTTTCTTTAATAAAAGTGGTTACGGTTTTAAAATCCTTTTTTCCCCAGATCCGCATCGACGCTTCGAAGCCTTTCATTTTCCTAGGCTTTGACTCACCGATTCCTCTGTAATCATACGTAATTACGGTGAAACCCTGCGCTGCAAGATATTTGGCAAAAGAAAAATAAACCTGCTGCTTCACACCCGTGGCCGAATTTATGACCAAAAGTTTCCGGTTCGGAATTTCGGGCTCAAAAATCTTTACGGATATCGGAAAATGATCCAGAGTCTGTAGAACTAATTCTTTCATTCAAAGCAAATTCACTGAATTTTAGTGAAAATCAAGCTCTAAATTTACTGAAATATTGATGAAAAGAAAGGTTTAAAAGTATGCCGTCAATAGCAATTTTACGGTCACGAGAAGTCTTTAAGGTAAGGAAGACCGCGCTGTGAGCCTCTGTTTTTGGTTACTTTCAGCGAAACATCATTACCGAATTTTACCGAGTCATCCACAGTATTTCCGTGACAAAGTGCAATTGAAAGACCGGAAACAAAAGCATCGCCCATTCCCAGTTTATGCAGAACAGAATCGTGATCGTTTCGGTAATATTTCATTTCGGAACCATTGAAATACGTGGTTGAATTAGAATCATCGCGCACAAAAAGTTTGTTAGGATACTTTTTGAGGATATCTTCACGTTTCTCTTCGCCAAAAACAATGGATAGCTCGTTGCTTTTGGCCACGATAAAACTTGCATTTTCCAGAACGTTAGCAGAAAGTTCTTTTGCAGGTGAAGCGTAGATGCCCACTTTCACATTGTTTTTCTTGGCTAGCTCTACGGTAAACTCCACCACATCCATCGGAATTTCAAGCTGAATCAGCACCAAATCAGCCGTCTGAAAAAACTTTTCAGCTTCGGCAACATGCTCCGGTTTCAAACAATAATTTGACGCGGGAACTACAACGATAGAATTTACGCCTCCCGCTGCGGTTACATACGCCGTTCCGGAAGCTGCCTGTTCTGTTTCTGCCACAAAACCTACGTTAACTCCTTCATCAACCAAATTCCTCAGAATTTGCTGACCAAAGGGATCCATGCCCACACAGCCAATGAAATACACACTCGCACCGAGTCTTGCGGTTCCTACGGCCTGGTTTGCACCTTTGCCGCCAAAAAAACTTTCAGACCGCAGTGCCATCACCGTCTCATTGGGCTGAGGATGATGCTCCGTATTAAGAACCAAATCGATGGAGGAACTGCCTACAACAATAATTTTCGGTTGCTCAGAAGTGATATTCATTGTTTCTCTGGAAATTTAAATATTGCAGAAATATTTCAACAGCACTTTCGGATTAAGATTCTGCTGACTGCTTAACAAAACTATTCTTTTAATTGCAGATGAAGAAATTATTTAACTTTTAATTAACGCCGATTTCAATGAATTCCGATACAATTTTTACCGGCTCACCATCAATGCCGAAACCGATGTAGCTTGCATAAAATCCTTCGCCATAACCCGTTTCAAACGCGAAAATATTTCCGGGTTTATCTTCGTCCGGTTTCAGGAAGGCAAACTGATCGATGGCTCCGTTTTCATCAAAAAAATGTTCGTGAAAAAATTCTTCGTAGATTCCCATGAACTCTGCTCCCTTTCTGTGAAACAGCCTTTTTTCAAGATGATTGAGGCAATCCTGCGTTTCTGCATCCATAAAACAGCCCATACCGCTTTCTACCGGATAACCGAAGATTTCTTCACCTTTCAGTTCTTCGATATTCTGTCCGTCGGTTGTAGCGAGTTTCCACTCAGAAATCTGGGCGCCGCTGAAAACAATTTCCACGTACGCAATACAGTTGCTTTCTCTTTCTTTGTGGACCAAAACCGGAAACTCACCCTGAGGGAAATTCACTTTAAAAGCGGCCATATCGTTCGTGATCAACGGATCACAGGCTACGATGCTGCCGGTAGAAAGGTGAATTTTACCCGCATCGAAAGTTTCGATTAAAGGACTTTCAACAAAATTTTTGTTGAAGAGTTTAGCGATATTATCAAGATGAGTCATCTGTGAGTTGGTTTAGAGGGTTTTGAGTTTTTCCTCAAGTAAGGCAATTTTATCCTGTGCGTCTTTCTGTTTTTTGCGTTCAGCATCTACAATTTCCGGTTTCGCATTGGCTACAAATTTCTCGTTTGAAAGTTTTTTCTCCACGGAAATCAGGAAGCCTTTCAGGTATTTTAACTCCTCTTCGGTTTTGGTTTTTTCTTCTGCCAAATCAAGGTTTTCACTTAAAGGAATTGAAATTTCCGTTCCGCCAACCAAAAAAGTAAAGCTTGGCTTGTCGGTTTTTGTGGCGAAACTGATTTCAGAAACATTTGCAAGTTTTTTTACCAGATTTTCGTTGCTGATCGCTTCGGCATTGGTAAAAATTTCCACGGCTTCTCTTGGCGAAATCCCTTTGCTCTGGCGGTAATTCCGTACTCCGGAAATCATTTCTTTTGCAGTTTCGAAATTCTTGATTAATTCTTCACTGTAATTTTCAGATTTTTTCTGCTGTGTAATCACCAGCGCATTTTCGGGTGAACGTTCTGCAATATTCTGCCATAATTCCTCAGATAAAAACGGCATGAAAGGATGCAACAATTTCATTAACTCCTCGAAATAAGCGATGGTCTGATCATAAACTTCCGTAGAAATCGGCTGACCGAAAGCAGGTTTCACCGCCTCCAGATACCAGGCACAGAAATCGTCCCAGATCAATTTATAAACAAGATGTAAAGCATCTGAAATTCTGAATTTCTCAAACTGGTCGGCAATTTCGGCAATGGTTTTATCCATTTGGTTCCCGAACCACTCGATCGCCTGTCTGTCGGATTCGTTGGCTTTAATGTTTTCGTTTTTCGACCAGCCTTGGGTCAGTTTATAGGCGTTCCAGATTTTGGTTGCAAAATTACGGCCCTGAAGCATCAGTTCTTCATCGAAAAGTAAGTCGTTTCCAGCTGCGGAACTCAATAGAATTCCTACGCGAACTCCGTCGGCGCCATATTTTTCGATGAGTTCAATTGGATCCGGTGAATTGCCAAGTGATTTCGACATTTTTCGGCGCTGCTTATCGCGTACAATACCTGTAAAATACACATTTTTGAAAGGAACTTCGTTTCTGTATTCCAATCCGGCCATAATCATACGGGCAACCCAGAAGAAAATAATATCCGGACCGGTTACCAAATCGGAAGTTGGGTAATAATAGTCGATTTCTTTATTTTCGGTATCCAACATTCCGTCGAAAACGGAAATTGGCCACAGCCAAGAAGAGAACCACGTGTCGAGAGCATCTTCATCCTGTTTTAGATTTGAGATTTTTAGATCTGAGATCTGAGATTTTTGCTTCGCCAGTTCAAGCGCTTCATCGATGGTTTCGGCAACGACGAAATCGTTTTCTCCTTCACCATAAAAATATGCAGGAATCTGTTGTCCCCACCAAAGCTGGCGGGAAATATTCCAGTCGCGGATGTTTTCCATCCAATGTTTGTATGTATTTTTGAATTTTTCTGGGTGGAATTTAATTTCATCATTCATTACCACATCCAACGCAGGCTTGGCGATTTCAGACATTTTCAGAAACCACTGAACGGAAACTTTCGGTTCGATCACCGCACCGGTTCTCTCTGAAGTTCCCACTTTGTTCACATAATCTTCAGCTTTCAGCAAAAGTCCTTTTTCTTCAAGTTCTTTCGCGATGGCTTTTCTTACTTCGAAACGGTTTTTTCCCGCGTAGTGAAGTCCGTGAGCGTTTAAATTTGCGTCATCATCCAAAGAATCGATCATGGCCAGGTTGTGACGTTTTCCGATTTCGTAATCGTTGGTATCGTGGGCAGGAGTAATTTTCAAAGCTCCGGTTCCGAATTCGATATCCACATAATCATCCTCGATAACGGGAATTATGCGGTTTGCGATAGGAACAATTACGTTCTTGCCTTTTAAGTGCGCATATCTTTCATCATTTGGATTGATGCAGACTGCGGTATCGCCAAAAATTGTTTCCGGGCGCGTTGTTGCAACAGACAGAAATTCTTCAGTTCCCTCAATTTTATATTTTAAATAGTAAAGCTTCCCGTTCTGCTCCTTAAATATTACTTCTTCGTCGGAAATATTTGTTTTTGCTTCCGGATCCCAGTTCACCATGCGGTATCCACGGTAAATTAAACCTTTATTATACAAATCCACGAAAGATTTGATGACCTGCTGAGAAAGCTTAGGCTCCATGGTGAAACGCGTTCGTTCCCAGTCGCAGGAACAACCCAGTTTTTTCAGCTGCTCGAGGATGGTACCGCCATATTTGTCGGTCCAGTCCCAGGCGTGTTTCAGGAATTCCTCTCTGGTGATATCAGATTTATTGATTCCTTCAGCTTTCAGTTTTGCCACAACTTTCGCTTCTGTCGCGATCGATGCATGGTCGGTTCCTGGAACCCAGCATGCGTTGAAACCCTGCATTCTGGCACGTCTTACCAACACATCTTGAATAGTATTGTTCAGCATGTGACCCATGTGAAGGATTCCGGTAACGTTTGGTGGAGGAATTACGATGGTATAAGGCGGTTTCTCGTTTGGCTCGGAATGGAAATAATTATTTTCAAGCCAGTAACTGTACCATTTATTCTCGGTCTCCTGTGGGTTATATTTTTCTGAAATCTGCATAGGATCTTTCTTTTTCTTAGTACGTGCAAAAATAGGCAAATAAAAAAAATTATTCAGGTATTGAAATAATTTTTAACTTTGTCCTTCAATATTTATCAAAACATCAATATAACATTTAAAAATATGAAAAAATTATTTGCAGGTTTGTTTTTAACCGCATCATTCGCAATGGCGTCAGCACAATCAATTTCTTTTGATAAAACAACATATGATTACGGAACTGTAAAAACCGGCGCTGACGGACACAGAATGTTTACGGTAAAAAACACGGGCGACAAACCACTTATTATTTCCAGAGTACAGGCATCTTGCGGATGCACTACACCGGAATGGAGCCAGGACCCAATTATGCCGGGCAAAACCGCACAGATTAAAGTGGGTTATAACACAACAATCGTAGGACCTTTCACAAAGATTATCGAGGTATATTCTAATGACCCGGAAAACAGCAGATCGGTAATTACCATTAAAGGAACTGTAGACGGCAACGCTGCTGCAGAGGCTGTAGCGGTAGCCGCACCTGCCGCAGAATTATCTGCAAAAGCAGCACCTGCACAAGCTAAGAAAAACGTAAAGAAAGCTGCGAAATAAGCAAGTTCATCAAATTAAATCATAAAATCACTTCGTTACTGGAGTGATTTTTTTTATTTTTAAGGAAAATAACAATTATGGATCTAGACTTTAGCGACAATTTTATTGTAAAAGGTAAATTTTCAATCGGCGATGCGAAAACGGAATTTAAAAGCAACCTTGAGAAGGAAGAAGGTGAGCAAATGCTTCGTAAGGAAAAAATAAAACTCCGCAAACTGCAGGAACGGCTTTATGCAGACTCCGGCAAATCTTTACTGGTGGTACTTCAAGCTATGGATGCTGCCGGAAAAGACTCCTTAATTGAGCACGTTTTCGGAGGCGTGAATCCGCAAGGCTGCGAAGTACACAGTTTTAAAACGCCAAGTTCGAAGGAATATTCTCATGATTTTTTATGGAGACATTACCTCGCTCTTCCTGAGAAAGGAAAGATCGGAATTTTCAACAGGAGCCATTACGAAAGTGTTTTGGTATGCAAAGTTCATCCGGAATATAACCTGAATGAAAAAGTTTGGGATTCGGTTTCCGATTTTGATGATAAATTCTGGGAAGAACGCTACGAAAGCATCAGAAATTTTGAAAAACACCTCTCCGAAAACGGCACTACCGTAATAAAAATTTTCCTTCATATTTCTAAAGAAGAACAGAAAAAAAGATTTCTCGACCGTATTGCTGAGCAGGACAAAAACTGGAAATTCTCCATGGGTGATTTGCCCGAACGCGCCCTATGGGATGAATACATGAAGGCTTACGAACGCGCCATCAACGAAACCTCAAAAGATCATGCGCCGTGGTTTGTCATTCCCGGTGATGATAAATGGTTTGCGCGAGTTGCGGCGATACAGATTATTATTGATGCACTGGAAGGAATGAAACTGAAATTCCCGAAACTTTCTGAAGAAGACCAAAAAGGGTTGGCTGAGGCGAGAAAACAACTGGAAAACGAATAGAGATGACGATTTGGAGAGCGATTTTTGTAACAGTTTCTTTCGTTGTTATTTTAGAGATATTTCAAATAATCCCCATTTTACTGATTGAGGTTTTTGACTTGACCGCTGAAAAACATCTAGTACCAATCGAAATTATTTCCACAAGCCTAAATTTACTATCTTTTTATATCTATTACCGATTATTCATTAAATCCCCACTGATAGAAACCAACAAAATTCGGACTGTACACTTTTCATCAGTCTTCTTAATTTTCTTTATTGTAGTAGGAATAATACTGTTCAATAAGATTTTTATCAATGGATACAATTACATTTTTAATCACAACTTTACGGTCATAAAGAGTACTCAAAAAATTTCTGAGTTCAATAGATCTGCTTACTTTTATTTATTTTCCTCAATTATAGCTGCACCAATTATTGAAGAAATTGTTTTCCGAAAGTTTATTTTCATGCAATTGCTGCAGAAAAACTCTCTCTTAAAAGCTATACTTGTTTCCAGTTTCTGCTTTTCAATAATTCATTTTCAGGATCTTAGCAATCTTTTGCCAACCTTCGTTTCGGGCATCTTTCTATCAGTAATATTTTATCAAAGCAAAAATATTATTTATCCCATCGTTGCTCATTTTCTTAATAATGTAATCGTATCAATATTTGCCTTTTATAACAATACAATTCCCATGTATTTTCAGGAAATAAAATTCAGTTTGTTATATTGGCTCATCACCCTTTCGGGACTGGCGATCGTGATTATTTTAATGAAAGTATTCATTAATAAAACCACAAGAAAAACTGTAAGCCGGATTCTGTAGATTCGCCGAAGCGAAAATGCCTGTTATTTATCTGCGCTTTGCATTGCTGCAAAGCTTTAGCTGTTTACCCCTCGGTTTTTGGAGCGAGCAACTCCTATCCCGGCGAACCGGGAAATCCGATATACTTAACATTGCACCGCAAAGAGTTTACCTGATTTCACTATAAATTAATATACATCCTTTCTGTTGCACTGGTCCTGATCTTGCGACCGACGGGTGTTACCCGCTTTGCTGCTCTGTGGTGTCCGGACTTTCCTACCCCAAAATAAAGTGGAATCAACAGGCCGTTCTTCTTGTGGGCCACAAAGATAATGAAAAATCAAGTCTGCAATTATGTTTATGTGGTAAGATTATTGCTTGCTGAAATCTCTTAAAATTGAATATATTTGAAAATGGAAGAAGTTACCCAGATAAAATATGTAGACATTGTTTATAATGTACTCGAAAGATGGTACCTGAAATTTGCACAGGTCACCCCCAATATCGTTGTAGGACTTATTGTTTTTACCCTCATCCTGCTCATGAGTTCTTACCTGAGCAAATTGGCTGTAAAGGTTTTTCACCGTTTTTTTCCCAAGAGCAAAAATAACTCTATCGTCACGTTAATCGGGATTTTTAAATTCCTTATCGTTCTCATGGCCGCATTTATTGCCTTTGAGATTATGGGACTTGGTGGTTTTGTGCTGAAGTTCCTGGGAAGTTTGGGCGTTGCCGGGGTGATTGCGGGTGTGGCTTTAAAAGATTTGGTGTCATCGATGTTTTCGGGGATGCTGATTGGTATTGACAAAGCTTTTGCGGTGGGCGATTATGTTTCGATTAAAGGAATATCAGGGACGGTGGAAACCATTGGATTTCTTACGACTAAAGTTATCACCGATGAAGGAAAGAAAGTTTACATCCCAAATCAGCTGATTTTCAGTGCGCCGTTTATCAATTATTCGGCTTCTTCGCACAGAAAAGTTTTCATTGATCTTGAAATTCCCAATAATGAAGATTTAGACAAAGCCAAAAAAGTGATTCTGGACGAAATTCACACTTTTGATTTTGCAGAAAACAAAGACAACGCCGAAGTTATCTTCCTGAAGCAAAGTCTCGGAATTTTCTATCTTGAAGCAAGATTTCAGATGAAAACGGGCGAAAAGATAGCGCATGTCCGGAGTGAGGCACTTTTAAGGATCAAGAAAAAATTGGATGACAACGGAATTCAGCTTGCGACACAGACTCAGATTGAGACCGGAAATTCGGTCCAGGAATAATTTTGTTGAATCTCGAAACACTTAGCCCTGATTGAAACGGCATCCTTTTTTGACATTGCGCGTCCGAATTTTCCGACAGGTTGCTGTACCTTGTTCGCAATGACAAAAAAGATACAGTGGAAAGCAGGTTCCCGGCTCCTAAAAACAAAAAAATCCGTTCAAAATTAACTGAACGGATTTTTTATTTATCTGAAAATCTTAGTGACCTAAAACTTCTTTTACTTTATCTGCTGCTTCCTGCAATGTAATTGCTGAATGCACAGGCAAACCTGAATTGTCGATCAGTTGTTTTGCTTCGATTGCGTTGGTTCCCTGAAGACGCACGATTAAAGGAACAGGAAGGCTTCCCATTGCTTTATATGCATCTACAACACCTTGTGCAACACGGTCGCAACGTACGATACCACCGAAAATATTGATCAGGATTGCTTTTACGTTAGGATCTTTAAGGATGATTCCGAAAGCTTTCTGAACTCTTTCTGCATCAGCAGTTCCACCCACATCCAGGAAGTTTGCCGGGTTACCGCCTGAAAGTTTAATGATATCCATCGTAGCCATCGCCAAACCAGCTCCGTTTACCATACAGGCAACGTCGCCATCAAGTTTCACGAAGTTAAGACCAGCTTCGCCAGCTTCTACATCTGTAGGATCTTCTTCTCTTGTATCTCTCAATGCTGCCAAATCTTTGTGACGGAACAGTGCGTTGTCATCCAAAGAAACTTTAGCATCTACCGCGATAATTTTATTGTCTGAAGTTTTCAGAACCGGGTTGATTTCGAAAAGAGAAGCGTCGATTCCTACGTAAGCGTTATATAAATTGGTGATGAATTTTGTAAAATCTTTGAAAGCATCTCCACTCAAACCTAAGTTGAACGCAATTTTTCTTGCCTGGAAGCCTTGAAGACCGACAGCAGGATCAATTACTTCGTTATGAATTAAATGAGGTGTTACTTCTGCAACGTGCTCAATATCCATCCCACCTTCGGTAGAATACACGATCATATTTTTCCCCTGAGCTCTGTCTAAAAGGATCGAAACATAAAATTCTTTAGTTTCAGTTTCTCCCGGATAGTACACATCTTCAGCCACCAAAACGAAGTTTACTTTTTTACCTTCAGCAGATGTTTGTGGAGTTACCAGCTGCATTCCGATGATGTTTCCTGCGTTTTCTTTGAGTTTTTCAATGTTCGGGGAGAATTTTACGCCTCCGCCTTTTCCACGACCACCAGCATGAACCTGAGCTTTTACTACCCAGCCTTCATTTCCGTTCAGTTCTTTTAATTTATTTGCTGCATCTACTGCTTCCTCAACATTGTTTGCGACAAAACCTCTCTGGATGTTTACTCCGTACTTTGCCAAAATCTCTTTAGATTGGTATTCGTGAAGATTCATAATATTTTAATTAGATTTTTATTTTTTTAAAAGATTTACAAATTTAAGAAAATTTAAGAAGATAATGATTGAACCTGAGCAAATTTTTATTTTAAAACCGTTTTAAAAATTTACTTCTACACCGTTTCCGGTTTTGTTTTTTCATAAAAGGTTGTGGCGATTCCTGCCAGGATAATAATACTTCCCAGCATTTGAACCGGCGTAATCTTCTCACCAATGAAAACTGCAGCTAAAAGAGCGGCAAAAATAGCTTGACTGAGTAGGCTGAGAGAAACCCGTGTCGCCCGCATTTTCTGGGTCGCATAACTGATGAGAAGCCACGCAATTAACTGGCATACAATCCCCTGCACCAAAAGGGAAATCCACGCTTCATTTGAAAACCCGACAAAATCCTCGCCGAAAGCAACATTTACGACAAAGAGAAAAACGGTGGAGAAAATCATACTGTACGTAATAAAAGTAATCACTTCAACTTTTTCCAAAACCCTTTTGCTTACTAAAATATATAAAGCGTAAAGCAATCCCGATAACATTCCGAGGAAAAAAGCGGCATCTAAATTCATTTCCACAATCGTGTCAAAACCAACGAAAACCATCATTCCCAATAAAGCGATGAAGGTTCCAAGCCAAAAGCTTTTCCGCGGTCGGTAATTCAGAAAAACAAATGAAAAAATGCCCACCCAAATCGGTGAAAGATTCGTGAGCAGCGTGGCCTGGGTTGCCGATGATTGCTGAATAGAGATATTCCACACCGCGATATCTGAAGCGAAAAGTACTCCGCATATCGCCGTAAGGAACATCAACTTAAAGTTTTTTAAACCAAGTTTCCCTTTGTAAAATGCGATAGGGAAAAGAATAACCGATGCAATTGCCATTCGGTAAAATGCTGAAATAAGTCCTGAAGTAAGGTTCATGCGAACGATTACGGGAAATATGGAAATGCATAAAATCCCGACGAATAATGCGATTCTTGCTTTGTTCATTTTTAATATTTCCTGCCAATTTCCTTGCAGATTTCTAAATAATGATCTGGCATTTTCGAAAAATAATTAGTCTCGTAATATTCATCCGAATGAGGAATGTAAATGCTGTACTTTTTCCCTAACGGAATCAGCGGGATGAAAAACAGGGTCATATAATTTCTGAAAACTTTAATCTCAGCATTTACCATAAAACCGTTTTTGTTGATTTTTCTGGTTTCCTGACCGACTAATTTTTTGGTGTTTCCTGCGATGAAAAAGAACATAAACTTTTATTATAATTCCACAAAAGAATTCGCAATATTCATAAACTCATTAAGATTCCTGTTGCGATCCTTTAATTCACTCCATGAAATGATTTGATAATAATGTGCGGGCGTTTCCACAACTGTGAGATGATAAAAAAGATCGGCCTCAGTTTGATCTGTAGCATCGATTATTGTACCTTGAACTAACAGCTCCACTGCATCTTTATTGTCGATTTTCAACTTTCTTGGTGCGGAAACTGTTCTCTTGGCATTTTCAGCCAATCCATCAAGCAAAGACTTTGCATAATATTCGCCAGCTTCTGCAATATCTGCAAACGCAACCTGAAGCGAGGTCAGACGCTCCTTTTCAGTCTGAATAATGACTACGTATTTATCATTCACCGCATTGGTAAATTGTGCCAGTGCGAAATCATTCAGGTCATAGCTTTTTACGTAAGTAGAAGGCACTGCAATTTTTATTGGTTTACCTACTTTATATTCTTTCATTTGCTGTGCAGAAAAAACTCCAAACAACAGCACGCTAATAATGGTGAGTTTCAGCTTCATCATTAAAATTTATTTTTCAGGAAATAAAATATCAGCATCGCCCATGAAACAATCATCATCAGTCCGCCAAGTGGTGTAATGGGTCCTAAAAACTTAAAGTTTAAACCGTTTATTCCATTAAACGCCAGCAGATAAATACTGAATGAAAAAATAAATGTTCCAGCAATCATTAATATGGAGATCCATTTTTCTGTTGGTGTTTCGAATTTCAGAATATATCCCACAATCAGTAAAAACAACGCGGAATACATCTGATAACGAACCCCGGTTTCGAAACTGGTGAGTTTTTCCACCGATAAAATTTTCTTTAATGCGTGCGCACCGAAAGCACCTAAAATAACGGAAAACAGCCCGTAAACCGCGCCGACAACTAATGTAAATGTCTTCATATTATAATTCTCCTTTTTGATTCATGATAAAAATTTGTGCCACCATGGACAAGATACCGATTAAAACAAACATCCACCAAAACCGCTTTGATTTGGCAAATCCTTGCTCTTTCGTAAGTTTCAGAAATAAGCCGAAAATGAATAGCAAAAACCCTAAAATTAGCTGAAACATCTCTGTATTATTTATTTCTTAAATTATTAAATTCATTGATGACTTCGTGATGCGAAACGGTTTTGTCTTTAAAATAGTTCACAAAGTGATTTTTCTCTTCCTCCGTTGCGCCCAACTGATTTAGGATATTCAGAAGATGCATTTTCATATGTCCTTTTTGGATTCCTGTAGTCACCAACGATCGCAGGGCAGCAAAATTCTGGGCCAATCCGGAAACCGCCAAAATACTCATCAATTCCTGCGCAGAAGGTTTTCCTAAAAGTGCCAAAGAAAATTTCACGAGCGGATGAAGATTCGTCAAACCACCTACCACACCAACTGAAATCGGCAGATCAATCCAAAACCTAAAAATCCCGTTATCAATGGTGCAATGCGTCAAACTGCTGTATTTTCCGTCTTTTGCTGCGTACGCATGTGCACAGGCTTCCGTTGCGCGGAAATCGTTTCCGGTTGCAATCACCACTGCATCAACCCCATTCATAATTCCTTTGTTGTGGGTGGTTGCGCGGAATGGTTCAATTTCGGCAATGGTTACGGCACGTTTGAATTTGGTTGCAAATTCTTCGTTGGTAATTCCGCTGTCGTCGTTCAGATCTTCAATTTTACAGGAAACTTCAGCTCTTACGATACAATCTGGAGTGAAGTTCGACAAAATATTCATCACAATTTGCAAAGAATCTTTTTCTTCTTGTGTAAAGGTTTCTTCTTTCGAAACTTCCTCTTTTAAAGTCTTTCCAAACTGCTCCAAACAAGAATTGATGAAATTGGCACCCATGGAATCCACCGTATCGAAACTAGCCTTCAGTTGGAAATAATTTTCCATATCGGCCGTTTTGTCGATCAATCGGATATTGAGAATTCCGCCGCCGCGATTACGCATGTTTTTGGTGATTTCTTCGGTGGCTTCAAACAGTTTTTTCTTCAGTTTAAAATTGAAGAAATGCTGAAGTTTATGAGGTTCAACATCAAGAATAAAATGGGTATGACCCAGTTTTTTAGTGTTGATAATGGTCGTTTTAAAACCGCCTTTATCAATCCAGAATTTGGCTGCTTTTGAAGCTGCTGCAACCACAGAGCTTTCCTCTACTGCCATTGGTAGCGCCAGTAATTTCCCATCGATAAGGAAATTAGGTGCAATACCGTAAGGCATATAAAAATTGGAAATGGTGTTTTCGGAAAACTCTTCGTGAAGCCTTTGTAGCTCCGGATTTTCGTTCCAGTATTGCTGTAAAATCTCTTCGTAACTTCGGTCGTCGTTGAGGTATTCTTTGATGAGCCAATCGATTTTTCTTTGTTTTGAAAGTTTAGAAAAACCTTCTACAGGACTGTGATTCATGGAAATATGATTAAAGTTCAAATATAAGGTTTTTTGTTTGGAAGTCGAAGGGCGCAAACCGAACTTTTATCATCAGAAAAAGGACAAAAAAATCACCGAAAAAATTCGGTGATAAATGATGATGTTTGATTTTAGTCTAACTGCGTTCCGAGATACTCCCACTCCTGCAGCGCCAAATCGAGTTCAGCTTTATACGCATTGTATTTTTCCAAAGTTTCTTCTGATGGATTTTCTTTTGTAAAACTGGCTTCCATTTCTTCAATCTTCAGTTCCAGATCTGAGATTTTTTCTTCAATCTTTTTAATTTTATTCTGGATATTTTTATGATCTTTGGAAACGATGACAGGTTTCTTTTCGGTCGGCTTTTCTACAGGCTTTTCTACAATCGGTTCGTTTCTCAGTTCCTGCAGTTTCGATTTTTCAGCGGAAACCTCGCGGATGCTTTCTTTTTGTCTGAATTCCAGATATTCATTTACATCACCCAGGAATTCCTTCATTCTTCCATCGCGGAATTCGAATATTTTATCCGTTAATCCTTGTAAAAATTCTCTGTCGTGGGAAATTACAATTAAAGTTCCCTCGAATTTCTGCAAAGCCAGTTTAATAATTTCTTTGGATTGAATATCAAGGTGGTTCGTCGGTTCGTCCATAATCAACGTATTGAACGGACGCAGCAAGAGTTTACACAACGCCAAACGGTTTCTTTCTCCACCGGAAAGTACTTTGGTTTTTTTCTGCACATCTTCACCTTGGAAAAGGAAACTTCCCAGCAAATCTCTTACTCTCGGGCGCGTCTCTTCAGTTGCCGCATCTTCAGCTTCTTCCAAAACTGTTTTGTTCGGCGTTAGAACTTCTTCCTGGTTTTGGGCAAAATAGCCAATATTTACGTTATGTCCTAATTCCCACTGGCCGGAATAATCTTTAATTTCGCCGGCAAGGATTTTTGCCAACGTGGTTTTTCCTTGTCCGTTTTGTCCTAACAACGCAATACGGTCGCCACGCTCCACAAAGAAATCAACTTTATCGAAAACTTGTTTGTTTCCATAAGATTTCCCAAGATTTTTCGCCTCGAAAATTACTTTACCCGGAACAATAGACTGCACGAAACGGATATTGAACTTTGATACATCTTCATTATCGATTTCGATTCGCTCAATTTTATCGAGTTTTTTAATTAAAGACTGCGCAAAGGAAGCTTTCGTAGCGCTGGCCCGGAAACGATTGATGTTATCCTCCATCTGTTTGATTTCGGCATCTTGGTTTTTCTTAGCTTGAGTTAATTTCTCTTTACGCTCCTTACTCAGCTCCAAATATTTGGTATAATTGGCTTTATAATCGTCAACTTTTTTATTATTAATGTCGAAAGTTCGATTACAAACGGAAGTCATGAATTGCTTATCGTGGCTCACCAAAACGATTGCTCCGGGATAATCCTTTAAAAATTCTTCTAACCAGATGATGGATTCCATATCGAGGTGGTTGGTTGGCTCATCCAGAAGCATCAAATCGTTTTTCTGAAGAAGCAGTTTCGCGAGTTCAATTCTCATTCGCCACCCTCCTGAAAACTCGTCGGTAATTTTATTGAAATCATCAGCTTTAAAACCAAGCCCGAGCAATACTTTTTCCACATCACCTTCTAAATTGTATGCGTCATGATGTATCAAAAGATCATTCAGTTCAGTCATCCTGTGAATTAACTTTTCGTAAGAATCACTCTCATAATCAGTTCTGGTCACCAACTGATGATTCACCTCATCGAGCTCATTTTTCATTGCGTTGATCTGCTCGAAAGCCTGTAAAGTCTCGTCCCAAACGGTCCGTCCTTTCACGAAATCAAGATCCTGTTTCAGAAAACCGATCGTAATATTTCCTTCCGGAACGATGTTTCCTTCGTAGAAATTAATTTCTCCGGTAAGCATTTTCAGAAGGGTAGATTTTCCGGCTCCGTTTTTACCAACGAGACCAATTTTATCATCTTTTTTGATGGTGAAATTTACATTTTGAAAAAGATAATTCCCTGAGTGATGCAGACCTAAGCCCTGAACTGACAACATATATATTAAGCAATTAGTAATGAGTATTTTCGAGGTGCAAAAGTAAGTAAAAAGTTATTGAATTGCCCGATTTTAAGAAAATACCGTGGATATCAGGAAAAACGCCTTAAAACTTTTAACTTTATCGCCTGTAATTGAACTGAAATGAAAAATTTAATCCTTCTGATTTGCGCTTTTGTGTGCTTTAATTTTAATGCGCAAAATTTAAATGTGATGACTTTCAACATTAGACTTTCTCTGGATTCCGACAAAGAAAACTCCTGGGAAAACAGAAAAAATGATGCCTTGCAACTTCTTGATTACTATCATCCAGATGTTTTTGGCGTTCAGGAAGCGGTTCCGCAACAGATGACTGACCTGAAAACAGGTTTGAAAAAATATGATTTTGTAGGGGTAGGACGTGATGACGGTGCTAACAAAGGTGAATATTCTGCCATTTTCTACAATACAGAAAAGTTACAGGTTTTGCAGTCTGGAACCTTCTGGCTCAGCGAAACTCCGGATCGACCATCCAAAGGCTGGGACGCGGCTTATAACAGAGTTTGCACGTATGCTTTATTTAAAACGAAAAAAGGCGGCAGAAAATTCTGGGCTTTCAATGTGCATTTCGATCATGTGGGAAATATTGCGCGTGAAAATTCTTCAAAACTAATTCTTGAAAAAATAAACACCCTCAATCCAAAAAATTTTCCTGTGGTTTTAACAGGCGATTTTAACCTTACAGATAAAACAGAGCCGATTAAAATTATTTCGAAAACAATGAGCGACAGTTTCTACAACTGCAGAAAACCTCATTACGGCCCAACAGGAACTTTTACAGGTTTTGATGTAAACACTGTTCCTAAAGACAGAATCGATTATATTTTCACCAAAGGACTCAGCTGCCAATCCATAAGAACCATTAACGACCGAAGAGAAAACCTGCTCTACCCATCGGATCATTTTCCGGTTTTGGCTGAATTAAAATTCAGATAAAAACACGCAAAAAAAAATCCACAGGATGACTCCCGTGGATAAACACAAATGATGAAAAAAAATTTATTCTTCCGCTGTTATGGCATTAGAATACAACAAAGAAATATATAATTTCTGAGAAAACAAAATTAATCTCGAATTATTTACTCAATATGATTCATTAGATTGAAAATCAGTAAAATAAAGAATTCACCGCATGTTACAGCGGATACAATTAACCCGAAACTAAAATTTATTTCAGGAAAAACCAGACAAATAACAGCACTAATGATGAAAATTCATTTGTGTTCAGATTGTAATCTTTATTCCATAAAAAACCTGCTGGAGATGCGGCAGGTTCATTTTTAAATATAATTATTAATAAAGTCTGAGTCCGGATCTTGCACCTGAAGCGTTGGTTACGGCCTGCATTCTGGATTTTTGCCCTGCAGAGAACATATACATTGCAGCATCATCAACATAATCCATATAATTCATGAACTGTATGGAGCGGTTTACACCACCACAAAGGTCGTACTGCGGATAAGTTGGCTTCCCGAAGTTTTTATCCTGTTGCGTCGGGGTATCGTCAACATAATCTGTCGCACAGTTACCGTCGCCCCAGATATGACGCAAATTCAGGTAATGCCCAACTTCGTGAGTTGCCGTTCTTCCCAGGTTATAAGGTGCATTGGCAGTAGTTCCAAAATATTTGCCAGCAATCACCACGCCGTCATTCCAAAGACCAGCCGATTCCGGGAAAGTTGCATAACCAAGTACGCCGCCCATATCACCTACAACCCAGATATTGAAATAATTGGTAGGCTTATAAGCATCCTGACCTTTCGATGATGATTTTTTCATCGCATCATTGGTCTTCCAGGTACGTACGGTGGTTGATTTACGGATCACGCGGTCTAAACGGAATTTTATTTTGGTATCACCCGCTGCTACAGATGTAAATTCAGCTGGAATTTTGCTTACATCACTGTTTGTGCCTCCAAAATCTTTGTTTAAAGTCGCAATTTGCGATGCAATCTGTGCATCTGAAATATTTTCAGCAGACGTTCTGTATAGAACATTTACCACGACAGGAATTTCAACTGTGCCATCAGCAAGAACCCTTCCCATTGAAAGATCATCGATAAATTTAGCCGTTTTGCTTTCATTCTCTACAAACTTTGCCATCAACGTGGGATTATTGGCCAAAGCTTCTTTCCTGATGTCTTCAGAAGGACACACTCTTTGGGTTACAGCACTACCCGAAGTCAGCGCATCATTTTCTTCCTGATTAAGCAGATGATCTTCACCCGCATTACAAGCGGCAAGCATTGACAAAGCAAATGCGCCTACTAAAAGTTTGTTCATTGTCTAAATTTTTAATTTTTGTGAAAACGAATTTATAGAGTTGAAAATTAATGCACAATAGTTTTATTATAAATAAATTAAATTTTTAATCGTTTTTATTTTAAATAAATGGTTTACAGTGTTTTATTTTTCATCAAATAGTCATTATTTTTAGATTTTAAGCAAATACTCTATTTAACTATGCAATGCATTAAACCTAATGAAACTAGATAAACATTATACTTTTATTAAAAATAACAACGATTACATGAAGATAAAAAAAAGCGACCGGAATCGATCGCTTTATCTTTCAAAAATTTTGGTAATTATTCCGTCGGCCTGAAAACTAATCCGCTTTCATCAAAATAATCTAATGTAATTCTATCACCGTCATTTACTGCGCCAGATAAGATTTCTTTGGAAAGTTTATTCAGAACTTCCTGTTGCAGAACTCTTTTCAGTGGTCTTGCACCAAAACTCGGATCATAACCTTTATTCATAAGGTAATTAATCGCATCATCCGTAGCCGTCATAAAAATACCGCGTTTTTCCAGCATTTTATTAAAGCCCCGCAATTGATAATGTACAATTTTGCCGATTTCTTTTCTGTTTAATGGCTGGAAGAGGACAACCTCATCAATTCGGTTCAAAAACTCCGGTCTTAAAGTCTGTTTCAGCAATCCAAAAACTTCGTCTTTTGTTTTTTCTACGATTTCCTCCACATTATCATCGCTGATATTTTCAAAATTTTCCTGAATCAGATGAGATCCTAAATTGGAAGTCATGATGATGATGGAGTTTTTAAAATTCACTACCCTACCTTTGTTATCCGTAAGCCTTCCGTCATCCAGAACCTGGAGCAAAGTATTAAAGACATCGGGATGCGCTTTTTCAATCTCGTCCAAAAGCACTACCGAGTATGGTCTTCGCCGAACAGCTTCGGTTAACTGGCCGCCTTCATCGTAACCCACATATCCCGGAGGCGCACCCACCAGTCTTGAAACCGAGTGCCTTTCCTGATACTCACTCATATCGATTCGGGTCATATTATTTTCATCATCGAAAAGATATTCTGCTAAGGCTTTCGCGAGTTCAGTTTTTCCGACACCGGTAGTTCCTAAAAACAGGAATGAACCAATCGGTTTTTTTTCATCATTCAATCCCGCTCTGTTACGGCGGATCGCGTTGGCAACAGATTCTATCGCTTCGTCCTGACCAACAACTCTTTTATGAAGTTCATCTTCCAGATGCAGTAATTTTTCACGTTCTGATTGCAGCAATTTGGTCACTGGGATTCCGGTCCATTTAGAAATTACTTCAGAAATATTCTCAGCCGTAACTTCTTCTTTAATCAACTCGTTCAGATTGTTCTGCATTTCGAGTTCGAGTTTCTCCAGATCAGCTTCTTTTTCTTTAATTTTTCCGTACTGAATTTCCGCAACTTTAGCATAATCACCTACTCTGGACGCACGTTCAGCTTCAAGTTTCAAGGCTTCAATTTCTTTCTTAATCGAAGTTAAATCCTCAGATTTCTGTTTTTCTTTGAGCCATTTGGCGTTGATTTCGTTACGCTGTTCAGAAACCCTTGCGATATCTTCTTTCAGGTGATTAATTTTAATCTCATTGCCCTCTCTTGAAATCGCAGCAAGTTCAATTTCCATCTGCATGAGTTTACGGTCCAAAACATCGAGCTCTTCAGGTTTTGAATTGATTTCCATGCGGAGTTTGGCAGAGGCTTCATCAATTAAATCAATCGCTTTATCCGGCAAAAACCGGTCAGAAATATAACGTTGAGACATTTCTACGGCAGCGATAATGGCTTCATCTTTAATTCTGACTTTATGGTGCGCTTCATATTTATCTTTAATACCGCGCAGAATCGAAATAGCAGATTCAGTATCAGGTTCTTCAACCATCACTTTCTGGAATCGTCTTTCAAGTGCTTTATCTTTCTCGAAATACTTTTGGTACTCATTTAAAGTCGTGGCACCAATCGCACGAAGTTCACCTCTTGCCAACGCTGGTTTCAGTATATTCGCCGCATCCATCGCACCTTCACCGCCGCCGGCTCCTACCAAGGTATGTATTTCATCAATGAAGAGAATAATCTGTCCATCGGATTTAGTAACTTCGTTAATGACTGATTTCAGTCTTTCTTCGAATTCGCCTTTATACTTTGCGCCGGCTATTAAAGCACCCATATCAAGTGAGTACAATGTTTTATCCATGAGATTTTCAGGAATATCGCCGGAAATAATCCGGTGCGCAATTCCTTCAGCAATAGCTGTTTTACCTACACCCGGTTCACCGATAAGAATCGGATTATTTTTCGTTCTTCTCGAAAGTATCTGCAGAACCCTGCGGATTTCTTCATCGCGACCGATTACGGGATCCAGTTTTCCCTCCGCAGCAAGTTCGTTGAAGTTTTTAGCGTATTTGTTTAAACTCTGATAAGTTTCTTCCGAACTTGCGGAAGTTGCCTTCGAGCCTTTACGGAGCTCCTTAATCGCAGTTTCCAGACCTTTTTTCGTAACGCCCATGTCTTTCAGCATTTTCGAAACATCAGAATTTACCTCGAGTAGCGAAAGCCAAAGATGCTCAATGGTAACAAACTCGTCGCCCATTTTCTTGGCTACATTGGGCGCATCGAGCAGAACTCGGTTGGCCGATTGCGAGAGATAAATATTTCCGCCTTCAACTTTCGGGAGTTTTTCGATATTTTCACGGTTTCGGTCCCGAACCAAACTTAGTTCAGCCTCCGATTTTTTCATTAAAAATTCAGAGATATTTTCGTCAACCTGAAAAATTCCTTCCAACAAGTGTTGTGGTTCAATGCTTTGGTTGCCAAATTCCATGGCAATTTGCTGTGCTTTCTGTATAGCTTCCTGCGATTTTACAGTGTATTGGTTTAAGTTCATAGTATTGTGATTTTATTTTTTTTTAAATTCAAAACAATAAAAAACCCATATAAATTTAGGAATTCTCGGGTATGTTTTAAAGTTTTTTGATGATCAAATGTTATTCAACAAAAATTGTTCTGTTAAATTTTTTAGTGGTTTTTCAGGACATAATTTCCGTTTTTAACAAATTGATAGCGTGCTGTTTAAGACAAAATTACCGATTTAAGTATGAACAGCGTCACCCCAAAATCATCACTAAATCATTTCACCAGCCGTTTATCTCTTTTTTGTACCATTCAAAAAAAAAGTATATTTGTTGAACTCACCTTTATAGAGTTATTTTTTACAAAACATGCATCATTTTCATCTGTTAAAAGCAGCCCGGGTAAAGAAGGAAACGAATGATTCCGTAAATATCGGTTTTGAAATCCCTCAAAAACTGAGGCACGAATTTGCCTTTAAGCAAGGCCAATATCTTAATGTACGTTTCGTTTTCGGGGACGAAGACCTTCGGAGATCCTATTCAATCGTGAATGCACCGAGCGAAGGGAACACCGAACTCGAAATCCTTGTAAAACATTTGGATGGCGGCAAAGTTTCCACTTTCCTGAATAACGAACTGAAAGAAGGCGATCAGGTAGAAGTATCAGCACCAATGGGACATTTCTACACGCATTACCATCCTTCAAACGAGAAAACCTATATCGGACTTGCTGCCGGCAGCGGAATATCGCCGGTACTTTCAAACCTTAAAGAAGCGCTTTATCAGGAACCGAAAAGCAATGCATATTTATTTTTTAGCAATAAAAGCATCAACGACATTATTTTTAAGAAAGAAATTGAAGAATTAGCTGCAAAATTCGGTGGAAGACTGAAAATTATCTATCTTCTTTCCCGGGAAAAGCATTTTGAAGACGAACTTTTTGAAGGAAGAATCTCAGCAGAAAAACTATCGCAGCTTTTCGGGAGATTTCCCGAAATTCCCGTTCAGGAATCGACGTACTTCATCTGCGGCCCGTCTGAAATGATCAAAGATATTTCCGGATATCTTAAAAATGATAAAAAAGTACCTTCACTGCAGATTATGTATGAATATTATGCAGCACCGGATGACGATGAAAACGCAGAAATGAGCGATGAGTTTAAAGCCATCCCAAATATCGAAAGTATGGTAACTTTAATTATTGATGACGATGAATATTCTTTTCATCTCAATTCAAAGAAAAAAAGCATACTGGATCAGGCGCTGCACGACAAACTTCCCGTTCCTTTCGCGTGCAAAGGTGGCGTATGCTGCACCTGCAAAGCCCAGGTCATGGAAGGCGAAGTATTTATGGAAAAGAATTTCGCGCTTACCGAAGACGAAGTAGAGCGCGGATTTGTACTGACCTGCCAGTGTCACCCGACTACCAATGTGGTGATGCTCAATTATGATGTATAATTCAAGGAAAAAAGATTTCGCAAACTTTTTTACCTCTAAAAATCTACAACAATGACAAACTGGAAATTTGCAAAATCCGTTGACGAGAACGAAGAATTTAAAATCGAAGGACTCAACATCTGGAATCATTACTGGCATTGCGTTAACAAAAAAGTAGAAGTAAAAGGTCCCGATAACGGCAACGTTTACTTCTTCAAGGAATACCAGATTGAAGGCAACGACAAAACCATCAGTTTTGTAGCAGGGGAATTTATCGATTCCAAAGTAGGGATTTATCTTAAAGATGATTTAAGCGAAGGGAAATTATAGCGTTACACGCACAAGTTTCGTTATTTTAAAAAAATTAAAAATGGATCAGGAAAAATTTTTAGCATACGTTCAGGCAGAGAATAAGGTAGAACCAAAAGATGTAATGCCCGATGATTACAGAAAATTATTGGTGCGGCAGATTTCTCAGCATGCCCATTCAGAAATCGTAGGAATGCTGCCGGAAGCCAACTGGATTACCCGTGCACCATCGCTGCGTAGAAAAATGGCGTTGATGGCAAAAATTCAGGATGAAGCAGGGCACGGACTATATCTGTACGCCGCAACAGAAACCCTGGGCAACGGTGAAGTTGTTGCAGATCGCGACTCCACATACAACGATATGCTTTCCGGAAAAGCAAAATACTCCAGCATCTTCAATTACCCTGCGCTTTCCTGGGCAGATATCGGAGCAATCGGCTGGCTGGTTGACGGAGCAGCGATTATGAATCAAGTCATGCTGATGGGAAATTCGTACGGACCTTACTCCAGAGCAATGGTCAGAATTTGCAAAGAAGAATCTTTCCACCAAAGACAGGGATATGAAATTTTAATGACGCTTTGCCGGGGAACTAAAGAGCAGAAAGATTTAGCTCAGGAAGCACTGAACCGTTTCTGGTGGCCGGCTTTAATGATGTTCGGCCCAAATGATGATGCCTCGCCCAATTCCCAGAAATCTATGAATTATCGGGTAAAAAGAGAAAGCAACGACTCCCTGAGACAGCGTTTTATTGACGTTACCGTGCCGCAGGCAGAATTTTTAGGTCTGAAAATTCCGGATGAAAAGCTTAAATGGAATGAAGAAACCCAGCATTACGACTTTGGTGAACTGCCTTGGGATGAATTTATGGAAGTTTTAAAAGGAAACGGACCATGCAACAAAAAACGTTTGGAAACAAAAAGAAAAGCACAGCGTGAACATTCCTGGGTAAAGGAAGCGGCGATGGCGTATGCGGAGTCAGAACGTATAAAGTCTGCAGTTTAAAAAACAACAATGATCTGGCAAGGACGTTTTGACGGCGAAGACCCTCTTTATCACCGAATTTTCCAAAGAGTTTCTCTGGAAAACGATTACGCTTCGATTTCACCGAACGATTTCGTTTTACACGGATTTGCTGTAGACGAAGGCGTGAGAAGAAACAAAGGAAGAGTTGGCGCTAAAGACGCTCCGAATCTCATCCGGAAAAATATGTCGAATTTCCCCGTTGTCAGTCCTGAATTTTCACTGAAGGATTTCGGAAATATCACCTGTGAAAACGGAAATCTTGAAGGCTCCCAGAATGAACTGGCAGAAAAAGTTGCAGCAGTTTTAAAAAGGAACGGAAAATCTGTCGTTCTCGGCGGCGGCCACGAAGTTACATTTGCACATTCTTCAGGAATCAGAAAAGCCTTTCCGGGAAAGAAGATTGGAATCATCAATATCGACGCTCATTTTGATAACCGTGAACCCCAAGCGGGAATCGGCGCAAGTTCAGGTACCGGTTTCTGGCAGATCGCGCAGGAGGGAGAAATTCATTCACTTCATATAGGAATTCAGAAAAACTCCAACACCCTTAAACTTTTCGATACCGCTCATCAGTACGGTATGAAATATATACTGGCGGACGAACTGTTTTTCGAAAACCTTCCGGCAGTGTACACCAGAATTGATGAACTCATCAGCGCGTGCGATGTGTTGTATCTCACGGTATGTATGGATGTATTTAATGCTTCCATTGCGCCGGGTGTTTCAGCCGCAGCATATAACGGCATCTTTGCCGATGCAGCTTTTATGCATTATTTCCGTCATATTTTAAGATCTGAGAAACTTCGCGCTTTTGATATTGCCGAGGTAAATCCTGGTTTAGACGCAGAAAACCGCACCGCAAAACTGGCAGCAAGCCTATTGAATGAGTGGCTGATGCTGTCATAAATGCATAAATTCTAAATTAATCTCATCTTAACGCTCTGCAAATTAAGAAACTGCTTCCAAAGCTTACCAATAAAGATTTTACACCACTTCCTCCACGCAAAACACACCCAAACATAACAGATATTTTACATATTATGTTAATTATTTGTGGATTATTTATTTAAAATAGCAATTATATAATTATTTTTCATATTTTAGTCAAATTAAAAATATTAATTTAATCTAAGACTTATGAGAAAAAAACTACCTTTATTGCTGTTGGCAGCACTGCCAATGCTAACGTTCGCACAGAGTGCACAATCTAAAGTTTCGGTACATCCGAAAAAACAGGCGATAACAAAACAAGCCAAACCACATCTTTTAGCGGCTCCTGCTGCTTACTGTACACCAGCGCTTGACTGTACTGATGGGGATCTTATAACCAATGTAACATTTGCAGGCATCAACAACACCACTACATGCAGCCCTGCAGGGTATGGAGATTATACCTCCGTATCTAATACTACTACATTGCTGGCAGGAGAGACTTATCCAATTGCCGTTACCGTAGGAGATGGTTGGCCTAACGAAAATGTTTCAGTTTGGATTGATTACAATAAAAACGACCTTTTCGAAACTTCAGAATTTACTTACGTAGGTAATGTGAATACCGTTTCATCTGGGCTAACAGTGACAGGAAATATCCCCATTGCTGCAGGGACAGCAAACGGAAGCTACCGAATGAGAGTAAGAGTTGCTGCAGTTGGCGCAAACGCAGATGACAATACTCTGGCCTGTGATGAGGAGCAAGGCTACGGCGAAACCGAAGATTACACCTTAATAATTGGAGCCCCTGCACCAACAGGATGTTTAACAGCAACGAACGGGCAATGGCCGACTACAACTTTTACTCCTAATTGTAATGGGTCTAATGTAAACATCGCTGCTGATGCATGGCTTAATGAATACTCCAAAGTTAACTTAGTGGCAGGAACGACCTATACCTTCTCTACTTCAGTAAACACTTATTTCATTACTATTGGTAACGAAGCAGGAACTGCTGTATTGGCATCAGGAACCGGATCTGTAGTTTACACGCCAACAGTTTCAGGGGTAGTGAGATTCTACTCTCACCTTTCAAGCAACTGCGACGGAGGAAGTACAACTCACGCGAGAATAGTTAAATGCGGAACACCGCCGCCACCGCCGGTAGCATGTAGCGATTTCAAAACCCCATCCAATAACCGGGAGAACGGTGGATTCTTCGGTGGAGATACCGCTCAGAGATTGGCGATCGACATACCTGTAGGAAGCACTGGATTTACGGTACACGGAATGGAGCCTATTGTAGCTGGTGACGCTACTTCATTCTCATTCAAATTCTATTCTAATAACGCCGGTTTACCGGGGGCAGAAATCGCAACCCGCACCGGAATCATTCAATCTAGTGTAGTAACGGGAACTGCTTTTGGTTATGACTTCAAGAAATATACGGTAGCATTTGATTCACCAATCGACTTTACGGCCAACACTACTTATTGGGTAGAAGTAACATCTGATGCAGTGGCTTGGGAATCTACAACAGTTAACCGATTGGGCTCTCCGGACGTTTTCAACAACAGTGGAACATCGGGCGCTTGGGTTGCCGGAACTACAGATTACGTATTCAACCTAGCGTGCAGCTCACTGTTGGCAGTAGGTGACGCCAGCAATACCAAATTCAGTTTCTATCCAAATCCAGTAGTAGATTATCTGAACATCAGCGCAAGCACAAAAGTTGAGTCTGTTTCTGTATATAATATTGCGGGACAAAAAATGCCTGTATCTGCAAAACTGGTTAACGGTAAAGTGGATATGAGCAAATTAGCCCCAGGAGTGTACATCATCACTACAACTCTTGATGGCGGTAAAAACGAATCCTTCAAGGTAGTTAAGAAATAAATTCATTAACATTTAAACAATGAAGTGGCCCGGTATTTTTATCGGGCCATTTTTATGGCCGGAAAAAATGAATTGTTAATCACAGACAACTGAAAACAGATATAGCCTGAAAACAACACCACAAAAACCTTCACAACGCAATATTCATAAATAGTTCGCTAATGATTAACTGAGCCAAATCATGTCACCAAAACAGTGGCCTAAACACCAAATAAAAACGTAAATATTTATAAAAAAACTGCTATTGATAAAGAATTTTATATATTTGCACCAATTAACAACTAATTAAAATTAAATTACTATGTCAGACATTGCATCAAGAGTAAAAGCGATTATCGCAGACAAACTCGACGTTGAGGAAACAGAAGTAACTCCAGAAGCTAGTTTCACAAACGATTTAGGAGCAGATTCTTTGGATACTGTAGAACTTATCATGGAATTTGAAAAAGAATTCAATATTCAAATCCCTGATGATCAAGCAGAAAAAATTACAACTGTAGGTCACGCTATTACGTATATTGAAGAAGTGGTGAACAAATAATATTCTATCAACAAGAATCTAAAATTTATGGAATTAAAAAGAGTAGTTGTTACCGGTTTTGGGGCTATAACGCCTATTGGAAACAATGCCAAAGAATACTGGGAAAGTCTTATCAAAGGCGAGAGCGGTGCCGCTCCTATTACTCTTTTTGATGCCTCTCAATTCAAAACCAAATTCGCCTGCGAGGTAAAAAACTTCAATCCCCTCGATCACTTCGATAAAAAAGAAGCGAAGAAAATGGATAGAAATACCCAATTGGGAATTGTTGCTGCCAGAGAAGCGGTGGAACATTCCGGTATTCTGAACGGCGAACTCGATAAAAACAGAGTCGGGGTAATCTGGGGTTCAGGAATTGGCGGTCTCGAGACTTTCGAAAACGAAGTTCTGGGATGGGCAAATACCGATATCCCACGTTTCAACCCGTTCTTTATTCCTAAAATGATTGCGGACATTACCGGCGGCCAGATTTCTATCGAATACGGTTTTCACGGTCCGAATTACACCACAGTTTCTGCCTGTGCATCTTCTGCAAACGCACTGATCGACGCCAAAATGCTTATACAGCTTGGTAAAGCTGATGTAATCGTGTGCGGAGGTTCTGAGGCTGCAGTTACGGCAAGTGGGGTTGGAGGTTTTAATGCCATGATGGCACTTTCTACCCGAAATGATGATCCAAAAACAGCTTCCCGACCTTTTGATAAGGACAGAGACGGATTTGTACTCGGTGAAGGAGCAGGTTCCATTATTCTTGAAGAATACGAACACGCGAAAAAACGTGGTGCTACCATCTACGCCGAACTGAAAGGCGGTGGAATGAGTGCAGACGCATATCACATGACCGCACCTCACCCTGATGGCCTTGGCGCTTACCTGGTCATGAAAAACTGTCTGGAAGACGCTGGGGTAACTGCTGACGAAGTAGATCACATCAATATGCATGGTACTTCTACTCCATTAGGCGACATCGCGGAATCCAATGCAATCTCTAAATTACTCGGGGATCATGCGTACGATATCCAGATTAATTCCACAAAATCAATGACAGGTCACCTGTTGGGTGCAGCAGGAGTTATTGAGGCAATCGCCGCTCTAAACACCATTATACACAACATCGTTCCGCCAACCATCAATCATTTTACTGATGATGAAAAAATCGACAGCCGCCTGAATTTCACCTTCCACCATGCCGTGGAAAAAGAAGTGAATGTGGCGATGAGCAATACTTTCGGCTTTGGCGGCCACAATGCGTGTGTACTTTTCTCCAAAATCTAAACAAAGAATTCTATGGAGTTAAAGAAATATTTTCCTAAATTCCTAGTTAACAGAAAAAAAAACCTCTCCGAAAAAGATTACTATCTAAGCACTGAGATCAGTAAAATTACAGGTTGCAGCGTTCAAAACATCAGTCTTTACCGGGAAGCTTTTTCTTTAAAAACATCATCCTCAAAAAAAAACAATTACGAGAGACTCGAGTTTTTGGGCGATTCCGTATTAGGTGCAATCATTTCCTGTCATCTTTTTTCAACGTACCCCGATGCGAACGAAGGGTATCTTACCCAGATGAAGTCGAAGATTGTCAATCGCAAAAACCTTAACAAACTGGGTGATGAACTTTCATTAACAAAGTTCCTCCAGAATGATTCTCCCAGTACTTTGAGCGAAAACATTTCCGGGAATCTTTTCGAGGCTTTAATCGGCGCGCTTTATCTTGATGTTGATTACGAAACGTGCAAAAAAGTCGTCCTGGAGAGACTTTTAACCCCAACCGAAATCAATAAACTCGAAAATAAGATCGTAAGTTATAAAGGTTTGCTGCTGGAGTGGAGCCAGAAAAAGAAAGTCTCGATCCGCTACGAAACCTGCGAAGAAATGCAGGTCAATAAAAACCTGGTATTCCGGAGTTATGTGTGGCTGGAAGATGAAAAAATATCGAATGCCACAGAAACCTCTAAAAAGAAAGCCGAAGAAAAAGCTGCCCAAAGAGCATTTTATATCTTAAACAAAAAACAAAGCATCCTTGAAAACGCAAAAGATCCTGCTGGATATTGACGACGAAGAAGAAGAAATTACCGTAGGGCTCGTACGCCTCGTAAAAGATGTACCTGCTCACGAACTTTTTTATCAACTCAATTCTCAGAATACTTTTAACTTTTCACGCACTGCAGACCTTACCTACCACGGCAATTACAACGATTATTATTTCCCGAGATTTCAGGCATTCCACCCCGATTCCGAACTTTGCATTCACTTTATCGCCAACCGGTCATCACATTATCTTCAGAAGAAAATCCCGCAGGAATTATTTTCTGGCGAAACCGAAACTATGTTTCTGCTTGATCATTCTCAGGATGTAGATTATATCATGAAAACATCCGAGCCATTTGATGATTTTTCCTTAATTTTGCTCCCTGAAAATCTGTTATTCCAAATACAGAATTTCAACCTAAGCCCTGCCGAGGAGCTTTATCAATTAATTCAATACTATGAATAAATATCTAAAAAAAACAAAAATTATCGCCACCCTGGGGCCTGCTTCATCCGATAAAGAAACCATGCTTCAGCTCATCCAGGCTGGAACCGATATTTTCAGAATAAATTTTTCTCACGCCGATTACGATTTAGTTAAAAAAAACGTACAAACCATTCGTGAGCTCAACCAGGAACACGGTTTTTCTGTAGGAATCCTTGGCGACCTGCAGGGCCCGAAACTCCGCGTAGGCGTAGTAAAAGAAGGCTCGTACCTTAACCCGGGAGACATCCTTACCTTCACCAACGAAAAAATCGAAGGAGATTCTACAAAAGTTTACATGACGTATCAAAAATTTCCGCAGGATGTGAAAGTTGGTGAAAGAATCCTTATCGACGACGGCAAATTGGTTTTGGAAGTTATTGAAACCAACAACCTGGATACTGTAAAAGCGAAAACCATCCAAGGGGGTCCGCTGAGCTCCAAGAAAGGAGTTAACCTGCCGAATACCAATGTTTCGTTGCCGGCACTTACCGAAAAAGATATTGAAGATGCCAACTTCATGCTCGATCTGGAGCTGGACTGGATTGCGCTTTCCTTCGTGCGCCACGCTCAGGACATTATCGACCTGAAGGAGCTTATGAAGAACCACCCTACCAACAAACAGAAAACGCCAATCATCGCGAAAATCGAAAAACCTGAAGGCGTAAAAAATATCGAACAGATCCTGCAGGAATGCGACGGACTGATGGTAGCGCGTGGAGATTTGGGTGTGGAAGTTCCTATGGAGGAAGTACCCGCCATCCAGAAAAACCTGGTAGAAATCGCCAGAAAATACGCCAAACCGGTGATCATCGCTACCCAAATGATGGAAACCATGATTACAAGCCTTACGCCAACCAGAGCGGAGGTAAATGATGTGGCAAACTCGGTACTCGATGGTGCGGATGCAGTGATGCTTTCCGGAGAAACTTCCGTTGGGAAATATCCGGTAGATGTGGTGAAAAACATGTCGAAGATTGTAAAGAATATCGAACAGACCCATTTCTACCAAAACAAAAACTCGCCTATCGAGCACGAATTCAACTGTGTGGATGAGCGTTTTATTACGAACAGAATCTGCCTGGCAGCCGTGAGGATTGCAAAAACCGCCAATGTAGAAGCCATTGTTACCTTAACTTATTCGGGTTACACGGCGTTCCAGATTTCGGCGCACCGGCCAAATGCCAACATTATCGTCTACAGTTCGAACAGGCGTGTGCTTACCATGCTGAACCTGCTTTGGGGCGTTCGTGCATTCTATTACGACATGCAGAAATCTACCGACGAAACCATTATTCAGGTGAATATGCTGGCACACAGCAACGGTTTTGTAGAGCAGGGCGATTTCGTGATCAACCTGAACGCTACACCGGCTTACGAAGGTGGTAAAACCAACACGTTGAGATTGACTACGATTTAATCGGTGATCAAACAATATAGAAAGCCCGCCGGTATGGCGGGCTTTTTTATGCTTGCACCGTAGAACGTGGTGGATCACGATTCTACATCAAATTTGGGATTCTATAAGGCAAAAATGGGCTTTCGTGCGTCAATTTTGAGGTTCCGGACACGAACGATGGGGTACCGGACGTAAACGTTTAGGTTTTGAAGGTACAGTTTTACGCTGTGGACGTAAATCTTTGCGTTCTATCGTAAGCTTCTATATTCTCGGAGTAAATTTTTAGATTATGGAAGTGGGTAAATTGACAGGCGGTTATTGCGCAAATAGAAAGAATTAACCACACCGGAGGTTGGAATTAGAATTATTTATATACTCCAAAAGGCAAGAATCCTAAGTCTTTTTTCCACTCAGTGCCGAATTTTGAGGTCAGGTAATTGGCAACAATTCTGTTGTTATGCTCAGCTGCTGAAGAAATTACCGGAGTGATAACACAACCTTCGTTCTTAACATCAATTTTGTATTTTTCGTAGAATTCTTTGATATGTACGGGAGCAAATCCGAAATGTATAAATTTCAGCCCGTCTTCTTTCAGAAGTTGTTGCCAGTTTTTTTCGCTGGCATATTCTTCAATATATGATTTTGAATTGCCTAGATATATAATCACCTTATTTTGTTTCTTTGTTATCTTACCAGGGTAGACTATCCTATGAGGCGTTTCTGATGTGAACCTTAAAGTATAATTCCCTTTCTGAAGTAGAAATGAAAAATCTTTAACCTCAGTGATTTCAAATATTTCCCCGGTTTCAACGATGCGAAGTGTTCCTTTTTTAAATTCATTATCAGATTGCGCTACAAATTTCACACGAACTCTAATGGGTTCGGTATTTTTTGTAAAACCTAAAAGCAGTAGAAGACTAATGGCAGCAAAGATGGTAAAATTGATTTTTGAGATTTTCATAAACGGTTATTTATTCATTGATTAATTATACAGCGAAAAGTTAAACAAAATACAAACCTTAGCCCTGATCGCAGCGGCTACCCCACAGCGAAGCAGCGGAGCGGCTGAGCGGCTGAGCGAGGAGTAATAGCGGAGAGCAGGTTCCCGGCTACAAAAAATCCGCCCAGAAAATTCTGAACTCATTCTTACATCAAAACTTTGTCAAAGTTTTGAACTTTGACAAAGTTGTATTTGGAATCCCGAACCCCTTAGCCCTGATGTTCTATGTTAATCTGCAAATTTTTCAGGTTGAAATTTTTAATTTATTTTGAAAATCCTGTTGAAAAGGTGTTTTGTTTTTTACTACGCTGAAGCATATTCGTAGAAGTTTGTTGCATACTGCA